>Ga0209793_1000484_pt1 | contig 43718 bp, 46 predicted proteins | sample EBPBio122009_DNA_FD_185863 | JGI IMG/M metagenome (GOLD analysis project Ga0209793, IMG submission 185863) | Wastewater treatment Type I Accumulibacter community from EBPR Bioreactor in Madison, WI, USA - Reactor 1_2/2/2009_ DNA (SPAdes) (version 2) | ecosystem: Engineered > Bioreactor > EBPR >... | reverse complement strand
TGGAGGAATCGCTCGGCGATCTGCGCACCCGCGAAGCCAGGGGACGGCGCAAGCGCCCGTCCTCGACGCCGCGCCGCTCGCGCTTCGCTGCGCGCCGCAAGGAAGGCAATCTCGGAATGCGGCTGGTCGTCAACGGCGCCGAAATCATCGCCCGCGACTGACGAACCTCAGAACCATGGCCTGACGGCGGGCCACAATGCCCCGCCGATCAGCCCGAGGAAGATCAGCAGCCCGACCGTATTGTTGGATCGAAACAGCCTGATGCACTGGTCGGGATTGTCGATGTCGAGGGTCCTGATCTGCCGCGACATATGGGCGGCGGCCGCGATCAGCCCGGCGAGCGCCGGCATCGGAACCTCGGCCATCGCGAACGCCCAGGCAAACAGCACCAGCGCCGCGGAATAGAGGCCGATCAGCCAGTAGATGGTCTTGTCGCCGAACAGGCGGGCGGTCGACTTGACGCCCACCAGCGCATCGTCCTCCTTGTCCTGATGCGCGTAGAGCGTGTCATAGCCGATCACCCACAGGATCGAGCCGGCGTAGAGCAGCAGCGACGTCGGGTCGATCGAGACGAACTCGGCCGACCAGCCCATCAGCGCGCCCCACGAGAACGCCAGGCCAAGCACCAGTTGCGGCCACCAGGTGACCCGCTTGGCGAAGGGGTAGACCGCAACGATCGCCAGCGATGCGACGCCGAGCATGATCGTGAACGAATTGAACTGCAGCAGCACGGCGAGCCCGACCAGCGCCTGAGCGAGCAGAAACAGCCAGGCCTGCTTGCGGCTGACCTTTCCCGACGGCAGCGGACGCGAGCGGGTGCGCTCGACCTGATTGTCGATGTCCTGGTCGACGATGTCATTGTAGGTGCAGCCTGCGCCGCGCATGGCGACCGCGCCCGCCCAGAACAGAAACAGCGTCACCGGCGAGGGCAGCAGCGTCCACACCGATTCCGTCCGCGTCGCAAAGGCGCTCGACGCCAGCGCCGCAGACCACCAGCACGGCCACATCAGCAATTGCCAGCCGATCGGCCGGTCCCACCTGGCCAGCTGCGCATAGGGCCAGGCGGCGCGCGGCAGCCAGCGGTAGACCCAATGGCCGGACGGTGCGTCCGACACGCGGCCCTGAAAGTCCTTGTTCTGGATCGTTTCCATGGCCAATCGAAGTGGCAGGCGGCGCGCACCGCGTCAAGGCGGCGGCGTGGCGCAGCCGGCGCGGCCGTGATTTGGGGATAGGAGGCTCAGGAGTTTCCATCTGACGGTGAAACGGTCTAAAGCGGACCAACGGGGAGGGAACGACCATGCGCCGAAACTGGCCTCTGAAGCTGCTGCTGACTGTCTGCGCACTGGCGCCGGCGTCGGCGCTGGCCGCCGAAGACGCGCACGCCCTGCCTGGCGCGACGATGTCGCTGTTGTGGGCGGTTCCCTTCGCCGGCATCCTGTTGTCGATCGCCACCGGCCCGCTGCTCTATCCGCATGTGTGGGAACATCACTACGGAAAGTTCAGCGCCTTCTGGGCGGCGCTGGTGATTGTTCCGATGGCGGCGATGTTCGGGCCGGCGACGGCTGCCGAAGCTGTGGCCCACACCATGCTGCTCGAATACATCTCGTTCATCGTGCTGCTGTTTGCGCTGTTCACCATCGCCGGCGGCATCTTTGTGTCCGGCAACCTGCATGGCACGCCCTGGCTCAATGCCGGCCTGCTTTTGATCGGCTCGCTGCTGGCTTCGGTGGTCGGCACCACCGGCGCCTCGATGATCATGATCCGGCCGATCATCCGCGCCAATGACAACCGTCGCTTCAATGTCCATGTCGTCGTGTTCTTCATCTTCCTGGTGTCCAATATCGGCGGCTCGCTGACGCCGCTGGGCGATCCGCCGCTGTTCGTCGGCTTCCTGCGCGGCGTCGACTTTTTCTGGACCACCCAGCATCTGGCGCTGGAAACGCTGTTCGTCGGCGCGCTGGTGCTCGGCGCATTTCTGGCGCTGGATATCTACCTCTACCGGCGCGAAGGCGGGCAGCGGCCGCTCCAGGACCCGACGCCGGATTCGCGCGTCAAGCTTTGCGGGCTGGTCAACATCCCGCTGCTGGGCGGCGTCATCGCCGCGATCCTGATGTCGGCGTCGTGGAAGCCGGGCGTGGCGTTCACCGTGTTCAACACGCCGGTGGAACTGCAGAACCTGGTGCGCGACGTCATCATCTTCGCGCTCGCCTATGTCTCGCTGGTCTTCACCCGCAAGGACTACCGCGCCGCCAACGGCTTTTCCTGGGGGCCGATCCTGGAGGTTGCGAAACTGTTCGCCGGCATCTTCATCTGCATCATCCCGGTGATCGCCATCCTGAAGGCCGGTCTCGACGGCGCGCTGGCGCCGCTGGTGTCGGCCGTCACCGGCGCCGACGGCCGGCCCAACGAACTGGCCTATTTCTGGATGACCGGCATGCTGTCCTCGTTCCTCGACAATGCGCCGACCTATCTGGTGTTCTTCGAACTGGCCGGTGGCGATCCGAAAGTGCTGATGACCGACCTCGCTCTGACGCTGACGGCGATCTCGGCCGGCGCGGTGTTCATGGGGGCCAACACCTATATCGGCAACGCCCCGAATTTCATGGTCTACGCCATCGCCCGCGAACAGGGCGTCAGGATGCCGAGCTTCTTCGGCTATATGCTCTGGTCGGGCTGCGTGCTGATTCCGGCGTTCATCATCGCCGGGTTCCTGTTTTACGGATGAGTTCATGAATGTCTTGCTGATCGGTTCGGGCGGGCGCGAGGACGCGCTGGCGTGGAAACTGGCCAAATCGCCGCTTCTGTCGCGGCTCTACGCCGCGCCGGGCAATCCGGGCGTGGCGCGCTGGGCCGAACTGGTGGCGCTCGACGTCGCCGACCATGAAGCGGTGACGGCGTTTGCGCGCGCCAAAAACATCGGGCTGGTGGTGGTCGGTCCCGAGGCGCCGCTGGTGGCGGGCCTGGGCGACGCGCTGCGCGCCGCAGGCGTCAAGGTCTTCGGCCCGGACCGGGCGGCGGCGGCGCTCGAGGGCTCGAAAGCCTTCACCAAGGAACTGTGCGCCGAATACGGCATTCCCACCGCCGCCTTCGGCCGGTTCAGGAACGCCGCCGACGCCTCGGCCTATGTGCGCGGCGTTGGCGCGCCGATCGTCATCAAGGCCGACGGGCTGGCGGCGGGCAAGGGCGTGACGGTGGCGATGACGCTGGACGAGGCGCTTGCCGCGGTCGACGACTGTTTTTCCGGCTCCTTCGGCGTCGCCGGCGAGGAAGTGGTGGTCGAGGAATATCTCGAAGGCGAGGAGGCGAGCTTCTTCTGCCTGGTGGACGGCAAGACCGCGCTGCCGTTTGGCACCGCCCAGGACCACAAGCGCGTCGGCGAGGGCGACACCGGTCCCAACACCGGCGGCATGGGCGCCTATTCGCCGGCCCCGGTGATGGACGAGGCGATGGTCGCCCGGGTCATGGACGAGATCATCGAGCCGACGGTGCGCGGCATGGCGGCGAGGGGAACGCCGTTTTCCGGCGTGCTGTTCGCCGGCCTGATGATCACCGCCGATGGACCTCAACTGATCGAATACAATGTCCGCTTCGGCGATCCCGAATGCCAGGTGCTGATGATGCGCCTGAACGACGATCTGCTGCCGCTGCTGGCCGCCGCCGATGGCGGGCTGGCGTCGATGTCGGCGCGCTGGAGCGACGACGCGGCGCTGACGGTCGTCCTCGCCGCCGACGGCTATCCGGGGACGCCGGCCAGGGGCGGCGTCATCACAGGCGTCGACCGGGCCGCCGGCGACGGCGTCGAGATTTTTCACGCCGGAACCGACATCAGGGACGGACAACTGGTGGCGAATGGCGGCCGGGTGCTCAACGTCACCGCCATCGCGCCAAGCGTCGGCGAAGCGGCCGCAAAAGCCTATGCCGCCGTCGACCGCATCGACTGGCCGCAGGGGTTCTGCCGCCGCGACATCGGCTGGCGGGCGATCGAACGCGAGACGATGTAAATCTATTCGCCGGGGAAGGGCTGCTCGACGTCAGGCGCCGGTTGCCGCGCCGCGCCGGCCGGAACGGTGCCGGTCAGGATCTGCGCGTCGGTCAGCGCGATCAGATGCATGGCGAACGCCTGGTCGCGGGCGAAGCGATGCCTGATCTCGCTGCGCGCGTCCGGCCGCTCGGCTTCCCATCTGTCGAGCACCTCCGAACAGGCCGCCGGCCCGAGCCTGTCGGAACATTCGACAAAAATGCGCGCATAGTCGGGCCCGGTTTCGTGGCGTTTGGCCAAAGGCGCGAGCGCCGCGGCCGCGATCAGGCCGGCGGCGAGCAGAAAGGGCGCGATCTTCACCGAAAAACTCCGGAACGTGACAACTCGGGGCAACGCCGATGCAATGCCATCGCGCCGGTTAATCAATCGGTAACGACGTCGATTTCGCGCCGCCGGCGTCGGCCCCGCGCCGGGCTCAGCGCACATAATCGCGGTTCTCGACGATGACCCAGCGTCCACGCTCCTGCCTGACCTTGTAGGTTTCGCGTTCCCGCTCGGTCAGCACCCGCCCGTCGGCGAAATGGAACGTCATCGAATAGGACGCGTCGAATGACGCAACCCCGTCGTCGAAGCCGCGGAACCAGAGCTGGTAGCGGGTGACGTCGACGGCGTCGAGCCGCTTGAACAGCTTGCGCCGCGACGCCTCGATCTCGGCATAGGGGCGCGATTTCTTGCCGACATACTGCCTGGCCTTTTTCGACCACTGCGCCAGATAGGCGTCGATGTCGAGATTGGTCCAGGCCGAATAGAGATCGTGGATCGGCTCCTGCATCGGCTCAAAATCGCGGGCGACTTCGGGCAGGGCGGCAGCGCGGGTTGTGACATGGGCGGCGCTCGCCAACTGCTGCGTCTGCGCCGGTTGCCGAGCGACGGCGGGCGCAGCCGCAGCAGTGGCTGAAAAGATGTATTCGCCCAGCGCGTGGCCGGGCAGCACCCCGAATGTCGGGGTCTGCACATTGTTGCTGGCGCGCGGCAGCAGGTAGGCCGACAATTCAGGGAAGGTGATGATCTGGTCGCCGTCGAGGTCGGCCGCCGCGCCCTCGGTCGCTTCGAGGAAGAAGTGGGTGAACCAGGACAGGCCGTTCGGTCCGCCGTCGAGCACCTGCTGGTCGGGGCCGCCGGCGGCGATGAACTCGCGCGCCTGGCGGGCGACGATCTGCTTCAGATAGTCCGGACGGCTCCTGTCGAAGGAACGCATCGAGCGCAACATGCCGATCGATCCGCCGTAGCAGGCGTTGAGCACGAACAGCTGGTGGCGCACCTCCGTCATGGTCTGCGACGCCGAGCGCAGTTCCTCCATGCCGATCATGCCGCCGACGCCCCGCGCGCCGCTCGGCACCAGATAGCCGAGTTCCTGGTCGCCGATGGTCTCGGTCGAGCCGTGGCCGCCGAAGAAGAAGACCAGCCTGTCCCGGTCGGTCAGTTCCCGCGCGGCGGCGAACAGCTCGCCCAAGATGCGCTCACGCGTCGCATCCTCGTTGAGCAGCAGCCGCACATCGTAGCCCTGGCTGCCGAGGAATGCGCCGACGCGGCGGGCGTCCGCGACGGCAAAGGCGAGGTCGGGAAAATCGCCGCCGCCATAGGTGTCGATGCCAACAACGATGGCGCGGCTCTTGTCGAAATCCTGCGCTGACGCCGCAATCGTGCCGAGCGCCAGCAGGCAGACCAGCTGCAAGGCGACAAGCAGTCTCCGAGCCATCTGCTTCGCCCGATGCACCGCTACGCTCCTGAGGTCGGGACGGCCAAGATTTGGATGACGGCCAGAGCATCGCGCAAACGGCGGCCGGTGTCCATCTGGTCGTCGCCTGACTGCTCCGTTGACGTAAGCGTCAGAACGAAATAGGCCGTTTGGACACTCGAATAGCTCTTCGGAGGAACAGTCATGTATCGCGCCCCGGTCGACGACATCGCATTCGCCCTGAAGCACGTGGCGCGGCTGGACAAGGCGATCGAGGAAGGCCGGCTGGGCGATCTGTCGTCCGATCTGGTCGACGCCGTGGTGCACGAGGCCGGCCGCTTCGCCACCGAGGAGGTGGCCCCGCTGGCCGCCAATGGCGACAAGCAGGGCGCGCGGCTGAAGGACCATGCCGTGACCATGCCGGACGGATGGAAGGATCTCTATCGCCGCTGGTCGGAAGGCGGCTGGAACTCGGTGACCGGACCGGTTGATTTTGGCGGGCAGGGGCTGCCGACCTCGCTTGGCGTCGCCACGTTCGAGATGTGGAACGCCGCGTCGATGGCGTTCGGCCTCGGTCCCGTCCTGACCAATGGCGCGGTCGAGGCGCTGGACGCGCACGGGTCCGACGAACTCAAGGCGATCTATCTGGAAAAGCTGGTCTCGGGCGAATGGATGGGCACCATGAACCTGACCGAGCCGCAGGCCGGTTCCGACCTGGCGGCGCTGAAATCGCGCGCCGAACGCCGCGACGACGGAACCTACCGCATCTTCGGGCAGAAGATTTTCATCACCTATGGCGAGCACGATTTCACCGACAATATCGTGCATCTGGTGCTGGCGCGCCAGCCCGACGCGCCGGCCGGAACCCGCGGCATCTCGCTGTTCCTGGTGCCGAAATTCATCCCCGACGCCGACGGCAGGCCGGGCAGGCGCAACGACGCCTATTGCCACTCGATCGAGCACAAGCTCGGCATCCACGGCTCCCCCACCTGCACGATGATCTATGGCGACGGCTTCGTGAAGGGCGAGGAACCAGGCGCTATCGGCTGGCTGATCGGCGAGGAGAACAAGGGCCTGGCCTGCATGTTCACGATGATGAACAACGCCCGGCTGCTGGTCGGCATTCAGGGCGTGGCGGTTGCCGACGCCGCCTGCCAGAAGGCGATCGGCTACGCGCAGGAGCGGCTGCAGGGCAGGACGCCGGGCTGGACCGGGCAGGGTATGGCGCCGATCATCGGCCACCCCGACGTGCAGCGCAACCTGCTGACCATGAAGGCGCTGACCCATGCCGCGCGCGCCATCTGCTATTCGTGCGCCCATGCGCTCGACATGGCCCATGCCGGCGAAGGCGACGACGCGGCGTTCTGGCATGAGCGCGCCGGCCTGATCACACCGATTGCCAAGGCCTTTTCCACCGATGTCGGCGTCGAGGTGGCCTCGATCGGCGTGCAGGTGCATGGCGGCATGGGCTTCATCGAGGAAACCGGCGCGGCGGCGCTGTATCGCGACGCCCGCATCGCCCCGATCTACGAAGGCACCAACGGCATCCAGGCGATCGACCTGGTGCAGCGCAAGCTGCCGCAGTCGGGCGGCGAGCATGTACACGGCTATATCGCCGAACTGCGCGCCGACGTCGACGCGCTGCGGCAGTCGAACCTGCCCGGCCTTGGCCGCTCGGCCGATCGGCTCGGCGCGGCGCTGGACGACCTGGAAGGCGCGACGCGGTTCCTGCAAAAGGCCCAGGCCGATGGCCGCACGGTCGAGGCGCTGGCGGGTGCGACGCCCTATCTGCGTCTGTTCGGCCTCGCCTCGGGCGGCGCCTATCTGGCGCGTGGCGCGGTCACTGGCGGCGACGCCGGTCGCGTGTCGCTGGTGCGGTTCTTCGCCGAAAACCTGTCGGGCGAATGCGCGGCGCTGCGCGACCGGGTCGAAAACGGCGCGGAAAGCCTCGAACAGGCCGCGAAGATTCTGGCAGGCTGAGGGGACCGATGAGCGACCATATCGAGATTGAACGCCGCGGCGCGGTGCAAATGATCCGGATGAACCGTCCGGACAAGAAGAACGCCATCACCCGCGCCATGTATGGCGCGATGGCGGCGGCGCTGGCAGAAGGCGACGCCGATCCAGCGGTGCGCTGCCATCTGTTCCTGGGCGTCCCCGGCGCGTTTTCCTCCGGCAACGACATGGCCGATTTCATGGTCATCGCCATGGGCGGCGACGGCGGCACGGAAGTCCACGACTTTCTGCTGGCGCTGGCGCGGTCGCAAAAACCGATGGTGTCGGCCGCCGACGGCATCGCGGTCGGCATCGGCACGACCATCCATTTTCACTGCGACCTGACCTTTGCGACGCCGCGCACCGTGTTCGTCACGCCGTTCGTCAATCTCGGCCTGGTGCCGGAGGCGGGCTCCAGCCTGATCGCGCCATTGCTGATGGGCCGCCAGCAGGCGTTCGCCATGCTTGGCCTTGGCGAACCGTTCTCGGCGGAACGGGCCAGACAGGTCGGCCTGATCTACGAGGTCGTCGACGAAGGCGAACTCGAGGCGCGGGCGCTGGCGGCGGCCGAGGACATCGCTTCAAAACCACCGCAGGCGCTGAAGATCGCCCGCGACCTGATGCGCGGAAATCGCGATGAACTGGTCGAGCGCATCCAGGCCGAGGGCAGGCGCTTCCGCGAGCGGCTGAAATCGGACGAGGCCAGGCAGGCGCTGACCGCCTTCATGTCGCGCAAGAAGGGCTGACGGGCTCAGGGATAGAGCCGCGACTTTGCCCAGCCATCGCCGGCGCGGGTAAACACCACCCGGTCGTGCAGGCGGAACGGCCGGTCGTGCCAGAATTCGACCTGGGTCGGCACGATGCGGAAGCCCGACCAGTAGGGCGGGCGGGGGATTTCGCCGATGGCGTGGCGCGCCGTATATTCGGCCACCGCCTTTTCCAGCGCAAAGCGGCTTTCGAGCGGCCGCGACTGTTTCGACGCCCAGGCGCCGATGCGGCTGCCGCGCGGCCGCGAGGCGAAATAGGCGTCGGCGTCGGCGTCGCTGACGATTTCCACCGGCCCGCGCACCCGCACCTGCCGGCGCAGGCTCTTCCAGTGAAAACACATCGCCGCCTTCATCGAGCCGAGGATTTCGCGGCCCTTGGCGCTTTCGAAATTGGTGAAGAAGACAAAGCCCCGGTCGTCGAGCCCCTTGAGCAGCACCATGCGGACATCCGGCAGTCCGTCCGCGTCGACCGTCGCCAGCGCCAGCGCGTTCGGGTCGTTCACCTCCGTTTTGGTGGCGTCGGCCAGCCAGTCGGCAAACAGCGCGAAGGGCTCCGCCCGGGTCGTGAAGTCACTGTCTGTTAACTCAACTTGTCCCATAATCGGCCTTCGTGGGGTTCACAGCGGGATGATGCCGGATTGCATCGTTTAGTCTCCCGGTCGCCGGGCGTTCGATCCAGCCTCATCACGCTTCTATCTGGGGAGATGACCCATTGTCGCGCAATGCGCAAGCATTTGCCGGCACGCACAGGAGACGCGCGCGCAAGCTTCCGGCTGTCCTCCATGTGTTTGCGGCTTCACTGGCCCTGGCGTCCTGCGCCGGCGGGGTGAAGCTGTCGAAGCTCGACGCCGACCCGTCGCTGATCACCAGTTCGGTTCCCACCAGCGCCAATCTGCCGACGGACCCGCAGACCGTTTCGGACCAGACCACTATCCAGAATGCGGTTTCCTCGGCAAATCTCGAGCAGTTGCAAGGCGGCGCGCTGGCCTGGGCCAACACCGCGACCGACTCGCGCGGCTCGATTTTCGACATTGTCGAGATCAAGCGGAGCAGCCAGGTCTGCAGAAGCTTCAAGTCGTCGCGCGAGAGTTTTGAGGGCGTGTCGCTCTATTCGGGCGAGACCTGCGCCGCCGCCGGCAGCACCGCCTGGTATATGCGAATCTTCAAACTGCTCTGATCGGGCTGTGCGGGAGATGCGGCACGGCCTTAAAAACCACCGCCGGATTGCCGCTGCGTCTGGAATTTCTTCCTAGCCCGACTCATATATGGCTTAAATAATCACTTTTCTGGAATCGGCTGGACACCCAATGCGCAATCCCTACGAGGTGCTGGGCGTCGCCAAGAGCGCGACGACCAAGGACATCAAGTCCGCATTCCGCAAACTCGCCAAGAAATATCATCCGGACCAGAACCCGGACGACCCCAAGGCGAAGGACCGGTTCGCGGCGATCAATCAGGCTTACGAGATCCTCGGCGACGAAAAGCGCCGGGGCGAATTCGATCGCGGCGAAATCGACGCGGAAGGGAAACCCCGCTTTGCCGGGTTCGAGCGCGCCGGCGCGGGCGACGACCCGTTTGCCGGGTTTCGCCGCCAGGGTCAGGGGCAGGGACCGGGAGGCGCGCGCTATGAGTTCCGCTCGGCCGGCGGCAATCCGTTCGGCCGCGGCGCCGGCCAGGGCGGCAGCCCGTTCGGCGGCGCCGACGCGGGCGACGCAAGCGACATTTTCAGCGAGCTGTTCGGCTCCGCCTTCAATCGCGGCGGCGAGGCCCAGCCGCAGCCGCGCGGCGACACCGAGATCCTGATGGACGTCTCGATCGAGGAGGCGGCCACCGGCATCCGCAAAAGCATTCTTTTCCCCGACGGCCGCAAGGTGGCGGTGCAACTGCCGACCTATGTCGAGGACGGCACGCTGATCCGCATGCCCGGCCAGGGCATGCCGTTGCCCAACGGCCAGCGCCAGGATGCGGTGGTCAAGGTCAGGCTGCGCGCCCATGGCAAATACAGGCTCGAGGGCCGCGACCTGCACGAGGACCTGCCGGTCAGCCTGCGCGACGCGGTTCTGGGCGCGAAGACGCCGGTGGCGACGCTTGGCGGCCGCGTCGCGGTGACCGTGCCGGCCTGGTCGAGTTCCGACAAGGTGCTGCGCATCAAGGGCCGCGGCATGCCGCTGAAGGAAGGCGGCCATGGCGACCTCTATGTGCATGTGCGCATCATGCTGCCGGAAGGCGGTGATGCGGAGCTGGAAAAACTGATGCGCCAGCGCGGCGCTTGAAGGCAGGGCGTCGCTATGCGATAGCGACGCCACAATTCAAGGACTGGAGAAAAGCTCATGGCGGCAGGAAACGGCCTGATGTCGGGCAAGCGCGGCCTGATCATGGGCGTCGCGAACAATCGTTCGATCGCATTCGGCATCGCCAAGGCGTGCGCCGACCAGGGCGCGGAGGTGGCGCTGACCTACCAGGGCGAGGCGTTCAGGAAGCGCGTCGAACCGCTGGCCGCGGAACTGGGAGCCCATATCGCCGGCCATTGCGACGTTACCGACATGGAATCGCTCGATGCGGTGTTCGACGGCCTGAAGCAGAAATGGGGCAAGATCGACTTCGTCGTTCACGCCATCGCGTTTTCCGACAAGGACGAACTGACCGGTCGCTATGTCGAGACGACGCGCGACAATTTCCTCAAGACGATGGACATTTCGGTCTATTCCTTCACCGCCGTCGCCAAGCGCGCCGAGGAACTGATGACCGATGGCGGCTCGCTGCTGACGCTGACCTACTACGGCGCTGAAAAGGTGATGCCGCATTACAACGTCATGGGCGTCGCCAAGGCCGGCCTCGAGGCCAGCGTGCAATATCTGGCGGTCGACCTCGGCGCCAAGAACATCCGCGTCAACGCGATTTCGGCCGGCCCGATCAAGACGCTGGCCGCCTCGGGCATCGGCGACTTCCGCTATATCCTGAAGTGGAACGAATACAATTCGCCGCTCAAGCGCACGGTGACCATCGAGGAAGTCGGCGATTCGGGCCTGTATTTCCTGTCGGACCTGTCGCGCGGGGTGACCGGCGAGGTGCTGCATGTCGATTCCGGCTACCACGTCGTCGGCATGAAGGCCGTCGACGCGCCCGACATCTCGGTCGTCTAGGCGCCGCCGGCGTTTTTGATAGATGTCGCAGCCAATCTACATTGTCCGGCACGGCCAGACCGACTGGAACGCCGAACTGCGTCTGCAAGGTCAGTCGGAGACGGACCTGAACCGGCGCGGCCGCGAGCAGGCGGCCGCCAACGGCCGGCTTCTCGCCACTCTGATGGGCGATCCGGCGCGATTTGCGTTTTTGGCCAGTCCGCTGCGCCGCACCCGCCAGACGATGGAAATCATCCGCATGGCGCTGTCGTTGCCGGCCGACGGCTACCAGACCGACCCGCGGCTGATGGAGTTGAACTACGGCGACTGGGAAGCCTCCACCTTCGCCGAACTGGAGGCGGAAGAACCGGGCGCATCGGCGACGCGCGATGTCGACAAATGGCGGTTCAGGCCGCCGGGCGTGGCTGCCGAAAGCTATGAAATGCTTGCGGCACGCGTCGAACCGCTGCTTGAATCGGCCCGCGCCCCGCTTCTCATCGTCACCCATGGCGGCGTGCTGCGCGTCGCCTTCCACATCTTCAACGGCATGGGCGACAACGAGGCCGCGTCGATGGAGGTCCCGCAGGACCGCGTGGCGCTGCTCGAGGACGGACGGATCGGCTGGATCTAAGGCGCGACGCGCTTCAGTCCTGGATGATCTGCAGGACGATCTTCTGTCCCTTGATCTCGTCGTACTGGATCGTCACGTCCATTCCCACGGAATAGTCCTCGAAGTTGAACTCTTCCGAAAGCTTGAATTTTTCGCCGTCGTCGAGCGTCAGCGTCAATGATGCTCGGTCGATCGACTTGATCGTGCCTTCCGCATTGGCCGCTAACGCCTGGCCGGCAAACAGCAGCAATGCCGCCAGCGCCCCTGTGATCGTTTTCATGCCTACCTCAAAAATGAATGTGCGCATCGAAATAGCTGCGCCGGATGTCCAATCGGATAAATTAATCCGCAGCGATTGTGTCAAAACTAGCGTATCGGGCGCAATGGCTGGACCTGCGGCGGTTTGACCGGTTGCCAAATCGCCAATAGAGAAGCCGCACCGGCGGGTTTGCCGGCAGGGTAACGACATGTCGCATAACACATTCGGCCAGCTGTTCAGGGTCACCACCTGGGGCGAAAGCCACGGCCCCGCACTGGGTTGCGTGGTCGACGGCTGCCCGCCCGGCATCCGTTTCAGCCTCGCCGACATCCAGCGCGATCTCGACCGTCGCCGCCCCGGAAAATCCCGCTTCGTCACCCAGCGCCAGGAGCCCGATCAGGTTCGCATCCTCTCCGGCGTCGTCAGCGAGGGCGATGGCGAGACGCTGGTGACCACCGGCACGCCGGTGTCGATGCTGATCGAAAACGTCGACCAGCGGTCGAAGGACTATGGCGAGATCGCCAACCAGTATCGCCCCGGCCACGCCGACTACGCCTACGACGTCAAATACGGCGTGCGCGATTTCAGGGGCGGCGGCCGCTCGTCGGCCCGCGAGACGGCGGCGCGCGTTGCGGCTGGCGCGCTGGCGCGGCTCGTGGTTCCCGGCGTGACGGTGCGCGGCGCGCTGGTCTCCATCGGCGTCGAGGATATCGACCGCGCCAACTGGGACTGGGGTTTCGTCGACGACGCCGACAACCCGTTCTTTACCCCCGACCCGGCGTCAGTGCCGCGTTTCGAGGCCTATCTCGACGGCTTGCGCAAATCCGGCAATTCGATCGGCGCGGTGATCGAGATCGTCGCCGAGGGCGCGCCGGCCGGTCTTGGCGCGCCGATCTACGCCAAGCTCGATCAGGACATCGCTTCCAACCTGATGTCGATCAACGCGGTGAAGGGCGTCGAGATCGGCGAGGGGTTCAACTCCGCCCGCCTGACCGGCGTCGACAATGCCGACGAGATGCGCATGGGCAATGACGGCAAGCCGTTCTTCCTCTCCAATCACGCCGGCGGCATTGTCGGCGGCATTTCGACCGGCCAGGACATCGTCGCCCGCTTCGCGGTCAAGCCGACCTCCTCGATCACCACCCCGCGCCGCTCGGTCGACAAGTTCGGCAAGGATGTCGACGTCGTCACCAAGGGCCGCCACGATCCATGCGTGGGCATCCGCGCGGTGCCGATTGGCGAGGCGATGGTGGCCTGCGCGCTGGCCGACCACTACCTGCGCCACCGCGCCCAGACCGGCAAAGGCTGAGCGCCGCTTTCTTGAATGCCACTGGTTTTGACGCCATATTGCGTCAGAATGAGCGTGTTTTGTGGAGCTGCGCGATGGCATTGACGGATTTTGCCGACAAGGGCCTGTTCGCTCCCCGCAAGATGGCCGAGCTGTTTCGCACCACCAGCGAGGACATCGCCCGCACCGCCGGTCTCGGCAAGGACGCGGTGCAGCGAAAGGATCGCGTTTCGTCCGACAAGACCCAGCGCCGCCTGCGTGAAATGGCGGAAGTGCTCAACAAGGTCGAGCCGCGTTTCGGCTCGGCGCTGATGGCCTACGCCTGGTATCGTTCAGAGCCGCTGTCGGGCTTTTCGGGCCAGACCGCGATGCAACTGGTGCGCGCCCGGCGCGCCGAAGACGTGCTCGATTATCTCCACGCGATCGACGCCGGCGTCCACGCCTGACCGGCGCGATGCGCTATCGCGGCAAACTTTTTCGCGCGCTCAATCCCGTCTATGTCCGCGAGCCGCTGTCGGGGCAGGGCGCGGCGCTGCATGGCGGCCGCTTCAACCTGAAGGGAGTGCCCGCGCTCTACGTCAGCCTGTCGATCGCAGCCGCGATCCGCGAGGCCAATCAGGCAGGCGGCCTGCAGCCGACGACCCTGGTGTCCTACGACGCCGACATCGATCGCATCTTCGACGCGCGCGACGCCGCGGCGCTGACGGGCGAGGGCATGGACGCCAAGGCGCTTGCCGGTCCGACATGGCGCGACCGGATGAAGCGCGATGGCGAAGCCGCGACGCAGCGGTTGGCGCGCAATCTGGCCGAGCGCGGCTTCCACGCCCTGATCGTGCGCAGTTTTGCCCTCGGCGCAACCGATCATGACCTGAACATGGTGTTGTGGCGCTGGGGCGCAACGGGGCCGTCGCGCCTTGAATTGATCGACGACGAGGGCCGGCTCGACTGAGAACGGCCCGGGCCCGCGACGCCCCGTTTGCAATCGCGGCGGTTTCGGATATTCCGGCTGGCGAACCGGAAGCTTTTCATGCCCTATGACCAGAAGAAGATCGTTGAAGCCCTGCGCGCCTTCGAACGCGGCGAGATCGTCGTCGTCATGGACGATGACGGCCGTGAGAACGAGGGTGACCTGATCGTCGCCGCAGTCCACTGCACGCCCGAAAAAATGGCCTTCATCGTGCGCCATACCTCCGGCATCGTCTGCGCGCCGATGCCCCGCGAGGAGGCCAGGCGGCTGAACCTTCAGTCGATGGTCGCCGACAACGACTCGGCCCACACCACCGCCTTCACCGTCTCGGTCGACTTCAAGCACGGCACCACGACCGGCATTTCGGCCGATGACCGTACGCTGACGGTGCGCAATCTCGCCAACGGCAATGTCGGCGCGTCGGATTTCGTGCGGCCGGGCCACATCTTCCCGCTGGTGGCGCGCGAAGGCGGCGTGCTGATGCGCTCGGGCCATACCGAAGCGGCGGTGGACCTGTGCCGGCTGGCCAATCTGCCGCCGGTCGGCGTCATCTGCGAACTGGTCAATGACGACGGCACGGTGATGCGCGGCCCGCAGGTGCAGGCCTTCGCCGAGCGCAACAATCTCAAGCAGGTCTCGGTCGCAGACCTGATCGCCTATCGGCAGCGCAAGGAAACGCTGATCGAATGCGTCGGCGCCTTCGACATCGTGACCCCGGCGGGGCCGGCGCGCGCCAATGCCTACACCGTGCCGTGGGACCCGATGCAGCATCTGGCGGTGATCTTCGGCGACATCCGCGACGGCGTGGACGTTCCGGTGCGCCTGCACCCGGAAAACGTCGCCGCCGATGTGTTCGGCGGTTCGACCAGGATCGACGCGGCGATGAAACACATGGCCGACAGCGGCCGCGGCGTCATCGTCTATTTGCGCGAGGGATCGGTGGGCGTCGGCACGCAGCCGCGCAACCGCATCAGCGCGGCGGACGGCGAAGCCCATGCCGAGGCGCTCGGCCGCGAGGCCGAATGGCGCGAGATCGGCCTTGGCGCGCAGATCCTCAAACATCTGGGCATCTCCTCGATCGTGCTGCTGGCGTCGCGCGAGCGCCATTATGTCGGCCTCGAAGGATTCGGTATCCAGATCGCCAGGACCGAGATCCTCTAGGGCGCAACGCGGCCTTCAGGCGCGCCATTGCCGGGCGGCGTGCGCGAAGGGTAAGATTGGCCGATGTGGGATTTTTCCGTCGGTCGCACGATTGGCGTGGTCGCCGCCAGCTGGCCCTATGTGCTGCTGCGGATCGTCGTCTACACGGCGATCACGCTGGCCTACATCGCTGCTACGGGAGCAGGCGCCGGCGTCGGTTACGGCGTCGGCCATATTTCATCCTCGCCCGACGGCCCGGCCGGCTTTGCCCTGGGCGGCGCCTTTGCCGGCTTCGCACTGGTGACGGTGGCGCTCTACTGGATGCGCGAATACATCCTCTACGCGGTCAAGGCGGCGCATGTCGCGGCGATGGTTCACCTGCTCGACGGCCGCCAGATGCCGCAGGGGCTCGGCCAGCTGGAATATGGCCGCCGCATCGTCAAGGCGCGGTTCGTCGAGGTCAACCTGCTGTTTGTGCTCGATCAACTGGTCAAGGGCGTCATCCGGGTCATTTCCGGCATCGTGACGACCCTCGGCAGCCTGCTGCCGATCCCCGGCCTGCAGGGCCTGATCGGCTTTGCCTTGTCGGTGATGCGCATGTCGCTGACCTATGTCGACGAGGTGATCCTCGCCTACAATATCCGCACCGATTCCAACACGCCCTGGGACACCGCCCAGCGTGGGCTCGTGCTTTATGCCCAGAACAGCAACACCATCCTCAAGAACGCGCTATGGCTGTCGCTGATGATGTGGGGTCTGACCGTCGTGGTCTTCCTTGTTGCGCTGACGCCGGCCGCCGCCGCGCTCTACCTGATGCCCGGGCAACTGGGCGGCTGGGGTTTTGTACTGGCGATCGTCGTCGCCTGGGCGTTCAGGGCGGCCTTGATCGAACCGTTCTGCATCGCGGCGCTGATGCAGGTCTATTTCCGCGTCATCGACGGGCAGTCGCCCGATCCGCAATGGCTGGAGCGGCTCAACGGCGCATCGCGCCAGTTCAGGGAACTTGGCGAGCGGGCGTCAGCCGTCTTTTCGCGGCCCCAGACGGATCGGCAGGCCGGCTGAACATGCCTGTTGACGGCTGATACCCGGTCTTTTGCCGGCATGGCCATTCCGCCGGCGGCGGCTTATATGTCAGGCGATGACCACCCGTCTCTACACGCACCCGATCTATCTCGAGCATTTGACGCCGCCGGGACACCCGGAGCGCCCGGACCGGCTGCGCGCTATCGCCAAGGTGCTCGACCACGAGGTGTTTGCGCCGCTCGACCGGGTCGAGGCGCCGATCGGCGATTCGACGTCGCTGTTGCTGGCCCACCCGCGCGAATATGTCGACCGTGTCTACAAGACGGTTCCCAAGGACGGTCTGGCGCGCATCGACGCCGATACCTCGATGAGCCCGAAAAGCTGGGAAGCGGCGCTGACCGCGGTCGGAGCGGCCAACGCCGCCGTCGACGATGTGTTCGAGGGCAGGGCCGACAATGTGTTTGTCGCCTCGCGCCCGCCCGGACACCATGCCGAGCGCAACCGGGCGATGGGCTTCTGCCTGTTCAACAACGCCGCGATCGCCGCCCGCCACGCCCAGAAGAAACACGGCGCAGAACGCGTCGCCATCGTTGACTGGGACGTGCATCACGGCAACGGCACACAGGACATTTTCTGGTCGGACAAGTCGGTGATGTATTGTTCGACCCACCAGATGCCGCTTTATCCGGGCACCGGCGCGCTGAACGAAACCGGCGTCGGCAACATCGTCAACGCGCCGCTTCTGGCCAATACCGGCTCGCGCGATTTTCGCGACGCTTTCCGCGCCCGCGTCCTGCCGTCGATCGACCGCTTCAAGCCGGACCTGATCATCATCTCGGCCGGCTTCGACGCCCACTACCGTGATCCGCTAGCCGAACTCGAACTGGTGGAAGAGGATTTTTCCTGGGCCACCGCCGAACTGATGGACCGCGCCGGCCGCTTCGCCGGCAACCGGCTTGTCAGCCTGCTGGAGGGTGGTTACGACCTTCAGGGACTGGCGCTGTCGGTCGCCGCCCATGTCGGGCGGCTGATGAAAGGTTGAGCCATGGCTGAGAAGCCCGACGACGACATCAAGGCGATGAGCTTCGAACAGGCGCTGGAGGCGCTGGAGAGGATCGTCGAAAATCTTGAGCGAGGCGACGTGCCGCTCGACCAGTCGATCCGCATCTATGAGCGCGGCGAGGCGCTGAAGGCCCATTGCGACCGGCTCTTGAAAGCGGCCGAGGACAAGGTCGAGAAGATCAGGCTGTCGCGCGACGGCAAGCCGGCGGGAACCGAGCCGCTGGACAACTGATCAGAAACGGTCCGGCCGCGCCCGCGCCCGATTGCGTCTTGTCAGCCCGGCGTGGGCGATAGACACTGACGGCCCATTCCGGCAGGAGCAGCCAGATGAGCTATTTTCCCGTTCGCGACCCCGAACCCGGCGACGCTTTTGCGTGCGACGCCATCGAACTGATGGTCATCCCCAATTCGAAGGATGTCGGCGGCTTCGAGGTGCGCCGCGCCCTGCCGACGGCGCGCCGCCGGCTGGTCGGCCCGTTCATCTTTTTCGACCGCATGGGCCCGGCGGTGCTGCGCGCCGGCGAGGCGATGGACGTCCGGCCCCATCCCCATATCGGCCTGTCAACCGTCACCTATCTGTTCGATGGACGCATCCGCCACCGCGATTCGCTCGGCACCGAAATGGTGATCTCGCCCGGCGACGTGAATCTGATGACGGCGGGGCGCGGCATCGTTCATTCCGAGCGCACGCCCGAGGAGATCCGCGGCGCGCCATTGTCGATGTCGGGCTTGCAGACCTGGATCGCGCTGCCGGACGGCATGGAGGAGATTGCGCCCGAATTCGCCAATACCGCCCGTTCGCAGCTGCCGGAATTTGCCGCCGCCGGCGTCTCCGGCACGGTCGTGATCGGGTCGTTCCAGGGATTGGCGTCGCCGGTGAAAGCCTATTCCGACACGCTCTACGCGTCGATCAGGCTGGACGCCGGCGCAAAGGTCCAGATCCCTGCCGACGCCGAGGAACGGGCGATCTATGTCCTGGAAGGCTCGGTCGTCATCGCCGGCGACCGGTTCCCGTCGGACAGGCTGCTGGTGTTCCGCCCCGGCGACGAGATCGTCGTCGAAAGCGAACGCGGCGCCCAGATGATGCTGTTCGGCGGCGCGTCGCTCGGCTCCAGGCGCTACATCTGGTGGAATTTCGTCTCGTCCTCGCGCGAGCGCATCGAACAGGCCAAGCAGGAATGGAAGACCGGAAAGTTCGATATAGTGCCCGGCGACGAGGAAGAATATATCCCGCTGCCGGCGAGCTGAGCGAGAAAGCTTGTCTTGTAGCGGTGCTGCGCCTTTATTTGGACCTCGCGACGGCTTATGTCTGGTGGCGTATCTGGAATGTATGATGACGACACGCCCCCACACCCCGATGCTCGACAAGGCCGCAGTTCCCGCTGACCTGCGCAAGCTGCCGGAATCCGACCTGCCGCAACTCGCCGCCGAACTGCGCGCCGAACTGATCGACGCGGTGTCGCAGACCGGCGGTCATCTCGGCGCGGGGCTCGGCGTGGTCGAACTGACGGTGGCGCTGCACCACGTCTTCAACACGCCCGAGGACCGCATCATCTGGGATGTCGGTCACCAGGCCTATCCGCACAAGATCCTGACCGGCCGGCGCGACCGCATCCGCACGCTGCGCCAGGAGGGCGGGCTGTCGGGTTTCACCAAGCGGACCGAAAGCGAATACGATCCGTTCGGCGCGGCGCATTCCTCGACCTCGATCTCCGCCGGCCTCGGCATGGCGGTGGCGCGCGACCTCGACGGCCGCAGGAACAATGTCATCGCCGTCATTGGCGACGGCGCGATGTCGGCCGGCATGGCCTATGAGGCGATGAACAATGCGGGTGCGCTCAACGCCCGGCTGATCGTCATTCTCAACGACAACGACATGTCGATCTCGCCGCCGTCGGGCGCGATGAGCCATTATCTGGCGCGGCTGGCTTCGGGGCGCACCTATCAGGGCATCCGCGACTTCGGCAAGAAGCTGACCTCCTATCTGGGAAAGCGCGCCGACGTGGCGATCACCCGGGCGGTCGAGCACGCGCGCGGCTACGTCACCGGCGGCACCCTGTTCGAGGAGATGGGCTTCTTCCACATCGGCCCCATCGACGGCCACAGTCTCGAATATCTGGTGCCGGTGCTGAAGAACGTCCGCGACAATGGCGACGGGCCGGTGCTGATCCACGTCGTGACGCAGAAGGGCAAGGGCTACGCACCGGCGGAAGCCGCGGCCGACAAATATCACGGCGTCAACAAGTTCGACGTCATCACCGGGACGCAGGCCAAGGCTCCGAGCAATGCGCCCGCCTACACCAAGGTGTTTGCCGAAAGCCTGATTGAGGAGGCGCGCCATGACGACAAGATCGTCGCCATCACCGCGGCGATGCCGTCGGGCACCGGTCTTGATCTTTTCGGCGAGGCGTTTCCCAAACGCACCTTTGACGTCGGCATCGCCGAACAGCATGCGGTGACGTTCGCCGCCGGCATGGCGACCGAGGGCTACAAGCCGTTCGCGGCGATCTATTCGACCTTCCTGCAGCGCGCCTACGACCAGGTCGTGCATGACGTCGCGCTGCAGAAATTGCCGGTCCGCTTTCCAATCGACCGCGCCGGCTTCGTCGGCGCCGACGGGGCGACCCATTGCGGCGCGTTCGACACGACCTTTCTCGCCAGCCTGCCCGGCTTCGTGGTGATGGCGGCGAGCGACGAGGCGGAGCTTCGCCACATGGTGCGCACCGCCGCCGCCTATGACGAAGGCCCGATCTCGTTCCGCTATCCGCGCGGCAATGGCGTTGGCGTCGAACTTCCGGCGCGCGGTTCGCTGCTGGAGATCGGCAAGGGCAGGGTGCTGCGCGAGGGGTCGAAAGTGGCGCTGCTGTCGTTTGGAACGCGGCTGGCCGACTGCCTTGCCGCGGCAGAGGAACTCGATGCCGCCGGCCTCTCGACGACGGTCGCCGACGCCCGTTTCGCCAAGCCGCTGGATACCGATCTGATCGCTCGGCTGGCGCGCGAGCATGAAGTTCTGATCACCGTCGAGGAAGGTTCGGTCGGCGGTTTCGCCAGCCAGGTCATGCAGTTCCTCGCCACCTCCGGCATGCTCGATCACGGACTGAAGATCCGTCCGCTGGTGCTGCCCGACGAGTTCACCGACCACGCCAAGCCGGAAAAGATGTATGCCGACGCCGGCCTCGATGCGGCGGGCATCGTCGCGACCGTGTTCGCCGCGCTCGAGCGCGACGTTCGGGCGGCCCGCGCCTGATTCATCGGTTGAACGTGTTGACTCAGATTGCCAGCCGGCTGAATCGGTCTGTCTGCATCTCCCCGTAACCCATTGTTCAGGCTAATCGTTCGGCCTTCCCTAACGTTGTCTTTTGGCCGTTTCTAAAGCCGGTTGCTGTATCTGTTTGCTCCAGGGACAGGGGCGAACTATGAAAAAAATCTTCATCAGCGCCGCAATGGCGACCGTCGTCGCGACGGCCGCCGGGGCACAGCAATACGACCGCAAACTCGAACAGGCGGCGATCAAGATCGTGGCGTCCAAGATGGGCGAACTGCGCGGCGGCATCGACGTCGGCGGCAAGCTGGTGCTTGTCGAGCCGATCGACCGGAGCGCGCCGACGCATCTCGGCGCCGACAGGTTCGGCCTGCTGGTGGCGGAGGCCGCGACGCCGAACTGGCGCTCGTTCTGACCGGCTTGCATTTGGCTCCGGCTGCGGCCAGAAGGGCCTGATGCCGGAGCCGCGCGCACCCACATCGAGACTGGACGAACTGCTGGTGCGGCGCGGCCTGTTTGCGTCGCGCTCGCGCGCCCGTGACGCCGTGCTGCGCGGCGCGGTCGGCGTCGACGGCGTTGTCGAACTGAAGCCGGGACGCACTGTTTCGGACGCCGCCGGCATTGTCGTCGACGATCCGGCGCAAGCCTATGTCGCGCGTTCGGCGCTAAAGCTGATCGCCGCGCTGGGCCGCTTTTCGCTCGACCCTGACGGGCTGACGGCGCTCGACATCGGCGCCTCGACCGGCGGCTTCACCCAGGTGCTGCTGGAGCGCGGCGCGGCCCATGTCGTCGCCGTCGACGTCGGCCATGCGCAACTGCACGACAGTCTGCGGACCGACCCGCGCGTCACCGTCATCGAGGGCCTGAACGCGCGCGACCTCGCCGCCGCGCATCTGGGCGGACGGCCGGTCGAATTCATCTGCGCCGACGTCAGTTTCATCTCGCTGCGGCTGGCCCTGCCGCCGGCGCTGGCGCTGGCCGCGCCGGGCGCGCAGGCGGCGTTGCTGGTCAAGCCGCAGTTCGAGGTCGGCCGCGACGCCGTCGGCAAGGGCGGCATCGTCAGGAACGCGGCGGAAGCGGAACGCGCGGCAGGCGAACTGGCGAGGTGGCTTGATGGACAAGCCGGCTGGCGTGTGCTGGGGTTGACCCAGTCGCCGATCGAGGGCGGCGACGGCAATCGGGAATTTCTGCTCGCGGCGCGGAAGGCGGTCTGACCATGCGGCTGACGATCAACCGGCTCGGCGCCCAGGGCGACGGAATTGCCGACACGCCGCGCGGGCCTGTCTACGTGCCGTTCACGCTGCCGGGTGAAACCGTCAATGCGGCGGTCGAAAAGGATCGCGGCGCGCTGATCGCGGTGCTCGAAGCGTCGCCGGAGCGCATCGAGCCGGCGTGCCGCCATTTCGGCGAATGCGGCGGCTGCACGCTGCAGCACCTGCGCGCCGACGCCTATCACGCCTTCAAGCGCGAGCGGGTGGCCGACGCGCTGCGCCGCGACCGCGTCGACAATGCCCCGCTCGATCTGGTGGCTTGTGCGCCGGAATCGCGCCGCCGCGTCGTCTTCGGCGCGCGCCGCACCATCGGCGGCATGCTGCTCGGCTTCCACCGCATGCATTCGGCGCAGATCATCGACATCGGCGAATGCCCTGTGGCCGCGCCGCAGATCGTGCAGGCGTTGCCGGCGCTGCGGGCGCTGGCGTCGATCGTGTGTCAGACCGACAAACCGTTCCACATCGCGGTGACCGCGACCGAGACCGGCCTCGACATCGCCTTTACCGATTCGGGCAAACTGCCCGACCAGGCGCGCCGCGAAGCCTCCCATACCGCGATGACGTCGCGGGTCGCGCGCCTGACCGTCGACGGCGACATCGTAGTCGAGGCGGTTCGCCCGGAAATCCGCTTCGGGACGGCGCTGGTGTCGCCGCCGCCCGGCGGTTTCCTGCAGGCGGTGGCGTCAAGCGAGGCGGCGATGGCGGATCTGGTGACGAACCATCTCGCCAGGGCGAAGAAGGCGGCCGACCTGTTCTCAGGCTCCGGCGCATTCGCGCTGAGGCTCGCCGCGCGCTCGGAAGTCCATGCGGTGGAGGGGGACGCCGCGGCGCTTGCCGCGCTCGACCGCGGTTTTCGCCAGACGGCGGGGTTGAGGCGGGTGACCACCGAAAGACGCGACCTGTTCCGCCGGCCGTTGACCTTCAAGGAGTTGAACGGTTTTGACGGCGTCGTGTTCGACCCGCCGCGCGCCGGCGCGGAGGACCAGGCCAGGCAGATCGCGCGCTCGGACGTGCCGCTGGTCGCCGCGGTGTCATGCAATCCCGCAACGCTGGCGCGCGACCTGCGCATTCTGGTCGACGGCGGCTACAGGCTCGACAGCGTCACGCCGGTCGACCAGTTTCTCTGGTCGGGCCATGTCGAGGCGGTGGCGCTGCTGTCGAAGCCGAAGAAGCGGCGTTAGACCGTTTCCAGTTAGCCATGAAGCGGTCTATCGCCGCGCCGTTTCAATCAGTTCATCGACATAGGCGGGAACGAGCGTGGTCGCCGGCCCCTGACGCGCCTGATGAAACAGCGACGCGCCTTCCGACGGCTCGAGATTGAGCTCGACCGTGTCGGCGCCGGCGTCGCGCGCCAGCCGCACGAAGCCGGCGGCCGGATAGACCGTGCCGCTGGTGCCGATCGAGACGAACAGGCGGCATTCGACCAGCGATTTCTGGATGGCCTCCATGTGATACGGCATCTCGCCGAACCACACCACGTCGGGCCGCAGTCCGCCCCTGGCGTTGCAGACCGGGCAGGGGGTGTCGACGTCGAGATCCTCGGCCCAGGCCGCGTGCATGCCGCAGACATTGCACAGGACCTGATTGTGCTGGCCGTGCATGTGGATCAGGTTCGTCGTGCCCGCCTGTTCATGCAGGCTGTCGACATTCTGGGTGATCACCAGCACATCGCCGGGATAGTCGGCCTCCAGCCGCGCCAGCGCGAAATGGGCGGCGTTGGGCTTGACCTCGCGCACCGCGCGGCGGCGCATATTGTAGAAGTCGTGCACAAGCGAGGGATTGCGCGCGAACCCTTCCGGCGTCGCGACGTCGCGATAGTCGATCTTCGCCCAGACGCCGTCCTTGTCGCGAAAGGTCGAGACGCCGGACTCGGCGGAAATGCCGGCGCCGGTGAGGATGACGATGGGGGACGGGAATCTCATTGGCGCGGTTGAGTCCCTTCGCTTAGATCGGAAATCTGCCAGCATACGAACCGCTTAGGATTGGAAAGTCCGGGTAGTTCCTCGAGTATCTTCAATTGGACGAGGCGCTCGACTGCATTCTTGGCTGCGGGATATGTGATCGACAGTCGCTCAGCAACTCTCGGGATCGTTATGATCGGGGTCAGGAACAGTTCGTCCGCGATTGTCACATAGCGCGCAGATCCGCCTGATTCCGAAATCTGCTCCCGGAACCGGAGGCGAAGCGCTTCCAGTTCGCCGAGGGTTGCGAGCGTCGATCGACATGCGTCGCGAACGACGTCGAGATAGAATTCAATCCAGCCGGTCCAGTTTCCACTTCTCGATACATCGAGCATCAGGTCGGCGTATTCGGATTTTCTGCCTTCGACTGCCGGGCTGAGATAGAGAAGCGGCTTGTCGAGTATCCCGGCGTTCATCAAGTGTATCGGGATCAAGATGCGTCCAACGCGGCCGTTTCCGTCCGCAAACGGGTGTATCGTTTCGAGCTGATAGTGAATGAGAGCGGAATCAATAATGGGCGGGACGGGCCGATCCTCGCGGTTGATGTACCGTTCCAGCTCGGCAATCGTCAGCTGGGATTCGTTCGGCGGCGGCGGAACGAACCTCGCATTCTCTATTCGGCGATCCCCTCCGGAAATAAAGTTCTGCTGGTCCTTATATTCCCCAGGTCGTTTTGTTGCTCCTCGACCGGGATTTGTTTGCGAAAGAAGAACCCGATGGACCTCGCATATCATCCTGCTGCTGATCGGGATTTCCGCTCTGAGGCGGTCCGCGGTCGCAAAAGCGCGGATATAGTTTCGCACTTCCAGGGTCGCGGAATCCATGGGAGCGTCTTCATCGATCTCCGCCAAAGCAAGTTGGTTGGCGGTCGTGAACGTCCCTTCCATCGCTGAAGACAACAGAGCTTCTTTTCTCTGCAGCGGGCGTATGACGAGCATCGGATCAGTCAGGCTTCGACCGGCGGCGTTGAGCTCTCCGATGGCCTGCATCGTCTCCGCCAGTGACATCGCGAGGGCGGCATAGTCGATATGCGGTGGCAACGGGTTTGGCACAAACGCCATTTCCCCCGCGATTGTGGGGATCAAGACTCCACTGGGAGAGCCCATGAACGAACTGGGGTCCACTCAAGTCACCTTTAATCGATCCGAACAGGATTAAGTTTTTCAGGCTAAAACTATAATCGACTGCTCCGCGATTCAAGTTCCTTTAATAGGAACGCCGCGCCAATCACGCCGCCTTGGTCCCACCCACCGTCACCTGGTTCATCCTCAGATGCGGCTGGCCGACGCCGACCGGCACGCTCTGCCCGGCCTTGCCGCACATGCCGATGCCGCGGTCGAGCTTCATGTCGTTGCCCACCATGGCGACGCGGTGCATCGCGTCGGGTCCGTTGCCGATCAGCATCGCGCCCTTGATCGGCCGGGTCACCTTGCCGTCCTCGATCATGTAGGCCTCGGTGCAGCCGAACACGAACTTGCCGGAGGTGATGTCGACCTGGCCGCCGCCGAAGGAGACGGCGTAGACGCCCGTCTTGACCGACGCGATGATTTCGGCCGGCTCCATGTCGCCGGCGGTCATGTAAGTGTTGGTCATGCGCGGCATCGGCTGGCAGGCATAGCTCTCGCGGCGTCCGTTGCCGGTCGGCGTCGCGCCCATCAGCCGGGCGTTCTGGCGATCCTGCATGTAGCCGACCAGCCTGCCGTCCTCGATCAGCACGTTGTAGCCCGACGGCGTGCCTTCGTCGTCGATGGTCAGCGAGCCGCGCCGTTCGGTCAAAGTGCCGTCGTCGACGACGGTGACGCCTTTCGCCGCGACCTGCTGGCCCATCAGCCCGGCAAAAGCCGAGGTTTTCTTGCGGTTGAAATCGCCTTCCAGCCCGTGGCCGACCGCCTCGTGCAGCATGACGCCTGGCCAGCCCGACGACAGCACGATGTCGAACGTGCCGGCGGGCGCGGGCTCGGCCTCGAGATTGACCAGCGCCTGGCGCAACGCTTCCTGCGCGCCGGCCTTCCAACTGTCCTCGGCGATGAAATCGTCAAAGCTCTTGCGCCCGCCCATGCCGTAGGAACCGGTTTCCTGGCGGTCGCCGTCTCCGACCATCACCTGGATGCTCATCCTGACCAGCGGCCGGATGTCGCTGGCGACCTGGCCGTCGCCACGCACGATCTCGATATGCTGCCAGGACGCGGTGAGCGCGGCCGTCACCTGACGCACCCGCGGGTCGCGGGCGCGCAGCCAGGCGTCGACTTCCTGCAAAAGCCTCGCCTTTGCCGCGAAGTTCGGCGCCTCGAGCGGGTTGACGTCGCTGTAGAGATGTTTGTTGGTGCGCGGCGGTGCGTCGGCCAGCGTTCCGGCATAGCCGGTCTTGACGGCGGCGACCGCGTCGGCGGCGCGTTTCAACGCATCGCCCGATATTTCGCCGGCATGTGCGTAGCCGACCGCCTCGCCGGCGACGGCGCGCAGGCCAAACCCCTGGTCGGTGGAATAGTTGGCGGTCTTCAGCTTGCCATTGTCGAAGACCAGCGCCTCGGACTGGCTCTGCTCCAGGTAAAGCTCACCATCGTCGGCGCCGGCGATCGTGTCGCTGACGATGCGGCGCACGGCCTCATCGGAAATGTCGAACTGGTTGATCAAGCTGCTCATGGGTCACCTGCTGCCGGACCGTTCATGTAGGCGTTGATCGTCCGATCGGCAATCGCCTGATCGGCAATGCCTGTCAGGGCAGGGCGTCGAAGGCGTCCGAGAAGCCGGTCAGGTCGACCGGGATGCCGATGCCCTCTTCGGGCGCCTGGAAGACGATGAACACCGCCGACTTGCCGGCCCTGATCGTGTCGAGCAGCGGCTTTTCCAGGATCACCTCGGCATAGCAGCCGTCCTCGAAACAACGGGCGAAATAGGCGCGGCCGATGTCCTTGCCGTCGACATAGAGCCCCAGCCCGTTCGGCAGCAGCACGCCGAGCGGCGTCAGCACCCGCAGGATCTCCGCCTTGTTGTCCGCGGTCTTGAAGACAACCACCGACAGGCCCATCTCCGGCCGCTCTTCGGCGACGACATTCTGCATCATCGCGCATTGTTCGGAGGTTGCGCCGGCGGGCGTCGAGCAGACGATCGACCATGCGCCATGCGTGCCCTTGACCGTTTCCGCCTGCTGCGCGGCGGCCGGCGCAAAGGCGCTCGCGGCGAGCATCAGGGACAGGCAAAGGCGTCTGAACATCGGGAACTCCGGGACGAATCACGCGAATCTATAGCGCGGGCGGCGCTTTCATGGCAAAGCACTTGCCTCAAGCGTGTCTTCGGCTGCAAATCGGTCCGAAATACGGCCCTTCGCGCGCCGCCGCGCAATGGCCTCCGATTCGCCGCCAACCGGCCGATTTCAGCAGGTTACCCGACAAAACGCACCGATCTTGAACAGTTCGCACAAAATGCCGCATCTTGGATCGAACGGGTTCCTTGCGGCTCGATTGAGAGTATGGTTTGAACGGCACGAATTGGTGAGGGACTGCGCCTGACGGTCGGCGCACACCTAAACTTTGCGGGAGATGATCGCAGTGACGAAGAGATTCAAGGCCCTTGCAATGGCCGCCTCCGCCACTCTGGCGCTGACTGGCGCTGCGCTGGCCGACCAGCCGCGTCCGTGGGAATGGCGCTTTCAGGAGCCCGCGACCGCGATCATGGAGCAGATCGAATGGTTCGAGGCCTACACGCTGTGGTTCATCGTTCCGATCACGCTTCTGGTTCTTGGCCTGCTGGCCTGGTGCATTTTCCGCTTTCGGGCCAGTGTCAATCCGAACCCGTCGCGCACCAGCCACAACACCGCGATCGAACTCATCTGGACCATCGGTCCGGTTGTCATTCTGCTGTTTCTGGCGGTTCCCTCGTTCCAGTTGCTGACGGCGCAGTATACGCCCGGCGAAGAACCGGCGCTGACGTTGAAAGCGACCGCCAACCAGTGGAACTGGGATTATGAATACCAGGTCGAGCAGCCGCTGAGCTTCAACTCCGTCATGCTGGCCGAGGATGCGCGCGAGGCCGCCGGCAAGCAGGACATCGGCAAATATCCGCGTCTTCTCGCGGTGAACAACGAGATCGTGGTTCCGGTCAACGAGACCGTGCGCGTCCTGGTCACCGCCAGCGACGTGATCCACGCCTTTGCAATGCCCGCCTTCGGCATCAAGAGCGACGCCGTGCCCGGCCGCATCAACGAGGTCTGGTTCAAGGCGACCAAGACCGGCCTGTTCTACGGCCAGTGCTCCGAGCTCTGCGGCAAGGACCATGCGTTCATGCCGATTGCGATCCGCGTCGTCGAACAGGGTCAGTACGACAGCTGGCTGACCGCCGCGCGCAGCGACATGGACGCTGCGAACAAGGCGCTGATGGCGGCAGTCGACGGCAACAACAAGGTAGCCGACGCCAACTGAGGCGTCGCATCAAGGAATAAGGGAACGGAGCGGGACCAATGGCAGGCGCGACAGCTCACCACGATCACGACCACGATCACGCACACGGTGCGCCAACCAGCTTTGCGAAGCGCTGGCTGTTTTCGACCAATCACAAGGATATCGGAACGCTCTACCTGATCTTCGCGATCATCGCGGGCATCATCGGCGGCTTCCTGTCGGTGATGATGCGCTGGGAGCTGGCCGAGCCGGGCATCCAGATCTTCACCGGTCTGGCGCAGATGGTCTATGGCGTTGAAGGCGACGCGGCCATCGACGCCGGCAAGAACATGTTCAACGTGTTCACCACCGCTCACGCGCTGATCATGATCTTCTTCATGGTCATGCCGGCCCTGATCGGCGGTTTCGCCAACTGGATGGTGCCGATCATGATCGGTGCGCCGGACATGGCGTTCCCGCGCATGAACAACATTTCGTTCTGGCTGCTGCCGCCGGCGTTCTTCCTTCTGCTCTATTCGCTCTTCGTGCCCGGTTCGCCCGGCGGCTGGGGCGTGGGCGGCGGCTGGACCATGTATCCGCCGTTTTCGACGGTGGGCACGCCCGGCCCGGCGATGGATCTCGCCATCCTGGCGATCCACATTGCGGGCGCATCCTCGATCCTGGGCGCCATCAACTTCATCACCACCATCTTCAACATGCGCGCGCCGGGCATGACCCTGCACAAGATGCCGCTGTTTGCCTGGTCGGTGCTGATCACCGCCTTCCTGCTGCTGCTGTCGCTGCCGGTGCTGGCTGGCGCCATCACCATGCTGCTGACCGACCGCAATTTCGGCACCGCGTTCTTCGCGCCCGAAGGCGGCGGCGACCCGATCCTGTTCCAGCATCTGTTCTGGTTCTTCGGTCACCCGGAAGTCTACATCCTGATCCTGCCGGGCTTCGGCATCGTCAGCCACATCATCTCGACCTTTTCCAAGAAGCCGATCTTCGGCTATCTCGGCATGGCCTACGCCATGGTCGCCATCGGCGCGGTCGGCTTCGTGGTCTGGGCGCACCACATGTATACGACCGGCATGTCGCTGAACGCGCAGCGCTACTTCGTCTTCGCGACGATGGTGATCGCGGTTCCGACGGGCGTGAAGATCTTCTCGTGGATCGCCACCATGTGGGGCGGCTCGATCTCCATGCGCACTCCGATGCTGTGGGCGATCGGCTTCATCTTCCTGTTCACCATCGGCGGCGTCACCGGCGTCCAGCTCGCCAATGCCGGCCTCGACCGCTCGCTGCACGACACCTATTACGTCGTGGCGCACTTCCACTACGTGCTGTCGCTGGGCGCGGTGTTCGCGATCTTCGCCGCCTGGTACTACTGGTTCCCGAAAATGTTCGGCTACATGTATTCGCCGTTCATCGCCCGCACCCATTTCTGGGTCACTTTCATCGGCGTCAACCTGATCTTCTTCCCGCAGCATTTCCTCGGCCTCGCCGGCATGCCGCGCCGCTATGTCGACTATCCCGACGCGTTCGCAGGCTGGAACCTTGTGTCGTCCTACGGCTCCTACATCTCGGCCTTCGGCGTGCTGGTGTTCCTCTACGGCGTGTTCGAAGCGTTCCAGAAGAAGCGGGTCGCGGGCGCAAATCCGTGGGGCGAGGGCGCAACGACGCTCGAATGGCAGCTGCCGTCGCCGCCGCCCTACCACCAGTGGGAACAGCTCCCGAAGATCAAGTGAGCTTCCGAAACCTGAAACCGCCGGAAACGGCGGTTTCCATTTCGGCAGGGTAACGAGACATGGCGTTAGTTGACGATATCGGCCGGCCCAAGGCCCAGCTCTCGGAGGCGACCGCCGCCGACTATCTCTCGTTGCTCAAGCCGCGGGTGATGGCCCTGGTGGTGTTCACCGCCTTTGTCGGCATCGTCGCCGCGCCGCCGGGCATCAATCTGTTCGACGCGTTCGTCGCCATCGGCTGCATCGCGGTGGGCGCGGGCGCCTCGGGCGCGCTGAACATGTGGTACGACGCCGACATCGACGCAATCATGACCCGCACCGCCAGGCGTCCGATCCCCAGCGGCCGCATCCAGCCCGAGCAGGCGCTGTCGTTCGGAATGATCCTGTCGGTCCTGTCGGTGATCACGCTCGGCGTGCTGGTCCATTGGGCCGCCGCCGCGCTGCTTGCCTTCACGATCTTTTTCTACGCTGTCGTCTATACGATGTGGCTGAAGCGCTCGACGCCGCAGAACATCGTCATCGGCGGCGCCGCCGGCGCATTCCCGCCGATGGTCGGATGGGCCGCGGCCACCGGCACGGTCAGCCTCGAAAGCCTCATCCTGTTCGCCATCATCTTCCTGTGGACGCCGCCGCACTTCTGGGCGCTCGCGCTGTTCAAGTCCGGCGACTACGGCCGCGCCGGCGTGCCGATGATGCCCAATGTCGCTGGCGAAGCCTCGACCCGTCGCCAGATTTTTGCCTATGCGCTGGTCGTCACTCCGGTTGCGGTGCTGCCCTGGGCGATGGGCTATGTCAGCGCCTTTTACGGCGTCGTTTCGATTGCGTTGGGCGCCGGCTTTGTCTGGTACGCCTGGAAGGTGCTGCGCATGGCAGACGGCGACAAGGCGATGAAGCCTGCCAAGCAGTTGTTCGCTTATTCGATCCTCTATCTGTTCGCCATCTACGCCGCCTATCTGATTGACGTCGTGGCGTCGCGCGCCGGAGTGATGTCGTGATGGCCGGCGAAGACGATTTCGTGACGATGACGGAAGCGCAGAAGAAGGCGCAGCGCAGCCGCAATGTCGCGATCGGCCTGGCGCTGGCCGGGCTGGTGGTGATCTTCTACATCTCCGCGCTGATCAAGGGCGTGTCGCTGCTCGAAAGGACGTTTTGATGAGCGGCCTGCCAGCCGACCGTAGCGAGCCGCGTGACCGGCGCAACCTGATCGTGGCGCTGTGCTGCGTCGCGTTCATCGCCGGCATGGTCGGCATGTCCTACGCCGCGGTGCCGCTCTACCAGATGTTCTGCCAGATCACCGGCTATGGCGGCACGACGCAGCGGGTGACGCAGTATTCCGACAAGATCCTCGACCGCACCATCCATGTCCGCTTCGACGCCAATGTGTCGGGTGGACTGCCGTGGGAGTTTGGGCCCGTCGAGCGCGAGATCGAACTGAAGATCGGCGAGACGACGCAGATCGCCTATCGCGCCAGCAATCCATATCCGAAGCCGACCTCGGGCCGCGCAACCTTCAACGTGTCGCCCTCGCTGGCCGGCGCCTATTTCAACAAGGTCGAGTGCTTCTGCTTTACCGACACGACGCTGAAGCCGGGCGAAAAACTCGACATGCCGGTGGTGTTCTACATCGATCCTGAGATCGTCAACGTGCCGGAACTGGCGAACGTGAAGACGATCACGCTATCCTATACATTCTTCCCGATCGACGCGGAGGCGCCATTGGCAGTTGCGCCAGCCGATGGAAATGCTACGAGCGGGAAGACCACCCAAACGACGACCAATGGGGGCTGACATGGCCGACGGACACGCAAAACCGAACCACGACTATCACATCATCGACCCCAGCCCCTGGCCGATCCTCGGATCGTTCGGCGCGCTGATCATGGCGATCGGCGGCGTCGCCTACATGCAGTATCTCAAGGGCGGCTCGCTGCATTTCTTCGGCCTCGACCTCAGCGCCACCTTCCACATCTGGCTGCTGATCATCGGCCTCGCCATCGTCCTCTACACCATGTTCGCCTGGTGGTCGGACACGGTGAAGGAAGCCCAGGAAGGCCACCAGACCCGGGTGGTGGCGCTGCATCTGCGCTACGGCATGATCATGTTCATCGCCTCGGAGGTGATGTTCTTCGTCGCCTGGTTCTGGGCCTTTTTTGACGCCAGCCTGTATCCCAACGAGGCCGTGCAGGTCGCCCGCGACGCCTATACCGGCGGCGTGTGGCCGCCGAAGTCGATCGAGGTGCTCGATCCGTTCCACCTGCCGCTCTACAACACCATCATTCTGCTGCTGTCGGGCACGACCGTGACCTGGGCGCACCATGCCTTGCTGCACAACGACCGCAAGGGGCTGGTCTGGGGCCTGGCGATCACCGTTGCGCTCGGCGTGTTGTTCTCCGCCGTGCAGATTTACGAATACGCCCACGCCCCGTTCGCGTTCAAGGACTCGATCTACGGCGCGACCTTCTACATGGCGACCGGCTTCCACGGTTTTCACGTCTTCGTCGGCACGATCTTCCTGATCATCTGCCTGTTCCGCGCCATGGCGGGCCACTTCACCCCGCAGCAGCATTTCGGTTTCGAAGCCGCCGCCTGGTACTGGCACTTCGTCGACGTGGTCTGGCTGTTCCTGTTCGCCTGCATCTATGTCTGGGGCTCGGCCGGCGCGACGATTGCCGCCGGTCACTGACCGTCCGAAGCTTCTCAAACGGCCGCCTTCGGGCGGCCGTTTCGTTTTGGGCGGGTGTCGGCAGCCATGAAACGGCGGGCGGTGGAGACGACGCGTCGCGCGGCCTCGCGCCTGGCGTCCGGATCGTGATAGATGGTCCGAGAAACGGCGCCGGATTGCTCGGTTCGATGCGGTTGTCGTTTGACCGGGCCGGCGGATTTTTCACCGTGAACAACGCGGGCAGGGACGTGACATGAAACAGGGCGACGGACAGACGGCCGATCGAGGTCGGATCGTGAACCAGGATCAGGCGCACTACCCGCCGGTCGACCCGATCAGGTCCGGCCTGGCCGGGCGCTGCCCGCGCTGCGGCGAGGGTCGGCTGTTCAACGGCTTTCTCAGCGTGCGTCCGCATTGCGGCGTGTGCGGCCTCGACAATTCCTTCGCCGATTCGGCCGACGGACCGGCCGTCTTCGTCATCCTGATCATCGGCTTCATCGTCTGTGGCCTGGCGCTGTGGATGGAGGTGACCTACGGCCCGCCGCTGTGGGTGCATTTCGTCCTCTGGATTCCGCTGATCCTGATCCTGGGCTTGCCGGCGCTCAGAATGCTCAAGGGCGTGCTGATCAACCTGCAATACGCCAACAAGGCCGCCGAAGGGCGGCTGGACCGGCCGAAATGACCGACGACGCACCCGCCGCGCGGCCGGCGTTTCCCTGGCTGCTGACGATCCTGGCTCTCGGCGCATTCGCCATCCTGCTGGGCCTTGGCGGGTGGCAGGTGGAACGGCTTGCCTGGAAGAACGAATTGATCGCCTCGATCGACCAGCGGCTGAAATTGCCGCCGGCGCCGCTGGACGAAATCATCGCCTCGCGGCCGGTCGCGGACCAGGAATATCGTCCCGTGCTGGTCGCCGGAATGTTCAGGCACCAGTGGGAGCGGCATTTCTTCGCCACCTACAAGGGTGCGACCGGATATTTCGTCTACACCCCGCTCGAACGCGCGGCGGGCGACTATGTCTGGGTCAATCGCGGCTTTGTGCCCTATGACCTGAAAGACCCCGCCAAGCGCGCCGAAGGCCAGATCGCCGGGCCGGTGGAGATCAGCGGGCTGCTGCGGACCGCGATCACCAATAAGCCGGGGTCTCTGGTGCCCGACAACGATCCGGCCAAGAATATTTTCTACTGGAAGGACATCAAGGCGATGACGGCGTCGTCGGGCCTGCCGGCCGACGCCAGGGTGCTGGACCTGTTCGTCGATGCCGACGATGCGCCCAATCCCGGCGGCCTGCCGGTCGGCGGGGTGACCTTGATCGACCTGCCCAACAACCATCTGCAATATGCGATCACCTGGTATGGCATCGCCGCCGGGCTGGCCGGCGTCTATCTCGCCTGGATCCTGCGCTGGCGGCGGTCACGCGGCGCTGCCGCCTGAGCCGCGCCGTTTCGATTTTCGGCAGCGCCGTCACCGGCCAGGCGAGGAAGCCGCCCGGGCGGTGTGTTGCGGGCCATCGGCGACCCGGAACGGGTCAGGCGCCGTAATGATGCATCGAGATCGAGCCCGGATCGATTGCCGCGAGATAGGCCCGCGTTTCCGGCGCGGCCATGAAATTCTTCGACGCCGCCTGGGCGCTTGCCATATCGACCCATTCGACGATGTCGACGCGGCCGCCAGCGTCGTCCGCCCCGTGCTGCCGGCGCACAAAACCAGCCTGGGTGGTCAGCCATTGATTGGTTTGCATCAAGGCGGCCTCGAATTCGGCGAGGTCCGTTTCGGGCATCAGCCTGAACATGGCCAGTTCGATCGTTGACATCACTGCTCCTTTGCTTGTTGTGACGCCCCGCCTCTAGCAGGCCGACGCTGACAGCCTGGCGTCAGGAGCGTGCAGGCAAGGCATCGCCCTTGACATTGGCCTGTTCGAACGCCCATGTCCGGCCATGCTCGAACGCCGAACCAAACCGCCCCTGACGATCCGCCTTTGCGGCCCGCGCGGATTTTGCGCCGGCGTCGACCGCGCCATCCAGATCGTCGTTCTGGCGCTGAAGAAATATGGTGCGCCGGTCTATGTCCGCCACGAGATCGTGCACAACCGCTACGTGGTCGAAGGGCTGCAGAATCTCGGCGCGGTGTTCATCGAGGAACTGCACGAGATACCCGACGAACATCATCAGAGCCCGGTGGTGTTTTCCGCCCACGGCGTGCCCAAATCGGTTCCCGCCGACGCGGTCGAGCGCAATCTGTTCTATCTCGACGCGACCTGCCCGCTGGTGTCGAAAGTGCACAAGCAGGCGATGCGCCATCAGCGACTCGGCCGCCACGTGCTGCTGATCGGCCATGCCGGCCACCCGGAGGTGATCGGCACGATGGGGCAATTGCCGGACGGCGCGGTGACGCTGATCGAAACCGAGCAGGACGCGGAAAAGTTCGTATCGCCGCACGGCCAGGAACTCGGCTATGTGTCGCAGACGACGCTGTCGGTGGAGGATACGGCCGGCGTCATCCGCGCGCTCGAGGCGCGCTTTCCGCAGATGAAGGCGCCGGCGGCGGAATCGATCTGCTACGCCACCACCAACCGCCAGGACGCGGTGAAGGCGGCGGCGCCCGGCTCCGACCTGTTCCTGGTGGTCGGCGCGCCGAACTCGTCCAATTCCCGCCGCCTGGTCGAAGTCGCCGAGCGGGCCGGGGCGAAACGCTCGCTGCTGGTGCAGCGCGCATCGGAAATCCCCTGGGGCGAGATCGGCGACATTTCGGTGCTTGGCCTGTCGGCCGGGGCGTCCGCGCCGGAAATCATCGTCGACGAGATCATTGCCGCCTTCCGCGAACGGTTTGACGCGCGGGTCGAATTGGCCGAAACGGCGATCGAGACCGAGAATTTCCCGGTGATGCGCGCCATCCGCGACGTCGAACTGACCGTGGCCGACATGGCCTTCGTCAATGGCGGGGTCGATCGGTCCTAGCTCATGGCTGTCTATACCGACATTTCAGAGATCGAGCTCGGCGAGTTCCTCGGCCGCTACGAGATCGGCGAACTGCTCTCCTACAAGGGCATCGCCGAAGGCGTCGAGAATTCGAACTTTTTGCTGCACACCACGTCCGGCGCCTACATTCTCACGCTCTACGAAAAGCGGGTGAACCCTAACGACCTGCCGTTCTTCCTCGGCCTGATGCAGCATCTGAACCCGAAGGGCATCCGCTGCCCGCTGCCTGTGCCGTGCCGGGACGGAACCGTGATCGGACATCTCGCCGGCCGTCCCGCCGCGATCATCACCTTTCTGGAAGGCATGTGGGTGCGCCGGCCGACGGTCGACCATTGCCGCGAGGTGGGAAAGGCGCTTGCCGCCATGCATCTGGCGGGACGCGATTTTGAGCTGCACCGCGCCAATTCGCTGTCGATCGACGCCTGGCGTCCGCTGTGGACCAGGGCGCGCGACCGCGCCGACGAGGTTGAGCCCGGCCTGGCGGCCGAAGTCGAGTCCGATCTCGACATGCTCGAGGCCCGCTGGCGGCGCGACCTGCCGCAGGGCGTCATCCATGCCGACCTGTTCAACGACAACGTGTTTTTCCTCGGCAAGAACCTGTCGGGCCTGATCGATTTCTATTTCGCCTGCACCGATACGCTCGCCTATGACGTCGCCACCTGTTTGAACGCCTGGTGTTTCGAGAAGGACAATGCGTCATTCAACCTGACCAAGGGCATGGCGATGCTGTCGGCCTATACGGCGGTGCGGCCGCTGTCGCCGGCCGAAGCCGAGGCGCTGCCCTTGCTGGCGCACGGCTCGGCCATGCGCTTCATGCTGACGCGCCTCTACGACTGGCTGAACACGCCGGCGGGCAGCCTGGTGGTGAAGAAGGACCCGATCGAATATCTGCGCCGCATGCGGTTCCACCGGCAGGTGAAATCCGCGTCCGAATACGGTCTGGTCCTGCCATGAAGACAGTCGAGGCGTTTACCGACGGGGCCTGCTCCGGCAATCCCGGCCCCGGCGGCTGGGGCGCGATCCTGCGCTTCAACGGCAAGGACAAGGAATTGTCGGGCGGCGAGGCGGAGACCACCAATAATCGCATGGAACTGACCGCGGCGATCGTGGCGCTGAACGCGCTCAGGGAGCCGTGCCATGTGCTGATGCACACCGATTCCAAATATGTGATGGACGGCATTTCCGGCTGGATACACGGCTGGAAGCGCAATGGCTGGAAGACCGCCGACAAGAAACCGGTCAAGAACGCCGAGCTGTGGCAGGAACTCGACGAGGCGGTCAAACGCCACCGGGTGGAATGGACCTGGGTCAAGGGCCATGCCGGCCACCCGGAAAACGAGCGCGCCGACGAACTGGCGCGCCAGGCGATGGCCCCGTTCAAGCCGAAAAGGGCCGCAAGGCCGGGGGCGTAGCGCCGCCGGTCCCGTCGGCTCAAAGCTGCTCGAGAATCCGCGCCGCGCCGGAAATCTCGGCCTTGCCGGGTGTGTCCTCGACATTGAGCTGCGTCACCACGCCGTCCTCGACAATGGCCGAGAAACGCCGGTAGCGGGTGCCCATGCCGCCTTTGGAAAAGTCGGCGTCGAGACCGATCGCCTTGGCGAAATCGGCGCTGCCGTCGGCGAGGAACCGGATCCTGCCGTCGCCGCCGCTCGCCTTGGCCCAGGCTTTCATCACGAATACGTCGTTGGCGGCGATCACCGCGATGTCGTCGACGCCCTTGGCCATGATCGCGTCCCGGTTCTCCAGGAAGCCCGGCAGGTGGTTCATCGAACAGGTCGGGGTGAACGCGCCGGGTACGCCGAACAGCACCACTTTCTTGCCCGAGAACATCTGGTCGGTGGTGAGATTGGCCGGCCCGTCGCCCTCATTGATCTTGAATGTGGCGTCGGGAAGCTTTTCGCCGGCGGCAATGGTCATGTCGGTCTCCGTTTCGGGGTTTCGTTTGTCTGCGCCGCACTTAGTGGTCCGGCTGGATTTGTCCAGTCCGCGGCCGTGCAGGCGTTATTGCAGCGCGGCGCTGCCTGTCACCGCGCGGTCGCCGCCAACCAGCGTATATTGCAGGGCGGCCGGCAGTTCGCCGCCAGCGGGACGTCCGGCGACGTGAATGTCGAAGCCGCCGGCCCCGTCGGCCCTTGGCGGGCCGAGCAGCCAGCCCGACGGCGCGACCACGAACAGGTCGGCGGCCGCGGTTCCGGCCGGAACGGCGGGCCGGGCGACGATCGTGTCGCCGGAAAGCTCGAACCGGGCGACGCCGAAATCAGCCGTAGGCAGGCCGGGCAAGCGCGAGAACGCGGCGGCGATCGCCGCGCCTTCCCGGGTGGCGGCGGCCTGCGGGTCGGGCGTCGCCGACAGCACCGCCTGCACCGGAATGCACACTTCGCGGCACACGCCGATGAACACGCTGGCGTCGATGGCGGTGAATTTCGAGGCGTCGGCGACGGTGAAGGTCACCGGCAGGTCGACCGGCTGGCCATAGCCGGCCCAATGGGTCGGCCCGTCGTCGAACCGTTTCGGGGTGGGGAAGTGGATGGTCGCGCCGGTGACGTTGGGGCTCGCGCCCGGGTCGATCTGCGGCGGCACGCCGGCGTCGCCGGGATCCATCCAGTAGGTTTTCCAGCCGGGCTGAAGCGCCACTTTCAGCACGCCGCGCAATTGGCCGTCGGCGTCGGGCCGGTCGTCGGTCACCAGTTGCAGGCGCACGCCGTCGGTCTCGAACCACGCGCTTTCCGCAGCGTTCGCAACCCCGGCGAGCGCCGGCAGAAACAGCAATGGAAGGATCGATGTCCGCATCCCGACTTAGATGCATTGGCCTCGCCGATCCTGCAAGACGGCGCCGATCATTTCTTGGTGACGCGCCGGGCCGGCGATTTGGCTTCGTTCTGGCGAACCCTATCGCGCGCGGTGAAAACGAGTTACGTTTCCCACATGGATCTTCTTCGCCAGAAGCGGTCGCCGCGTCCGCGCGGCTTCCTGAACGATCATTTCCTCATCGCCATGCCGGGCATGAGGGATGACCGGTTTTCGCGCGCGGTGATCTATGTGTGCGCCCATTCCGAAGAGGGCGCCATGGGCCTGATCATCAATCAGCCGCAGCAGATGCGGTTTTCCGACCTGGTGGTGCAGCTTGGCCTGATGGACGAGGCCCAGTCGATCCGCCTGCCGCCGCGCGCCCGCGATTTCGTGGTTCGCAACGGCGGACCGGTCGATCGCAGCAGGGGCTTTGTGCTTCATACCGACGATTACCGGGTCGAATCCTCGCTGCCGGTGTCGGAGGAAATCTGCCTGACCGCAACCGTCGACATCCTGCGCGCCATCTCGCGCGGCAAGGGGCCGCGCAGCGCGCTGATGACGCTGGGCTATTCGGGCTGGAGCCCCGGCCAGCTTGAGCGCGAGGTTTCGGAAAACGACTGGCTGACCTGTCCTGTCCAGTTCGATCTTCTGTTCGACACCGATATGGACACCAAATACGACCGCGTCCTCACCTCGATCGGCATCGACCTGTCGCGGCTGAGCCCGGTCGCCGGCCACGCCTGAGCGCAGCCGCCGGCTTCAGGCCTCGGCGGGCTTGAACTGTTCCTTGAGGATCCGGATCGCCATGTCGGCGCCCATCGGCGCGCCGAAGGCGAAGCTCTGGACATATTCGCAGCCCATCTGGCGCAGTTCCAGCGCCTCGCTCTCGTTGGGCACGCCTTCGGCGACGACCGCCAGCCCGAGATCATGCGCCATGTTGACCATCGACCGCAGCAGCACCGTCTTTTTCGGGCTGGTGTCGTCGACAAAGCTCTTGTCGATCTTGATCGTGTCGAACGGGAAGCGGGTGAGGTAGGCGAGCGAGGAATAGCCCGTGCCGAAATCGTCGAGCGACAGGCCGATGCCGAGCTGCCGCAGCTTGGACAGGACGTGACTGGACTGTTCGGGATTGTCCATCACCAGCGATTCGGTCAACTCCAGCCGCAGGCAGCGCGGCGCCAGGTTGGAGCGCGTCAAGACCGAGCGCACGTCGCTCACCAGGTCGCGCCGCAACAGCTGCCGGCTCGACAGGTTGACCGACACCGACAGGTTGATGTCGCCGAGCTGCCGCTGCCAGCCGACGAGATCGTCGGCCGCCTGCTGCAGGGCGAACAGGCCGAGCTGCACGATCAGACCGCAGCTTTCGGCGATGGGAATGAACTCCGACGGTGGAATGACGCCCCGGCGCGGGTGCTCCCAGCGCAGCAGCGCCTCGAAGCCGGCCACGGTGCGATCCTCCAGGCGGACGATCGGCTGGTAGGCGAGGCGGAATTCGTTGCGTTCGATGGCGCGGCGCAGGTCCGATTCAAGCTGCAGCCGGTCGCTGCCGAACGAGCGGAACGCCGGCCGGAACGGCTCGATCCGGTCGCCGCCGAACCGTTTGGCCTGCTGCATCGCAAGCTCGGCGTCCTTCATCATGTCGTCGGCCGACGAATGCGCCGAATTCCAGGTGATCAGGCCGATGGAGGCGGTCAGCACGATTTCGCGCTTTGCGAACTGCAGCGGTGCGCTGATCGCCTTCTTGATCGCCTCGGCGAATGCCGCGATACGCGCCGGCTCCTGCTCCGACAACAACATCAGCGCGAACTGGTCGCCGGCCATGCGCGACAGCGAATCGCGCGGCGACAGCAGGCGATGCAGACGGCGCGCGATCGTCAACAGCATCGTGTCGCCGGCCGACATGCCGAGACTGTCATTGACCAGCTTGAAGCGGTCGATGTCGATGGAAAACACCGTCGGCCGCACATTTGGGTCGGTCTTGGCCAGCGTCATCATCGCGTCGAGCCGGTTGTTGAACAGTTCGCGATTGGGCAGGCCGGTCAGGTTGTCGTGGATGGCGTCGTGCAGCAGCCGCTCCTCGGCCTTCTTCTGTTCGGTCACGTCGGCCAGCGTTCCGACGCAGCGGATGATCTCGCCATCGGAGCCGATCACCGGCCGGGCGCGCAGCTGGAACCAGTGGTAATGCCCGTCGGCGCCGCGCAGCCTGAACGACTGGTTGATCTTGCCGCGCCGGTGTTCGAGCACAACGTCGAGCGTCGTCCTGAAAGTGTCGCGATCGTCGGGATGCAGCGCCGGCAGCCAGGTGCGGGCCGCGCCGTTGAGGCTGCCGCTGGCCAGGCCGAGCGGGTCGGCCACGTCCGGGCGGGTGACGATCTTGTCGCGCAGCACGTCCCAGTCCCAGACGATGTCGCCTGAACCGGTGACCGCCAGCGCCTGCCTCTCCATGTCGGAGAACAGACCCTGCTGCAGCCCGCCGCCGGCGAAGGCGTGCTGCATCACCGTGAAGCCGATCAGCAGGATGATCAGGATCAGGCCGCCGCCGAGCGCCGGTTGCACGATGTCGTTGTTCAGCCGGCCGGTCACCGCCATCCACGAGCCGGCCAGCCACACCAGGATCATCAGCCAGCTCGGTACCAGCATGATCGCCCGGTCGTAGCCGTGGAAGCCGAGATAGGCGATCAGGCCGATGCCGACGATTGCGGTGGCGGCGAACGAGATGCGGGCGATGCCGGCGGCGATCGACGGGTCGATGACGGCCACCACCGCGATCAGGCCGAGGCCGAGAATCCACGCCAGCGCGCCATAGCTGAAATGATTGTGCCAGCGGTTGAGGTTGAGATAGGCGAACAGGAACACGACAAAGGTCGCGGCCAGTGACACTTCCGCGCCGGCGCGCCACATCTGCTCATTGCCGGGCGAGATCTCGATCACCTTGTTGAGGAAGCCGAAGTCGATCGACACATAGGCCAGCACCGCCCAGGCGAGCGCCGCGGTGGCCGGGAACATCGAGGTGCCCTTGACCACGAACAGGATGGTGAGAAACAGCGCCAGCAGACCAGAAATGCCGATCACGATGCCGCGGAACAGCGTGTAGGAATTGACCGAATCCTTGTAGGCGTCGGGCTGCCACAGATAGACCTGCGGCAGCGACGGCGAAGCGAGTTCCGCGACGAAGGTGACGATCGAGCCGGGGTTGATCGTCACCAGAAAAATGTCGGAATCCGCGCTTGCCTCGCGGTCGAGCGCGAAACCCTCCGACGGGGTGATCGAGACGATGCGGTTGGAGCCGAGATCGGGCCAGATCAGCCCGGATCCCGCCAGCCTGAAATGCGGCGCGACGATCAGCCGGTCGAGCTGTTGCTCGGTGTTGTTGGCGAGCGCAAACACGCCCCAGTCGCCCGACGAGCGCGGGCTCGACGCCTCGACCTCGATGCGGCGCACGATGCCGTCCGTGCCCGCCGCCGTCGACACCTGAAACGTATTGCCCTGGTTGCGGTGGATGTGCACCGCCTTCGACAGGTCGAGCGCAATGTCATCGCGTGAAATGTCGATGGGTTCGACCGCCAGTGCGGGCAGGGCCGCAAACAGCGCAAGCAGGAACATCAGAAGTGGAGCGAACGGATTGCCGCGTCCGGATCGTCTCAAAGCTCGTATCCTTGTTCGCGCGACACCCCGCCATCGCCGGCGATGCGCGCGTAAAGCACATGATCCCTCCAGACGCCATTGATGCGAAGGTAGGACCGAAGTTGCCCTTCGCGCTGGAATCCGGCTTTTTCAAGCACGCGGACCGACCGCCTGTTGTCGGGAATACAGGCTGCTTCGATACGGTGCAACCGCAGCGTTTCGAAGCCGTGCTTCAAGACCAGTCCGACAGCCTCCACCATCAATCCCCTGCCGGCGTGCTCCTGGCTCATCCAATAGCCGATTTGCCCCGACTGGGCGACGCCATAGCGGATGTTTCCAATGGATATGCCGCCGGCGAGGCCGCCCGACTGATGCTCGAATATCAGGAACGCAGCGCCGCTCCCCTGGCGCAGTTCCTCCCGGTAGCGGCGCAAGCGCCGCCGCCAGGCTGCCGGCTCAAGCTCGTCCGCCGTCCATTGCGGCTCCCATGGCGTCAGAAATTCGCGGCTCGCTTCGCGCACCTTCGCCCACTGGTCATGATCGGCGGCGGTCGGAAAGCGCAGCACCACCCTCTTTCCGGTCAGCGGCGGATGCGTGGGGCGGCCAAAGGGCAGGGCGAACACGCCGCCACGTCCGGATCAGACAGCGATTTTTTGCTCGCTCGCCGGTCGCGATGTGAGCAGGTCGCTGATGTGGTCGTAGGAGGCCAGCCGGTCGAGCGGACCGATGCCGGCGACAGTCGGCCGCGTCGAGAACAGCCGCGAGGCGAGATCGGTCACCCGCTCGACGGTGATATTGCTCAACCGCTCCATCAGTTCCTCCATCGGCACCGGCCGCCCATGCAGCATCATCTGGCGGGCAAGTTGCGACGCCCGGCTGGAGGCGCTTTCGCGCGACATCAGCAAGCCGGCCCTGTACTGCGCCCGGGCGCGGTTGATTTCCTCGACCGAAATGTCCTCGCCGGCGCGTTTGAGTTCGTCGACGATGACCGGCACCAGCTTGGCCACGTCGCTCCGTCCGGTCGCGGCGTGGACTCCAAAAATGCCGGTGTCGGAAAAGCCCCAGTGAAACGCGTAGACCGAATAGCACAGGCCGCGCT
>Ga0209793_1000481_pt1 | contig 44141 bp, 72 predicted proteins | sample EBPBio122009_DNA_FD_185863 | JGI IMG/M metagenome (GOLD analysis project Ga0209793, IMG submission 185863) | Wastewater treatment Type I Accumulibacter community from EBPR Bioreactor in Madison, WI, USA - Reactor 1_2/2/2009_ DNA (SPAdes) (version 2) | ecosystem: Engineered > Bioreactor > EBPR >... | reverse complement strand
TCGATCCACCCGCGCCGATGGTATAGGTGACGGACGGGGCAATATCTCCCAGGCGCAGCATCCGCGCGGCATAGGCCCCGCCGCCACCGCCGCCCGTGCCACCGCCACCGCCACCGCCCCATGCCTCGATAAAGACCGGCGTGTCGTCGGGCAGATCCGGCGCTGTCCACGTGCCGCTGGCCGTCAGCGTCCAGACATGCCGCCCCAGCGCCGCGTCACCGCCCATGGTGGACAGGATCCTGAAATCGCCGCCGACATATTCAAGCGTCGAGCGCAGGCCGCTGGCCAGCACGCCAGCGCCCAGGGCCAGCCCCTCGGCATCCAGCACCGGCACCGCCGATCCGCCGTTGATCGCCAGCGTCACGCCGCCTGTGTTCGCGGCGCCCCACGTGATGCCGAAGGTCATCCCATCGACCAGCCCGTCACCGTCGAGCGCCGGGTCAAGCGTGGCGGTCACCGCATCGCCCGTGCCGCCCACATCGGTGAGCGGCAAGCGCGAGGCGTCGAAAAGCGATTTCACGCGCGCGTTGACATGCGTTCGGAGCGCGAGCCCGGTAGGGTCCGCGCCGAGAGAGGTTCTATCCGCCATTTATGCAAAGAGCTCCGAGGCTTCATCGATCAGCGTGAGCGCTGCGCCCATCTGATCGTCTGGGGTGACCCCGGCCACGATCAGGCGCAGGGTTTCGGTCGCGAGGGGGCCGACAGCCACAAGCTGGCCCTCATCAACATGGGTCGTCGGGCTGGCAAAGGTCAGCACGTCCGTCTCGCCGGTCACGCAGTCCAGCGGCTCAACATCGACGGTGCCGTCCGCTCGCTGGATCGCCGCCGCGCTGACGAGGCCCAGCAGATCGACGTTTTGCACCGCGTCGAAGTTGGTCACGTCATCGACGTTGGGCTCGTTGATGAGCGGCATGGCCGCGTCCAGCACAATCTGGTCGGCCCCGCCCGCGATGACCCGGCCGAAACCGTGCTGCTCGGACAGGATGTCATGCGAGACGGCGACCAGATCCCCGCGCCGCGAGACGATGCTCTCCGGCGGCGTTTCGAGCGCATAGGTACAAGACCGGCGCGTCAGCACCTCAAGGTCATAGGCCGCCCGCGCCCGGGCAGCGGCCTCGGTATCGACCCCCTCATAGCGCACCTGCTCCGTGCGGCTGGTGTCCCGCGCCGCGCCCTTGCGCCAGACGGTGATCTGCCGGGGCTGCCAGTCGCGCGAGGCGTCGTCAAAGGTCACGCGCAGGCCATCCGGCAGGCGCGCGAAATCCTTGGTGATCGTCAGGCCCCGGCTATTCCGAGGCGTGAACATCTGCACCGGGCTATCGGCTGACCGGTCCCGGTCCCAGATCACGCCCCAGACCTCGGACATATAGGGCCGCCCATAGCCGCAGCCCGCCACGATCCGCGCCGCCTCGGCCACCGGGCTATCGCCCCGGATGATGGCGTTGCAGGTGTACCCCTCGCTGGCGCAGTGCGCGCGGAATGGCACCAGCATATTCGCGTCGTCCAGCATGCTTTCGGGCAGCGGGTCGGCGTTTGACCGGCCGACATAGATATCCCGCAGGTGATCTGCGGGGTTGCTCGACACGCTCCAGCCGGTCCACGCCGAGCCGCCCCATGTCGGCACATAGCCACCCGCCAGGACGCTGATTTCCTCAAGCTGGACGTTGCGCGCCCGCACCGCCACCAGCGCCACCTCGTCGGTCTGCACCGGCCTGTCGTTCCAGATGCTGACCGACCGCAGCACGGCCACGGTGTCAGACAGGCCCTCGCGGCTTAAAGCGATCTCGGGCACCGTCCCCGAATATCCGAACAGGTCACGGACCTGCCCGCTGACCTCGTAATCCGCGCTGTCCCAGACCGCCTCGCGCACCGCCGCGCCACGCTGGATCTCGACCTCGTACTGCCCGGGCGCAAACGTCGCCGGATCTAGGTAGATGCTCAACTCGTCGGCGGTGCCGTAGACGTGCCGCACGGCGCTGGAGGCCAAGTTGTTGCCCGTCAGGTAGCCGTCACCGGACCCACCGTCGAAATAGGCGTCAACCGCAAAAGCCTCGGTGGCGGGCGCCACAGTTTGCCCCGGCGCCGAGATCCTCGCCTCAACCCAGCCGGTGCGCCCGCTCATCGACAGCGCAACCGAGCCCTCGTCGGCCCAGATCAGGCGAATGGTGGCGCGCAGCAGGCGCAGAGCGGCGGCGCGATAGTGCAACTCTGGCAGGACGGTCCAAGTGTCGGACCCGACCTCGCGCAGCCGCAGGCGCAGGGGGATGCGCACCTGATCGCCTTCGTCGGACGGGCGCCCCACCCCCTGCGGGAAAGCGACCTGGATCTGATGTTCATCCGGCGCCTGCCCCGTGGCATAGACGAGCCGCTGCGGCACGGCCTGCGACACGTCTATGGTGCGCTCCAAGATGTTCTGCGCGTCACCCTCAACCTTGTGCGCCGGGATCTCGGCATTAACCTGCTGGGTGGCGCCGTAGCGGCGCAGCAGACGCAGCGGCCGATCCCCGGGCCAGCCCTCGCGCGTCTCAAGCTGGACGCCCGGCATGGTCGCGGCTTCGGCCGACCCGATGCGAATGTCTTGCAGCCGGTGCGGCCCGGCCAACCCGCAGACCACCTCGACAACCTCGTCCTGTCCATCGAGCGTGACGAGCGGCTGGGCCAGCAGTGGCGGTGCGACACGGCGCTCGCCCACCACCCGCCACATCGCGGCGTTGGCCTCCAGCGGGTTGCCCGAGGCGCTGGCGCTGCGGTCCTTCTGCGCGTCTCCGGCGGGGCCGAGCGTCGGCGGCGGGGTCAGGCCACTGAGAAGCAGCGAGCCGATCAGGCCGACGCCACCGGCGAGGATGTTTGCCGTAAGCGCCTTGCCGATACCAAGCGCGGCGCCGAGATTGGCCGAGGCCCCGCCGAGGATGGCACCCGAGGCGATGCCGCCGGTCAGCGCGATCAGACCGAGGCTTGCCACCAGCGACAGGATGTTCTTGCCCCCGCCCCCGCCTTCCCCGCCGCCGTGCACGAGGTGCGATACCTCGATCACCGCCGTGGGCTTGGGATAGACCCGCTCCCAGCGCTCGCGCGGGATGACGTGGCCACCGATCATGGCGAGGTCCGCCTCGGGGTGCATCTGCGCCATGATCTGTGCCACAGAGTGCCCGGGGCCGAAGGCGCGCACCACCGGCACGTCGAGGCTGAAAGGCAGGCGATAGATGGCTCGGATCATGTCGGAAGCCCGGCTTCCGGCGCTGCTCGGTTGACTCGCTGCGGCCGAGAGCCCGACAATCGCTCAACTGTGTGTGGAGTACGAATCATGGCAGACCTGAAGTTTGATTTTGAAGACGGCGGAGTTCGCATGTCCTGCGCTGATATTGGCGAAGGCACCGTCTCAATACCGGCAGAGGATCTGGACAACGTTCTTGCAACGCTGGCGGAGTGCCGCCGGAGGCTAGTAGGGGAGGAAGATGATCCCCAAACCACCGGCCCGATCAAATCAGTCCCCAATCCGCGTTGGTTTGTGCAGCCCACAGCGCTCAACGAGGCGGTCCTGCTCCATCTGGCAGATCCGCGTTTTGGATGGCTCAACTATTACTTGCCGAAGCACGAAGCGCACCGGATGGGACAGCTCCTGCAGGGAGCGGCAAACGCGCCGATCACCCCGAGCGGCCCCGCCAACTGAAATGGTGAAGCTATTAGGGAGATCCGCAGCAGGTACCGAGCATCCTCCGCCGCCAAACCCATTCCCTGACCCTCTCACGATCTCGGTCGAGGTGTTGCGACTGCCCCCGCCGCCCCCGCGGCACCCAATCATTCCTTTCATGACGGTAATCTCCTGAAGCCTGTCACGCGCCCCGCCACGCTGGGATGCGTGAGCGGCACATGCACCGCGTCAGTCTCCCGCTCGGTGTGCAGCACCCAGCCCGGCCGGGTGACGACGCCGACATGCAGCGGCAGGCGGTGGCGGCGCATCAGCACCACGTCGAGCGGGCGCGATCCGTCAGCCTCAGCCCAGCCCGACGCCTCGGCCTGCATCGCTGCCATGACCGCCCGGTGCTGCCCGGGCGCGAGGTGCGCGTATTCCGGCAGGTCAACGCCCAGCACGTCGGCATAGACGCGGCGCACCAGCCCCCAGCAATGCAGGGCGGCGTAGGGCGTGCCGATGTAGCGACCCCACCACATCAGACGAACAGCCCCGGGAAGCGGTCCTGCGTGGCCCGGACACCCGGCCACGGCTCGGTCGAGTAATCCCGCAGCGTGACCCGCCCGGTGATCTGGATAGGGTCGATGGTCACGTCCGTCAGGTCGAAAAGCTCGAAGGTGTAGATCGGCGTCACCGTGCCCAGAGGCTCGCGCGGGTCCAGAGACAGATCGAAATCCGCCGAGGTCAACAGCCACGTGCTGACCGTAGCCCGGCCCGAGAGGGTGCGCAGGGCGGTCCCCAGCTTGCGGTCAATGTTCTGGATCACCAGCCGGGTCTCCGGCATCCCGTCCTCGTCAGTGAGCCGCTTGAGGCCGAATGGATAGGGCGTCCACGTCACCCCCTGCCAGACATAGGGCAGCACGTCCGCCACAACCCGGATCGGCTCGCCAAGCGCGGGGTGGTCGATCTGCGCGAACGGCAGCCAGACTGCAGGCGAGCTTTCGGCAAAGGCGTCGGCATCCGCCGGAACAGCGCGGCTCACAGCGCGAACCCCACGAGCCAGTCAACGCCAACCGGCGCAGTCGTCGGAATGTCGCCGGAATAGGTCCGCACCGAAAAGCCCCCCGTCCCGTTGCTGCGCTTCTCCCAGACCTCATAGGTGCCGGATAGCGCCGACAGATCGGCCGCCACGCCTCGGGCGTCGCCCACGCCATAGACGCCGCCGTTATAGTCGGCCACCCAAGCGGGGAGGCGGGCGCGAGCGCCGGGCACATAGGGCGCAAACCACGGCGTCCCGGGCAGGCGAAGGGCGGAGAAGGTGATCTCCACCACCTCACCGCTGCGCTGGACATGCCTCGGCGCCCCGACGAACCGCCATTTCGTGATGGCGCAGGTCCGGGGGTGCCGCCAGATAAACGGCTGCGTCCATTGCGCCAGATCGTCACGGCCCCACGCGGTCAGCGCCGCCCATTCGGCCTTGGTCTTGGTGATGACGCGCAGGGACCAGCTTTCGAATGCGGCTGTCGTCGCGGGGCGCTCGATGGGCGGCCCCACGTCCGGCTCGAAGATGCGGCGCATGTCCACGTCGCCGCCCTCGGCGTCCAGCGTCGGGTAAAAGGCGTCGTCCAGAACCCACGCGGTGATCATCGGGCGGCATCCGCTTTCGGAAGAGCCTTGTCCTGCCGCCCGCGCCCGAAGCTGCGGCCGATGGCAAGGTCAATCTCGCGCGGCGTCATCGGCGGCAGAGATTTTTTCCGGGTGATTTCCACCACCGTCTCGCCAGCCTCAGCATCGGTCCTCACTGACACGTCGATCAGATCCGGCGCGTGGTTGTTCACTGTCACGTTGATCATCGCCGCACCACCTGTTGCTTGACCCCGAAGCGGCCCATCACCTTATCCTGCCGCCCGCGCCCGAAGCTGCGGCCGATCAGCACGTCAATCTCCTTGTCCCCGTTCGCGCCGGTGCGCTCGCGTTTCTCGACCTGCTGGTTGCCGTAATTGTGGACGTTGACCGTGGTGTTGCCGCCGGTGGAGCCGCTGCCTCGGGCCACCTCCGCTCGGCTAAGCACCCGCTCGCCACGCTCAAGGATCGCAGGAACCTCACCCGCCTTGAGGCCGGGCCAGCCGCCATTGTGAAATCGCTGCGCGCCGGCGAAGATGGCCGGGCTCACCATGCGCGATGACCCGCCAGATCCGACGATGCCACCCGTATGCATGACCTTGGCCGAGGCGCCGCCTCCGAACATGCCGAAAATGCCGCTTACAAAACCGCTTCCGCCCCGGCTAAACAAGCCGGCAAGCGGCCCACTGCCGAACAGCGCCGCCTCCAGCGCAGCACGCGCCAAGGCGCGCGCGACGTTTTCCAGCGTCCCAGCAAGATCATCGCCTGCGACGATGGCATCCAGAATGCCGTCTTTCAGATCGGCCTGAATGCCCTCGAAGAACTGCGCACGATCATTGGCCTGCTCCTGGGCCTGCGTCAGCCTGCCGATTGCCTCGGCCTGCCGGTCGATCTGCTCCGACAGCGTTTCGCCGGTCTCCGCCGAGCGGGCGTTCAAGTCGAGCCCTCGACGGCGCGCTTCGTTCAACAGCTCTTGCCGGGCGGTGAGTTCGGCAACCTCGGCCGCGGTCCGACCGATCATGTCAAGCTCAAGCTCTGCCGCCTCGATTTGCTCGGCCATTGACCGGACGAACGCCTCTTCCTGCCGACCCTGCCGCGCCCCGCCCCTGGCGGCATCGCGCTGGTTGTCGCGATATTCGCGCAACTGTTCGTTCATCCTGGCAATGGCTTCGGCGTTCCCAATGTAGATTTCCCGGTCGGCCTCCCATTGCCTGCGCGCGCCGTCCGGCATTGCTGCACTCATGGGCCTCGTAGCCTCGAACTCGGCTGCGGCAAGCGCCCCTGCCCGGCCAACCGGGTTATCCCTGAACTGCCACTCGATCTCTGCCCGGCGCAAATCTGTCACGCTTTGCGCGGCCAGTGCGGCGGCGGCGCCAAGAGCTCTGGTCAGTTCGTCCGCGAGCCGCGCTGCTTGGCCGGCGGCCGCGCTCAGCGCACCGCTGGCGCCTTCGGCGGCGCCTTTCAGGCTGGCGGCCTCCTCACCGGCCTCGCGAACCGCCCGATAAAGCGCCTGCGCCTCGTCGTTCATCTCGGAATAGGGACCGAGCGCTTGCTCCAGCGTGTCCAACAGCCGGCGGGCGGCCTCTACAGCCTGATCGGGTGTCGCTGCCTCCGACAGGCTGCGGAGTGCAGCTGCCACCGCAGGGGCTTCCTCCCGAGAAATGTCACCAAGAGCCGAGCGGATGCGCGCAAGGGTTTCCTCGAATGGGCTTTGAGCCCACTCGCCATCTTCAATGCTCGACTGGAATTCCCCGAACTGCGTTGCGATCTCCCGCAGAGACGACCGGAGATTGTCGAGCGCGGTCACGCGGTCGATTTCCAGAAGAGCCGCAAGAAACTCACGCGCGGCGCCAGTGGCAGAGCCGTAGCGCTCGGCAAGCTCGGCGGTCGGCATGCGAGCCCGCTCAGCCGAATCCCTGTAGGCGTTGACTGCAGATGTCAGGTCTTCCAGGCGATCCTCAAGCGTCCTGGCCTCCTCTCCGCTCGACGCCAGCATGGCGATCAGGGGCACGCCAATGGCAACGACCGCGCCCAAAACGCCGGCCAGCGCGCCGAACCGCCCTCCCATCATCCCGACCGAACCGAGCAATTGCGGCGCCTGCTGCGCGAAAGCGCGGCTGGCGTCGGTGCCCATCGCGACCTGCACGGCGAAATCCGCGACCTGGTTCGATGCGTTGGTGATCATGAATGAGTTTCGGCTGAGGGCGCCAGAAAGCCCGCCCGCCGCAGCCGTCATGCCCGTCATCCGAGTGGTAGCGGCCTGCGCTGACATGGTGGATGCCGCATATTCTGCGTTCAGGCGCTCAAGGGCTGCCTCGTATCCGCCTGTGATCCTGATCCCAAGGCTTTGCGCGCGATTCAGATCGTTCAGCTGCTGCTCATAGCGCTGAGACGCAGCAAAGAGCGGATCGTATTTCGCTCGCAGCTTGTCCAGTTCCCGCACCATAACGGCGCCAGACTGCTCGGCGCTGCGAGCGACTTTCTGGTTCATTCGGTCAAAGCGCGACTGGATGCCAGTCGCGCTATCGGCCGCAACCTGAACCCCGCGCGCCATTTGCCGCTCGAAGCGGGCAAGGCTCGCCTCAAGTCGGACGGCGAGGGCCGTCTCGATCTCGCTCACTTCGCGTCCTCTTGAGCATAGTAGCGCGCCAGCATGTCCTCGAACTCCGCTTCAGAGGGCGCGCGCCCCTTGCCGCCACCGGCCGAGTAACCCCGCATCATGTTCAGCAGGTCCGCGAACGGCATCTGCCGCAGATCGACCGGCGAGACATTGAACACCCGGCAGATCTGCGCGATTTCCGAGAACATCAACCGGTCGGCCGGATCTGCTTCGGCCTCGCCTTCGACGGGCTCGACGCCGGTCATCACGGCAATGATAATGTCTGCGGCCAGCGCAGCATTCTCGATCATCGGCAGTCGTCCAAAATGGGCGTCCAGCAGGGCCTTGGCTTTGGCCTTATCCATGCCGCCACCGATCAGGCCGAGGCGCAGCGTGTGGATCACGTCGCGCGCCCAGAACTGCCCGGCGATCAGGCGGGCATAGATGGATCCGATGCCAGCCTCGCAGGCTTGCTCAAGGTCAAGGACCTCGCCTGTGCGAAGCTGGAACAGCCGCTCCTTGCCCGCCCATTCAGTGATCACTTCCATCAGGCGGACGCCGGAACCCAGGTGCGGCGACCGGCGCCGACGATGGTGGCCTCGACCTCGGCGGTTGCCTTGCCGGTGCGGGTGATGTTGAGCGTCTGCAGGATCGCCGGCAGGGCGTAATGACCACCGCCATCGGCCAGGGCCTCATCGAACAGTACGCGGCAGTTCTTTGTCGCCCCCGAATCCGACCATGTCCGCCACGTCGCCAGCGCCTCGATCGACAGACGACCGCTGATCGACAGGCTGGTGTCCTGGCTTTCGGTCCAGCGCTGGATTGCGGCCACCGTGCCGAGAGGATCGGTGCAGTCCATTACGACCGTTTCGCCGGTGTTGTTGGTCAGCGTCACGCGGTCCACGTTGCCGCCGCAGGGAGCGCCGAAAGTCTCGGACGATTCGCCGTCCCCGAGCAGGATCAGCACATTACCGGTAAGGGTGGGGTCAGCCATGACTTTTCTCCTTGGCGACACGTTGAGATTTGACGGGCTTCGCCGCGCCAGAAGCGATCAAGGCTTGCGCGGTGGCGCGGGGGATGTTCACGACCGACCCGGCCCTGAACGCCTGCACACGAGAAGGCGCAAGGCGGTAATCCGCATCGCGCAATATCTGAACTTTCATGGGTTTAGGCCTTTTTTAGCCCGCGGGTGACAGCGCGACTGATCCGGGTGCGGACGCTGCGCCGACGCGCGCGCCAGACCGGGAAAAAGAATGGGTTGGCGGTCATTTTGGCGGTGCCGAATTCCTGAAACGCCGCGTAAAATGCCTTCTTCCCACCGGCATAGATGGTAATCCGCATCGCGCCGTATTCGTTGCCGCCAACCGTCCCGATGGTCAGAGAGCCGGCTGGCGCATCGCCCCAAGTCCAGCCGATCGAGGCCTCAAGATCGCCCCTGTCCTTCGGCGCGATCCTCTTCATGTCGGCCACCAGCCCATTGGCAATGGCCTCCATTTCGGCCTGCACTTCGGCTCGGACTGCGGCGGGAATAGCGCCCCATCGGCGCCGCAGATCAGACAGCCCTTCGACTTGCGTCATCTGATTTCCTTCGCCACTGTGAGGCCTTTAGCGCCAAAAGCGAGTTGAACTATGCTCCGACTTCTTGCCGCCGCCGTCCTATCGACGGCTCCGTCGCTTGGCCTTGCCGATGCCAGGTCTGATTTCTGTCGCGAAAGCCTCAGGACTTCCTACATCGAACTGGCGACGTTCCATGTCAGGGTGCGTGAGGCGGTTGCCGATGCGCGAATGGCCTCAGTCGAGGTCCCAGAAGGGACAGATGAACTTGCCTCAGAAATGGAAGCCATCTCGGAGGAGTGGCAGGCAAGGTTGATCCAGCTTGCCCAAGCCATTTGCGCGCCGAACTAGGATCCGCGTTCTTCGATCTCTGCCTCGACCGTCACCACCCCGTGCCCCGTGATCCCGTCCGGGTCCATGAAAGCCCGGACGGCTGTAACCCGCAGAACCGCCAGCGCGTGAACGTCGAGACTGAGGCTTGCCAGGTGCAGCGCCTTCTTCACCGCATCGGCCAGCTCACGCGCCGGGCGCAACCGCCCGTCTCGCGTCCAGCAGTCGATTTGCAGGCTCTCGATCCGCCCGGCGATGCATTCCATGTCCTCGGTCGTGTAGTCGCTCGCCCCGAAGGTGACGCAGGGGAACGGGCCATCCGCTGGGCGCCCGTCATGGATGCGGTCACCGGCCAGCGCGCCGACGCCTGCGTCATCGACCAGCGCGTTGTAGATCGCGGTCTGAAGCTCTACCGAGGGGCTTGCCATCAGATCGCAACCCCGCTTTCGCACATAATTTCCAGCATTGACCGGTCATTATTCGGAACCGGATCGGTGCGGACGTTGTAGGCCCTACCTGTTCGCAGATCGCGCATCCGCCAGTCGGCAGTAATCGCCCGACCCTCGATGCAGTTCCAGATTGTGACGATGATCGGCTGCTTGTTGTCCAGCCGCGCCGCCATGACGCTCTCCCCGCCGCGCAGGTAGCGGAAATGCGCAGCGCAGGCGTAGGATCCGGCTCCTACCGTGGACCATCCACGCACATCGCCGCCCGACCCGTCCGGGGTCAGCGTCGGCGCATCGAAGGCGACGGATTCAAACAGGTCCATCACAGAGCCCTGATCCGCCATTTGCCGATGTAATGCGCGGCCCCCAGCGGGACGCGCTGCGCGCCCTCGATGTCTGCCTCCGTGCGCCGGCGGTAGTTCTCGGCAGCGATCATGCAGACCGCAACCTTGAGCTCAGCCGGGGCCTCTGCGAACCCGGCGGTATAAGTGATCGTCACCGGCAAGCCTCTGCCAGTAACGGCCGGCCATGCCTCCAGCGCCAAGATGCGGGCCGGGCTGTCGCCCACCACCTCATAAGCGCTGCCGTCGATTGTCACGCCGTCAGCCACGACGCTCTCCACCGCGGAGACCTCCCCGCCCGGCAACTCGACATCGCAGAAGCCATCGGGAAGCGTTGGCAGACGCAGTACAGCCTCCCGAGCGGTCAGCAATCGCTGCGTCTCTTTCTCGACGTAGCTGATGGCGGCCGGCAGAAAGATGTCCTCGATCTGGTCGTCGCTCTCGGCGAAGGTGATCCTGGCGTGCGCCTTGAACTCCTCCACGCTGACCGCCAGCGAAGCGGGGGCCGAGGGCGTCCAAACTCTTTCCCTGTAGCGCATGGACGCCCCCTGCCTTACGGCGCGATGGACAGCAGGTTGCCGGTCACGGCCAGCGCCGACATGGGCGTGCCGGTGCCGTGGGTGCCGCTGAAATCGGCCAGCAACTTGATGTAGCGCTTGCGGCCGATATAGCCGATCTTTTCCACCGTCGCCGCGGCGTGCGCCGCAACCAGCGAGGAAACGATGCCGCCGGTGCCGACCGAGGTCGGGCCGACCACGTCGGCCAGCGTCACGGCCTCATAGGTGTCGTCGTCGTCGCTGTGGGTCAGCTTGAATTCGACCTTGTTGGTGCCCGAGAAGGTGATGCCGCCGACGCCAACCTCCAGGAAGATCGTGCAACTGCCGGCGGTGCCGAGATCGACCGTGGCCGGCGTGTTGTCTGCCGAAATGGTCGCGGAGGGCAGCAGGATCGCGACCCCCAGTTTCTCGCTCTGATCGTAAAGCATGTCCGTATCCTTTCAGGGGGTGAGGCGGCGCGGCCGAAGCCGCGCCAGCGCTGTCACGATGCGGCGTTGACGAAGACCTTGACGGCCCCGCCCACGTCGATCAGGTTGCCGCCCGAGCGCATCCACGCCATGAAACCGACCTGGCCCTTCTTGGTATAGGCCGAGTCGGTGAAGCGGTACATTTCGACCGCCATCACGTCGCGGATGTGGTAGGCCGAGAAATCACCATAGGCGATGGACTTCGCCCCGGCCGCCATGCTCGCCATGTTCTGGTTGATGACGATGGCGGCGCCGAGGATACGATCCGGGGCGCCCTGCGGGTTGCCGGCCTCGTAGCCCGGAACGAAGATCGGGCGGCTGGAGCCGTCCTTGATCTTGCGCAGTTCACGCAGGGTCGTGTCGTTCATCATGAAGCGGGCGTTGCCACGCTCACGATAGGCCGGATCCACGGAGTGCTGCAGGTTGACCAGGCTGTCATAGGTCACCGCCGTGACCTGCGACGATCCGTTGGCCGCGGTCACGCCGACCTGCGCCGCGGGGATCACGCCGTAGGGCTGCGCCGATCCGGTGCCGACCGTGAACAGGCGGTTGGTGATACGGCCCAGGCGCGTCACGAGACGGCCGCGAACGAAAGCCTCGATATCGACGTTGCTGTCCTGCAGCAGTTCGATCGGAACCGCGACGACCTTGGACGAGAACTTGTAGACCGGCAGGCCGATGGTGCCAAACGACACATCCGCGTCGGTCGCCGTGGCGTTCTGCTCGACGATCTCGCCCTCTTCCGAGGTCCCATCCGAGGTCGGGAACGACATGTCGCCGATGCCCGAGGTCTGGATGATGGTCGAAACCGCGCGCATCCCGCCATAGGCCTTGAGCGCATCCAGAACCGAGGTCGCGACCTGCGAATCCACGGTGAAGCCGCCCTCGCTGCCGGTGGTGGTGGACATGGTGTTGCGCACCGTCGCCCAGTCCTCGGCGTTCAGCGCCTTGTCGCCGCCTCGCAGCCACTTGGCGTAGACGGCCAAGCCGGGGTCCTTCTTGTTGACCGCCAGCCGGTCGGCCGCGTCCGCCACCTCTTGGGTGCGGCTGTCTTCGGCGATTTTGGCGTTCACATCGTTGATGCGCTGGATCGCGGCGTCGATCTGGTCGATTTCGGCCAGGCCGGCATCATAAACGGGCTGGTCCTTGTCGGCGTCCCAGTCCTTCTTGTTCACGAGGTCGTGCAGCGCCTTGGCCTTCGCCGCGCGCTGCTCACGCAGTGCTTGAATGGACATGGTGTCCGTTCCTTTCTGATAAGGCCGCAACCGCGGCGGGGTGATCCGGCGCGGCGCGCTCAGATGGCTTTCACGCGCAGGGCCGCAATCCGTGCCCGGCGCGCGTGATCGTCTTGCGCCGCTTGCGGCGCAGAAAGTTCTTCGACAGGCTGCCATGGCGCTGCGGCGAAGGCCGAAAGGTCCCACTTGGCTGCCGGCCGCTGGTTGTTCTCGTCAGCAACAGCATCGGCCAGCTTGGCGGCAACCGCTTCGTCGGCGTCAAACCAAGTCTCGGCCTTCATCATTGCCATGAAGGCCTCAGGCTCGCCGCCCGACCGGCGCGCATAGGTCGCCGCGATCTGCCCGTCCAGTTTCGCCAGCAGATCGGCCGTGGCGCGCATGTCATCGTCGTTGCCGACTGCAAGGCCCCAGGCCTTGTGAATCATCATCATCGAGCCCGGCACCATTTCGAGACGCGCGGCCTCGCAGGCAATGACGCTGGCGGCCGAGGCTGCCAAGCTGTCCACCCTGGCGGTGATCGGCTGGCCATGCGCCCGCATGGCCGAAACCATGGCCTGCGCGCCGAACACAGAGCCGCCAGGGCTGTTGATCCGCAGCGTCACAGGTCCGCTGATCGAGGCAAGAGCCGCCATGAATTGGCGCGGGCTGATCCCGCCCCACCATTCGGCCTCCGTGTCGTCGCTGGCGATCACGTCATAGAGCCAGAGCGTGCCGCTCTCGGCCCGAAACTCGCCCTTGCCCTTGTTGGCAAGGCGCATCCGCATGTAGGGCGTCATTCCTCGCCTTCCTTTTCTTCCTGATCGTCTGGTGGCGCCGCGCCGGGCTCTACCGGGGCCATAACCGGCACTGTGCCCCTCATCTTCGAGGGCAAGTTCAGTTTCGTTCGCACCTCTTCCAGCGACATGAAAGCAGGCTCGCCAGCCCGGCCCAAAGCCACCCGCAGCGATGCGTAAAGTTCCTTGGTGTTGGCGCGCTCAAGTTCGGTCGTGTCGAATTCCGCCACGCGCCGGGACGTGCGGAAGAACTTGCGGTTGATCTCGTTCTGAAAGGCGTTCAGGTCATCGCGCAGCGTGAACCGCACAAAGCCCTGGCCCATCGCCTCGATGCCGGTTCCCCAGCTGCTGTTTTTCTCGACATGGCCGATCATGAACGGCGGCGTGCCGTAGATGCGCGCAATTTCCTCAACCTGAAACTTCCGCGTGTCCAGCAGCTGCATTTCCTGCAGCGGCATGGTCAGCGTCTGGACCTCAAGCCCGCCTTCAAGGATCATCGGCTTACCTGACCGGCTGGGGCCGGTGTGGGTGTCGATCAGTTTCTTGAGCCGCTCGAACTGCTCGTCGGTCAGGTTTTCCTTGGTGCGCAGCGCATAGTCAGGGCGCCCCATGTTCTTGAGGAAGCTGGACGAAAAGTCCTGCGCGTTGATCGCCAGCCGCCCTGACACGCGCAGAGCATGGCGCAGCGGGGAAAGCCCGTTCAGCCCGTTGAACCCGAACCCCGGCACATGCAGGACGTCGTCCTGATCCAGAACGCGCCACCGCGCCGCCTCCTTCGATGGCCGCTCAATCGTCGGGTCCGGCTGGATCTCGTAGATCAGCCGGCTCCCGTCAGGCGTCGCCACAACCCGGACCCGCCGGGGGTGAATGGGTGACAGCCCGTTGATCCGCCCACCCGGCCCGCGCAGGATCTCCGCATAGGCATCGCCATGCAGAAGTTTCGAGCCGACCAGAAAAGACCAGCCGGCCGCAGCCGACCAGCGGGGGCTGAATTGCTCGTTCAGCACCCACCACAGGTCGTCGCCTGGATCGCGCTCGCGGTCGCCGTCTTGCTCCTGCCGGTAAATGTGCATCGGCAGAGAAGCGATGGCGCCGGCCCGCAGGTTGACGCAGGCATAGACTGCCGAGACCGCCAGGGCGGCCGTTTCGCTCGGCCCGTCACCGTACCCACCGGTTAGCGCCTCCCACACGCCATCTCCGCGGCGGATATCCGCTGATCCGATTTCATTGCGCGCGCCGAACAGCCGCTCCTTTACCTTGCCGAACCAATTCATAGAATCCTGATCCTCGGTTCGGGGGCTGCCTCAGTTTCCGCGCCCCTGATGAACCACCCGAGCGCCATGATCAGCGCTACGGCGCCGTCAATCTTGTTCGCAGCCAGTTCCTTGCGCGGGTAAACGTTGTCTTTGGCGTCGAAGTGTCCGACCACGTTGCCAATCATCCAGTTCAGCACCGCGTTTCCTGGGTGATGAATCCGACCCTCGCGCATCAGCGCGTCCAGAGATTTCGTTGCCTCGGACATATTGGCGACCGTCTGCCGGAATTCCTCTGCCGGGAAGCCGTCCCGCTGCAGGTTTGTCACCAGGTAATTCGCCTGCCACGGGTCCGCGACCACTGCCTTAATGTTCCGCCCCGGAACTTCCAGCCGGATCTCATCCTCGATCACAGCAAAGTCGATGGTTTCGCCAGCCGTCGCCTCGATGTCGCCCTGCATTTCCCAGCCCCGATACATTGGGTGCCGGTCCTCCTCGATAGCGGAGCGGGGCAGGTAGAACTTCGGGAAGGCGTAGTAATGCGCCACCCCGTTGATCTTGCGCTGGTACAGGTTAAGTTTTGCTGCAATGTCGATCTTCGACGCGAGATCGAGCGCAATCACGCTGTCGTCGCTCGCGAAATCCGCCTCATCAAGGCTGATGTCCTGGCACCGGCGCCAGTGTTCCGTGTCGAACAGGGCCGAATTGGCATCGACCCAGATGTTGAGGTGCTTCGTCAGATAGTTCGCGCGGGCCGTCGCTACCTGCTTCGCCTTGCCCGCCGTCTGCAAAACCACCGCTGGATCGACCGAAACGCCCCAGTTCGGGTTTGCCTTGCGCAGCGATGCCTCGGAATAGTGGTCGTCCCCCTCGTCCACGGTATAGATGATGCCGAACGTGCTTTCGGTCGATCCGTCCTGCACCGATCCGGCCAGGACCTTCACAACATAGTCGCGGACCTCATAGCAGATCCCGTGCTTGTTCGCCCCGGCGGTGGTGATGACCCAAAGCATCGACTGCGGCCGCTTCCCGAGGCCGGTTTCAAGGACATCGTAAACGTCGCGCGTCTTGTGCGCGTGCAACTCGTCAATCACCGCCAGATGAATATTCAGGCCGTCCAACGTGTGCCCGTCCGCTGACAGGGCCTTGAAGCTGGACGAACTGCGCATCTGAACGATGGCCTGCGCCGGGATCTCCACCCCGAACCGCTTGCAGAACTTTGGCATCTTGCGCGCCATTGCCTGCGCGTCCCGAAACACGATGCGCGCCTGATCACGCGTGGTTGCCGCGCTATAGACCTCTGCGCCGGCCTCCCCGTCCAGCGCTAGCATGTAGAGCCCGATGGTGCTGCTCAGAGCCGACTTGCCGTTCCCGCGCGGCACCTCGACATAGACGCGCCGGAACCGCCGGTTTCCGTCTTCATCCACCCACCCGAAAGCCGTGGTCAGGATGAATACCTGCCAGTCAGCCAGCGCCAGAAGCTCGCCGCGAGACGCCAGAGGCCCCTTGATGTGCGGGCATAACTCCACAAACTTGCAGACCCGGTCTGCCCTGGCCGTGTCGAACCGATAGCCCGCCGGCGGATCCGCCAGATCGCGCAGCTGCCGCTCGCAGGCCTGCACCACAAACTTGCACGCCGGAATGAGGCCCGAAACCACGCCCTCGGCGTAGCGGCGGCCACGCTCAGCGAAGGTCAATTCGGCTTGCCCTCAAAGCCTGCAAACGGGTCATCCTCATCGTCGGTCTTCGGCTGGTAGATCTTCGTTCGCGTCGTCGGGTTGCCGCCAAAAGCCGAGCACTGCAGCCGGAATTCCTTGAACTCGTTCACGCCTGCATCGCCACGCTCGATCACCTCCCAAAGCAGGCAAATCACGCCGAGCGCCTTCCTGTCGCTGCGCGTGAGCCACGGCCATTCCGCGGCAAATTCTCGCCACGCTGTCTTCGCCTCTGCCGACAGATAGGCCGGCGGCGAACCAAGAGGCTCAGACGCTGGCTCAGACCTGTCGCGGAATCGCTGGGGGTCTTTTGCCGCTGCGCCGGTTAGCTCGGCCTTGCCCAGCGGCGTGCGAGGTCGGGCCATAAGTCGAATCCTCGAATTGCGGATGCGTGTAAAGAGTTGGGCCACGGGTAGAGCCGAGCAAGGGTGTTGCACTTTTACCACCCCCCCCTGCTGTGCTGCGATGCAGCGATGCGCGGCGGCTGCAGCGCATCGCACCCTATTGGGTGCCCCGCCTGATGGGGTATCCGTCTAGCCCGACTGGTCGGTGCGCCTCCTTGGCCCGCCTTACTTGGCTTAGCGGCACTCGCCGCTCGATGCTGGCGCACACCCCGTCATGGCAGTGCTTGCAGACTGCCCAGCAGTTGCTCGCGTCCCACATGAGCCCATCATCGCCATGGTGCGGCGTCTTGTGATCGACCGTTGCCGACGCCGGGCTGACCCTGCCCTCCACGAGCCCCGCCCCGCACATCTGGCACGTCCACAGGTCACGGTGCAGAATGGTGAGGCGGAAGGCCTTCCACCGCGCCGTCGAATACGGGCTCACATCGCCCGTTACCGGCTTCATCAAGCCGTGTCGCTCCATGTGATAACGACACAGCGTTCTCCGGTCGGCTCGATGGTCTCCCAACCGCTATCAGGCGCGCCCGCTCGATGGCCATTGAGGATCACCACGTCCGCTTTGCGCGTCTCGTCCATTCCGCCTTCTGCTTGATGGCCATCCGCTTCGCCCACTGTCTTGAAAGCAAAACCCCGCGCGGCGAACCGGCGGGGTCTGGACGTACTTATCCGAGGCTGACTGTGGGGTATTTTTGCGCGGTCGTCAAGAGCTTTGCGATGGCCAGTCGGCAGGCCGGTAGCCATCGAGGTATGCACGCAGGAGACGGACACTTTGCCTGCCCGGCTTGCGCGCTCCTGTCACCCATTCGCTGACGCCGGATGCGCCTCGAAGCCCCATGACGGCGGCAAGCTGGGCCTGCGTGAGGCCCAGTGTTTCGCAGGCGGTGCGGATTTCGTCGGGGGTCATGCGGCCTCTACGAATGCGATGACTTCTGCGGTGCGCGCAGCGTCCAGCCAGTGGCCGCTCTGCGGGTTAGCGATCCAAATGGCACCTTGGGCGTCGATCTCTGCCTCGTGACAGTTGAACTTTTCGCGCACCAGATCGGCCATGTCCACATCATTGGACGCGCAGGCAGACTTGAGCGCGATGACATGAGCGCCGATCTCGACGGCGGTAAGGCCATCGGTGTTGCCGTCAGTGCCAAGCTCATCGGCGGCGGCCTGCATCGCGGCCTCGGGCGTCTCGCCGTCGAAAGCGCCCCAGAAGGTTCCGTTAGCGTGGATTGCGAAGGTGGTCATTTCCGTTTCTCCCCTTGGGCATCGCCCGTTTCCATGCTCTATAGATACGCTATGCGTAATCGCATTGCAAGGGCAAAATCACGCTAGGCGTATTTTTTACACACCTGCCCCGCGAAGCATTTGCTCTGACGCCCGGCGCTGCATGGCCAGTACCTCGTGGCGCTTGAGTCCGGACATGCGCATGACAGCCCCGATGGGCTTGCCATCAGCCAAGGCGTAGATCGCGCGCTTGGCTGGATGGGGGTATCCGCCGCGCCAGAGGGCATGCTTGTGCCAGAGATCGAGGACAGCCTCAGCCCGCGTCACCTCTGCGGCTGTCGGCATGGGAGGCTCGGGCTCGTCGTAGAGCATGTCATCGCCCAATCCCTCACGCAGGTAGGCCATTTGCCGCTGCCACGGGGTCACCTCATCCGGCGCCTCTGGCCACGACGATTTCTCGGGGTAGCCGACGCGCGGAGGCGCCTCGAAGCTGCGGGAGATCCGCACTGCCTCGCAAAATAGCTCCCACATCGCGGTCCATGCCTCTGGACCCTCGTATGCGCGGTGATTTTCCCCGGCCAGGTCGATCCCGTGGAGGATGGCCTTGCGCCAGTCAAAGTGCTTGGTCATGCGGTGTCCCTCGCGCGTTGTGCGTCTGTGGTTAGGTGAGGCAGTGGGCGGTCATCGACCAATCCGTTGGCTGAAGAGCCAGTGCACCGCGCGGTACAGCTCGATGGTCTCCGGGCAATCCGGGGGCGATACCGCGATTGCCCATCTGATCAGCGTCTCGGACGCGGCAAGGCGCAGTTGCCGGATGAGATACCCCATCACATCACCTCCAGCGGCCCGGCGGGCTCTACGCGCTTCGGCGCCACCACGGGCAGGCTTTCCGCCCGGTCGATCATCTCGCGCAGGGCCGTGGGGCGGTGGAGGCGGTACCGGATGACCTGAACGTGGCCAATGCTGTGGTCCCAGCTTCCAAATTCGCCCGGGTGAACTCTTGATATGTGCTCTGTGCTACCAGGCGGCACGACCCCGCCATAGCCAATGCCCTTCGCGAAAACCCGATGCACCAGAGTCCCCACTGGCAATGGGCACCCCTTGCCGTCATGCTCGATCCACGGCCCCCACTCGTCGCTCATGCGTAATCCTCCGCGCGCTCAAGGCGTTTGCGGCAGGGGGCGACCCACTCGAATTGCGTCCCGCTGCGGTTGGAAATGGCGGCGAAGTCCCAGACCAGCCAGCTATAGGCGGTCGCGGTGCTGCCTTTCGGGCTCAGTTTGCCCTTGTGCATCACGACGCGCTCGCTGAACTGGAGCACATGGCTCGGCGGCGTCTTGCTGAACAGCCGCTCATGCCGCCTGACGCCCTCCAAGAAGGCGCTGCGCACGATCATCGCCACGCCGTCCTCGCTGCTGTCCAGCGCGCGCTCGATGAACTGCTCTGCCAGCCGGAAGGGCGGGTTGGTGATCGTCCACGCCACCAGCGACGGGCGCGGGCCGAACAGGTAATCAGCCACCGGGAACCCGGCGCCGTAGTCGAAGATATCGGCTGCATCGACGTGGCCGAAAACCTCGCGCAGCGGCCTGACCATGTGCCCGCGGTTGGCCGCAGGCTCTCGGCAAGTGCTGGTATCGGCACCCAAGGCAACAAGGCGCTCGCACAGCGCCCGGGTGGCCCACGGAGGCGTCGGGAAATCTTCCAGGCTGTCGTGGGGCTCGTGGCGCTGCTGCATGACCGCGGCGCTGGTGTTCTGGCTCATGCCTCGCCCTCCTGCGCTTGCAGCCATGCGGTACCGGCGGGGGTGATGGAGTAGCGCGGCGCGCTGCTCCTGCCGATGCGAGTGGCCATGCCCTCCTGGCATAGACCGCGCAGGCCGCGCCGCACGGAGTCTCCGCTCTTGCCGGTCAGCGAGCAGATCACGTCGACATTGCGCGTGTGCGCCGCAATCGTCCTGAGGATGGCCGCGCGGTGCTGGATCGAGCGACGGACCGTCGCCAAATTGGGCTCGTTGCTGACTGTAAGCCTGCTGCGGCCGACAGCCTGAGCGCGCCAGTTGCTCTGATAAAGCCCCGCGCCCTTGGCGGCGCGCATTTCGGCGGCAGCGACTTCGGCATAGCTGGCCAGATCTGGAATGTGGAAGGTCATGCGCGGACCTCACGCAGCAAGTCGGAGGCGACAGCCAGCGCCGCACCAGCGGTCAGCGGAACCGCAACGACCTCGCGCCCGTCCTGCCACACGTGCACCACGGGACCGGGACGAATGGTGATCAGCGGATCAGAAGACGATTTCATCGTTCAGCTCCTTTTCAAGGAGAGTGCGTTCGCGGATGGCGGTCATCTGCGCGTTGGGGAAGTGCTTCTTGGTTTCGTTCAGGACGTGAAGCCTGCTGGCGTCCATCGCGACGGCGACCTCTTGCAGGGTGACGATCTGCACGCCGGGGCGGAGCCTCTCCACGATCGGCCAGTCTCCGGTGTTCTGGATGACGACGAAGTGCGACCGCTCGTCTCGGTGCTCCAGGATGACCGGGGGCATTTGCTCAGCGCCACTGGCGACGGCCTCGGCCTCAAGGTGGGGAAGCCCGCGCAGGCAGACCCCGACCCATTGTGCGACCAGCTGGGGATCGTTGGCAGCGATGGCGGCGTTCAGGCTCTCGATGGTCGCGCCCCACTTCGCTGCGGTCTCCGGCGAGACGAGGGAGGTCAGGCGGTCGATGCCCCAGCGCTGCTCGGCGGCGCGCATGGCACGGTCGAAGGGGGCGATGGCTTCGTCGCAAGCGATCTCGCCCTTGCGGTTCGCCATGCCCATGAGGCGGTCGGATTTGCGTTGGCGTGCTGGATGCTTCATTTTGACCTCCGGAAATCGTGGCGCAGCGTGGGGCGGGGAAATTGGGGAACCCCCTAAAGGGGGTTTCCCCGTTTTCCCCGGCTACCCAGCCGCAATGCGGTGGCATGGAATTTGCCGGGGAAAGTGGGGGAAATTAGGTATTTTGAATTTTCCCCGGCAACGGCAAGTGCCTGTTTTCATGGCGGGTTCTTCCTGTCAGTGCGCCATACAAGATTTCCCCCTGCACAAAGAATGCCTCGCTTCTCGATCAGCGCGGCCATCGCCTTGTTGAATGAGCTTTTGGAATCAGAAACCGACATTTTTCCCATCGAAACCGACCTCAGATCTTCACGGCTTACGCATGTGAATTGGCCGATTTCGGGCATCCCGACACCGCCCGGATTGGGCCGGCAGAGCCCTTCTGCGACCAGTTGGTCGAAGGCTTCTAGGATGATCTTCTGGCTCCCCCCGAGGCCCTTTTTCGCCTGCGCAGAAGCGATGACGGCCTCGTCATCGACCGGCTCAAGGATGCAGGTAACGACCTCATCACCGTCCTGATCGATACCGAGGGTGACGCTCTTGAGACCAAAGGCGAAGGTCTCGCCGCCGTTGTGATCGCGCTGCTTGGTCACCATGGCCATGCGCGGCGCTCCGTCCTCAGAGGGGGGCGCGACCTCGATCTCGGTGTCTGTGGCGGCTCTGAGGCTGCTGTGGCCGCGTGCGCCTCTGGCTGAGTCCTTGCCGGTGTGGTGTACCAGCATGATATGCGCGCCGGTGCGGGCGCGGATGGCATCGATATTGCGGATCAGCGCTGTCATGTCCTGCGCGCTGTTCTCGTCGCCACCAGCCATGACGCGGGACAGGGTGTCGATGACGATCATCATCCGCCCGTCCGGGCTCTTGGCGCGCACCGTGGTGGCCAAGTCGACAATGGCCTGCAGGTCTGCTTGGGCGCGCAGGAGATCAAGCCCTGCGCGCTTCACAGCGAGCGGCACGCTGGCAACACCATACTCCTCACGCAGCGCCACGACGCGGTTGATGATGCCCCTTCCGCCTTCTGCGGCCAGATACAGCACGCCGGCCGGGGTTACACGGCGCCCGCGCCACTCCGCGCCTATGGCGACATGGAAGGCGAGATCGATGGCGAAGAACGTCTTGCCGCTGTTCGAGGGCCCGTAGACGACCGACATGGTGCCTTCGTCCAGCATGCCCTTGACGATGTAGGCGCCGCCTAGAGAGGGCTGGAGGTGGTCGAACCACTCGAGGCCGTCGTCGTTGGTGACGGGCGCCGCGGCCTGCTCCGGAGCAAGCGTGGCATACTCCTGCGGCTCCGGCGTCCAGCCTTTCCGCCGCGCGCCGTCGATGGCGGTTTGCACCTCGCGGCGCGTCTGATCGACGGTATAGCCGGGCAGTGTCAGCGCATCCGTCAGCGCATGGATCTCATCATCAGAGAGGCCGCGCCCGACATAGGAGCCGACGAGACGCACCATGTTCTGGTGCCAGTTCTCGCCGCTGAGGGCGGCGCGCTGCGCCTCGGAGCGGTCAAGGCTGGGGCCGTGGCCCCCGGTGTCGATATGCAGTGCGGTGGCGGTCTGCTGGGGCGTGGCGGCTCCTGCGAAGACGCGGCTGAGCTGCTCGAAGGGAACGGGAGCTGCGCCATCTAGGTGCCTGATTGTGCAGATCTCGGGCACATAGCCCTTGGCGCGCTTGTGTGCGGCCGGATGCGAGATCGTACCAGCCACGCGCATGATGCGACTGGGATTGATGACCTGCCGGTCGCTACCGAAATGGGCGGCGATGGCGGATTGGGTCTCGCGCCAGGCGGCGAGGTCATAGCACGGCTCAAGGAGCTCCCAATAGGTGTGAACGCGCGTGAAGGGCTCGCGGCCGGTGACAACGGCGGTGGCAACGCGCGGGCCGTCAAAGCGGCGCACATTGCCTTCGCTGGTCGGATCGTCGCAGTCGGCCCAGAGGAAGAATGCGGCGAGGATATCGGCATCGGTCGCGCCCTTACCGACATTGGCTGTGGCGCGGATCGGGTTGCGGACGGCGTAGATATTGCGCCCGAGGCGGTTCATGCTCACAGCGAATTCGACCGCCTCGTCCATGAGGGCGATCTGGAAACGCTGAACCTGCGGCGAAAGCCCTTCTGCAAGGGCGCGGATTTCCATATCCGCGGCTTCTGGAAGCTCATGCCAGCGCGCCGTCATGTACTCGAGGTCGGCGCGGATGGTTGCCGGATCTGCGGCTTGCTTTGTCTGCGGCACCACGGCCCGCCCCCTCGTCTTTGCCTTGTGCGCCCCGGCCGCTAAAGCCGGGGCGGGTGGTCATGTCTGCGCTTACCAGTGAGCGCCGGCAGGCGCGGCAGCCGATTGGGCAGCCTGTGCTGCCGGAGAAGGTTCGGTCGCGACGCCGGCGGCCGCGCCTTCTTTCAGGCAGTCTGGGCGAGGCACCCACTTGATGACCTCGAGGATGGGCTCGACCGTAGAGCCGCGCTTGAACTGCACGGCCTTGGTGCCGGTGAGCTTGACCACAGGCAGCATGTTCGGGCCGGGCTGTTCTTTCAGCGCGGGCACGATGCCGACGAAGGCGTTCCACGCGGCCGCGCCGGCCTGTTCCCAGGTCGCCGCATCGGTGGCCGAAATGGCGCAGCGCATCGAGAAGCCCTTCTTGAAGTCATCGCCGGGGGCGGGCTTGAACTGCGAAACGCTGTCATTCCAGCGCCAGTCGGGGGCCTGACCGGCAATGCCTTCCGAGCGCTGCCATCCGGTTTTCATGGTCTCGATGTCGAGAACCACTCCGGACTCGAAGGCCTTGAGCACGGTCTTGGTGTTGCCTTCCTCGCGGAGGTAGAAGGACTTCGGCGGGATCGCACCGTCTTGGGTTCCGCGGGCCGACCACGAGATCCACGGCCCTTCGGAGCCGCTGTTGCCGGTGTCAAAATCGAATGCCATGATGGCGTTCCTTTCGTGTCATTGTTGCCAAGGTGGGCAGCTGGATTGCCTGGTTCCGCCCGGCGCGGATCACGAAACGCAGGTGCTGCGTTCCGCGTATTCCAATAGGATCGCGTCGAACTGTTCGGGCTGTTCGACGGCAAGCTGTTCCAGGAAGGGCCACCAGCGGATGAAGCAGGTCCTCAATCGCGCGGCGCTGCGATACTTCCGGAGTTCGCCGGTGACATAGTCGACGGTGGCACTGATGATGGCGGCGCGAGACGCATCGACTGGGAGCCGGTCAAGAACCCAGTCTGGACAGAAATCAGAGGCGGTGCGGGTTGGCACGCCCAGGTCGATGGTCACGCTCATGCTGCGCCCCTCTGGCGAGATGCCCACACGGCGATCAACACCGCTTCAGCCCGGCCGTCGTCTTTCGCCCGCTTGAAGAGGTCAGCCTGATCCGGAAACATCTGGGATGCCGCCTCGCGACTGGCGCGTTTCGATGTGGACAGGCCCATCGCCTGCTTCCACTTGCTCGGCTGAACTTCCGAAAACGGGATCGAGCGCCATTGTAGCGCGCCGGTCAGCGTGCCGTAGGCCATCGCAATCTTGACGGCGTTGGTGACGCCGATCATTTGCGGGAAGAACGGCTTTTCGATCGCGCACCGTTTGATGATCGGCAGTGATGCGATCAGATCATGCAGCGCGGCAGTCGTATCTGGCATGTCATAACAGGCCACGGTCATTTCGTGCGGGTCCAGCACGGCAATTGCGCCGCTCCTGCCTGGGTCAATTCCGAGGATCAGGCTCATGCGTCCCTCCCGGGAAAGGGACCGGGGCGCGCGGCCCCGGCCAGTTGGGTCTGGACAGACGAGCAGGCGGGGAGTTTCGGCCGCGCTTGCGTGCGCCCGTTGTCTTTGCCTGCGGTACTGCGCCCACGCGGGGCGGCAGATCCGGCAACCGCGCCGGATGGGGAGGATGCGGGCCGGGCGCTACTCCGGCTGTGACGGCTTGAGCCATTGCGCAACCGCACCAGCCCTTCCCGCGCACTTGGTTCGCTGTCTTTGGCGCAGTCCGAAGAGCGTTGCGCTTTTTCAGGCCCCGTGAAGGCTGGGGGGCGCCGTCTTGCGCTCAGCGTGTCTGCTTTCCACGCCGCCGCATCCACGGCGACAGGCTGCAAGCCTGCCAGCGTCGAGGCGGCACCCCGGGAGGACGCTTGCGCGCTGTCCCGGGGGCCTGTGATTAGCCCGCCTGAAGCTGCGGGCGGTGTGATGCCGGTCTTTCCCCGGCGCGTTGCATGGCGGCCTCCATGGGCGTTGCCGCGGTCTTGACCATGGGCCCGCGATGTACCCGTCACACAAAGGTCGAGCGCGGCACGGCCCCTTACTTTGCCATCGGGGCCGCCAGCCATACCGGGGCAGCGGGGGCTGCAACCGGGCGCGAATGCTGTTGCCGCGCTCGGGAGGTGCATGTGCTGGCCAGCATTCGCTTGGCGCCCAAGGGTTGCGCCCTCTGCGCCTTCGGAACATGCACCGCCGGAAAGCGGCTGGATAAAGTTGCCGCCCCGGCGATGGAGGATGGACGCCGGGGCGGCGTAGTCGCGCAGGGAGAGGGCGCGGCTATGGGGGGTGGGGGAGGTCATCCCATCACCTGCATCGCAAAGGCCACGGCGGCGCAGGTGGCGGTCAGGACGAGACCGGCGGTGGTGAGGCTGCGGTCTCCCTCGCTGTGGGCGATGCCGGTGGCACCGGCCAGCAGGAGAGCCCAGATCCAGACGATGGCGGCGAAGAGGTGCGCGGTCATGCGGCGTCACCGGATTGGGCGGCGGGCATATCCGCCCACGACCCGACAGGGACCGCGCCATCCGTGGCGCGCTCGATTTCGATCATCTTCTCGAACGATGGACGCCTGTACCCAGATAGGTACTGGCTCAGCTGCGAGTTGCTGACGTTGATCAGCTTCGCAAAATCCGCCTTCCGGCGCGCGGCGAGGTATTGGATGAGCGTCTGCATGCCCTATGTTTAGCTGATGGCTAAACGTGAGGCAAGAGCTTGTTACGCTATTCGCGAATGGAGGATATGAGGTATCGAGCGTATGCTTTTCGCATGACGCTAAACCTCAACATCCGATCTATCCGCAAGCAGCGTGGACTGCGCATCTCCGACCTAGCGGAGATGGTGGGGGTCTCTACAGCCCACATGTCAGAGGTCGAGAGGGGCGTAAAGAACCTCAACAACCACTTGATCGAGCGCCTTTCCGCTGCGCTGAAGGTGCCGCCAGAGGCACTGATTGCCGACGCGACCGGCGTATCGAAGTTGACACCTATTCTTTCTCAGCTGGACGACGGAGATCTGGGGAGGGTCGAGGCGTTTGCACTGGCCCTGCTGAAGTCGGAAGCAATGACCCAGCGAAATTGACCAGGGATTCTCGCCCCCTGTCATCCATGGCCGCAAAAGCCGCCATGATACTCGCAAGCAATTGAGTTCGCTGGGCTGGATGCATCTTTCACCTCGCTATGAAATGTGAACATTCAGCGAACACTTAACTGCTGTCAACGCACGAGACATTGCGTTCCCGCGCTGCGCAGACAGAACCTCTGGTGATGCAGCAATCTTCGGTTGCAGAATCGGCTATCACGGAACCTTGATGCATGCGAGATTTCACCACCAAGTATGGAGAGAATCACCCAATGAATTTTGCTGTTCCGGTCATGATTTCCGCGGCTCTTTTGTCAGGCTGCGCTACGATTACCCGGGGTCAGAATGACGTCCTTCTGGTCAATACGGCTCCGGCCGACGCCACCGTGACGCTCAGCACGGGCGAAGAGTGCACGGGCCCTGCATGCTCGTTCCGTCTTCCGCGCCGGTCCGAGATCGACGTGACCATCGCGCACCCAAGATGCCAGCCTCAGACCATCCATGTGACGCACCAAACCGCCAGCGATGGGTCTTGGGGGATGGCTGGCAATGTCCTCGTCGGGGGGATTATCGGCCTCGGGGTCGATGCGGCAACCGGCGCCTCGCAGGACCTCGTGCCGAACCCGGTCAACGCAACGCTGGAATGCCGATAGGCGCCCGGGCCAGGCGTGCTGCCGTCTCCAGTTCAGCCCCTCATGATCGAGGGGCCTTCCGGCCAGACAGCGAGCGACTGAGGTAGGCCATCCACGCAACGCCTTGCAGGAATACCATCACATAAATTCGCTCAGGGGAAACCGCCTCGGCGTAGATTGCCTTCACGGTCAGATAACCAGCGAACAGGTTGAACCCTAGCAGCGTCAGATCCCAGAACTTCCGTGTCATGCCCTGCCTCCATGCCCCGCCTCGCGCGGGGCTTTTTCATGCGCGCCACCATGGCGCCGTTGCAATTGATGCCGGGACTCGACAGGAGCCCCGGCTGCCCTCCATCATTCGGCTTCCAAACCAAGAACGAGAGAGGGATTCGATATGGCGAGATACACCGCCGACAATGTGCATGTGCTTTCAGTAGAGGCGGTCGACCTGCCGAAGCGAGGAAAATGCCTCAAGGTTCGGCTCGCCTTCATCATGCCGAACGGCCTGGAGGGCGATGAGATCATGCTGGAAACAACCCGCATTGTGCACCGGTCCCAACACGACGAAGCCGAAGCTATCCGCGTTGCTCGCCATTGGTTCCTGCGCCTCTGTGAACTCGGCGTCGAGGCGATGGAGCCATTCAGGATTTCGGACGAACAGATGGCCGAGATCACGAAGGCTTAGCGCCCCGACGCGCGTTTCCACATTCATCGACCCAGAAGGCCTCGCTCTCCAGCGGGGCCTTTTCGCGCGGGACGTAGAACGTCGCCGTGACCGTGCTGCCGGTGCGGCTGGTGTCCACCGTGCACTGCATCTGGCCCGGTAGCCGTTTCCCGTCCGCATCGGCCAGCCAAGCGCCTCCGCCCTCGACCACAATCCTCAGCGCTTTCTCCGTCATGTGTCCCGTCCCCGCTCGCGCCTCCGTGGCGCCGACCCGGGCAGTATAGCAGCGATTCTGCGATGCGCGAAGTTCCCACGGCCATGAATTTCGCTATTGGCTAAGATTTCCCTTGCGGTTCATTTAGCTCATTGCTAAATTCTCCCTTGCCAGCCCACCGCAGACGCAGAGCGTGGGCCACATGGGGAGATAGAGAAATGGCAAACCAAGGCATCATGCACCTGGCCAACACTCCAGGCGGGCGCCCGCTCTGCAACACCAAGCGTGCGATCATGAGCACCACCCGCGATCAAGTGTCTGGATGGTCTCGCCTTTGCGCCAAGTGTGTCGCGATTGAGCAAAAATGGTCCGAGGAGAGGTCGCGCCGCGAAGCTGAGCAGGCACAGGCCCACGCCGCCAAGGTGTCGGCATGAACGCCCCCACCGACTTCACCGCCCACCCGTACCTCGGCCCCGTCAACTGGACGGCGCTCAAACGCATGACGCTGGACGACTACCGCCACGGCGGCCCGGTCGTCACGCTCGGGCCGAGGGATTTTCACCGCGTCGAGGCCGAGCCCTGCGCCACCGCCCGGGGGAATGCGTGACCGCCCCCGACCCCTTCTGCGCCCCCTGCGGCGACTGCCAAGGCTCGGGCCGCATCACCGAAGACGGGATGCTCCGGTACTGCCTGACCTGCGACAGCACCGGCAGCAAGGAAAGGTCGCGGATCGCCTCGACCAGCCCGGCCCAGAGCCGCAGCGACGGCGAGATCCGCACCATCATCGCCTATCGCAAGGCCATCGCGGCCTTGTCCCACGCCAGCACCATGCGCGGCCTGACCGGTCGCTGAGAGAGGACGAAATGAGCCCCGACGATGACACCACCCCTGCCGCCGTCCATGTCGGCGCGGCCATCAATCTCGCCATGAGCGGCGTGCTGATCCTCGAACGGCCCGTGCAGAATGCAAAGCTCAGCGACCTGCATGATGCGCTCCGCTATCTGGAGTGCGCGGCTCGCCAGACCCGCGATGCGATGGTCCGGCTGGCCCTCGATCACGAGGCCATGCAGGCGCAGGAGCCCGTCGCATGATCCGCGCTCACGGCATCATCGGCCTGCTGCCCAAGGCGGCGCAACCGGCCTTCGCCGCCCGCATCGCCGCCGGGGATCACTGCCCCGCCATCAATGACGCCGACCCGGTGCCCGCCGCGCTGACGGCCGAGGCCGGGGGCGTGTTTCGCAGCGTCCGGTCCGACGAGGCCCGCGAATGGCCCAATGCCTACCGCGAGGCCGTCGCCCGCCGCATCCGCGCCGAGTGCCCCGACGAGGACGCCCGCGCCAAGTGGATCTGCGCGCTGTCCGAAGATCTGCGCGTCATGCACAGGATCGAGGTGATCTATGGCCGGGAGGTCTTCCATGGCTGACCGCAGCATCATCTTCGCCATCGTGTTCGGCTTTGTCTGCGGGATCGCAGGCGCCATCGGCTTCTCCGCCGGGCTCGCCCTCACCAACGCCCAGACCCGCGCCGCCGATGCAGTCGTCAACCCCATGATGGAGTACTGAGACCATGGGTATCAAGATCACCCCCGCCACCGAGGCAATCCACGTCGATACGATCTGCATGACGATCTATTCGCAGCCCGGCCTCGGCAAGACCAGCCTCGCGTTCACTGCCTCGCGCCCGCTTCTGCTGGACTTCGACAAGGGGTCGCACCGGGCCGTTGACCGCAAGGACGTGGTGCAGGTCTCCGACTGGCGCGACATTGCCGGGATCACCGCTGCGGACGTGGAGCCCTACGACACGATCATCATCGACACGGCCGGCAAGGCGCTGGACACGCTGGCGCAGGACATCATCCGCGGCAACTCCCGCCTGTCCAACGGCGGCGCGCTCAGTCAGCAAGGCTGGGGCCAGCTTGGCGTCCGCTTCGCAGCTTTTCTCAAGATGCTGCGCGGCTTCGGCAAGGACGTGATCCTGATCGCCCACATGGACGAGCAGAAAGACGGGGACGCGATCAAGGAGCGGCTGAAAATCAGCGGCGGCTCCAAGGACCTGATCCTGACCGACAGCGACGTGATCGCCCGCATTTCGATCATCAGCAAGGCGCGATACCTGGTGTTTTCCCCGACAGAAACGGCCTTCGGCAAGGACCCCGCAGGCATGGCCGAAATGCCGGTCCCGGACGCCTCGGCGCCGGAGTATGCCGACTGCCTTGCCCAGATCCTCACCGCGATCAAGGACAAGATGAACGAGGCGTCAGACGCGCAGCTTGCCCACAAGCAGGAGGTCGCGTGGTTCGAGGAAAAGCTACCGCAGATGTTCAAGGCGGAGGAGATCAACGCGGTTCTCGGTCGCGCCAAGATGGCCGGTCGCGACGTGGCGAGGCTGGTTGTCGAGCGGGCCAAGCACCTCGGTATCAGACCCAAGCCAGCGCGCCCGTTCCCGGGCTCCCGCGACCACCACCTCAAGCGCAAGATCGGCGGCGGTGTCGTGCCGCGATGGAAGGAGTGACCCCGTGAAGAACAAGCTCACCGATCTGAACAATCACCTCTTCGCCCAGCTGGAACGCTTGGCCGAGGAGGATATGGCGCCCGAAACCTTGGACGCCGAAGTTAAGCGCGCTCAGGCCATCGTGTCTGTGGCCGACAAGATCACCAGCAACGCGGCCCTCCAGCTGCAAGCGGCGAAGCTTTTTGCCGAACATGGCGCGGGTGTCCTGCCGATGCTGCCGCAGATCGGAGGGCGTTCCGAATGAAGGGTCGGCAGATACCCTATTCAGAGGCGGAACTGCTTTGGATCAAGGGGCACCGCGATCTTCCGCGCCGGGAGACGCATGCCGCTTTCGTGGAGCGGTTCAATCGGCCTGACGTGTCCATGGGCAATTATGCCGCCCTTTGCAAGCGCAAGGGATGGCTGACAGGGCGGACCGGATGCTTCGAGAAAGGCATCGTTCCGCACAACAAGGGCAAGGCCATGCCATTCAATGCGGCGAGCGCCGCGACCCGCTTCAAGCCCGGTGCGCGGCAGGGGGTAGCAGTGAAGCTGTATCAGCCCATCGGGACCGAACGAACCACCCGCGATGGCTATGTCGAGCGAAAGGTGAACGACGATTTCCCGGCGCGCCGCAGGTGGAAGGCCGTGCATCTGATCCGCTGGGAGGCGGCGCACGGGCCTGTACCAGATGGCCATGCCCTGAAATGCCTGGACGGCGACAGGTCAAACACCGACCCGACGAACTGGGTGGCTATTCCCCGGGCCTTGCTCCCGCGGCTGGCGGGCGGTCGCTGGGGTAGGATGGCCTATGACAGCGCGCCAGACGAGCTGAAACCGACGCTTCTTGCAATCGCCAAGCTGGATCACGCCACCCGCGAGGCGAAGGCCGCCCACCTCACCCTCACCCAACAGGAGGCCCGCCATGGGTGACGATCTGCTGAAACGACTGCGCGACAACGGGCACAGCCTGACGCAGCGCGAGCGGTCGCAAGCCGCCGCCCGCATTGAGGCCCTTGAGCGCGAGCTTGCCGCTGCCCGCCAGATCGAGCGCAACGTGCAGGCCGCGCGTGAAGCGGAACACCAGCGCGCCGAGAAGGCATTGCGCGAACTGGCCGAGGCGAACGCGGATGCAGAGCGGCTGGCCAAAGCTGCAAGCGCGGAACGCCATTTCGGCCAACTGATCGCGGACGAAATCGAGATAGAGCCGGAGGAAACGACGTTTGTATTTTGCGTTATGCCAGAAGGTAGACCCGTGGCCGTCCGTTCGTGGGCCGAGGTCGCTGCCGAAACAGAAGCCGCCCTCGCCGCCCACGGCGCCCGCAAGGAGGGGAATGGATGAACATCATTGGCCCGATCTTCCTCATTTACATGGTCGTGTGCATGGCCGTTGTGCCGCTGTTCATCGCAGAGAGAGCCATCCAGATGCGCGATTGTCGGCTCATCCATGGCGCAGAATGCACTTGGCAGCTTGTCCCGAACACGGAGACCAATCATGACCGCTGACCTGTCGAAGGATGCTCTTGGTAAGCGCTACACCTTCCGAATGCTGCTGGAAACACTTTGGGGCGGGCACAATCCCGCGCCCGCCTGCTTCGGGATAGCGCGCGAGGTATGGCTTTCGGAGGCTGACCCCGCGCGAGTTGTTCACGGCTCAGGGCTTTCCGGCTGACTACGTGATCGAGGGCGTTTGGGGTGGTCTCGACACCGACACCCCGACCTTCCGCGAGTTCCCCAAGAACGTGCAGGTCAGCTGCTGCGGCAACTCCGTCTGCCCGCCGCTGGCCGAGGCCCTGGTCCGCGCCAACTGCGCGCACCTTGTCGTTGAAACCATCCCCCAACAGGAGGCCAGCCATGGCTAAGAACCAACTCCTGCCCTTCTGCGAGGGCGAATGGCGCGTGCCGTACTGGTGCCACGATCTTGGTTACATGCGCAGCAGCCAAGTCCTGCGCCTCATCAAAGCTAGCGCCGACATTATCCACCGCGCGCAGATGGACGGGATTGAGCACGTCGCGCCGATCCTGCTTGCGTTGCGCTGTTCTCCTGCGGAAGCCCGGAAACGGGTCGGCAAGGCGGTGTGGCGAAATGTCCATCACAGTGATTTGGCGCTGAACGTGGCGCGGGCCAATATCCTGCTACGGTCGCGCATCAAGCTTGCTGATCTTGTCGAGTTCCCGAAAGGCACGCTGCGCGAGGTTCTGGCAAAGGCGAAAGAAAACAGCGAGGCCGCCGTAACACACGCCGGCATCATCGCCAAGAACCGGCCAGAGTTTCGCGAGGCGGTTATGCTGGCCCAAGACACGATGCGCATGGGCGGCGATATCAACCGCCGCTGGTCTCTGCGCCGACTGCGCGAGGAGCACGACCGCCTCGCGATGGAATGGGCGCGTGAGAAGGCCGACCCGACGCCTTGGGCGGAACCTTGGTCCTGCGAAGTGGACGGCTTCACCTTCTCCCTTCTGAACAGCCGCGTGGCTTTCGCGGCCGAGGGCGCAGTCCAGCATCATTGTGTTGCGTCCTATGCCAGTGATGCGAAGGCGGGCCGCTACATCATCATGCGGGTCGAGGGGAAGGAGCGCGCCACCGTTCGGTTCGGCGGGCACCCTGCCCGGGTTCAAGAGGTGAAGGGACGCTACAACGCCAGAGTTTCCGAAGCCTGCCTGCGCGCCTGCGAGAAGGTCTGCGCCGAGCACATGGAATCTGTCCCCAAGGAGGCCCGCCATGCCCGGTGACCCCAGCCCGCTCAATCGCCGCTTCATCGACAGCCGGGGCCGCATCATCACCGGTCGCGATGCGATGAGGATGTATCCGAACCCGCGCTTCTTCATGCGGCCAAGCGCGTCTCAGTCGCTGGATGAGTGCCGCGCCGTGCTTCACCGCAACTGCGACGAGGCCGCCCGCGTGGTCGAGATGCTGCGCGCGACGGCCAAGTTCGACAAGAAGGCGCCCATCATGGGCATGGCCGCAAAGCTGCACGACTTCCGCGTGTCCATCGACATTTCCGGCGGCGAGTTCGGCCGACCGTACCTGTGGGAGGAATGACCATGCGCTGCTACCACACCGAACTGCTGGACCAGCTCTGCGACGAGCCCGACCCCCTCGGCACCGCCCCCGGCGACACCTGCGGGCGCGTCCAGCCGCCCGACGAGGACGCCCCTCGCGGATACCGGCCCCGCCCGTGCGGCGGCGAGATGATCGACAGCGACGGCGTGGCCGTCTGTGACACCTGCGGAGAGACGGCATGAGCGATGATCTGCTGAAACGACTGCGCGACAACGGGCACAGCCTGACGCAGCGCGAGCGGTCGCAAGCCGCCGCCCGCATCGAGGCCCTTGAGCGCGAGATCGCCGCCGAGCGGGCGCTGGCCGACAAGGCCATAGCGGCAGAGCAGGCCCGCGCCACCGCCGCCGAGGCCGCGCTTGCCGCCGCGAACGCCAAGCTCGACACGCTGGGCCGCCTCCTGTCGGCCGACGGCGTGGAGCGGTCTGTTACGGCCGACGCGCTGGAGAACAACGGAGCGCCTGACTGGCTGTCGGCCGACATGCCGCTGGTTCCGGTGTGCGACGTGAAGGCCGACCGGGAGGCGCTGATCGCGGCGACGCTGGAGCAGGCGGCAATGATTGCGGATCACATCGACACGATGGGCGATGATGGAAGCGGCAAGTGGATCAGGGACGAAATCCGCGCGCTCGCCACCCAGCCCCAGACCGACGCCCTCGCAGCCCGTGACGCCAAGATGCGGGCAGAGGGGATGCGGATGGCGGCGAAGATTGCGGTCCCCGTTGAGCGCAGCACGATAGGCCACCAGTCGGAATTTGCCGAAGGGGCCAGACATGCAAGCTGGCGGATCAACAAGGCCATCCTCGCCGCCGCCGAGAAGGAGGCAGGCCATGACTGAGGCGCCACGCGAGATATTGGCTTGGACATTCAATGAGTGGGGCTCCGCTTGGAATGTTGATCCAGAGGAGGCCCCTCCAGATGCCACCCGCTACGTCCGCGCCGATGCGATCCCCCTCTCCGACGCGCTCGCCATCCCGGAGGTGGCGGCGCTGGTGGAGGCGGCCTGTCGGCTCTGCAACGAGCTTGAGATGCCAGGCGAGCGCGGCGTCCTGCACAATGTGCCTGGCGCCATTGCGGAGACCCGCGCCGCCCTGCGCAAGATCGAGGAGGGCCGAGGGTGAGGGACATCAGCGCCGCCATCGGCATTGGGATCACCATAGGCCTGTGGACACTCATCGTGGGCGGGTTCGGCTACGGCCTGGCCCGCGACAACATCCACCGCGACCTCTACGAGCGCGGCCTCATGGTCCAGTGCCTCGGCCAGATCGGCTATCACTGGGAGTGCGAGGAGCCGCAGCCATGACCCAGCGCGCCACCATCACCGCCGCCGCCATGCGGGAGGCCATCGCCGCCGCGAAGCAGGGGGTGCGGGTCCGCATCAAGCCGGACGGCGAGACCATCATTGAACCGGCGGCCGTTCAGCGCGAAGATGACGACGACGGCCAGAGCTTGGTGAGCATGCGGCGATGAAGAAGCACCTGCCGCCTTATGTGTACCCGAAGGGGAAGCGCGGCTATCTCTATTTCACCCGCGGCGGGCAGACAACCCGGATGCAGGCACAACCGGGGACGCCAGAGTTCGCCGCGGAATATGCGCTGCTGCTGCGGGGCAGGGCGCCGGTGCCACCCGGAAAGACATACAGGGCGCTGATCGCCAGCTATCGCAAGGATCACCGGTTCTCCAGGCTTACGCCTCGCACGAAGGCCGACTATGACAAGGTGCTGACCTTCATCGCTGACCGGCTTGGGGATCACGACCCGACGAAGACGAGGCACTGGACCATTGTCGAATGGCAGCGTGAGAACGCCGGGGCAATTCGGTTCGCAAACTATCTCGTGCAGATCCTGAGCATCTTGTTCAAGCACGCGAAGAGGCTTGGATGGCGCGAGGACAACCCCGCCGAGGGGGTCGAAATGCTGAAATCCGCGGCGCCACGGCGCGAGGCATGGCCCGCCGACAAGGTAGAGGCCTACCGCGCCAAGGCCACCGGCCCGGCGCTGCTGATCTTTGAATTATGCCTCGGAACCGGACAGCGGATCGGTGATGTGCTGCGCATGCGCTGGAATGACATCGACGGCGGGCGCATCCATGTCAAGCAGGGCAAGACGGGCAATGAGGCATGGGGGCCGATCACCTCGCACCTGCGCGCAGCGCTCGACGCAACTCCGAAGCGCGGGCTCACGCTGGTGACAAACCCTGACGGCAGGCCGATGGCGTACAAGACCGCGCAGGGGCACGTCATGCGGGCGCGAAAGCTGGCGGGCTGCGAGGGCCACGATATCCACGCCCTCCGCCACACGACCGCGCAGTATCTCGCTGGTCTCGGGTTCACGGACGAGGAAATCATGTCCGTGACGGGTCACACCAACACGGTGACGCTGCGGCGGTACACCGCCAGCGCGCGGCAGAACGCGCGATCTGCGGCGGTCACGGCTCGCGTGAACAGAACGGGACCAGAACGTGACTCTTGAAACGGGCGTTGAAACGGTCGGTGCCGCCCCTTGCACATCACGCGCTAACGTGATGGAATCATTGGGCGGGGCCGCTTGCTGGAATGGTAGACAGACCGGACTTAAAATCCGCTGACTGATCTGTCGGATACACAAACGAATAAGACCAATGGGTTAGCGCTCATTGGTCTTTTTTGTGCCTGAAAGTCCCCTGTAGCCTAATCAAGTCCGATACCGGTGGCACAGTTAGGGACCATTAAAAAGAGGGACCTGCGGTTACCCTAAGGTATCCCTGAGACAGACAATCATGAATAATATCAATCAAGTACCCAAACCTCTGGAGACCCAGAGTGACCTTGAGTACTCCTTCCGCCGCTTGACCATGAACCGTGTCGCGGAAGGCCGGTCTCGGGGCATCTCGATGGCCCCCTTGAGCCGCTTGGTCCTGGCCAACGTGATCGAGGACTTCGTCAAGACCCATACCGCCTGGCTCGATGAGAGTTTGAAGGGAACCCCGGGCCGCTACGCCATCGCAGCCACCTACCTCAAGGACATCCAGCCGGAGGTATTGGGCCTCCTCACCATCGCCGCCCTTACCCAGAGCGCCGTCATCTCAGTGGATGCGGATGGTCTCACGTCTGTCGCGGTCACCCTGGGAACCCGGGTTCAACACGAGTTCCTCGCCGCGGAGTTCGAGAGGGATCACCCGGAGCTCGCCAAGACGATCCTCGACGACTTCAAGCGCCGGGGTCTTCCCGCTGACAAACGCCTGGAATACCTGCAAGCCGCTGCCAAACGTGCCGAGCAGCCGTGGACCTTGTGGGCCACCTCGGTGCGCCTGCATATCGGTCTCCGCCTCATCGACACGCTGCGGACGGTCCTCCCGGGGGCCTTCGAGATTTTCAAGCGCCGCCACGGGCAGCACTACATCGACTGCATCGCGCCGACCAACGCCTTCCTGGAGCAGCTCTCGGAGCTCTCCGAGGCCCTCGCCGTGATGAGTGCCATCAAGCCGCCCATGGTATCCCCCCCGATCCCCTGGGCCGCTGGGAGGCTCTCCGAGGGTTGCCACCTGACCCATCACACCCCGCCGTACCCGATGGTCACCAATGTCCGCCGTGGGCTCATCCGCCGGATGGAGCGTATGGCCGAGGCTGGTGAGCTGGATACCCCGCTCGCCGCGATCAACGCCGTTCAGGGTACGGCCTGGGCGATCAACGGGCCGGTGCTGGACGCCGTCCGCTACGTGTTCGACCGCGAGATACATTGCGGTTCCCTGTCTTCCATGACCCCGCAGGACCCCCCGCCGACCGAGCCGCGCCACGCAACGCTCCCCGCGGATCACCCGGAAATCCTGGCGCTGAGGGCGGCGCGGGCCAAGGCACACGACCACAACCGCAAGATCATCGGGGGGAGGGTGACCGCGCTGCGGGCCTTCGCCCTCGCCGAACGCCTCCGCCACCACCCGGCCATCTACTTCCCCCACCACTTCGACAGTCGGGGGCGGATGTATCCGGTAACGACGAGCCTCCACCCGCAAGGCGCTGACCACGTCCGGGGACTCCTCAGGTTCGCTGAGGGTAAACCCCTGACCGAGGAGGGTCTCCGCTGGCTGGCGATCCACGGGGCCAACTGCTGGGGCGCGGACAAGCTCCAGCTGGAGGATCGGGTCGCCTGGACCCAAGCCGCCTTGCCGCGCATCCGCTCGGTGGCGGAAGACCCCACGGGAGACCTCTGGTGGACCCATGCGGACAACCCGGCGCAATTCCTGGCCTTCTGCCTGGAGTACGCTAACGCCGAGGTCGGAAGCCTATCATACCTGCCGGTCGCCCTGGACGCCACCTGCTCCGGTCTGCAACACCTCTCGGCCATGCTGCGGGATGAGGTCGGAGGGCACCACGTAAACCTCACGGATAACCCCGAGAGGCAGGACGTGTACCGGGCGGTGGCTGAGGTAGCCACGACGGACCTAGAGGCCTCCAGGGAGTTCCTGGGGCGTCTCTGGGCCACCCACAAGCTCCTCGACCGCGGTGTTGCCAAGCACCCGGTCATGGTCAAGCCGTACAGCGGGACCATGCTGGCCTGCCTGAACATGGTCGAGATGGAGATGGATGAGCGCCGCGGAAACGGCCTGGTGCTGCCGGTGGACGACGAGGACTACAGCCGGTTCATCGCACTCGGCGCCGGGGCCATCTGGAAGGCAATCCCGAAGGTGGTCTCCGCCGCTGACGCTGCGATGGGCTGGGTGGCTTCCGTCACCTACGCCGCGGCCTCGTCGGGGGCGATCAGCCGGGTCTCTTGGGTGTCACCCGCGGGTTTCCCTGTGGAGTACCGGCGGATGAACACCGCCAATCGCCGCATCAAGACGGTCTTCGCCGGGCAGGCGTACCGCCCCTCATACACCGAGGAGCTGGAGACCCTGGATGCCCGGCGGATGCGCCAGGGTGTTGCCCCGAACCTCGTCCATAGCCTCGACGCCGCACATCTGATGTTGACGGTGCAGGCGGCCCTGGCCGAGGACATCACCTCTTTCGCCGTCATCCACGACTCCTTCGGTGTCCACGCCTCGGACACCGCCCGGTTCTCCCAGATCATCCGCGAAGAGTTCGTTCGGATGTACGAGGACCACGACGTCCTGTCGGAATGGGCTTCGGGGGTTGTCCCCAAGTTGCCCCCTGCGGTGCTCGAAAAGCTACCGCCTAAACCTGAGCGGGGAACCCTCGATATTCGAGGCGTCCTCCGCAACGCATTCTTCTTCTCGTGATTGAGGGGAAGCGGACGCCCAGCCGCACTGGTCCAACACACAGAGGTTATTAATGACCCGCACCAATACCGCCAGCCATGAGCCCTCCAGCCGGTTCACTCAAGCCGGGACGGAGTACGAGCCGCTGACGGCCCATTACAACCGTCGGAAGATCGACGACCGCTACGAAGTCGTCGTCCGCGCCCGGGTCCAGGAGACCAGCGTTGGCGCCACCGACCCCGATCAACCGTCCTTCGCCCCGTGGCGTTGGGTCGTCTTCGACGTGAAGAACCGCCGGGAAGAGGCGGTGGCTCGCGTCCGTGAAATCCGCGAGGGGAACGCATGAGCGCACTCGTAAGGTACGTAGACCCGATCACAAGGGGGGCGTACTATTCAACCACCGGGCCGCTGCCCCCGGGGACTGTCCAAGCCCCCGGGGGGCCCAAGAACCCCATCCTGACCCCGTATGATCGGGCGGCTGTGCAAGCCGCGCAGGAGGCGGCGGAGGCGGTGGCCGCAGATGCTGCCCAGGTCGAAGGCTGGGCGGCTGCTGTGGAGATGTCTGCGGAGGACGCTGAGGAAATCCTTGCGACCATGCTGGCCTCCAGGATCAGGCCCTTCACCTCCCTGAGCGCCTTCACCCTGTCTCAGCTTACGTATACCGAGGGTTCCCCCTATACGGTCTACGCCGGGGATCGGATACTGATATACGGGGTGGGGACGCTCACCATCTCACCCAGCACCGCCACGGACCATAGCTACACCACAGCCGGTGGAGCCAAGGCGACCATGGACCAGCTGAACCTGACGTCACCAGCTGTTGGCGCTTATCGCACACCGCTCGACATCGCGCATTATGCGGCGCAGGGCGTTGGAACCGGGCCGGTGGCCCTGGCGCTCCACGGCTACACGCAGACCTCGCGGCTGGCGCAGTTCGACAACGTTGGCGGTAGCATCGCCCTGGGTGGGTATGTCCTCGGTCTCCGCCGTGGGAACAACCCGATCCGGCGGGTGGACCAGCCTGGCACCTACGTGGGTGACTGCGGGTTCCTGCGGTGCAGCTACGACCTGTTCACCCCGAGCGTGGTGTTCGATGGGTCGATCAGCGGGAACGTGTTGACCGTCTCGTCCATGACGTCCGGGACGATCCTCCCCGGCCTGTACCTCATCTGGGATGGGGAAGATAACGGGACGACGGTCGTGACCCAGACCTCAGGTGACCCTGGGGGTGCCGGTACGTACACTGTCGCGCTCCGAGGTTCCACCGCCGCATCACAGACCGTCTCCTCGCAGGAGATGACCGCTCTGACCAAGTCGGAAGTCCTGGCGTTCTACATCGGGCGGTACGGCGAGTTCGGGTGGTCCACAGATCGCGCCCAGTTCACCACGGGATACTCCGGGGGCTTCTACGCCTTCAACTTCACCGCCCCCAACCAGACCGGCGCCATCATGACGCTGGGCTCGTCCTCGGGCGCCGTCCTGAACATCCTGGACAGCGTCCCGGTGTCCGGGTTCGGAACGCGGACGGACGTCGTATCTCCCGCGAACCAGACCTCCGGTCTCCGCCTGGAGTCTGCGGCAGGCGGTATCGACATCGCCCCGGCATCTGGCACGACAACCATCCGCGGAAACATCAGCACCCCGAACGGTACGTCGATGACGATCACCGCCGTCGGGGCGCAGCTGAGTCTCAACGGGTCTTCGGGGGTCCGGTCGCTCGCGCCGTTCCAGCTCCCTGTGTACACCACGGGCACCCTCCCGAGTGCCGCCGCCTTCTCAGGTCATACCGTAAGGGTCTCTGATGGAGACTCCGGGGACCCCTGCCTCGCCGTTTCCGATGGAACATCCTGGTTGCGCATTCCCTACGGCGCAGCTGTCTCAGCCACGTGATCTGGAGCTACCTATGCCGGATATTGAAACCATCATCACCCCCTACGAGCTCCTCGTCCGCTTCACCCCCACCGGGGAGGTCGCAGGGGCCCACCGACAGGATATTGTCTTCATCGTCTATGACGGGGGGACAGTCGGCTCGAAAATCCTGGACCCGCGGCCCATCACCGCCGAGGAGTGCGCCGACGTACTTGGCGCAGCGGGGGCGACCATTCTGGAGCAGCTGGCCCGCGTCGAGGCAGAGCTCGGGGCGCAGCGGGAACTTGCGGCTCAGGAGACAAAACGCGCAAACAACGCCGAGGCGCAGCGCGATACCGCCATTGAAGAGGTCTCGCGCCTCATGGCGGAAATCTCGGCGAACACGACTGAGCTCAATGCGGTCAAGCAGAGCTCGGAAGCCGCCGCCGCTGCAAACGCTGCGCGGCTCGCCGGTATCGTGCAGTACCTCGAACGTCAGGAAGGTGCTGAGGACGTGCAGCCTGCAATCCCCCGCCCCGAGGGGGAGGGGTGGTCCGTCAGGTGGGACGGCTGGGACCTCCACATCAACAAGGCCGATGCCGTGGCCTTCCAATCGCTGGAGGGTGTCGGGCCGACCCTCGCAGCCCGCCTGGTCGCGGCGCAACCCTTCGACAGCTTCGACGCGCTGAGCGCGGTCTCCGGCGTCAGCCCGGCAATGGTCGAAGAGTGGAAGCTCACCCCAGGCCTCGCGCTCTAACCTGAGGATACCTCATGAACAACACAAGCAAGCCTGCCACCAAGCGTCTGCGGGCCTTCATCGACCCGCGGAACGGCGAGCGGTATTTCGCCCTCGAACCGCGGGTGATCCCCGAGGCGGAACCGGCGACGAAGGGGTCGAAGCGGGCCAAACCCGCCAAGGAGACCCTGCCCGAGCAGACCCTGCCCGAGCAGACCCTGCCCGAGCAGACCCCCGCGGAGCCCCCGGAACCGCCGCAGGGGGACGATGCGCCTGCTCAATGACGAAGTCGATGATCTGACGCTCGATGAGCTGATCAACGACCACGGGGCATCCCTTGTTTTCATGGGGGATGCCTTCTCTCTCCGCATCGGCGGAACCGAACTCTTCCGGCGGGAGCTGGACGAGTGTGACCTTACCCTGAATGATCTCGAATGAGCAAGAAACGCTTCAAGACGCCCCCGGGCGTTGCGGTCTTCCCCGCCCTCTATCGCCCCGACACCAAGTTCGACGAGCTGGGCTCCTACAAGGCGGACATCCGGCTGGACCCCAAGCTCCCCGAGGTGAAGGCCTTCCTGGATACCCTGAACGTCGCCTACCGCGAGGCCACCGGCAGCGCCCACCCGAAACGGGCGGACTCGGCCAACAAGCGGGCGGTCTACTACCACGAGACCGACAAGGAAGATGAACCCACCGGCTTCATCGTCGTCAAGATGCGCGTCAAGAACAAGCGCAAGCGGGACACGGGTGAACTCTGGGATCGTCGCCCGGCGCAGTTCGACGCCGCCGGGAAACCCATCGCCAACGCCAAGAAGATCGGCGGGGGCAGCGTGATCCGGGTCTCGGCGGAGGTCTACTCCTACGGCAAACCCGGGGACATGGGCTTCTCGCTGCAACCCCTGGCCGTCCAGATCATCGACCTGGTCGAGTACGGTGGCCGCGCCGAGACCGCCAGCGACTACGGCTTCGACGAGGAGGAAGGCTACGTCGCCCCCGACGAGCCCGAGTTCGGCGGCGATGACGGTGATGACGGGGACTCGATCCCCTCGACCTCGGACGACGAAGACAGCCCCGACTACTGATGTCGTCGGAGCTGGACCGCTTCCGGTCTGGCTTTGAACGGAGGGTGTCCCGGCAGCTCGAAAAGGCCGGGGCATCCTTTGAATACGAAAGTCTCAAGGTGAAGTACCAGTGGCCCCCGAGGGACGCCACGTACCACCCCGACTTCATCATTCAGACCCGTTCCGGGAAGCTGCTTCTGATCGAGTCCAAAGGCCTGTTCGTGGCCAAGGACCGCCAGAAGCACCTCCTGGTCAAAGCCCAACGCCCGGACCTCGACATCCGCTTCCTGTTCATGAGGTCCGCAACGAAGATCAGCAAGACCAGTTCGACCACGTATGCGGCCTGGTGCGAGAAGCACGGGTTCAAATACGCCGACCTGGTGATCCCCCAGGAGTGGCTCGACGAATGACCGATGACGCCGCCCACCTCCTGCGCAAGGATCGGTGCATCAACCCATCCTGCGGGTCTTCGGACGCCATGGCGATATACTCCGATGGCCACGGCTTTTGCTACAGCTGCCAGACCCGATTTTCCTCCCGCAAGCTGATCGCCGCCGGGGTCGAAGGGGTTCCCGAGGGTGGCGACGACGCGGACTACAGCCGCGCAAGGAACACCATGACGCACTCTAGCGCAGGCGCTCGGATGATCCAGGGTAAACCCCAGGCACTCGCCAAGCGCCGCCTCACGGAGGACACCGCGTCCAAGTGGGGCTACAAGGTGGGCGACTTCAACGGACGCCCCACTCAGTTTGCGGAAATCCGCGACGACGAGGGGCGGGTCATCGCCCAGAAGCTCCGCCTGCCCTCCAAGGACTTCCCCTGGCTGGGTGACAAGGACGCCGCCCCCGGCCTGTGGGGCAAGCACCTGTGGAGCGGCAAGGGCAAGAAGATCATCATCACCGAGGGCGAGATCGACGCCATGACGGTGTCGCAGCTCCAGGAGCACAAGTGGCCCGTGGTGTCCGTCCTGAGGGGTGCCGGTGGTGCCTACAAGGACATCAAGCGGGAGCTCCAGTGGCTCGACGGGTACGAGCAAGTCGTGCTCATGTTCGACAACGACGAGGCCGGTGCAGAGGCGACGGAAAAGTGCGTCCCCCTGTTCAAGCCCGGTCGGGTCTTCGTGGCCACGCTGCCCCTCAAGGACCCCTCGGAGATGCTCCAGGCGGGCCGTGGGCGGGAACTGATCGAGGCCATCTGGCAGGCCAAGCCCTGGCGCCCGGATGGTGTCGTCAACGCCGCCGACCTGTGGGACCTGTTCAACGCCGAGGATGACCCCGGGATGCCGTACCCCTGGGAGGGGCTGACCACCATGACCATGGGCCTGAGGGCCCGGGAGTTGGTGACCCTCACCGCCGGGTCCGGCATCGGCAAGTCCACCGTCTGCCGCGAGCTCGCCCACTGGCTCCTGGCCCACGGCGAGACCGTCGGGTACATCGCCCTGGAGGAGAGCAACCGCAAGACCCTCAAGGAACTCGTGGGCCTCCTCCTGAACCGTCGCCTCCTCCAGGCGCCGAAGGAAGGGCCGGACGCCGTCCCCGCGGAAGACCTCAGGGCCGCCTTCGAGCAGCTCACAGCCGGTAACCGCCTGTTCCTCTATGACCACTTCGGATCGCTGAACAGTGAGCGCCTGCTGGGGCACATCCGCTACATGGCGGTTTCCCTGGGGGTTCGCTGGGTCGTCCTGGACCACCTGTCCATCGTGGTATCAGGTGACGAGAGTATGACCGATGAGCGGCGGGGGATCGACCTCGCCATGACGAAGTTGCGCTCCCTCGTCGAGGAGACCGGCATCGGCCTCATCCTGGTCTCACACCTCAAGCGCCCGGACGGCAAAGGCCACGAGGAAGGCGCCCCGACGTCCCTCGCGCAACTCAGGGGTTCCGCGGGTATCGCCCAGCTGTCTGACATGGTCGTCGGCCT
>Ga0209793_1000476_pt1 | contig 44737 bp, 48 predicted proteins | sample EBPBio122009_DNA_FD_185863 | JGI IMG/M metagenome (GOLD analysis project Ga0209793, IMG submission 185863) | Wastewater treatment Type I Accumulibacter community from EBPR Bioreactor in Madison, WI, USA - Reactor 1_2/2/2009_ DNA (SPAdes) (version 2) | ecosystem: Engineered > Bioreactor > EBPR >... | reverse complement strand
GACGGCAATGCCGAAGTCGAGGCCAAGGTCCGCGCCGAGGTCGGGGCGCTGTGCAAGCAGTTCCCGATATACCCGGGGATGTGATCGGGACCTACGGGACACGGGGCCAGACCATGGACCATCCACGCAAAGTCCGACTTGCGGCTTTTCTTCGCGACGTCTGGGACGAAGGGCGCACGGACGCGGTCGGCACCTATCTTGCGCCCCGCTACACGATCCACCACGATCCCGGGGATCCCTGGGACGGTCGGGAGCTGGATGTTTCCGGCTTCCGCGACCGCCTGATCCAGTCGCGCGCCGCCTTCCCAGACCAGCGCTTCGACGTCCAGCGCATGTTCGCCGATGATGACGCCGTGGTCGCGACCTGGCTCTGGCAGGGAACTCATCTGGGCGACCTTCCCGGCTTTCCGGCCACCGGTCGCATTATCCGGATGTCCGGGGCGACCGCCTATTTCTTCGACGCAGCAGACCGGCTGACCGGCCACTGGCAGATCACCGACCGTCTGGGGGTCTATCAACAGCTGATGGCCGGTCGCACCGCGGCCCTGACCGCCAGCAGCCCATGATCCGGCGGCACCGCGTCTGGCTCATCGTTGCCGTGACCCTGGTCCTGTTCGCCGGTCTCTGGCTTTTCGGCGTCGTCGGGCTTGCGGCCCATAGGCTGGCCATGCGCGGCAATGCGACAGGCGAGCGTGGCAGCAGCCTCATGCTGCAGGATTACCGGGTCGTCATCGAGGGCCGCCCGGTTGCCGGACTGGTCGAAAACCTCTCCGGCCTGACCTTCAATCCAGCAAGCGACACGCTCTTCTCGGCGATCAACCGCCCGCCCGAACTGGCCGAACTGTCGCGCGACGGCCGTCTCCTGCGCCGCATCCCGCTGACCGGAGCCAGCGACGTGGAGGGCATCACCCATGTCGAGGGCGACCGTTTCATTCTGGTGGACGAGAGCCGCCATCGCCTCTCCTGGGTCACGATCACGCCGGAAACCGCCAGCATCGACCTCGCTGCGGCGCCGTTCCTCACGCTCGACCTCGGGGCCTTCAGGAACATGGGTTTCGAGGGCATCTCCTGGGACCAGCGCCGCAAGGAACTGGTGATCGTGCAGGAGATGTGGCCGGTCCGCGTGCTGGTGATCGGGGGGCTGGACCGGGCGGTGCTGGGCCAGGGACTTGGCGTCACCGTCCGCGAATGGCAGCCCGACAGCTGGGCTGGGCATTTCGTCGCCGACCTCTCCTCGGTCACGGTGCACGACCCGACCGGGAACATGGTGCTTCTCAGCGACATCTCCTCGGTGCTGGCCGAATATTCCCCGGAGGGTGCGCCGCTGAGCCTGATGACGCTCTGGTCCGGCTGGCACGGGCTGACCCACTCGGTGCCGCAGGCCGAGGGCGTGGCGATCGGTCCCGATGGCGCGGTCTTCATCGTCTCCGAGCCGAACCTCTTCTACCGTTTCGACCCCGCCGTCACGCTTTCCCAACCTTGACGGCCCGCGCCGCCGCCTGTCTCATCCCGCGCATGACCGCCCCCGACACCCGCTCCCTCGAACACCGCATGGGCGACTGGGCCCGGGCGCGGCTGCCCTTCGCGGTCGCCGAGCTGGTGATGTTCGTCCTGAAACAGGGCTGGGCCTGCCTGTTCGGCGGGCTCCTGCTGGCGGCGATCATCGCCACGAAACTGATCTGGCAGGCGGACTGGCCGCTGCACCGCTACGACGCGCTGTTCCTCTTCGCCATCGGGACGCAGGCCGTCTTCCTGGCGACCAGACTGGAAACCTGGGAGGAAGCCCGCGTCATCCTCTTGTTCCACCTCACCGGCACGGCAATGGAATGGTTCAAGGTTGATGCCGGGTCCTGGGCCTACCCCGAGCCCGGGGTCTTCAAGCTGATGGGCGTGCCGCTCTTCTCCGGCTTCATGTATGCCGCTGTCGGCAGTTACATGGCCCGGGTGATCCGGGTCTTCGACATGGCGTTCGCCCCCTATCCGCGCTTTGCCCTGACCGTCGTGCTGGCCGCCGCGATCTACCTCAACTTCTTCGCGCACCACTTCCTGCCCGACGTCCGGCTGGGGCTCTTCGTGGCCACCGTCGCGCTTTATGGCCGGACGCGCATCTGGTTCCGCATCCACGACCGGCACTGGTGGATGCCGCTGCCGGTGGCGGCCTTCCTGTCGGCGCTCGCCCTCTGGGTGGCGGAGAATGTCGGCACCGCGACCGGGACATGGATCTATTCGGGGCAGGTCAGCGGGCAGCTCGTCAGTTTCGCCAAGCTCGGGTCGTGGTATCTGCTGCTTTACGTGGCCTTCGTGACGGTGACGCTGGTCAGCCGCGGGGCGCTTTCGGCGCAGCCGATGGACTTTGGTCCGGCCAGGGAAGACCTGGCCAAATCGTAAACGGCCGCAGTCAAGTCCTTGATATCGCGCCCCGTCCGAAAAGCGCCACGTGGGGTGGGGTCAGAAGTACCCGCGCCAGGCCAGGAAGCCGAACAGCGCCACCAGCAGCACCAGCACCCCGAAGCCGACCGACCCGACCATGCCCGCGAACAGGTCCCGCCGCCGCCCCACCGGGTCGATGGCGGCCAGATGCTTCACGCAGACATCATAGGCCTCGGTCACGTCGGCCATGTCGATCTGGCCCAGAAGCTTCGGGTTCTGCCCCTTCTGCGCTGCCTGGGCCAGCACCCGGCCGGAATCGCGCACCTTCTTCGGCAAGGTCCGCCCGGCCCGCTTCAGCTTGACTGACAGGCCGCGGCCCCCCAGGCCAAGCCTCTCTTCCAGAAGCTGGGCCACGCGATCCGCCATCTGCTGGATCGTCACCGCACTCATCCCGCCCCCCTTGGCCGCCGCCTGCCGAACCTAGAGACCTTCCCGAGGATGTTCAACTGCTCTGGCCTGAACCTCGCGATATCGCTATGCAAAACCCATGCTCGCCACCATCCGCCACAGCCCCCCGCAGCCGCCCGAGGCCCCCAGCCTGGTCATTGCCCACGGGCTCTACGGCTCGGCCCGGAACTGGGGGGTGATCGCCCGCCGCCTGTCCGACCGGCGCGAGGTGGTGGCCGTCGACATGCGCAACCACGGCGACAGCCCAAGGTTCCCGGTTCAGGGCTACCCCGAGATGGCCGCCGACCTGGCCGAAGTGATCGAAAGCCTCGGCGCGCCGGTGGACCTGCTGGGCCATTCGATGGGCGGCAAGGCCGCGATGCAGCTGGCGCTGACCCGGCCTGAGCTGATCCGCCGCCTGGTGGTGGCCGACATCGCCCCGGTCGCCTACAGCCACGACCAGACCCGGAACGCCCAGGCGATGGCCAGCCTCGACCTGACGCAGATCACCTCGCGGGCCGAGGCCGATGCCGCGCTGGCGCGAGAGATCGACGATCCCGCACTGCGGGCCTTCTTCCTGCAGTCGCTGGACTTCCGCGCCCATCCGCCGCGCTGGAAGCTGAACCTCGCCGTGCTGGAAGCCGAGATGCCGAAGATCGTCAACTGGCCGGGAACGCAGGGGGTATTCCCGCACCCCGCGCTGTTCCTGACCGGCGCCGACAGTTCCTATGTCCGCCCCGAGCATCGCGAGACGATCCGCGCCCTGTTCCCCAAGGCCCGCTTCGCCAGGATTCCCGGCGCAGGCCATTGGCTCCACGCCGAAAAGCCGCGCGAATTCGAAGAGACGGTCAGGGTTTTCCTCGAGGCCTGATCACCCGATCTGCCGCGCCACCGCCCAGGAGACTGGCAGGGCCAGTGCGGCCCCGGCTGCCGCCGCGATCACGATGGGCCAGAGCGTGCCGTAGCCCGCCGTCAGCACGGCGATCACCCCGGTTCCTGCCATGGCGGTCGCGATCATCGAATACAGGATCATCATCAGGCGCATCGGAAACTCCCTTCGCAAGCCTTGGCGAAGTCTAGGCTTTTCCGCGCGCGCCGCCTTGATCCGGGTCAAAAGGCGCGCAAATCGTAGGAGGCTGCACCCTCACGCTTGCTCCAACACCTCGCGCAAGCTTCGCTCCGGCAACACCACCGGGTTTCCCTTCATGGAAGACGCCCCCTGTGCCGCAGCGACGATGCCTGCGTGCTGCTCTTCCCTGACCCCCAGCGCCGCCAGCCCCACCAGACCCTCGGCCCAGGCCCAGGCCTGCAGCGCAGCAGGGGCTTCCGCCGCCGTCGAGCCCAAAGCGTCCGAAAGAACCCCGCAGACCTCGTCCAGCCGCGCGCGCAGCGTGCCGGTCGCAGCCGCGCGGTTCGCCTGCAGGACCGGACCGAGGAGCGCCCCGCAGATCGCGCCATGCGCCGCGCCGGTAAGCCCGCCGATCACGCCGGCCAACCCGTGCACCGCCCCCAGCCCGGCATTGGCTAGCGCGAGACCGCCGCAGAGGCTGACCCAGGCCATGCGATCACGCGCCTCCGCCTCCTCGTCCTGCATCAGGCGGATCAGGGCCTGCATCCCCATGCCGATGGCCGGGCGGGCCAGCGCATCGGTGTAGGGGGTGGCCTTGACCGAGACATAGGGCTCGATCACCTGCGTCACCGCGTCGAGGCCAGAGGCCAGCGTCACCGCTTTCGGGCAACCATCCGTCAGCGCCGGGTCGACGATGGCCAGGCGGGCGACCATCCGGTCGTCGCGCAGACTGACCTTCCGGCCAAGCTCAGGCAGGCCGATGACGGCGTTCTTCGTGACCTCCGCCCCCGTCCCCGCCGTGGTCGGCAGGGCGATGAAGGGCAGCGGATCGGCCTTCAGCGGCAGGCCTTTGCCCACCACCTCCAGATGCTCCATCGGCCCGTCGGCCGCCGGGATCAGCGCGGCCAGCGCCTTGCCGAGATCCAGCGCCGCCCCTCCGCCGAGCGACACCACCCAGTCCGGGCGATGGGCGCGGGCGGCGGCGAGCGCGGTTTCCAGATCCGCCAGCGTCGGCTCCCCTGTGCAGGGGAGTGCGAGGGTCCCCGGCCCCAGCGCCTCCACAAGCCAGGCGGCACGGGCGGGGTTCGCCCCATGGACCACCACCCCGCGCGGGCCGAAGGGGCGGATCAGCGCGGGGGCCTTCGCGGCCTCGCCCCGACCGAAGAGGATGCGGCCCGGAGCGGTGATGCCGAAGGGGGTCATACGCTCATCGTGGCGGCGACGGCCTTGCCCCAGCGGGCGTATTTCGCCTCGCGGTTGGCTGCATCCATTTGCGGCGCGAAGCGGCGGTCCAGAGCCCAGGAGGTCGCGAAGTCCTCCGGTCCGCCGATGACCTCCGCCTGCATCGCGGCAAGGTAGGCCGCCCCGAGCGCGGTCGTCTCCGTGACCTTGGGCCGGTCCACCGGCGCGCCCAGGATGTCAGCCAGGAACTGCATGGTCCAGTCGCTGGCGGTCATCCCGCCATCGACCCGCAGGACGCCATCGGCGGAAGCACCCCAGTCGACCCGCATCGCCTCCAGAAGGTCGCGGGTCTGGTAGCCGACGCTCTCCAATGCGGCGCGGGCGAGCTCGGCGGGGCCGGAGTTGCGGGTCAGGCCATAGACCGCGCCCCGGCAATCCGGCCGCCAGTAGGGCGCACCCAGGCCGGTGAAGGCGGGGACGAGGATGACGCCCTGTGCCTCCTCGGCCTGCGCGGCGAGGGGCTGGGTCTCCTTCGCCTCGCGGATGATCTTCAGCCCGTCGCGCAGCCACTGGACCACCGCCCCCGCTATGAAGATCGAGCCTTCGAGGGCGTAGGTGGGCTTTCCCCTCAGCTGGTAGGCGATGGTGGTCAGGAGGCGGTTCTTCGAGGGCACCATGTCCTTGCCGGTGTTCAGAAGCGCGAAGCAGCCGGTGCCGTAGGTGGATTTCATCATGCCGGGCTGGAAGCAGGCCTGGCCGACGGTCGCCGCCTGCTGGTCGCCCGCGACGCCGAGGATCGGGATCTCGCGGCCGAAGAGGTCGGGGCGGGTCACGCCGAAGGGGGCCGCGCAGTCGTGGACTTGCGGCAGGAGCGAGAGGGGGATGTCGAGGAGCTTGCAGATATCCTCATCCCAGCGGCCCTCGGCGATGTTGTAGAGAAGCGTGCGCGAGGCGTTGGTCGCGTCGGTGGCGTGGACGCGGCCCCCCGTGAGGTTCCAGATCAGCCAGGTGTCGATGGTGCCGAAGGCGAGGTCGCCGCGGCTGGCCTTTTCCCGTGCGCCTTCGACGTGGTCGAGGAGCCATTTCACCTTGGTTCCCGAGAAGTAGGGGTCGAGGAGGAGGCCGGTCCTCGCGGTGATCGTCGGCTCGTGACCGGCTGCCTTCAGGGCGGCACAGGTGTCCGCCGTGCGGCGGTCCTGCCAGACGATGGCGGGGTGGATCGGCTGGCCGGTCCCGCGGTCCCAGATCAGGGTCGTCTCGCGCTGGTTGGTGATGCCGATGGCGGCGATGCCCCCTGCCCCGATCCCGGCCTTCTCGATGGCGGCGCGGGCGGTGGCGGCGACGGTGGACCAGAGATCGGCGGGGTCATGCTCGACCCAGCCGGGGCGGGGGTAGTGTTGCGGGAACTCCTCCTGGGCGCTCGCGACGGGGCGGAGGGCGGCGTCGAACAGGATCGCGCGGGAGGAGGTGGTGCCCTGGTCTATCGCAAGAATATGGGGGGCGAGGATATGGGTCATGGGGGCGAGCCTGCGGGATGGGTGCCCGCGCGCGGGCAGAGAAGCGGGCTGAACGATTTCAAGGCGTTGCCTGCGGAGATTCAGGAACTCTTAACATCTGGAGTCGTGCAAGACACCGGGGGCTGGCGCAAGAATTTTCGCAAGGGTCTACCTTAGCGGGGCGCCTGAGAGGTTTCATTCTGCACAACTTGAGCCGGGTCTTGTAGAGGTCTGTGTTGCGATTGTTGAAGCGGAACTCGGTCTCAAGCTTGGCGACCGAGGCGCCCGGCGCGTCAAGCCTGAAGCTCCAGCGTCATGCTGCCCCCTGTTCCGCCGCCGGGCTGACGGCCCGCGCGGCGTCCGCCCCGACTTCACTGGTCATGAAGCGGTCGAGTGTTTCGATCTGGTCGGCGGTCATCCGCAAGCCAAGCTTGGAGCGGCGCCAGACCACGTCTGCTGCGCTGGCCGCAAATTCATGTGACATGAGCCAGCGCACCTCGGCTTCGGTCAGCGTCCCGCCGAAATCCTGGCCGAGCGCCGCCGCGGTGGTGGCGTTGCCGAGGATCAGCGCGGCCTCGGTCCCGTAGGCGCGGATCAGGCGGGCGGCCCAGTAGTCCGTGAGGAAAGGGTGCTGCGCCTTCAGGCTGGCGGTGAGGGCCGCCACCTGATCCTGCGGGAAGTCGCCGCCGGGCAGGGCCACGCGGGCAGTCCAGGCAGATTTGGCCTGCGGGAAGAAGGGCGCCAGCTTTGCCAGCGCGGATTCGGCGAGGCGGCGGTAGGTGGTGATCTTGCCGCCGAAGACGTTGAGAAGCGGCGGGCCGTTCTGGTCCAGCTTCAGCACATAGTCGCGGGTGGCGGCGGTGGCCGACTTGGCCCCGTCGTTGTAAAGCGGGCGGACGCCGGAATAGGTCCAGACCACGTCATCGCGGGTCACGGGTTTGGCGAAGTATTGCGAGGCGAAGGCGAGGAGGTAGTCGCGCTCCTCCTCGGTGCATTTCGCATCGCTGGGCGCGGCGGTGTGATCCTTGTCGGTGGTGCCGATCAGGGTGAAGTCCTGCTCGTAGGGGATGGCGAAGATGATCCGGCCGTCGGAGCCCTGGAAGAAGTAGCAGCGGTCGTGGTCGAAAAGCTTTTTCGTGACGATGTGGCTGCCACGGACCAGACGCACGCCCTCGGTCGGGTTGAGATGGGCGACATTGCGGATCACGTCCATCACCCAGGGGCCGCCCGCGTTGACGAGCGCCCGGGCGTTGTAGGTCTCGGTTCCGGGCGGGCCTTCGGTGGTGATGTGCCAGAGCCCGTCCCGACGCTCGGCAGCGGTGACGCGGGTCCGGGTCAGGATGCGGGCGCCCCGCCGGGCGGCGTCGCGGGCGTTGAGGGCGACAAGGCGGGAATCCTCGACCCAGCAGTCGGAATATTCGAAGGCCTTGTGGAAGCCGGGCTTCAGCACCTTGCCCGCCGGATCGCGGGTCAGGTCCAGCGTGCGGGTCGCGGGCAGGATCTTGCGGCCGCCCATCGTGTCATAGAGGAAAAGGCCGAGACGGATCAGCCAGTCCGGCCGCCGCCCACGCGCCCAGGGCATGACCCAGCCGAGAAGGCGCGAGGTGGGCGTGTCGGATTCGAAGCGCATGTCGGGGGAAAGCGGCAGGACGAAGCGCATCGGCCAGGAGATATGCGGCATGGCGACGAGCAGGGTCTCACGCTCTTCGAGGGCTTCGCGCACGAGGCGGAACTCGAAATACTCAAGGTAGCGCAGCCCGCCGTGGAAGAGCTTGGTCGAGGCCGAGGAGGTGCCCTGCGCGAGGTCGCCCTGTTCGGCGAGCGAGACCGTCAACCCGCGCCCGGTGGCGTCGCGGGCGATGCCGCAGCCATTGATCCCGCCGCCGATGATGAAGAGGTCGGATACAACCCCTGCGGTCACGTTCGTCACTGGAATTCCTCCTCCACGGCGGAAACTGCGCTGATTATCACGGGTTCGTCAACGAGAAATTTTCGTTTTTGTGCGGTTTGTCAAAAAGCGAACATCAGTGGCGGTTCGATTGCGCAACCACAGCGATACTTGCTGCAAACGCAAAATACCGCGCGCCTGCGAAAGCGAAAAAACCGCTGACAGGGGTCATGCGACGTGTCAGAAAAGCCGAAACGCAGATAGCGAAGGAAATGGAAGCTTGGCCCTGAACTTCCGCCAGACCGAGATTCTGGAACTGGCCCGGGCCGAGGGCCGGGTGGTGGTCGAGGATCTGGCCGCGCGGTTCGACGTGACCCTGCAGACGATCCGGCGCGACCTTTCCGACCTTGCCGACGCGGGCCATCTGGACCGGGTGCATGGCGGGGCGGTGCTGCGAACCGGAGTCGCGAACATCGGCTATGAGGCGCGGCGGCGGATGAACGAGGGCGCGAAGGCCGCCATCGCCCGCGCCTGCGCGGCGGCGATCCCGGACAATTGCAGCCTGATCCTGAACCTCGGCACCACCACGGAAGCCGTGGCGCGCGAGCTTCTGGCGCATCGCAACATCACGGTGATCACCAACAACATGAACGTGGCCAACATCCTGGTGGCCAACCCCGGCTGCGAGATCGTGGTGGCGGGTGGCGCGCTGCGGCGGACGGACGGCGGGCTGGTGGGGGAACTGACGACGCAGTTCTTCGAGCAGTTCAAGGTGGACTACGCGGTGATCGGCGTCTCGGCGCTGGACCGGGACGGGGACCTCTTGGATTTCGACCTGGCCGAGGTGCGGGTGTCGAAGGCGATCATCCAGCAATCCCGGCGCTGTTACCTCGTCTGCGACCATTCCAAGCTGGACCGCTCCGCCCCGGCGCGGCTGGCCTCGCTGTCCGAGATCACCACGCTTTTCACCGACCAGCCGCTGCCCGCCGAGCTGATGCGGAAATGCGAGGCCTGGGAGACCGGGGTGCAGGTGGCAGGCTGAGGTGGATTGCTGCCACCAAGCCGGTCGCGTTTGCGGTTGTGGAGAGTCTTGGTGGAGCAGAGGGGGATCGAACCCCTGACCTTATCATTGCGAACGATACGCTCTCCCAACTGAGCTACTGCCCCATCCGCGCCGCCGTATTCATCCGAAATCGACGGCAGAGTCAAGCCGGGTCGGCAGGGGTTTCACAGGTTCGGGCACGAGAATGGCGCAGCATCAACCCGGCAGGTGCTGGCGCACGAAGGCGACGATCTCCGCCGCCGGGCGCGCACCGGCGAGCCGCGCCAGTTCCCGGCCGTTGCGGTAGAGGATCAGCGCCGGAATGCCGCGGATGCCCGCGCGGGACGATGGCTGCGGGTGATCCTCGGTGTTCAGCTTCATCAGCCGCACATTCGGGGCGAGCGCGCTGGCCGCCTTGGCGAACTCCGGGGCCATCATCCGGCAGGGGCCGCACCATGGCGCCCAGTAGTCGACCAGGACCGGCAGACCATCGCCACGCGTCACCTTGTCATGCGTCGCGGCATCCAGTTCCTGCACGCCGCCATCCAGCAGCACGGCCCCGCAGACCCCGCATTTCGGGCTGTCCGCCAGCCGGGCGACGGGCACGCGGTTCGCCCGTCCGCAGGTGGCGCAGGTCAGTTTCACGGCATCGGTGACGGGCATGGCCTACCTCACATCTCGCAAGCCTTGAAGATGTGCAGCGCCCCGCCTGCGCGCAAGGGGTCAGAGGAAATCCTCTTCCTCGCCCGCGACATCCACGCCCAGGGCTTCGAGCCCCGCTTCCAGATTCTCGGCCAGATGCGGCATTCCCATCAGGTAAGTCGCCGTAGGCGTCGTCGCCTCGGCCACCGCCGTGGCCACCGCCTCGGCGAAATCCTCGGGTTCGAAGGCGCCGCGGCCGACCCAGGCCACCGCGGTGAGCTGCGCCTTCTCGTCGTCGTTCAGCGCGTCGATGAAAGCGTGCAGCTCGGCGTCCCCGCCCGCGCCCATCTCGCGGGCGAGGTAGATCACATGCACCACCTTCTGCGGGCTGATCTCAAACATCGCGGTCTCCTTCGTTTGGACCATGGTCGCGCAACGGGCTGCGGCGCGCAAGCATCAGCCGAGGATCCATGTCGTCACACCATGCGCCAGCGCCCCGGCCAGCGTGGCGAGCACGACCGACTTGCGGGTGAACCAGACCGCCAGCACCGCCAGCGTGCCGAGGATCACCGGCAGAAGGCGCGCGAGATCCAGCGTCAGCGAAGGCAGGACCGCCGCGACGAAGAGCGTGGCGATCGCCGCCGGCCCGGTCGAGGCAAGGAAGCGGCCCAGCCAGCCGGAGGCCGCCACCCGTTCCATCCGCGCCAGGATCGGCAGCGCGCGGAAGGCCCAGTTCGCGGCCCCGGCCATCAGGGCGACGGTCAGCAGGTCCCAGTTCATTTGCGGGCCACCCCGGCCACCGCCCCGGCGAGCATCCCCAGAAGGATGCCGCTTGTGGCGCTGATCATCAGCGTTCCGATCACGGTGACGACGCCTGCCACCGCGATCACCGGCAGTTGCCGCCGGTTCAGGATCGACAGGAGGAGCGCGAGGAAAAGCGCGGGCAGCATGAAGCCGAGCCCGGCGTTCAGCGCAGGCCAACCCTCCAGCGCACCGCCCCCGGCCCAGGCGCCCACGACCGTGCCCGAGACCCAGCTGGCATAGGCGCCAAGCCCTAGGCCGAACATGTAGGGCTCGGAGAAGCGCTGCCCCCGCGCCAGCGCTCCCAAAGCCTGGCCGAAGACCTCGTCCGTCAACCCCCAGGCCCAGGCCCAGGCGTGGCGGCGGGTCGCGCCCTCGCCCGCCTCGCGCATCAGGGCGGGGCCGTAGAGCACATGGCGCAGGTTCATCGCGATCAGGGTGAAGGCGGCGACCAGCACCGGCGCGCCAGAGGACAGCAGCGCCAGAGCCAGGAATTGCGAGGCCCCGGCATAGATGATGAGCGACAGGGCAAAAGCCTCCAGCCCGGTGAAGCCCGCTTGCGTGGCGGCAACGCCGAAGGAGAAGGCAATGGGGAAATAGCCCATGACGATGGGCAGGCTGGCGGCAAGGCCGTCAAGGAAAGGCGGGCGGGTCCGGGTCATCGGCGCCAGCGCTACCTTGGGCCCGTGCCGGGGTCAATGCCGCCCTGCCGTTGCGGAAAGCCTGACTTGCGCGGCGGGCCGTGCCCCGGCATTCTGCGCGGCGAATCCCGTCCCAGGAACCCGCCCCATGCGCCAGCTTGCCGCCACCTTTGCCCTCGCCGCCACCCTTGCCCTTTCCACCCTGGCCCCTGCCCGGGCCGAGGAAATCCCCGGCTCGCAATTCGAGGCGGGCAACTGGGTGGGCGGGGCCTATACCGATGACAGGGGCGCATTCTCGTACTGCTACATCACGGTCAGCTATCAGAACGGTCAGGACCTGTGGATCGGGCTTTACCCCAACGACACCCTGTCGATCCTGATGCGGCAGCCCGGCGTGAAGTTCCAGCCCGGCCAGAAGTTCGAACTGTGGGTGATGATGGAGACCGGCGTGCCCGCCATCGGCAACGGCGAGGCCTGGGATGCGGATTATGGCGGGATCACCTATGACGGGGTCCAGGCCACGGTCGATTTCCTGAACAGCGGGCGCTATCTGCGAATGCTGGGCATGGGGATCGACGACGGTTTCGACGTGGACGGAATCGGCCCGGCGCTGTTGCAGGCGCAGGATTGCCTGGCCCGGCAGGGCGGCGCGGGCGGCGGCAAGGTGCTGGGCACGACGCCCGGCGTGAAGACCCCGCCCAAGGTGCCGGACCTGTCCAAGCCGAAGACCAGCGGGGTGGGGTCCGGCGGCGGCCTTGGCACCCGGCCCGGCGGGGCGCTCGGCACGCCCGCGCCGAAGCCGCAGCCTTAAGCGGGGTCCAGCGCCCGGAACCCTCCGTTCCAGTAGACCAGCGCCCCGGCGCCGGGGGTGGTGCGGATCGCCCGGACGCGGCCGATCAGGATCGAATGCGTCTCGCGTTCGATCATCTCCTCCACCGTGCAGTCGAAGGCGGCGGGCGCGCCGACCAGAAGCCGCGCGCCGGTGACGGCGGTTTCCCACTGGGCGCCCTCATAGCGCGCCGCGCCCCTCACGCCGCCGAAGCCCGAGAAACGCTCCGCCACCGCCTGATGCGCGCACCCCAGCGAGGACCAGCCGAAGCGCCCATAGCGCTGCAGCAACCCGTGGCTCGACGCGCTGCGGTTGACGACGGCCAGCAGCAGCGGCGGGTCGGCAGAGGGCGAGATCACAGAGGTGACGACAAGGCCCGAAGCCTCGTCGCCATCGCCCACGGTGATCACGCTGCAATTGCCGACGAAGGCCTTCGTCGCGTCGCGGAAGCTTTTGGCGTCCGGGTCCACTAGCGGATGCCCGCCGCCTGAAGCTTCGGCAGCACGGTGTCGCGGAAATAGGGGAACTCCTCGACATAGTCGACGAAGGACAGCGTCGTCCCCGAGAAACCGGTGGCGTGCAGCTTCAGGATACCTTCCGCCACTTGGTCCGGCGTGCCGATCAGCGGGTAGCCGCCATGCCCCAGCGCGAAGAGATGCTTGATCTGCGCCAGAAGGTCATGCGGGAAGCTGTGGGCATGGGCGAACTGCAGCCGCACCAGATTGTCGACCGCCTCGGTATCGGCGTTCTGCACGGCGGTATAGTCGGCGAATTCCTTGGCCTCGGCCTCGGTCGGGCGGCAGATGACATGGGAGAAGGTCAGCACATTCACCGCGCGCCCCTTGGCGGCGGCCTGCGCCTTGAGATCGGCGATCTCGCCCTTCGACCGGTCCAGATCGATGGCCGGGGTGAACAGGAAGTCGGCATTGTCGGTGGCAAAGCCGCGGCCCTGCGGGCTGCCCGCCGCGTTGATGATCGGGACCGAGCCGCGGATCGGCTTCGGGTCGCCCTTCACCCGCTTGGCCTTGAAGTAGGTGCCGTCCCAGTCGAAATGTTCGTCCGAGGTCCAGAGCTTCCTGACCAGGTCGAACCATTCCTGCGCATAGGCGTAGCGGGTTTCGTGGTCGTCGGGCAGCGACAGGCCCAGCGCCTCGTATTCCGGCTTGTTCCAGCCCGCGACGATGTTCAGCCCCGCGCGGCCATGGCCGATCTGGTCGATGGTGGCGATCTGCTTGGCCACCACGACCGGGTGGTTCGCGGCGGTGTGGATGGTGGCGAAGACGGCGATGTTCTTCGTTGCCGCCAGCAGGCCAGCGGCCCAGGTCATCGTCTCCAGCACGCCGCCGTGAAAATCGGTTTCACCGCCATAACCGATCCAGCGGGCGATGGGCAGCATGAAGTCGATCCCGGCCTCGTCCAGCATCTTCGCCAGCTTCAGGTTGTTGTCCCAGCTGTTGTCCCAGCGTTCGGGCGCCTTGGTGGGGGTCATCCCCGAAGAGCAGTTGGAGGAAAAGGTGCCCAAGCGAAAGCGATCGCCCGAGAGCATCGGGTGGTGAGGCATGGCGGAGTTCCCTGTTGGTGTTTTGAAGATATTTTATGTTTGAAAGTCTATCGTAAAATCCATTTGCGTCAACAGTCCGCTGCGGCAAGACTTCGCGGGCAGACGGCGCGTGGCGGAAGGCGGGGAAAATGGTTCAAACTCAAAATGATGCGCCCGATGCGACGGCGACCCCCGGCCTAGACCTGCGCTGGCACCTGGCGGAAAGCGCGGTCGAGGTCGACACGACGGAACTGGAATTCGCGCTGATGCGGACCTTCGAGGGATTCGGGCGCTGGCAGTCGGAATGCCTGGCCTCGGTCTGCGACCTTGCGGCGACCGGGCCGGAAAACGCGCTTCTGCACATCATCCGGATGAATGACCGCCCGAAGACGATCAAGGATCTGGCGCGGCTGACCAACCGGGACGATGTGCCGAACATCCAGTATTCCCTGCGCAAGCTGATCGGCGCCGGGCTGGTGCTGCGCAAGGGGGCGGGTCGGTCGGGCGTCACCTATCTGGTTACCGACGAAGGCCGCCGCGTGACCGACGATTACGGCGCGCTGCGGCGGCGGCTGTTGTTGCAGGCGGTGGCGAATGTGCCGGGTTTCAGCGACCGCCTGGCCGAGGCGACGCGCACGCTGAACCTTCTGACCGGCATCTACGAGGAAATCTCGCGCGTTGCGGCGACGCATCGGCGGGGATAGGACCATCTTGGCAGTAAGCCCAGGAATTTTCTAGAAAATTCCCGGGCTTACGTTTTGGAGCAGACTCAAGCGGGCCTATTCCGCCGCCTGCATGTAGCTTTCGACCGGCGGGCAGGTGCAGATCAGGTTGCGGTCGCCGTAGACGTTGTCGACCCGGCCCACCGGCGGCCAGTATTTGTCGACCCGGAAGGCACCCGGCGGGAAGCAGCCAGCCTCGCGGCTGTATTTCCGGTTCCACTCGCCCACCAGCGCCGCGACCGTATGGGGCGCGTGACGCAGGGGCGAATCCTCGGACGAGATCTCGCCCCGCTCGACAGCCGCAATCTCCTCGCGGATCGCGAGCAGCGCGGTGATGAAACGGTCGATCTCGGCCTTGGTCTCGCTCTCCGTCGGCTCGACCATCAGCGTGCCAGCTACCGGCCAGCTCATCGTAGGCGCATGGAAACCGTTGTCGATCAAGCGTTTGGCGATGTCGTCCACCGTCACCCCGGCCTCGGCGAAGGGCCTTGTGTCCAGGATGCATTCATGCGCGACCCGGCCCTTGTTGCCCATGAAGAGGATCGGGTAATGCGGCGACAGCCGTGCGGCGATGTAATTGGCGTTCAGGATCGCCACGCGCGTCGCCTGGGTGAGGCCCGGCCCGCCCATCATCAGGCAATAGGCCCAGCTGATCAGCAGGATCGACGCCGACCCGTAGGGCGCCGCGCTGACCGTGCCCTCGTCGGTGCGTTGCAACCCGCCGCCCGGCGCGGCCCCGATCTCGGGATGCCCCGGCAGATGCGGCGCAAGATGCGCCTTCACCCCGATCGGCCCCATTCCCGGCCCGCCGCCGCCATGCGGGATGGCAAAGGTCTTGTGCAGGTTCAGGTGGCTCACATCGCCGCCGATCTCGCCCGGCTTCACCAGCCCGACAAGGGCGTTCATGTTCGCCCCGTCGATATAGACCTGCCCGCCGTGGTCATGGGTGATCTTGCAGATCGTCTTCACCGTCTCTTCGAAGACGCCATGGGTGGAGGGGTAGGTGATCATGCAGGCGGCCAGCCTTGCGCCCGCCGCCTCGGCCTTCTGGCGGAAGTCCTCGACATCCACGTCGCCGTTGGGGGCGGACTTGACCACGACCACCTCCATCCCCGCCATCTGGGCGCTGGCGGGGTTGGTGCCATGCGCCGAGGTCGGGATCAGGCAGATCTTGCGGTCAAGATCGCCGCGCGCCCGGTGATAGGCGAGAATGGTCAGAAGCCCGGCATATTCCCCCTGCGCGCCTGAATTGGGCTGCATCGAGAAGGCGTCATAGCCGGTGATCTCGCACAGCTTGGCCGAGAGGTCGTCGATGGCCTCGTGATAGCCCGCCGCCTGATCGCGGGGCGCGAATGGGTGCAGCGAGCCGAACTCCGGCCAGGTGATCGGCATCATCTCGGCCGCCGCGTTCAGCTTCATCGTGCAGGAACCCAGCGGAATCATCGCCCGGTCCAGCGCAAGGTCGCGGTCGGACAGGCGGCGCATGTAGCGCATCATCTCGGACTCGGCCCGGTTCATGTGGAAGACCGGATGGGTCAGGTAGTCGGTCGTACGCAGCATCTCCTCTGGGAAGCCCAGGGTCGCCCGGTGCGGCGGGACCCCGTCGATCCCGAAGGCGCGCAGGACCTTGATCAGCACGCGCTCGTCCGTCGTCTCGTCCAGGCTGATCCCCACCCGGTCCAGCCCGATCTTTCGGAAGTTCAGCCCCTCGTTCCGCGCCGCGGCCAGGATACCCGCCTGCCCGACGCCCACTTCTACCGTGATCGTGTCGAAGAAGCCCCGCGGCGAGACCTTGGCCCCTGCCGCCTTCAGCGCCCGCGCCAGCCGCTGGGTCAGGAAATGCACCCGCTCGGCAATCGCCCGCAGACCCTTGGGCCCGTGGAAGACGGCATACATGCTTGCCATGACCGCCAGAAGCGCCTGCGCCGTGCAGACGTTGGACGTGGCCTTCTCGCGCCGGATATGCTGCTCGCGGGTCTGGAGCGACAGACGGTAGGCCTTGCCGCCCTGCGCGTCGATGGAGACGCCGACGATCCGACCCGGCATCTGCCGCTTGTGCGCATCCTTGACCGCCATGAAGGCCGCATGCGGCCCACCATAGCCCATCTGCACCCCGAAGCGTTGCGCCGATCCGACGGCGATATCCGCCCCCATCGCGCCCGGTTCCTTCAGCATGCACAGCGCCAAAAGATCGGTCGCCATGATCGCGATGGCCCCCGCCGCGTGCAGCGTCGCGATGCGGACGGTGAAATCGACGACATGGCCATAGCTGGAGGGATACTGGAAGATCGCCCCGAAGACCTTGGTCGGGTCGAGGTTGCGCACGTCATCCTCGATGATCTCGATCCCCAGCGGCATGGCGCGGGTGCGGATCACGGCGATGGTCTGCGGGTGGCAGAAGCGGTCGACGAAAAAGGCTTTCGCCTTCGACTTCGCCACGCGTTCGGCCATGGTCATCGCCTCCGCCGCCGCCGTCGCCTCGTCCAGAAGCGAGGCGTTGGCCACGTCGAGGCCGGTCAGGTCGCAGACCATGGTCTGGAAGTTCAGCAGCGCCTCCAGCCGCCCCTGCGCGATCTCGGGCTGGTAGGGGGTATAAGCGGTATACCAGGCCGGGTTCTCCAGGATGTTGCGCTGGATCGCCGGGGGCGTCACCGTGCCGTAATAGCCCTGCCCGATCAGGCTGGTCATCACCCGGTTCTTCGCGCCGACCTCCTTCATCCGGGCCAGAAGCTCATGCTCGGCGAGCGGCGCCCAGCTCAGCGGTTCCGACTGGCGGATCGAGGGCGGCACGGTCTGGTCGATCAGTTCGTCCAGCGAGCGCACGCCGGTGGCAACCAGCATCTCCTCCATCTCCACCGGAGAGGGGCCGATGTGGCGGCGGTTGGCGAAGTCATAGGGGTTATAGTCGGTGGGGGTGAAGGTCATCGCGGAAACTCCTCAGTCCGGGTGGGACAGGATGTTGATCAGATTGCCGGCAGGGTCGCGCAGGAAGAACCGGCGCACGCCCCAGGGCTCATCGGCAGGCCCGTAGACCACAGGCGCCTTCAGGCGCAGGGCGGCGGCATGGCTGGCCGCCAGATCATCGACCTCGATCGAAAGCAGCGGCACCGGCGCACCGGACCCGCCCTCACGCGCGAGGCTCAGCTGAACCGGACCCGGTTCAGACGCCTGCACGCTAGCGATCCAGCCGTGGTCCATCACCAGATCGACCCCGAGGAGCGCCACATAGAAAGCTCCCAGAGCCTGCGGGTCGTCGCAGACCAGGTTCGGAACGATGCGCCGGACCGCCATGGTCAGCCGATCAGATCGTTGTATTCGTCCTCGTCCATGAACTGATCCAGCACGGACAGATCGTCCACCTTCAGCTTGAAGAACCAGGCGCCACCGGTCGGGTCCTCGTTCACGAGACCGGGGTTGTCGACCAGCTTGGCATTGACCGCGACAACCTCGCCGTCGATGGGCGCCAGAATGTCCGACGCCGCCTTGACGCTTTCGATCACGCAGACCTCATCGCCCTCGGCAACCTGGGTCTCGGTCTCGGGCAGTTCCACGAAGACCACGTCGCCCAGTTGCGTCGCCGCATGTTCGGTGATGCCGACGACCACAAGATCGCCCTCGACGCGCAGCCATTCATGTTCCTTGGTGTATTTCATTGTCTCGCCTCAACGCTTGTAGCTGGTGGGATGGAAGGGAAGCTCGGTCACGGTCACGGGCAGGCGCTTGCCGCGCACCTCGCCCAGCAGGGTCGTGCCAATGGTAGCATGGGCGCGGGCGACATAGCCCATCGCGATGGGGGCATTCACCGAAGGCCCGAACCCGCCCGAGGTGACGCGGCCCACGGGCGTGCCGTCCTCGGCGAAAAGCTCCACCCCCTCGCGCATCGGGGCACGGCCCTCGGGGCGCAGGCCCACGCGCAGCCGCTCCGGCCCTTCGGCAAACTCCTTCAGGATGCGCGCCGCGCCGGGGAATCCGCCCTCGCGCGCGCCTCCGGCCTTGCGGGCCTTCTGGATCGCCCAGGTCAGGTTCGCCTCGACCGGGCTGGTCGTCGTGTCGATGTCATGGCCGTAGAGGCACAATCCCGCCTCCAGCCGCAAGGAATCCCGCGCACCCAGACCAATCGGCGCGACACCGGGCTGCGCCAGCAGCTTGCGGGCAAAGGCTTCGGCCTCTGCCTCGGGCACCGAGACCTCGAACCCGTCCTCGCCGGTATAGCCGGACCGCGAAACCCAGACATCGCCGATCACCCGGTGATCCATGAATTTCATCGCCGCGACACCCGGCACCACCGCCTCAAGCGCCGCCTCGGCCCCCGGACCCTGCAACGCCAGAAGCGCGCGGTCGGTCACGGGTTCCACCGAAACCCCCGGCATACCGGCGGTCATATGGGCGATATCCGCCGCCTTGCAGGCCGCGTTCACCACGACATAGAGATGATCGCCCCGGTTGGTGAACATTAGGTCATCCAGGATGCCCCCGCCGTCATTGGTGAAAAGGCCATAGCGCTGCCGCCCCTCGGCCAAGCCCAGCACATCGACCGGCATCAGCGCCTCGAAGGCCAGCTTCAGGTCGTCCATCGTGCCCCTGGGTCGCAGGATCACCTGCCCCATGTGGCTGACATCGAACAGCCCGGCCGCGCTTCGCGTGTGCAGATGCTCTTTCAGCACCCCGTCAGGGTATTGCACCGGCATCAGGTAGCCCGCGAAAGGCACCATCTTGCCGCCCAGCTCCTCATGCAGAGCTTCAAGCCCCAGATGCAGCAGGTCCGCTTCCTTCAGGTCGGCCATCGCCGCCCCTCCCCTCATGGCCGGAAAACGTACCGGCACCGTCAGGCGGGCCGATCCCCGCCTCTCGATGCCCCCTCTGTCCCTGCGCCCCCGATAGACCGGGCTTGGCGCGCCTGAGATCGTTATCCCTTCGGCGTCCCGCGTCGCGCGGGAACTCTCCAGAGTCTCGTCGTCAGCTACGGTCCCTTGCGCCTGAGAGTTTACCGGGGCGGTTGCTCCTTCGGCACCTTTGGGCTTGCGAAAGCCCGCCGGATTCTCCCGAACCTGACGCCTCTTGGGTAGCCGAAAGCCCCCCCGCCGGGCAAGAGGGAATCGGGATACGACGGTATGCCGCGCCAGAACGACGCGCCGGTCCCGTCCTCTGCCGCGCCTCAGGCCCGCCGCTCGCCGGGGCTCGCCACCGGCTCGGCCTCGGGCGAGGGGGGATCGTCCGGCAGGGACTGGCGCCGCACCGGATGCACCGCGGGCGACCGGATCGCCGCCAGCGCCAGCCATGTGGCCGCCAGCCCGAAGACCACGCCTCCCAGCGCCTGCCCGACCAGAACGCCCGGCGCGCCCCAGGTCTGCCCCAGCCACAGGGCCAAGGGGATCGTCCCCAGCGTGTGCCGCCCCCAGTTCACCACCGTCGACCAGAAGGGCCGGCCAAGGTTGTTGCAGACCGCATTGCCGACAAAGACCATACCGTTGAAGAACCACAAAAGCGCGAGCGGCCCGCAGAAGAGGTAGACCAATTCCCGCGTCAGCCCCTCGGCCTTGAAGGCATCGGCAATCGGCCCGCGCAACAGGAACAGAAGCGCCGAGACCGCCACGATCACCATGGCGGTGAAGATCAGCCCGTCCCAGAAGGTGCGCCGCACCCGGTCCATCCGCCCCGCGCCGAAGTTCTGCCCGACGATGGGTCCGATGGCCCCGGCCAGCGCAAAGATCACCCCGAAGGCCACCGGCGTCAGGCGCCCGGCAATCGCCATCCCCGCCACCGCCGCCTCGCCATAGGCCGAGGTTGCCCGCGTGACGAAGGCCTGCCCCACCGGCGTCGCCACCTGGGTCAGGATCGCGGGCACGGCGATCGCCCAGACCGGCCCCATGTCCGCCACGACCTGCCCGGCCGTCGGCCGGTCGAACCCGCCATAGCGGCGGCGGATCGGCTGCAGCGCGACCCAGGCGATGACCACCCGCGCCACCACCGATGCAATCGCCGCCCCGGTCAGCTCCAGCTTGAAGCCGAAGATCAGGATCGGGTCCAGCACCGCCGTCGCGACCGCGCCCCAGACCGTCGCCATCATCGCCGCCCGCGCATCGCCATGGCTGCGCAGGATCGCACCGCCGATCATCCCGACCATCAGCAGGGATTGCGACGGGATCACGATCTGCAGGAAATGCACCGCCAGCGCCGCCGTCTCTCCGGTGGCGCCCAGAAGCCCGACCAGCGGCCAGAGCGCCACCCAGACGACGCCCGCGAAGAGCGAGCCGAAGACGAAGCCCAGCACCAGCCCGGTCGTCGCCTTCTCCCGCGCCAGCACCGGGTCGCGCGCGCCCAGGGCCCGGGCGACCAGCGCGCCGACGGCAATCGACATGCCGATCCCGAAACTGGTGGTGAAGAACAGGATCGCCCCGGCATAGCCGATGGCCGCCGCCAGCTCCTCGCGGCCCAGAAGCGCGATGTAGAACATGTTGACCAGATCGACGACGAAGACCGCCATCAGCCCGACGGAAGAGGTCAGCGACATCACCGTCACATGCCGGAACAGGTTCCCCTCGACGAACTTCGCCTGCGACCCGGCCATGCGGCAGCCCCTTTCACATTTGCCCAAATATCCCACGGGGGTCCGGGGGTGTGAAACCCCCGGGGCCAGCCAGGGGCCTCAGACGCTTGGCACCTTGCGCAAAAGCGGCATCACCTCCGCCATCTCCGGCCCGGCATCGCGGCCCGTCAGCGCCCGGCGCAACGGGCGGAACAGGTCCCTGCCCTTGCGCCCCGTCGCCTCCTTGACCGCGGCGGTCCACTCGCCCCAGGTCGCCGTGGTCCAGGGCCGCGCGGGCAACAGCGCCAGCGCCTTGGCCACGAACTCCCGGTCGGCCTCGTCCACCACCGGCTCGGCCCCGTCGCGGAACAGCGTCCACCACTGGCCCAGATCGCCCAGCACGGTGATATTGCCCTTGGCCACCGCCCAGAACGCCTCGGCCTCGGCGTCGGGAACGCCCAGGGCGGCGATCCGCTCCCTCACCGCCGCGAAGGGCAGCGCCTGCACATAGTGCCGGGTCAGCGGGAACAGGTCCTCGGCATCGAACTTCGTCGGCGCCGCGCCGAAGGACCCGATGTCGAACCCCGCGACCAGTTCGTCCATCGAGGACACCAGCTCCACCGGCTTCGACGATCCAAGCCGCGCCATCAGCGACAGAAGCGCCATCGGCTCCACCCCCCGCGCGCGGAGGTCGCGCAGGGACAGAACCCCCAGTCGCTTGGAAAGTTCCTCGCCCTGCGGCCCGGTCAGCAGCGAATGGTGCGCAAAGGTCGGCGGCGTGCCGCCCAGCGCCTGCATGATCTGGATCTGCGTCGCCGTGTTGGTCACATGGTCCGCGCCGCGCACGATATGCGTGACCCCCATCTCCACATCGTCGACCGAGGAGGCGAAGGTATACAGCACCTGCCCGTCCGCCTTGATCAGCACGGGGTCCGAGACGCTGGCCGCATCGATCGAGATGTCGCCGATGATCCCGTCCTTCCACTCGATCCGTTCCTGATCCAGCTTGAAGCGCCAGTAGCCCTGCCGCCCCTCGGCGCGAAAGGCCGCCTTCTGCTCTTCCGTCAGCGCCAGCGCCGCGCGGTCGTAGACCGGGGGCTTGCCCATGTTCAGAAGCTTCTTCCGCTTCAGGTCCAGCTCGACCGGGCTTTCGAAGCATTCGTAGAACCGCCCCGCCGCCTTCAGCCGCTCGGCGGCCTCGGCGTAGCGGTCCATCCGCTTCGACTGCTGCTCGATCCGGTCGTACCTGATCCCCAGCCAGTCGAGGTCGGCCTTCAGCCCGTCGATATATTCCTGTTTCGACCGCTCCTGGTCGGTGTCGTCCAGCCGCAGGATGAAGGTCCCGCCGTTCTGGCGGGCGATCAGGTAGTTCATCAGCGCGGTGCGCAGGTTGCCCACGTGGATCCAGCCGGTGGGCGAGGGGGCGAAGCGGGTGGTGACGGTCATCGAACGGGCTCCTTCAAGCGCCCTTCCCTGTCACAAGCCCCGGCCTTTGTCCAGTTTGCGCCACCTGTGCGGCCACCCCCTGCGCAGCACCCCTTCCCCGCGCCCGCCACCACCCCTATCTTCCCCCCATGACCAATCCATCGCCCGACAGCATCGCCCCCTCGCTCGCCTTTATCGAGCAACTCGCCCACGAGGCGATCTCCACCCTGCCCGACCCGTTCCGCGAACCCGCGACCCTTGTCCGCCTGCGGGTCGAGGAATTCCCCGAGGACGAGATGCTGGAGGAGTTGGGCGTCGACGATGCCTTCGACCTGACCGGCCTCTACGACGGCATCCCGCTCACCGAGAAATCCACCGCCGAGCAGATGACCCGCCCCGACGTGGTCTGGCTTTTTCGCCGCCCGATCCTCGACGAATGGGCCGAGCGCGGCAATGTCTCGATCCAGGAGCTTGTGACCCATGTGGTGATCCACGAGATCGCGCATCACTTCGGCTGGTCCGACGACGACATCGCCGCCATCGACCCCTGGTGGGAGTGACCCGGTTCCCGGCGCTTCTCCGATGCTGAACGGCTGAGGCAGGAACCAAAATCCTTCGAAGGATTTTGCCAAAAGTTTTCGAAAACTTTTGCCCCGGCCTCCCCCGTCGGGGGCGGTTTCCCTTTTGGCGCAAAGGCTCTATGATAGCGGTAACATCCACAGGTGCCGCATGTCCCAGCTTCCGATCCTGACCCTCACGCTCAACCCCGCACTCGACATGGCGACCGAGGTGCATGAGCTGATCCCCGGCCACAAGCTGCGCTGCGCCGAGCCGCTGCTTGACCCGGGCGGCGGCGGCCTCAACGTCAGTCGCGCGATCAAGGCGCTGGGGGGCGACAGCCTGGCGCTGGTCGCCATCGGCGGGCTGACCGGCGACCGGCTGGCGGGTCTGATCCGGGCCGAGGGCGTGACCTTCCTCTCCATCCTCGGCCCCGGCGAGACGCGCCAGTCCTTGACCGTCAACGAAGCCACCACCGGCAAGCAATACCGCTTCATGCTGCCCGGCCCGGTCTGGGGCGAGGCGGAGCGCGCGCGGGTCTTCACCCTCCTGCGCGCCACCGCCCGGCCCGGCGGCATCTCGGTGATCTCCGGCAGCCAGCCCCCCGGCGTGCCGGTCGACTTCCCGGCGCAACTCGCCGCCTCGATGCCGGAAAGCCGCATCGTGCTCGACACGTCCGGCGCCACCCTGACCGAGGCGGTGCGCCATCCGATCCCCGGCCTCGAGGTCCTGCGCATGGACGGGCCCGAAGGTGAGGAGCTGGCGGGCAAGCCGCTCCCCAGCCTTTCCGACACGGCCGAGTTCGCGCAGTCGCTGGTCCGCCGGGGCGTGGCGAAGACGGTGATCGTCGCGCGCGGGGCCGAAGGCAACGTGATGGCCGATGCCGGGCAGAAGCTTTTCGCCAAAGCCGCCAAGGTGCGGGTGAAATCCACCGTCGGCGCGGGTGACAGTTTCGTCGCCGCCTTCGTGCTGGCCCTAGCACAGGGCCAGACCAATGCCGAGGCTTTGGCCCTTGGATCAGCCGCCGCTTCCGCCGCCGTCACCACCGATGCGACACAACTCTGCCGCCCGGAAGACGTGATGCGCCTTCTGCGCGAATGCACCGTCAGCGCGGTGTAGGGTGGGTGAAACCCATCTTACGGCGCGATCCCAAGCCCAAGGCAAATCGTAGGGTGCGTGCTTGCACGCACCATCCACCCTCGCCTCAGAACTCCACCTCGGCCACCACCGCCCGGTGGTCGGACGGCCAGGGCGTGACCACGATGTCGCTGCGCGGCCCGTCCTCGCCGACGATGGCGGCCTCCTTCACGCGGACGTCCTCGCCCCTGACCAGCACGAAGTCGATCCGGTCCGGGTGGTCGTCCTTGGCCGCCTCGTCATAGGTCGGCGTCCAGGTATAGGCCGGTTTCGCCACCGGATCGGGCCAGACCGCCCGATAGGCATCGACGAACCCTTCTGCCACCAGCCGCCCGGTGGACGGCCACTTCACCGCCACCGGATGATGCCCCGCCGCCACCGCCTCGGGCGTCCAGTCATGGACCGAAGGCTCGTTGAAATCGCCGGTGACGAAGATCGCCGCCGCGCCCTCCGCCGCCGCCATGTCCCCGGTCAGCAGGTCCAGCCCCGGACCGCGGGTCTCGGTCGCGTACTTCACCGCCTCCGCCTCGGTGGTGATGAAGGGGGCAGGCCCGTATTCGATGCCCAGCAGCTGGTAGGGCTGGTAGGGTTCGTCATCCAGATGGATGTTGAACAGCCAGACCATGTGGCCGTTCACATCCAGCGGCACCCCCAGATCATTGGCCGAGGCTTCCCCGATGGGATAGCGCGAGATCACCGCATTGGCCCAGAGCGCCGCATTCTCGCCCGTCTGGTCATGGACGTGCCAGCCCAGCGCCGCCGCGATGGCCGGGGCGACGCTGTCCCCCACCGCCGGGCAATGCTCCGCCGTGCAGGGGTCGCTTTCCAGCCGTGTCTCCTGCAAGCCCACCACATCGGCCCCGGCGGCCTTGATCGCCGCGACCGTCTCCTCGATCCCCTTGCCCTCGTTCGCGCCGCCGCCCCAGACGTTGAAGCTCATCACCCGCAACGTCTCGGCCGCCGCCGGAGCGGCGCACAGCGCCAGAAGTCCTGCCCACCGGATCATCGTCCCCTCCCCCAAGGTTTTCCTGCGGTCAGGCTAGCGCAAAGCGCCGCATCGGTCGATGGCTCCGACCGACCGCGCTGGAGCCCGCAATCATCTCGCCCTGGTGGCGCAGCTTCGCGGCCAGCCCCATCTGGTCCACCCAGTCGCGCATCGGCGGGGTCAGCGTGCCGTAAAGGTCGACCCGCGCCAGCCGCGCCGCCGCGCGCAGGGAAACCATCTCCTGCCAGGCCATGGTCTTCTCATGATGGCCGACCCAGGCCTCCGGCCCCTCGTAGACCGCCACCAGCCGCCGTTCCTTCGGGCCGGACCCGAAGAAGCGGTAGCTCCGCAGCCCCTCGTGCGCCTGAAGGCGCATCCGCGCCACCAGAAGCTTCACCGCGCGCTCGAAAGCCTCGGGATCGCGGAGCGTGTAGAAATTGGCGACGACGATCTCAGAGGTCATCGCGCCAGCGGTTCACGATCGGGTAGCGCCGGTCCAGCCAGAAGGCCTTCTGCGTCAGCCGCACGCCGGGGGCCGACTGGAACCGCTTGTATTCCGCCAGATAGAGGAGATGCTCCACCCTTTTCACCACCGCCCGGTCAAAGCCCAAAGCGACGATCTCGGCGACCGCCATCTCCTTTTCCACCAGACATTCCAGGATCGCGTCCAGCACCTCATAGGGCGGCAGGCTGTCGTCGTCGCGCTGGTTCGCGCGCAGCTCCGCGCTGGGCGGCTTCTCGATGATCCGCTGCGGGATCACCTCGCCCGGCGGACCCTTCATCCAGGGCCGGTGGTTCTGGTTCCGCCATTTCGCGGTCAGAAACATCCGGGTCTTGTACATGTCCTTGACCGGGTTGTAGCCGCCGTTCATGTCGCCGTAGATCGTGCAATAGCCCACCGCCATTTCCGACTTGTTGCCGGTGGTCAGCAGCATCTCGCCGAACTTGTTCGACAGGGCCATCAGCAGAAGGCCCCTGAGCCGCGACTGGATGTTCTCCTCGGTGATCCCCGGCTCGGTCCCGGCAAAGAGCGGCGCCAGCGCCTCGCCCACCGCCGCCTGCGCGCCCGAGATCGGCACCGTGTCCAGTCGGCACCCCAGGGCCTGCGCCGCCGCCGTCGCATCCTCCAGCGAATGGGCGCTGGTGAACGCGCTCGGCAGCATCACGCAGCGCACATTCTCCGGCCCCAGCGCATCCACCGCCATCGCCGCGACGATGGCGCTGTCGATCCCGCCCGACAGCCCCAGCAGCGCCTTGCGGAAGCCGGTCTTGCGCATGTAGTCGCCCAAAGCCAGCACGCAGGCGCGATAATCCGCCTCGCCGATCGGCGGGATCTCGGCAATCTCCCCCTGGTCGGCGATCCACCCGTCCGCCCCCCGGCGGAAGGTCACCATCACCTCGCATTCGTCGAACTGCGGCAGCTGCGCCGCCAGCCGCCCGCCGGGGTTCAGCACCATCGACGACCCGTCGAACACCTGGTCGTCCTGCCCGCCCACCATGTTCAGATAGACCAGCGGCAATCCCGTCTCGACCACCCGGCTGACCATCAGGTTCAGCCGCAGGTTCGGCTTGCCCCGGTGATAGGGCGAGCCATTGGGGATCAGCAGGATCTCCGCCCCCGTCTCGGCCAGCGTCTCGGCCACGTCCGGGTGCCAGGCGTCCTCGCAGATCGGGGTCCCGATCCGCACGCCCTTCACCACATAGGGCCCATGCACATCGGCCGAGGCGAAGATGCGCTTCTCGTCGAACACCGCGTCGTTCGGCAGGTGGTGCTTCAGCACCCGCGCATGAACCCGCCCGCCCTCCAGCACGTAATAGCCGTTGTAAAGCCTGCCCCCCTGCATGACCGGCCCGCCGATCCCCAGCGCCGGGCCGTCGACACAACCCGCGGCCAAGGCCTCCACCGCGGCAATCGCCGCGCTGACGAAGGCCGGCTTCAGGATCAGGTCCTGCGTCTGGTAGCCGGTCACGAACATCTCGGTCAGCGCGACCATATCCGCCCCCGCCGCGCGCGCCGTTTCCCAGGCCGCCCGCGCCCGCGCGATGTTCCCCGCGATGTCCCCCACCACCGGATTCAGCTGCGCCAGCATCAGTTTGAACATGTCGGTCATGGCAGGGTCCCCACTACATCCTCTCCTTCTACCAGACTTGGCCCCAAGGGAAAGTGGTTCAGACCCGCTTACGCCCCTGTGAGTGTCAGAACCTTGTCACCTTGGAACCCGCCCCTTACCCTGCCCGCGACGCCACCCCGGGGATTCGCCCATGCGCCTTCCGACCGCCCTCTTCCTTGCCGCCCTTGCCCTCCCGTCAGCCCTTCCAGCCCGGGCCCAGGACGGCGAGGTCATCACCAAGCAATATGACGATGGTTCGGTCTACGAAGGCACCTTCCTGAACGGCCGCCAGCACGGGACCGGCACCTACCGCCTTCCCTCGGGCTTCGAATACACCGGCGACTGGGTCGATGGCGAGATTACCGGCCAGGGCACCGCCCGCTACCCCAATGGCTCGGTCTATGAAGGCACTTTCGAGAAAGGCCAGCCCGACGGCATCGGCAAGATCACCGCCCCCGATGGCCGCACCTATGAAGGCGACTGGGTCCAGGGCCAGATGACCGGCGAGGGCAAGGCCACCTATGCCAACGGCTCGGTCTACGAAGGCAGCTTCGTCAAGGGCACCCACAACGGCAAGGGCAAGCTGACCAACCCCTCGGGCTATACCTACGAGGGCGACTGGGTGCTGGGCGTCAAGGAAGGCCAGGGCAAGATCACCTATCCCGACGGCACCGTCTATCAAGGCACGCTGGTCAAGGGGCAACGCTCGGGCAGGGGCAAGCTCACCATGCCGGACGGCCTCGCCTACCAGGGCGACTGGGCCGAGGGGCAGATCAACGGCAACGGCATCCTGACCCAGCCGAACGGCGACCTCTACGAAGGCAGCTTCAAGGACGGCCTGCGCGAGGGCCAGGGCAAGCTGACCCACAAGAACGGCGACATCTACTTCGGCACCTGGGTCAAGGACCACCGCCAGGGCCAGGGCAGCTTCACCACCGCCGACGGGTTCAAATACGAAGGCAGCTGGGTCGCGGGCAAGATGGAGGGCACGGGGTCCATCACCTATCCCGACGGCTCGGTCTACATCGGCGCGATGAAGGCCGACCAGCCGAACGGCCAGGGCGCGATCACCTATCCCGACGGCTCCACCTACCAGGGCAACTGGACGGCCGGCGTGATCGACGGCCAGGGCCGCGCCACCTACAAGGATGGTCGCGTCTACGAAGGCGCGTTCAAGAACGCCAAGCCCGAGGGCAAGGGCGTGATGACCTATGCCGACGGCTACCGCTACGAAGGCGACTGGGTCGGCGGCGAGCGTCAGGGCGTGGGCGCCGCGGTCTATCCCGACGGCAGCCTCTACAAGGGCGAGTTCAAGGCGGGCCTCCGCGACGGCCAGGGCGAGTTCTCCACCACCGACGGGTTCAAATATGTGGGCCAATGGGTGGCAGGCGAGATCGAAGGGCAGGGCACGGCCACCTACCCCCAGGGCGACGTCTACGAGGGCCTCTTCAAGGCGGGCAAGCGCGAGGGCCAGGGCAAGCTCACCTACAAGAAGGGCGGCGAGGTGGCCGAGGGAATCTGGCGGAACGGGATATTGACGGCCCCGCCGGAGGGGGCGGCCGAAGAGGAGGCCCCCGCCGCGCCAGCCGAGGGCGAAGCCCCCGCAGAACCTGCGGCGAACCCGTAGGTCGGGCTTCAGCCCGGCTCTTCCGCCTGCTCCAAATCGTAGGGTGCGCCATGGCGCACCACTCCCGGCACCCCACAGGGCAGCGCCCGACCGCCGGGTGGGCGAACGACGCCCGACTGAAGCGCTTTATGGCTCCAGGCACTTCCCCCGAAGTTCTGCTGGCACCCTGGCAAAGCGCCCGCCCGAGGGGGCGGCCGGGCGCTGCCCGGCGGCGCATGAGCGCCTTGATTCCGGGCGAAAGTAGAAGAGTATCAGCTCCAGTTGGAGATCACGGAAATGCGGCCTACAACCTAGGCTAATTGGAGCGGACATGAACCTTCACGACGTCCACTGCTGCTTCTGCAATCAAACCCTTAGCCACAGAAAAGCGGTTGTGCTTGATGCATATCCGAACCCTGAGCGCGTTGAAGTTCAAACCTTCTTTGCTCATCTTTCCTGTTTCTCCAACACCTTGCACCCGGCGATACCGAATATGCTCAACTTGCTTGAGGATTGACCGGGGACAGGGTGCATTGCCTCCGGAACAATTTGGATTGACTGCGGGCTCATCCCCACCCCGGTTAACACCCCCCTAACGCCCACAGCCAACCCCTTGAAATCCCACGCCTCGCACCCTTGCCCGCGCGCGGGCAGGGCCAGAGGCCCTTGCGGCCCCCACCCCCGGCCCGCTACTCCTTCCCCATGCGCCAGACCCTGACCGAGATCTACGAGGCCCGCGTCGCCGACGGCTCCCTCAGGGCCGACCCGGCCCAGCACGCCCTCCTCCCCCGGCTGGACGAGCTCCGGTCCTGGCTGGAGGCGAACGCGACCCGCAAGGTCGGCCTCTTCGCCGGCCTCTTCGCCAAACCGATCCAGCCGCCGAAGGGTCTCTACCTCTGGGGCGGCGTCGGGCGGGGCAAATCGATGCTGATGGACCTCTTCACCGACGCCACCCAGATCACCCAGAAACGCCGCGTCCATTTCCATGCCTTCATGCAGGGCGTCCACAAGGGGATGCACGCCGCCCGGCAGCGCGGGGTGGAAGACCCGCTGGTCCCCGTCGCCGACGAGATCATCCGTGACCTCCGGCTCCTCGCCTTCGACGAGATGCAGATCACCGACATCACCGATGCGATGCTGGTGGGGCGGCTTTTCGAGAAGCTGTTCGCCGCCGGGATTGTGATCGTCACCACCTCGAACCGGCCCCCGGGCGATCTTTACAAGGACGGTCTCAACCGCGGGATCTTCCTGCCCTTCATCAACATGCTGGAGGACCGGCTGGACGTGGTGGAACTGGAAAGCCCGACCGACTACCGCCAGCACCGCCTGGCTGGCGCGCAGGTCTACTTCCACCCCGCCCGAACGGCCACCTCCCAGATCGCCGCGATCTGGACCGACCTGACCGGCGGCGCGCCGGAGCAGCCGCTGGTGCTGGAGGTGAACGGACGGCAGGTCTCCCTTCCCCGCTTCGCGAACGGGGTGGGGCGGGCCAGCTTCTGGGACCTCTGCTCGAAACCCCTCGGCCCGGCCGACTACCTCGCCATCGCCCGGGCGGTGCGGGTGCTGATCCTGGAGGACATCCCGCAGCTCTCCTCGGCCAACTACAACGAGGCGAAGCGCTTCGTGACCCTGATCGACGCCTTGTACGAGGCGAAGGTCCGCCTCATCGCCTCTGCCGCCGAGACGCCGGAACGGCTGTATATCGAGGGCGAGGGCGCCTTCGAGTTCGAGCGCACCGCCAGCCGGTTGCGCGAGATGCAGGGGGCGGGCTGGGGGCTTTAGCCCAGCGCCTGCCACAGAAGCCGCAGGGCCATCGCGGTCGAGACGAAGACCAGAAGCGGCTTGATCAGCCGTGCGCCCACCCGCATCGCCACCCGGGCCCCCAGCGCGGCCCCGGCGATCTGACCCACCGCCATCGCCAGGCCGACACCCCACCAGGTCGCGCCGGAGAAGACGAAGACCAGCAGCGACCCGGTGTTCGAGGCGAAGTTCAGCATCTTGGTATGCGCGGTCGCCTTCAGGACGCCGTAGCCCGCGAGGAGCACGAAGCCCATCATGAAGAACGATCCGGTCCCCGGGCCGAAGAAGCCGTCATAGGCCGCGACCAGCGGCACGACAGTCGCGCCGAAGACCGGCAGGGGGATCCGCGCGGCGCGGGCGTCGTCCGTGAGGCCCGGCTTCAGCGCGAAGAAGGCGGCGACGCCGATCAGCACCACCGGCATGATGATCCGCAAGACCTCGGCCGGGATGAGATGCGCGACCAGCGCGCCCCCTGCCCCCGCCGCGGCGCTGACCGCCGCCATTCCCAGCTGGTCCCGCAGGCGCACATGGCCCGCGCGGGAATAGGCCAGCATCGCCGTCCCCGAGCCGAAGGTCCCCTGCAGCTTGTTCGTCGCCAGCGCCTCGACCGGCGAGGCCCCGGCCAGAAGCAGCGCCGGAACCGTGACCAGCCCGCCCCCGCCCGCGATACTGTCGATGAACCCGGCGCAGAAGGCGGCCAGGACCAGAAGCAGGGCAAGATGGGTGGCGATCTCGAACATGCCCGGCTTGTCGCCGGTTCGTCGGGAAGGGGCAAGCCCCGCCGGCTACAGGTCGAAGCGGCGGTGAACGCGGCCAACCATTCGCCCGTCGGAGAGGGCAAAGTCAGGATCCTGAGCGATGTCACGGAAGCCGATCCGGGCATAGTAGGCCAGCCCCGGCCGGTTGTCGGCGCGGATCGAGGCGATGAGATAGTCGAAGCCCGATCCCGCCAGTGCCGCACGGGTCGCGGCGAACAGTCCCGCGCCGATCCCCTGCGCCTGCAGGCCCGGCTGGACGAAGGTGCCGATATGCGCCTCGCCCTGCCAGCGACCCACCGATTGCCAGCCGGTCACTTCGCCGTCGACGTCGGCCACCACCGAGGACAGGACATCCGCCCCGTCGACATAGTCTTCCCGCACCTGCGCCTCGGTCTTCGGATGCTCATGCGCCGTGGTGCCGCCAAGGGCGATGACGGCATTCAGCACCCTTGCCATCGCGGCGGCATCCTCGGGGCGGGCGGAGCGGAATTTCATGCGGCGAACTCCTCGCGGGAATAGCCCTGCAGGTAGAGGAGCGCGGTCAGGTCGCCGTGGTTGACCCGGACCTCGCACTCCGCCTGCACCCGCGGCTTGGCGTGGAGCGCGACACCGGTCCCCGCGGCCAGAAGCATCGGCAGATCGTTCGCGCCGTCGCCCACCGCAAGGGCCTGGGCGGGGGTGATCCCGAGCCGGGCCGTGATCTCCTGCAGCGCCAGAAGCTTGGCCTCCTTGCCAAGAATCGGTTCGGCCACCGTCCCTGTCAGCAGGCCATCGGCGACATGCAGCGTATTGGCGCGGTTCTCATCAAACCCCAGCTGCGCCGCCACGGCCGCGGTGAAGGCGGTGAACCCGCCCGAGACCAGCGCCGTATAGGCCCCCTGCGCCTTCATCGTCGCCAGCAACTGCTTGCCGCCCGGCATCAGCGTGATCCGGTCGCGCAGGACCCGGGCGATCACGCCCTCCGGCAGGCCCTTCAAGAGCCCAACCCGCTCACGCAGGGCCGCCACGAAGTCCAATTCGCCGTTCATCGCCCGTCCCGTGATCCCCGCCACATGCGCGCCTACCCCGGCCTCATCAGCCAGTTCGTCGATGCATTCCTGCTGGATCATCGTCGAATCCATGTCCGCGATCAGCAGCCGCTTCCTGCGCCCCTCGGCCTTCTGCACCACCAGGTCGACGCGCAGCGATTGCAGGCCCTCCCAGACCTGCCAGCGGTTCTCGGGCACCGTAGCCACCTCGAACTCCGCCGCCACGCCGGGGTCGAGCCAGCGCGCTGCCCCGCCGCCCCAGGCGTCGCGCAGGGACTCGACCGTCACCCGCTCCAGCACTGGCGTTTCGGGGTTGGTCAGCAGGGTCACGACATGCATGGGCAGGTTTCCGATAGTGAACACGGGCGTCGCTTTTTCGCGACCAAGCGGCGGATTAGCGCGATTTTTCCGCTTGCGCCAGAGCGGGCAGGTCATTAGCCAAGGCGGCGGGACACCCTTCCCCACCGAAGGGCTTTTAGCTGGAAGGCTACCATGACTGACCTGACCCCGCCGGCCAAGCGCCCGGCCATTCCGCGCTTTTCCTCCGGCCCCTGCGCCAAGATCCCCGGATATTCCCTGGACCTCTTGGCCGACACGCCCCTTGGCCGCAGCCACCGTGCCGCCATCGGCAAGGCGAAACTCAAGGAAGCCATCGACCTGACCCGCGAAATCCTCGGCGTGCCCGCCGACTACCGGGTCGGCATCGTCCCCGCCTCTGACACCGGCGCGGTGGAGATGGCGCTGTGGTCGCTTCTGGGTGCGCGCCCGGTAGAGATGTTGGCCTGGGAAAGCTTCGGCGAGGGCTGGGTCACGGATGTGGTCAAGCAGTTGAAACTGGACGCCACGGTGCGCAAGGCGCCCTACGGGCAGATCGTGGATTTTGCGCAGGTCGATTTCGACAAGGACGTGGTCTTCACCTGGAACGGCACCACCAGCGGTGTGCGCCTGCCGAACGGCGACGCGATCCCCGCCAGCCGCCAGGGCCTGACCATCTGCGACGCGACCAGCGCGGCCTTCGCGATGGACCTGCCCTGGGACAAGCTGGATGTGACCACGTTCAGCTGGCAGAAGGTGCTGGGCGGCGAGGGTGCGCATGGGATGCTGGTCCTCAGCCCCCGCGCGGTGGAGCGGCTGGAAAGCTACACCCCCGCCTGGCCGCTGCCGAAGATCTTCCGGCTGACCGCCAAGGGCAAGCTGATCGAAGGCATTTTCGCAGGCGAGACGATCAACACGCCGTCGATGCTGGCGAACGAGGATTACCTCGTCGCGCTGCACTGGGCGAAGTCGGTGGGCGGCCTCAAGGGCCTGATCGCCCGGGCGACGGCGAATGCGCAGGTCGTGCATGATTTCTGCGCCGCGCATCCCTGGATCGCCAATCTCGCCGAGGACCCGGCGACGGCCTCCACCACCAGCGTCTGCCTGAAGTTCACCGATCCCCGGATCACCGATGGCGAGGCCTTCGCCAAGGCGGTCGCGAAACGGATCGAGAAGGCGGGCGCGGGCTTCGACCTTGGCGCCTACCGCGATGCGCCGCCCGGATTGCGCATCTGGTGCGGATCAACGGTGGAAACCGCCGATGTGCAGGCGCTGATGCCCTGGATCGACTGGGCTTTCCACGCCGAGATCGCCGCGCTGGCGCACGCCGCGTGAGACCGACGGTGCGTGCAAGCACGCACCCTACCCATTCCCGCAATTCGTAGGGTGCGTGATTTCACGCACCACCCGCACCCCAAAGGACCCCATCATGCCCAAAGTCCTCGTTTCCGACGACCTCTCCGAAACCGCCGTCCAGATCTTCCGCGACCGGGGGCTGGAGGTCGACTACCTGCCGAAGCTCGGCAAGGACAAGGAGGCGCTTGCCGCCGCCATCGGCCAGTATGACGGCCTCGCCATCCGCTCCGCCACCAAGGTCACCGAGAAGCTCCTGCAACAGGCGACCAACCTGAAGGTTGTCGGCCGCGCCGGGATCGGGGTGGACAATGTCGACATCCCGGCCGCCTCGAAGAAGGGGGTGATCGTGATGAACACGCCCTTCGGCAACTCGATCACCACGGCGGAGCACGCCATCGCGATGATGTTCGCTGTTGCCCGGCAAATCCCCGAGGCAAATGCCTCCACCCATGCCGGAAAGTGGGAAAAGTCCAGATTCATGGGGGTGGAGCTTTTCAACAAGACGCTCGGCGTGATCGGCGCGGGCAACATCGGCGGCATCGTCTGCGACCGGGCGGTGGGGCTGCACATGAAGGTGGTGGCCTATGACCCCTTCCTGTCGGAAGAACGTGCCAAGGCGATGGGCGTGACCAAGGTGGAGCTGGACGAGCTGCTGGCGCGGGCGGATTTCATCACGCTCCATGTCCCGCTCACCGACAAGACCCGCAACATCCTGAGCCGCGAGAACCTGGCCAAGACCCGCAAGGGCGTCCGCATCATCAACTGTGCCCGGGGCGGGCTGGTGGACGAGACGGCGCTGCTTGACGCCCTCAACGCCGGTCATGTCGCGGGGGCTGCGCTCGATGTGTTCGAGGTGGAGCCCGCGACCGACAATCCGCTCTTCAACCACCCGAACGTGGTCTGCACCCCGCATCTCGGCGCCTCCACCACCGAGGCGCAGGAGAATGTCGCCCTGCAGGTGGCCGAGCAGATGTCGGACTACCTCTTGACCGGCGCGGTGCAGAACGCGCTGAACATGCCCAACGTCACGGCGGAAGAGGCCTCGGTGATGGGACCGTGGATCAAGCTTGCGTCCCATCTGGGCAGCTTCATCGGCCAGATGACGGACGAGCCGATCAAGGCGATCAACATCCTCTACGACGGCACGGTCGCCGCGATGAACCTTGCCGCGCTGAACCAGGCGGTCATCGCGGGGGTGCTGAAAGCGCAGAACCCGGATGTGAACCTCGTCTCCGCCCCGGTGGTGGCGAAGGAGAAGGGCATCCAGATCTCCACCACCCGGCAGGAGAAGACCGGGGTGTTCGACGCCTATATCAAGGTCACGATGGTGACGGACAAGCGCGAGCGGTCCGTCGCCGGGACCTGCTTCAGCGATGGCAAGCCGCGCTTCATCCAGATCAAGGGCATCAACATCGACGCCGAGATCGGCCAGCACATGCTCTATACCACCAACGAGGACGTGCCGGGGATCATCGGGCTTCTCGGCATGACCATGGGCAAGAACAACGTCAACATCGCCAACTTCACCCTCGGCCGGTCCGGCGTGGGACGCGAGGCGATCGCGATCCTCTATCTCGACCAGCCGATCGACCCGAAGGTGATCGACACGCTGGAAGGCACCGGCATGTTCCAGCAGGTCAAGGCCTTGCAGTTCGAGGTGGCCTGAACCAACCTGCCCCGGCCGGGCATCCCGCCTGGCCGAGGCCCCGTGATCCCTCTCTCGCCCCTTTTGAATGCGCTCGCCGATCTCACGGCGACCGAGCCGCGCCCCGAGGCGCAGGCGACCGCTGCCGCCCTTCGCGCTGCGGTCGATACCGGTTTTCCAACCCAACCATCCTCCGCGCTTTCTGCCGGCATCCTGCACACGGCCAGTCTGCCGGATGCCCACCCGGCGGCACGCCTTGTCCATCGGGCCCACGCCCGCCTGCCGTGGCGGGACAGCCCCGCCGCTTCGCTGCAACCGACCGCGCTTCGTGCCATCAAGTCCATCGTGACCCTCCTCGGCCCCGACGCGCCGATCCCGTCCGACGACCTTCTCTTCGGTCTCTTCTACCAGGCACCCGGCAGCTACTACCCGCTCCACGCGCATGAGGCCGCCGAGACCTATACGCTTCTTTCCGGCAGCGCCCGGTGGCAGGCGGGCGACCGCCGCTTCCTCCTGTCCCCCGGCGAGGCCGTCCATCATCCGCCGAACCTGCCCCACGCCATGCGCGCCGGTCCCGAGGGCTTCCTCGCCATCTGGCGCTGGTCCGGCGACATCTCTTTCGACAGCTACCGGATGCTGCCGGACCCCGAGGCCTGACTGCCCTTGCCCTTTCGGACCGGCCCCAATATCCCACGGACACCCCGACGGTTCCGCCCTCGGTTCCAGGAACCGGCGGGCCAAGGGGTGTGAAACCCCGGCGATTTCCAGCAGGACGTGACCCATGCACATCTACGCCATCGGCGACATCCACGGGCATCTCGGGCTTCTGCAGGCCGCCCATGACCTGATCGCCGCAGACATGGCCCGCCACGGCAAGGGGCAGACCGTCCATATCGGCGACCTCGTCGACCGTGGCCCGGACAGCCGGGGCGTGATCGACCATCTGATGCAGGGTCAGGCGCGGGGCGAGGACTGGGTGGTCCTGAAGGGCAACCACGACCGGATGTTCTCCCGCTTCCTGACCGATCCGGGCGAACAGGAGCCCGGCCTGCGGTCGGAATATTCCTGGCTTCACCCGAGGCTGGGCGGCGCGACCACGCTTGCCTCCTACGGGGTGCCCAAGGCGGCCGACCGTCCGATCCCCAAGGTTCATACCGAGTCCGTCGCCGCCGTGCCGCAGGCGCATCGCGACTATCTGAACGCGCTGCCCGCGATGCACCAGGCGGGGGATTGCGTCTTCGTCCATGCTGGCATCCGTCCCGGCGTGGCGCTGGACCAGCAGACCGAGACCGACCTGATCTGGATCCGCGATGCCTTCCTGAACGAGGTCGAGAGCTTCGGCCCGCTCGTCGTCCACGGCCACACCGCCATCGACCACGCCACCCATTACGGCAACCGCATCAACCTCGACTCCGGCGCGGCCTATGGCGGCCCGCTGTCCGCCGTGGTGATCGAGGGGCGCGAGGCCGCGCTTCTGACGCCGCAAGGCCGCAGAAAGCTCCCCGGCCCCACGCCGATGCTGTTCCAGACCTGACCGGCGGGCCACAATCTTTCACCGAACCGCAGGATCGCACTGGACGGACTGTCCGTAGCGTGATTCCTTCCGCCGCATGACATATCGCAGCGCCCCGAACCGCCTTGTCCCGATCCTGATCACCCTCGGGATCATCGTCCTGACCGCCGCCTGGCTGCTCTGGATCGGGCGCGAGCCCTGGTGCAAATGCGGCTATGTCAAGCTCTGGCACGGGCAGGTGGTCAGTTCGGAGAACTCGCAGCACATCTCGGACTGGTACACCCCCAGCCACATCATCCACGGCTTCCTGTTCTTCGGTGCGCTCTGGCTGGTCGCGCGGCGGCTGTCCTTCGGCTGGCGGCTGGCCATCGCGACGCTGGTCGAATGCGCCTGGGAGATCGTCGAGAATTCCGACGCGGTGATCGAACGCTACCGCAGCGTCACCATCTCGCTGGACTACTACGGCGATTCCGTCCTGAACACGGTCTGCGACGTGCTGGCGATGGTGCTGGGCTTCTGGCTGGCCTCGAAGCTACCGGTCTGGGCCACGGTCGCGCTGATCGTCCTTTTCGAGGGCGTGACGATGTGGGTCATCCGCGATGGCCTTGCGCTGAACATCCTCATGCTGCTCTGGCCGCTGGACAGCGTGGCGCAGTGGCAGGCCGGGCGCTGAGCAAGTCCAGGAATTTTCTGGAAGATTCCTAGACTTTCATCCGCCGCAGGCTCAGCACCGCCGCCACGGTCAGCGCCAGCGTGACCCCGGCGACGACCCAGAAGAAGCCCCGCTCGCCCGTGACCGCCATCAGCGGCGCCAGCACCAGCGGCGCGCCGATCCCGCCCACCAGGCCCGAGGCGATGATCGACGGCGGCACCCTCAGGTCCTCGCCCATCTTGGCCGAGGCGGTCACATAGAAGCCGGGGAAAAACAGCCCCGCCGAGGCTCCCATCGCCACGAAGAACAGCGACGGCGACAGGAAGACCGCCCCCAGCGCGCAGATCGCCGCCGCGCCCACCGCCAGCGTGTAAAGCAGAAAGGGCGCGATCCGGTGCGCCACGAAGATCAGCACCACCCGCGCCGCCAGGAACACCACGAAGAAGCCGCTCAGCAGTTTCGCCGCTGTCGCCTCGGCCACCCCAGCCCGGATCAGGGCGGTGGGGCCAAGGCCGATCAGGCTGGCCTCCAGCCCGATCGCCACGGCCCCGAAACCCATGATCCCCCAATGCGGGCGAAAGGCCGTGGCGGCGACTGTTGCCGCGGCGGCCTCGCGGCCCGCAGGCCCGGCAAAGGCCCAGATCGCCGCCGCGAAGGCCGCCGTCAGCCCGAAGGACCAGCGCGGGTCGCTGCCGAGTGCCACGAAGATCAGCGGCGCGGCAATGGCGCCGACGCCGAAGGTCGCGTTCAGCAGGCTCAGCATCGACGGCCCGTGCCGCCCGAAGGCGCGCAGCACCCGCGGATTGAAGACGGCGGTCGAGAGGCCATAGCCCATGCCGAAGATCACCGCGCCCGCGATGGTCATCCACCATCCGGCCAGCGCCGCAACGGCAGCCGCCCCCAGCGTCATCGCCGCCAGCGCATGCCGCGGCGTGATCCCCGCCCCGCGCAGATACATGATCGCCACCCCGAGGAAGCAGCCCACCCAATGCGCCGAGACGAGCATCCCCGCCTGCGCCTCGCTGACACCGAAGATGCGCGAGAAGGCGGGAAGCGCCGGACCATACAGCGACTGCCCCGCGCCCATCATGACAAAGGTCGCCACCCCGGCGAACAAAAGCCCGGCATGGGCCCGGATCAGGTCTTTCACGATATGCTCCCGCTGACCCGCACGGTCTCTCGCGGCTGTCAGCCGCTGTCAATGCCGCCCGTGACGTGACGTCCCCTCTGCAATCGCCGCCGGATGGTGCAGAGTGCCAGCGAAACCCCGGAGGCCCCCATGATTCACATCCTCTCTGCCGCCCGCACCGCCATCGGTGGCTTCGGCGGCGCGCTGGCCGCCCTGCCGCCCGTCGACATCGCGACCCATGCCGCGAAAGCGGCGCTGGACCGCGCCGGGGTGGAGGGCGGCCAGATCGGCCAGGTGGTCATGGGCCATGTCATCAACACCGAACCCCGCGACATGTATCTTTCCCGCGTCATGGCGATGAATGCGAGCATCCCCGAGACGACCCCTGCGATGAACGTCAACCGCCTCTGCGGCTCGGGCGCGCAGGCGGTGGTCTCTGCCGTTCAGGCGCTGATGCTAGGCGATGCCGAGATGGCGCTGGCGGGTGGGGCCGAATGCATGAGCCGCTCGCCCTATATCCTGCCCGCCGCCCGCTTCGGGCAGAAGATGGGCGACACCCGGGCGATCGACATGATGACCGGCGCGCTGACCTGCCCCTTCGGCACCGGCCATATGGGGGTGACGGCAGAGAACGTCGCGGCGGAATACGGCATCACCCGCGAGGAGCAGGACGCCTTCGCGCTGGAAAGCCAGTCCCGCGCCGCCCGCGCCATCGCCGAGGGGCGCTTTGCCGACCAGATCGTCCCGGTGGAGATCGGCGGCAGGAAGGGCCCTGTCACCTTCGCCACCGACGAACACCCGAAAGCCACCAGTGCCGAGGCCCTGGCGGTCTTGAGACCCGCTTTCCAGAAGGACGGCACCGTCACGGCGGGCAATGCCTCGGGCATCAACGACGGGGCGGCGGCGCTGGTCCTGTCGCGAAGTGCCGAGGGTTCCCGCGCCCGGATCATGGGCTACGCACTGGCGGGCGCGGACCCGAAGGTGATGGGTCTCGGCCCGATCCCCGCCGTGCAGGCCTTGTGCCGCAAGCTGGGGGTCAAGCCACAGTCCTTCGACGTGGTGGAATCGAACGAGGCCTTCGCCGCCCAGGCCCTCGCCGTCTCCCGCGCACTCGACCTCGACCCCGCCAAGGTGAACCCCAACGGCGGCGCCATAGCGCTTGGCCATCCCGTCGGGGCGACGGGAGCGATCCTTGTGGTCAAGGCGCTGCATGAACTGGAACGGACCGGGGGGCGCACCGCACTGATCACCATGTGCATCGGCGGCGGGCAGGGCATCGCTTTGGCCATCGAGCGCGCCTGAGGGAACCGCAGGTCACGTTCGGAGCGGCGAGCCGATTGCCGCTCCTGCGGGCCGGATTGCGCGCGGGAATCAGATGCCCAGTACGTCCATCATGTCGTATTGCCCCGGCTTCTGCCCCTGCCCCCAGAGCGCGGCACGCAACGCCCCCCGGGCGAAGATGGCGCGGTCAGTGGCCATGTGGCGCAGGATGACACGCTCGCCCTCACCCGCGAAGATCACGTCATGCTCGCCAACGATGTCGCCGCCGCGGATGGCGGAGAAGCCGATGGCTCCCTTCTGACGCGCGCCGGTGATCCCGTCGCGGCCGGAGACCTTGGCATCATCCAGGCTGACCCCACGCCCTTCGGCGGCGGCCTGGCCCAGCATCAGCGCGGTTCCCGATGGCGCATCGACCTTCATCCGGTGGTGGGCCTCGACGATCTCCACATCCCAGTCGGCGTCCAGCGCGGCGGCGACCTTCTGCGTCAGGCGGGTCAGGAGGTTCATCCCGAGCGACATGTTCCCGGCGCGGACGATCACGGCGTGACGGCTGGCGGCCTCGATCCGGGCGAGGTGGTCGGCTTCCAGCCCGGTGGTGCCGATGACATGGACGGCGCGGGCCTGGGCGGCCAACGCGGCGAAGTCCACCGTGGCGGCAGGGGCAGTGAAATCGACCACGGCCTGCGCCTTGGCGAAGGCTTCCAGCGCGTCGTCGGTGACTTTCACCCCGACGGGGGCGCCGCCCATCGCCTCGCCCACGTCGCGGCCGATCCAGGGGTGGCCCGCGCGTTCGACACAGCCGACGAGGCGCAGCTTGTCGGACGCCTGCGCCAGCCGGATCAACGTCTGCCCCATCCGGCCCGAGGCCCCCGTCACCACCAGTCCCGGCTGATCCATGCCCTTGTCCCCCCGTTTGGCCCTTCCCTAGCCGGTTCCCGGAGGCGTGAGAAGCCCGGCGTTGCGGGCGGGACCGAAAGGGCCTATGGGAACGGCCATGTCCAAGCGCTTCAACACCGGGTCCGGCCCGTCGCAACGCCAGCTTCGGGTGGGGGAACTGATCCGCCGCACGCTTTCCGACGTGCTGAACCGGGCCGAGATTCACGACCCCGAGCTGAACGCCATGTCGATCACGGTGGGCGAGGTGTCCTGCTCGCCCGACCTGAAGGTCGCGACGGTCTATGTGATGCCGCTGATGGGCTCGGTCCCGGTGGAAGCGGCGATCGCGGCGCTGGCGCGGAACAAGGCCGAGTTGCGTCACCGGGTGGCGGGGGAGCTGACGCTGAAATACGCGCCCGACCTGCGGTTCCGGCCCGACGAAACCTTCGACCGGCTGGACGAGACGCGGCGGCTGTTTGCCGACCCGACGGTGCAGCGCGACCTCGACGCCGGGGACGGCGAGGAATGAGGCTTCTCGCGCTGGCCCTTCTGCTGGCGCCGACCGCGATACAAGCGGCGGAGTGCCGGGATACGGTGTTCGAGGGGGCGTCCTATACGCTTTGCGAAGTGGTGGCGGGCGAGGATCTGCGGCTGTTCCACTCCGGTCCCGATGGCGCCTATGGCAGCTTCCGCAACGTCGATAAGGCGCTGGAGGGCGAGGGCAAGGCGCTTGGCTTCGCGATGAATGCCGGGATGTATCACCGCGACCTGGCCCCGGTGGGGCTGTATGTCGAGGACGGGGTCGAGGTCTCGGCCCTGGTCACGCAGGCCGGCCCGGGGAATTTCGGGCTGCTGCCGAACGGGGTGTTCTGCATCGGCGACACGTTCCGGGTGATCGAGAGCCGGACCTTCCGGAAGGAACGACCGGCCTGCCGCTATGCCACGCAGTCCGGGCCGATGCTGGTGATCGGGGGCAAGCTGCATCCGAAGCTCTTGCCGGACAGCGACAGCCTTTATGTGCGCAACGGGGTGGGGGTCAGCGAGGACGGCCAGCGGGCGGTCTTCGCGATCTCCAACCAGGCGGTGAACTTCCACGCCTTCGCCCGGCTGTTCCGCGACGAGCTGGGCCTGAAGGATGCGCTGTACTTCGACGGCAACATCTCGCGGCTCTATGCGCCATCGCTCGCCCGGCATGACGGCGGCTTCCCGATGGGGCCGATCGTCGGCACTGTGGTTCCGAAGGGCTGAGCGCAATGGGCCGGGTGAAGAAGGGGCGGGCCCTCAGCGGCTGGCTGGTGGTGGACAAGCCTGCGGGCGTGACCTCGACGGCGGTGGTCAACAAGGTGAAATGGGCGCTTTCGGCACAGAAGGCGGGCCATGCCGGGACGCTTGACCCGGACGCGACCGGAGTGCTGGCGGTGGCGCTGGGCGAGGCCACGAAGACCATCCCCTACATCACCGATGCGCTGAAATGCTACCGCTTCCGGGTAAGCTTCGGGGCGGCGACGGATACCGATGATGCGTCGGGGGCGGTGATCGCCACCTCGGCCTTGCGGCCCGCGGATGCGCAGATCGAGGCGGCGCTGGCGGCGTTCCGTGGGGACATTCAGCAGGTGCCACCGCAGTATTCGGCGGTGAAGGTCGATGGCGAGCGGGCCTATGACCTCGCGCGTGAGGGCGAGGCGATGGACCTGGCGGCGCGGCCCTTGTGGGTGGAGCGGCTGGAGATGACGGGCCGCCCGGATGCGGATCACGTCGATCTGGAGATGATCTGCGGCAAGGGCGGCTATGTCCGGTCGATCGCCCGAGACCTCGGGGCCGCGCTGGGGTGCCTGGGGCATGTGGACTGGCTGCGGCGGGAGTGGTCGGGGCCGTTCCGGGCCAGCGAGGGCGTGACGCTGGAGATGATCGACGCCGAGGCGAAGACCGAGGCGCTGGATGCCCGGCTCCTGCCGCTGGAACTGGGCTTGCAGGACCTGCCGGAGTTCAAGGCGACACCGGAGGGCGCGGCGCGGCTGCGGAACGGCAATCCGGGGCAGGTGATCGGCCATGCCGACTGGGGCACCGAAGGCTGGGCCAGCCTGGACGGGCAGGCGGTGGCCGTAGGGCACTACCGGGGGGGTGAGTTGCACCCGAGCCGGGTGTTCGTGCGGTAGGATCGCCCCCTTCCCGACACGCCTTTGACCCCGGAGCCGCCTTGGCCTCAGTCCCGCTCGCGCAGATACAGGTATAGCGGCAGCGCCAGCGAGAGCCCCACGAAAAAACTGGCCGGAAGAACCATCCACCAGCATGCCACGTCATGGCGGGCTGCGTCCCGCCATGACCAGACCCAGAATATGACGATCGAAATCAGAACATCGACGGAGAAGCCGCCGGCCGCCCCATTCGCAAACAGCGATTGCAGGAACAGAGGAATATCAGGCCCGTGCTGAGCAAAGAATGTTCCGAAGAGCAGCCATGGAACGATCGTTCCGATGACTGCCGCTGCCAGATAGAAGGTTCGGACGGTCATGCTTGCCTCGCCTTGATAAACCGAGATTCCTGACACCTGCGATGATCAGTCGGCGAGCCCTTAGCGGAGGGCAGCGCCAGACGCCACTGCGGCAGAATGCCCGTGATTCACGGCAAGGGCGGGTGTTGACTATCCGCTTCGTCCCGATGCCTGCCTTTCCCCGGTCTGACGACATCGAACGGGGGCGATGTTTCCCGACCCGCTATCGAGATTCAGGTCTGGCCCGAAACCAAAGCAAAAGGCCCCGCGTTTCCGCAGGGCCTTTTCATAGTCTTCTATCTGAAGCTCAGACCAGCGCGGCCTTGGCCTGGCCGGCGATGGCGTTGAACGCCTCGGGCTCGTGCACGGCGAGGTCGGCGAGGACCTTGCGGTCGACCTCGATCCCGGCTTTCGCCAGGCCGTTGATCAGGCGCGAATAGGTCATCTCGGCATCGAACAGGCGCACGGCGGCGTTGATCCGCTGGATCCACAGCGCGCGGAACTGGCGCTTGCGGGCCTTGCGGTCGCGGGTCGCGTACTGGTTGGCCTTGTCGACCGCCTGGGTGGCGGTGCGGAAGTTGGTGGAGCGGGCGGCGTAATAGCCAGAAGCGGCCTTGATGACCTTCTTGTGGCGGGCATGCGTGACCTTGCCGGATTTGACGCGGGACATCTGCTGCTCTCCTTACCGGTCGTAGGGCATGTATTTCTTGACGATGTTCGCGTCGCTCTCGCACAGGATCATGGTCCCGGCCGAGTTGCGGACGAATTTCGCCGTGCGCTTGATCATGCCGTGGCGCTTGCCGGCGGGACCGGCCTTCACCCGACCGGAGGCCGTGAAGCTGAAGCGCTTCTTCGCCGCCGACTTGGTCTTCATCT
>Ga0209793_1000473_pt1 | contig 45097 bp, 38 predicted proteins | sample EBPBio122009_DNA_FD_185863 | JGI IMG/M metagenome (GOLD analysis project Ga0209793, IMG submission 185863) | Wastewater treatment Type I Accumulibacter community from EBPR Bioreactor in Madison, WI, USA - Reactor 1_2/2/2009_ DNA (SPAdes) (version 2) | ecosystem: Engineered > Bioreactor > EBPR >... | reverse complement strand
TTGGCATGGGCCTCGGCGGGCAGAACGGTCTTGAAGCCCGCGCCGTTGTAGCCGCCCCACATGCCGTTCACCTCGGCCGTGGGCCGGGACCAGAGCATTTCCAGCGGCGTGCGGTCCTGTTCCCCGGCGGGAATCGACAGACCCACATCGCCCAGATAGGCGGCATGGTTGAAGGCCAGGCCCTGCCACTGCTGGCGCAGCGTATCGGGCAACTCTTCGACATCGTCGTAGAAGCCGGGCACCATGACCCGCCCGGTGGCATCGTGCAGGTCGGCCAGAAGCTGCGCCATCACATGCAGCGGGTTGCGGGCCAGGCCGCCATAGGCGCCGGAATGCAGGTCGCGCTTGGCGGCGTGGATCGTGAACTCCGCCTTCGCCAGCCCGCGCAGTTGGGTGCTGATCGCTGGCACACGGTCTTCGTAAAGCCCTGTGTCGCAGATGAGCGCCAGATCGGCCGAAAGCTCGGCCCGGTTCTCGCGCAGGAAGGGGATCAGCGAGGGCGAGCCCGATTCCTCCTCGCCTTCCAGGAAGATCGTGAGTTTGCCGGGCAGCGTGCCGTGGACATGTTTCCAGGCGCGGCAGGCCTCGATGAAGGTCATCAGCTGGCCTTTGTCGTCGGAGGACCCGCGGGCGCGGATGACCTTGCCTTTCGGCGTGTCCTGCAGCTCGGGGTCGAAGGGCGGGCGGTCCCAAAGTTCCAGCGGATCAACGGGTTGCACGTCGTAATGGCCATAGAAGAGGATATGGCGCCGCCCCTCGCCGCCATGCGCCACGACCATCGGATGCCCCGGGGTCTCTGCGGCGCGGGCCTCGAATCCGAGCGAGGCGAGATCGGTGGCCAGCGTCGCGGCGGCCCGGGCGCAGTCGGCCTTGTAGGCGGGATCGGTCGAGATCGAGGGGATGCGCAGAAGCTCCATCAGCCGGTCCAGCGACTGCGGCAGGGTCTCGTCGATGCGGGCAAGGACGGCGTCGAGGGTCATGGCTCTCTCCGGGAAAAATGTGGTCGGATCGAGCCTAGCAGGCGGGTTGGGACTGTCCAGAGCGGGCAGGCTGCGCTATTGGCAATCTGGAACGGTTCCAGATTCGGGGTGGGGCGACAATTCGTCCCCTTGGTTCTGCGGGCCGGTTGACCGAAATCAAGGCACCACTCTTGCGGATCGTCGATGATGCCGCAAAAGGGACCGAGGAAGCCATGGACTACAACAGCGCGCTTGATGCCAGCCTGCAACGCCTGCACGACGAGGGACGCTACCGCACCTTCATCGACATCGCACGTGCGCAGGGCCAATACCCCCATGCCGTGTGGACCAAGCCCGACGGGTCGCAGAAGGACATCACCGTCTGGTGCGGCAACGACTATCTGGGCATGGGCCAGCATCCCGAAGTGCTGGGCGCGATGCACGCGGCGCTGGATGCGACCGGGGCGGGCTCGGGCGGTACGCGGAACATCAGCGGGACGACCGTCTGGCACAAGCGGCTGGAGGCCGAACTGGCCGACCTGCACGGCAAGGAAGCCGCGCTGGTCTTCACCAGCGCCTATATCGCCAACGACGCGACGCTCTCGACGCTGCGGACGATCTTCCCCGGGCTGATCATCTATTCCGACGCGCTGAACCATGCGAGCATGATCGAGGGCGTGCGGCGCGGGGGCGGCGAGAAGCGGATTTTCCGGCACAACGACCTGGCGCATCTGCGCGAACTGCTGGCGGGCGACGACCCGGCGGCGCCGAAGCTGATCGCCTTCGAATCGATCTATTCGATGGATGGCGACTTCGGGCCGATCAGGGAAATCTGCGACCTGGCGCAGGAATTCGGCGCGCTGACCTATCTGGACGAGGTCCATGCGGTGGGCATGTACGGCCCTCGCGGTGCCGGCGTGGCGGAACGCGACGGGCAGATGCACCGGGTGGATATCATCAATGGGACGCTCGCCAAGGCCTATGGCGTCTTCGGTGGCTATATCGCGGCCTCGGCGCGGATGGTGGATGCGATCCGCTCGTATGCGCCGGGGTTCATCTTCACCACCTCGCTGCCGCCCACGGTTGCGGCGGGCGCGGCGGCAAGCGTGCGCTTCCTGAAAGGGGCGGGCGGGCAGGCGCTGCGCGAGAAGCACCAGACCCAGGCGCGCATCCTGAAGATGCGGCTGAAGGCCTTGGGGATGCCGATCATCGACCATGGCAGCCACATCGTGCCGGTGCATGTCGGCAACCCGGTGCATTGCAAGATGCTGTCCGACATGCTTCTGGAAGACCACGGCATCTATGTCCAGCCGATCAACTTCCCCACCGTTCCCCGCGGGACCGAGCGGCTGCGCTTCACGCCCTCGCCGGTGCATGGGGGGGGAGAGATCGAGGCGCTGGTCCGCGCGATGGATAAACTCTGGGCGCATTGTGCGCTGAATCGCGCCGAACAGGTCGCTTGAGGGGTTTGACCCGTGGAAAAGCCCTTGCCCTGTGCTAGGGTTTCGCCAATACGAACAATCAAGTGAGTCGCTGGGGAAGGCGACCACATTGAGTGGTGCACCGAAGGGGACAGGGCGCTGATGATCGGTTGGAGGTCGAAACCTTCGACAACCGAAGAGGACAAGCCAAAGGGCTTTGACGACTTCGAGTTGCGGCTCGGTGATCTCATGCGCGGCGAGCGGGCCACGCTTGGGAAATCGCTTCTGGACGTGCAGCGCGAGCTGAAGATCAAGGCCACTTATATCGCCGCCATCGAGAATGCCGACCTCTCGGCCTTCGAGACCCCCGGTTTCGTCGCCGGTTACGTCCGCTCCTATGCACGCTATCTCGCGATGGACCCGGAATGGGCTTTCGAGCGCTTCTGCGCCGAGGCCGGATATCAGGTTTCGCATGGGCTGTCCGCCGCCGCCGCGCCGCAGCAGATCGTCAAGGCGCGCAGCCGGGCCGAGCATTCCGATCCCCTGGGGGACCCGAACGCCAGTTTCATCCCGCGGGCCGAGGCGATCTGGAGCCATGTCGAACCCGGCGCTTTGGGCTCCATCGCCGTGCTGATCGCGCTGATCGGCGCCATCGGCTATGGCGGCTGGTCGGTGTTGCAGGAGGTGCAGCGCGTGCAGCTTGCACCGGTGGATCAGGCCCCGACCGTGGTGGCCGAGATCGACCCGCTGGCCAATGCCGGGGCGACCGCGCCGCAGGTGGTGGCCGCGCGCCCGGCCGAGCCCGCCAGCACGACGGTGGCCAGCGCCGGGGGCCGGACGGACGACGCGCTCGACCGGCTTTACCGCCCGCAGGCGCTGGACGTGCCGGTCCTGACCTCGCGCGACGGGCCGATTGCCGCGATCAATCCGCGTGAGACCGGCGTGTTGTCGCAGGTGGCCGAGGTCGACTCGGTCGATGCGGCCCTTGATCAGGCGGTCGAGGGTGAGGTGCAGGTCATCGCCGATGCCAAGGAAGGCGTCGAGGTCCTGGCCGTGCGCCCGTCCTGGGTGCGGGTCAATGCCGCCGACGGCACCGTGCTTTTTGAGAAGATCCTCGACGCGGGCGAACGTTATGCCGTGCCGCCCCTGGAAACCGCTGCGGTCTTCCGCACCGGCAACTCGGGCTCGATCTATTTCGTCGTCGATGGCGTGGCCTACGGCCCCGCCGCGCCGGGGGCACAGATCGCCAAGGACATCCGGCTCTCGCCCGAGGCGCTGACGCAGAGCTTCGCCCAGGCCGACCTGACCAAGGACCAGGACCTGGCGAACTTCGCCACGGCGGATGCGTCCGCGGTCGTGCCCGCACCTTCCGAATAGCGCGCCTGCCATTGCCGGGGGCTGCCTTGCGGCCTATGTTGGGGCGGCAAGCCAAGGGAAGCCTGACCGATGACCCACAACCCCGTTCGCCCCTGGCGCAACATCCAGCGCCGGATGTCGCGGCAGATTCGCGTGGGCAAGGTGCTGGTCGGGGGCGATGCGCCGATTTCCGTCCAGACGATGACCAACACCATCACCTCGGACGTGGCGGCGACCATCGAACAGGTGCAGCGCTGCGCCGTGGCCGGGGCGGATATCGTGCGGATTTCCACCCCGGACCAGGCTTCGACACGGGCGCTGAAGGAGATCGTGGCCGAAAGCCCAGTGCCGATCGTCGCCGACATCCATTTCCACTACAAGCGCGCCATCGAGGCCGCCGAGGCGGGCGCGGCCTGCCTGCGGATCAACCCCGGCAACATCGGAGATGCCCGCCGCGTGGCCGAGGTGGTGAGGGCGGCGAAGGACCATGGCTGCTCGATCCGGATCGGGGTGAACGCGGGATCGCTGGAGCGGCACCTCCTGGAGAAATACGGCGAGCCCTGCCCGGAGGCGATGGTGGAATCCGGCCTCGACCACATCCGGCTGTTGCAGGACAACGATTTCCACGAGTTCAAGATTTCGGTGAAGGCGTCGGACGTGTTCCTGGCCGCCGCCGCCTATCAGCAGCTGGCTGATGCCACCGACGCGCCGATCCATCTGGGGATCACCGAGGCGGGGGGGCTGGTCTCGGGCACGGTGAAATCGGCCATCGGCCTTGGCAACCTCTTGTGGATGGGGATCGGCGATACGATCCGCGTCAGCCTGTCGGCGGACCCGGTGGAAGAGGTCAAGGTCGGTTACGAGATCCTGAAATCGCTGGGCCTGCGCCATCGCGGCGTCACGATCATCTCTTGCCCCAGCTGCGCGCGGCAGGGGTTCGACGTGATCAAGACCGTCGCGGCGCTGGAGGACCGGCTGGCGCATGTCACGACCTCGATGAGCCTTTCCATCATCGGCTGCGTGGTGAACGGGCCGGGCGAGGCCTTGATGACCGACATCGGCTTTACCGGTGGCGGGGCAGGCAAGGGGATGGTCTACCTTGCTGGCAAGCAGGATCACACCCTGTCGAACGAGGCGATGATCGACCATATCGTCGGGTTGGTGGAAGAGAAGGCCGCCCAGATCGAGGCGGCGGAGAAGCTCGCGGCAGAGTAGGCCGAGCACTTCGTGCACTCCTCGCGGGTGCTTCACGACGAGTGCACGAAGTGCTCGGAGAAGCCTCTTTAGTCCCCGCCCATCTCCTGCGCCAGGTGGTCGATGAAGGCGCGCAGCCGCGCGGTCACCGACTGGGCGGAGGGGTAGACGAAATAGATCGCCTTCCGGGGGGTGGACCAGTTCGGCAACACGCGGACGAGGCGGCCCTCGGCGATTTCCGGGCGGGCGATCATGCCGGGCAACGCGGCGATCCCGGCCCCGGCGACCAGCGCGTCACGGACGGCGAGATGCGAGCCGAGGCGCAGGGGCGGATCGTAGGGCAGGGTGATTTCCTCATCGCCCTTCTGCAGGGGCAGGCCGCCTGACCAGACGGTGGCAAGCCCGACCAGCGGGAAGCGGGACAGGTCCTGCGGCTGGCGCAGGCTGTCGAGACCCGGCAGCTGCGGCGAGGCGACCAGCATCGCCTGGCCGTGCAGCAGGCGGCGGGCGACCTGGGTGCTGTCCTCCAGCGGGCCAAAGCGGATGCAGCCGTCGAAGCCTTCCTCCAGAAGGTCGGGGGTGCGGTCGAGGAAATGGATTTCCAGCGTCACCTCGGGGTGAAGGACGCGGAAACCGGCGGCGATGGGGCCGATCAGCAGGTTGCCGATCACCTGCGGCACCGCCAGCCGCAAATGCCCGCGCGGCGTGCCGCCGGATTCGCCGAGCGCGCGGCGGATATCCTCGGCCTCGCCCAGAAGGCGGTCGGCGCGGGCGGCGAGAACCTCGCCCTCCTGCGTGGGCCGCAGCGTGCGGGTCGAGCGTTCGATCAGCCGGACACCGAGATGGCTTTCCAGATCCGCCACGCGCTTCGACAGGGTGGATTTAGGGATACGCAGGGCCAGCGCGGCAGCCGAGAACGAGCCTTCGCGCAGCACCGTGCGAAAGCCGCGGAGGGCAGAGAGATCAAGCTCATTGTCCATAATATTGGACGCACCTTGCAGAAATGACATACTTGTCCATGATCGTGGATTTTTTGATTTTGTGCAAGACTAGATCGAAGGATTTCCGATGGAACGTATGGACACGCCGCCAAGCCGGGCGGTGACATTGGCGGTGCTGGGGCTGGCCTCGATGACGATCATGGCGAATGCCACGGTCGCCTCGTCGCTGCCCGGCCTGCGGGAGCATTATGCGGATGTGCCGCATATCGACACGCTGGCCGGGCTGATCGTGACGCTGCCCTCGCTGGCGATCGTTCTTTCGGCAGGGGTGATGGGCGTGCTGATCGACCGCTGGGACCGGCAGAAGCTCTTGCTGCTGACGGCGGCGCTTTATGCCATCGGCGGGACCTCGGGGCTTTGGGCGGAAAGCCTGTGGGGGATGCTGCTTGGGCGGCTGGCGCTTGGCCTGGGCGTCGCAGGGACCATGAACCTGGGGATGACCTGGGCCAGCGACCTGTGGCAGGGACCGGCGCGGGCGCGGTTTCTGGGGATGCAGGGCGCCGCGATCTCGGCGGCCGGGATCGTCTTCATGCTCGCGGGCGGGCTTCTGGCCAGCTACCACTGGCGCGGGGCTTTCGCGGTCTATGCGCTGATCCTGCCCATTGCCGTGCTGGCCTTCCTGGCGCTTGGCCCCCATGCCACCCGGATCGCGGCCGAGAAGGCCCGTCCGCGACCGGCGCGCTCGACCGCCGACCGCTTTCCCTGGGCGGCCTATGCCTTCATTGCGCCGCTGGCCTTCCTGTTCCAGGTCGCCTTCTACGTCACGCCCACGCGCCTGCCGTTCCATCTGGAGACGCTGGGGGTCACCAGCCCGCTGGTCGTGGGGGCGCTGATGGCGGCGCTCGTCACTGTCTCGGCCCCGGTGGCGCTGATGTATGGCCGCATCCGGGCGCGGCTGAGCGCGATGACGATCTTCGGCCTGTCCTTCGTGCTGATCGGGCTGGGCTTCGTGGCCCATGCCACGGCGTCGGACTGGCACGGGGTGCTGCTGGGCTCGCTGATCGCCGGGCTAGGGATGGGGATCTCGATGCCCAACTACACGACCTGGTTCATGGCCAGGGTGCCCGCGTCGATGCGGGGACGGGCGTCGGGGCTTCTGACTACGGCCTTCTTTCTGGGGCAGTTCGCCTCGCCTCTGGTCTCGGCCCCGCTGGTGGCCTGGTTCGGGCTGGCGGGCACCTTCGCGGCGGTCGGGATGGCGCTGGTGACGCTGGGGGTCGGGCTCTGGGTTGCCAATGCCGTGCGGCCCGAGCCCACGGCCGTCGAGGCGTAATGCGAAAGGGCGGCCCCCTTGGGACCGCCCTTTTTCACCTCCATGTCAAAGGCTCAGCCGTCCGACCGCGCCTCTTTGACGAAGTCCCGCATGGTCTCCAGCGGCGCATAGCCGCGCATCACCATGTCCTTCAGGACGAAGGCCGGGGTGCCGGTGATCTCCATCTTCTCGGCCAGCGCGTAGTTCGCCTGGATCACCGCCTGCACTTCGGGCGCGCCCATCCGGTCGAGGATCGGCTTCGGGTCGAGGCCCAGATCGGTTGCCACCCGCGAAAGTGTCTCTGGCGTGGGCTCGCCCCGCAAGGTCATCAGCGCGTCATGAGCACGGCCATAGGCCTCGTCGCCGTGCAGCTGGCGCAGCGCGATGGCGAACTGGGCCGAAAGCATCGAGGCCTCGCCCAGAATCGGGAATTCCTTGACCACGAAGCGGATGTTGCCATCGGTGGTGATCAGCTGGTCGACCTCGGAATAGGCCTTGCGGCAATAGCCGCAGCGATAGTCCATGAATTCGACAAGGGTGATGTCGCCCTGCGGATTGCCGCCGACCCAGTCGTTGGCATTGGCGAAGATCACGTCGCTGTTCATGGTGATGAACTGGCTGTCGCGCGCCAGGGCTGCATCGTCTTCGCGCTGGCGGAGCACGTCCATCGCCTCGATCAGCACTTCCGGGTGGTCCAGAAGATAGGCCCGCACCTCGTCGCGGAGGGCGGAACGCTCGGCCTCGGTCATCGTGCTTGCGGCGGCGCCTGTCGCCGGGGTTGCGGGCGCGGTCTGGGGCAGGTCTTCGGCAAAGGCGGGAAGGCTGGCAAGGCCGGCGATCAGGCCGAGGGCAAGGCGGGTCATGCGGTCTCCTGGATGGCCGCAGGCCTGCGGCGGCGGGCAGGATAGGGGCGGGGTCCGGGCAAGACAAGGCGCTCTCCGTTTCGTGATGCGAGGGAGAGGCGCCCCGGAAGACCCTCGCCGCGCGCGCCGTATTCTCTCCGCGCCCCGGCGAGACGTGCCGAAGTCATCCGCAAGCCCTCCGGGGTCCCTCGCGGGAATTTACAATCTGCGGACAAGCGGGGATAAGGCGGCGATGATCCTGCTTCGTCCCCTTCTCGTGCTTCTGCTTCTTGCCCTTCCGGTCGCGGCAGAAAAGCTGTCGGCGCTGGCGAAGGTGAACCCGCTGCGGTCGGGGATCGTGGCGACGGCGGACGGCGGGCTGGAGCTGAAGGTGGCGCTGAGCCAGCCGGTGCCCTGGCGGCTGCGGCTGATGGACGACCCGCCGCGGCTGGTGATCGACGCGCGCGAGATCGACTGGCGCGGCGTCGAGGCGCTGGCGGTGGTGCGGCCCGGCGTGTCGCTGCGGGCGGGGGCCTTCCGGCCGGGCTGGTCGCGGCTGGTGCTGGAACTGGCAGGGCCGTTGAAGGTGGTAAGGGCCGAGATGGTGACGGGCGATGAGCCGCGGATCGAGCTGGCGCTGGCGCCCAGCGATGCCGCAAGCTTCGCGCTTGAAGCCGCGCGACCGGACCTGCCGGACTGGGCCCTGCCCGAGGCGGCCCGGCTGGTGCCGCCGCTGCCCGCAGGTGGTGGGCCGCTGGTGGTGGTGCTGGACCCCGGCCATGGGGGCATCGACCCCGGGGCCGAGCGCGAGGATCACAGCGAGGCCGCGCTGATGCTGACCTTTGCGCGCGAGCTGAAAGAGGCGCTTGTGCGCGACGGGCGGTTCCGGGTGATGATGACGCGGGACGAGGATGTCTTCGTGCCGCTGGAGACCCGCACCTCGATCGCGCGCGAGGCCGGGGCGGATGTGTTCCTGTCGCTCCACGCCGATGCGCTGGCCGAGGGCGACGCGCAGGGGGCGACGGTCTATACGCTGGCCGAGGAAGCCTCGGACGCGGCCTCGGCGGCGCTGGCGGAACGGCATGACCGCGACGACCTTCTCGCCGGGGTCGACCTGAGCGATCAGGACGATGTGGTGGCCGAGGTGCTGATGGACATGGCCCGCACCGAGACCCGGCCCCGCGCCGAGCGGCTGGCCGAGACAATCGTGACCGCGATCAAGGGCGCAGAGATCCGGATGCACCGTCATCCGCACCAGTCAGGGGGATTTTCGGTGCTGAAGTCCCCTGACATTCCGTCCGTGCTTCTGGAAGTGGGGTTCCTGTCGTCGGACCGGGACTATCGGCGGCTGGCCGATCCGGCCTGGCGGTCTAAGCTGGCCGGGGCGCTGGTGCAGGCGCTGGGAACCTGGGCCGGGGAAGACGCGGCGCTCCGCGCAGCGGCGGCGCCCTGACCGCGGAACCCCGCCTGAACAGGAATTCGTGAAGGGTCAAAGCCGGGCCAAGGTTTTGACGCGGGGCCGCGTCTGGTATACTGCGGGGGCGCAAACGGAAGGGGGACCTCGTGCTGAGGTTTGTCGGAAACGTTCTGGGGGGCCTCTTCTCGGCGGTGACGCTGGGGCTGATCTTCGCCGCCCTGACGCTGGGCGGCATCTTCTACATGTATTCCCGCGACCTGCCGAGCCACCAGAACCTCGCGCAATACACCCCCGCGACGATCAGCCGGATCTATTCCGGCGAGGGGCGGATCATCGACGAATTCGCGCAGGAGCGGCGGCTTTTCGTGGCGTCGGAGGATATTCCCGACCTGGTGAAACAGGCCTTCATCAGCGCCGAGGACAAGAACTTCTACCACCACCACGGCTATGACACCCGCGGCATGGTCGCGGCCCTGGTCGAGGCGGTGCAGAGCCGCGGCGAAAGCATGCGGGGGGCCTCGACCATCACCCAGCAGGTGATGAAGAACTTCCTTCTGGACGGCTCGCGCTCGGTCGAACGGAAGATCAAGGAGATCATCCTGGCCACCCGGCTGGAGCAGACGCTGTCCAAGGACAAGATCCTGGAGCTGTATCTGAACGAGATCTTCCTCGGGAAGAACAGCTACGGCGTGGCGGCGGCGGCCCAGACCTATTTCAACAAGCCCCTGACCGCCCTCGCGCCGCACGAGGCCGCGATGCTGGCCGCGATGCCGCAGGCGCCGGGGAAATATGACCCTGTGACCAACAAGGAGCGGGTGACGGAGCGGCGGAACTACGTCCTGCGCGAGATGTGGCAGAACGGCTATATCGACGAGGCGACCTATCTGTCCGAGAAGGACATGCCGCTGCGCACGGTGCAGAACGGCGATTTCGAGGCCTTCCGCGATGCGCTGCCCCCGCGCGATTATTTCACCGACGAGATCCGTCGCCAGCTGTCGGGCGTCTTTGGCGAGCAGGAGTTCTTCTCGGGCGGGCTGACCATCCGCGCAACGGTGGACCCCGACATGCAGAAGGCGGCCGCCGAGGCGCTGCGCAAGGGGCTGGAGCAATACGACCGCAATGCAGGGGTCTGGCGCGGCACCGGCAAGACCCTGCCGGCCGAGGTTCTCGGCTCGGAGGCGGCCTGGCGCGACGCGCTTGCCAAGCTGGAGCTGCCGCGCGACGTGCCCAGCTGGTTCCCGGCGGTGGTGCTGGAGGTGGGCGACACCGCGGCCCGCATCGGCATCGAGGGCGTCGCCGATGACGAGGATGGCCACTTCATCCCGGCGGAAGACGTCACCTGGGCAAGGAAGCGTCAGGCGGACGGGAAGCTCGGCAAGAAGGCCAAGGTGGCGGGCGACCTCGTCTCGGTCGGCGACGTGGTTCTGGTCCGCGCCGTCACCAACAAGGACGGCACCTTCAACCGCTGGTCGCTGCGCCAGATCCCGGAAGTGCAGGGCGCCTTCATGGCGATGGACGTGAACACCGGCCGGGTTCTGGCCATGCAGGGCGGGTTCAGCTACCAGGATTCGGTCTTCAACCGGACCACCCAGGCGACGCGCCAGCCGGGGTCGAGCTTCAAGCCCTTCGTCTATGCCGCGGCGCTGGACAGCGGGTTTACCCCGGCGACCATCGTGGTCGACGCGCCGATCGAGATCGAAACGCCCCAGGGCCTGTGGACGCCGAAGAATGCCTCGAACCGGTTCTACGGGCCGACGCCGCTTCGCACGGGGATCGAACAGTCGCGGAATCTGATGACCGTGCGGATCGCGCAGGAAATCGGCATGCAGACCGTCGCGGGCTATGCCGAACGCTTCGGGGTCTATGACCGGATGGGCCCGTTCCTGGCCAATGCGCTTGGCGCGCAGGAGACCACGCTATTCAAGATGGTCGCCGCCTACGCCATGTTCGCCAACGGCGGCGAACGGGTGGAGCCGACGCTGGTCGACCGGGTGCAGGACCGGTTCGGCAAGACCATCTACCGGCATGACCAGCGTGTCTGCGAGGATTGCGCCCAGCCCGAGCTTCGGCCGGGCGAGGGGGTGCGCATCGATTCCAACCGCGAGCGCGTCATGAACGCGATCACCGCCTACCAGCTGACCAGCATGATGGAGGGCGTGGTCAAGCGCGGCTCGGCCAGCCGCTTGCGTCTGCCGGTCCCCATCGCGGGCAAGACCGGCACGACGAACGACGCCAAGGACGTCTGGTTCATCGGCTATTCCTCCAACATCGTGGCGGGCTGCTACATCGGCTACGACCAGCCGAAGACGCTGGGCGAAAGCGCCTTCGGCGGCACCCTCTGCGTGCCGGTCTTCCAGGACTTCATGGAGGATGCGATCCAGAAATACGGCGGCGGCGCGTTCAAGGTGCCGCCCGGCGGCTATTTCCGCAAGATCGACCGCTTCACCGGCCAGCCCTTGCCCGACACGGCCTCGGGCGACAACGTGATCGCCGAATACTTCCGCGAGGGCGAGGACGCGCTGATCGGGCTGGGCCTGGTGGTCGACGGCGGCTTCGCGATGGGCGAGAACCTGCCGCTCTTCGCCTATGGCGAGGGCGAGGGCGACGGGGACCAGGGCAAGACCGTCACCAACTCGAAGGGCGAGACGGTGGTCGTGCCGAAGAAGGCCGATTTCGGCACGGTGTCCTCGGGCGGGTTGTACTGAGCCACCGAATAGACCGGGGACCCGCCCTTGCCCGCACGCGGCCTTCGCTTTATGACCGCGCCCGAGAACCCATCAGGACCGACCCATGCGCGCCGAAACCCAAGGCAATGTCGAAGCCATCGAAAAGACCCTGAAGCTTCTGGCGCAGCGGATGGACTGGGAGACTGCGCCGCACCGGCTGGAAGAATTCGACGCGATGATCGAATCCCCCGACCTGTGGAATGACCCGGCCAAGGCGCAGAAGCTGATGCGCGACCGCCAGTCGCTGATGGATGCGGTGGCCGGCTACAAGCTGATCGCCGGGGGCCTGAAGGACAATGTCGAGCTGATCGAGCTGGGCGAGATGGAGGGTGATGCCGAGATCGTCACCGAGGCCGAGAAGGCCCTGGCCGATCTGGTGAAGCTCGCCGCGGAGAAGGAGCTCGAGGCGCTGCTGGACGGCGAGGCCGACGGCAACGACACCTTCCTGGAGATCAACGCGGGCGCGGGCGGCACCGAAAGCTGCGACTGGGCCTCGATGCTGGCGCGGATGTATGTCCGCTGGGCGGAAAAGCGTGGCTTCACGGTGGAGCTGCAGTCGGAAAGCGAAGGCGACGGGGCGGGGATCAAGTCGGCCAGCTACAAGATTTCCGGCAAGAACGCCTATGGCTGGCTGAAGACCGAGGCCGGGGTGCACCGGCTGGTGCGGATCAGCCCCTACGACAGCGCGGCGCGGCGGCATACCAGCTTCTGCTCGGTCTGGGTCTATCCGGTGGTCGACGACAACATCGAGATCGAGGTGCAGGACAAGGACATCCGCATCGACACCTTCCGGTCCTCGGGTGCGGGCGGCCAGCACGTCAACAAGACCGACTCTGCCGTGCGGATCACCCACTTCCCCTCTGGGATCGTCGTCACCTCCTCGCTCAAATCGCAGCACCAGAACCGCGACATCGCGATGAAGGCGCTGAAGAGCCGCCTCTACCAGCAGGAACTGGACAAGCGGAACGCGGCCATCAACGAGGCGCATGAGAACAAGGGCGATGCGGGCTGGGGCAACCAGATCCGGTCCTACGTCCTGCAGCCCTACCAGATGGTGAAGGACCTGCGCACGGGGCACGAGACGAGCGACACCCAGGGCACGCTGGACGGCGACCTCGACGGGTTCATGTCGGCGACGCTGGCGCTGAACGCGAGCGGCAAGAAGCGCGGTGACTTCGCCGACGTCGACTGAGGCGTCGGAATACCCGCCGTTGTGACAGGGCGGGGCGCATGGCAAGCTTTCCCCTGAACAGCGGGGCGGGTCATGCGGGCAATCCTTCCAGTCATAGCGCTTTGCCTGTTGGCTTTGCCCGCCGGTGCCGACATTGGCCGGCGCGCCGTCGACTGCGAAACCATCAGCGCCGCGCCGGGCTGTCTTGCGGCGGCAGAGCTGCGCGGGTTTGTCCCCTCGGGAGGGATGGTGGTGCTGGGCGACCGGCTGCGTCTTGCCGGGATCGAGCAGCGGCCGGGTGATCCGGATCGGCTGGTCATTCTGGACCTGTCGCTGCCGGATGGCACCGTGCAGGCGGTGATCCCGCTGGCAGGAGAGCCGCCGCTGACCGCAGCCACCGAATTCTCGCCGGATGGCACGGTTCTGCTGGTCGCGCCCCCGCCGGAGCCTTCCGCGAGTGATACCGATGCGCTTATGCCGCGGGAGCTGCTGGTCTTTGACGATGCGGGCCAGCAAACGGCGCGCAGCACGGGGCTGGCCGTCACAGCGCTTGCCGATGCCTTCGGCGAGAACCGGCTAGCGTTCGACAAGGGCTTCGTCACGCTGACGCTGGACGGCGTCGGGGTGATCCGCATTGATCTTGCGACCGGCGCTGTCGCCGAGGGCGGGCTGATCCCCGATGGCGAGTGGCTCTATGACGCGCTTTTCGACCGGGTTCGGGGCTGGCACCAGGGTGACATGGTGGTCAAGACCGACTGGAACCGGGACGGCATGCCGTCATCCGTGATGCTGCAAAGCGCCGGGGCATCGGAGGCGCGGACGCTGATCGGCAATCCGCCGGGCACCTATGACCGTGAGTTTGCCCGGCCGGTGCTGTCGCCCGATGCCGGAAGACTGGCCGTGCTGCAACTGGCCGATGGCGCGCCGGGGCCGATCCTTCTGGCGCTGGCACTGCCTTCGGGCAATGTGATCTGGCGGGCAATGGTTCACCAGACTGAAGATCGCCCCGTGCAGTATCGCTGGACCGAACGCGGTGCGCTTGTCCTGCTGCAACCGCATCCGGTGTTCGGCGATGTGACGCTGCTGCTGGTGCACCAGCCCTGACGATCAGCCTTGCCTGACGGGCGACGCCGCGCCTAAGCTTCGCGCATGAGCGTCACCCATCCGCCCGCCGCCCCCGAGATCAACGAGGTCGACGCCTCCGACCTGCGCGCCAGCCTTGCGCTGGGGTGGCAGGATTTCCGCCGGGCGCCGCTTCTGGGGCTGGCCTTCGCGGCGGTCTATGTGCTGGGCGGCTGGCTGATCGCCTTCGCGATGACCGCGAAGGGCCAGTTGTGGTGGACACTGCCCGCCAGCGCCGGGTTTCCGATCCTGGGTCCGTTCATCGCCTGCGGCTTCTACGAGATTTCCCGGCGGCTTGAGGCGGGCGAACCCCTTGTCGCCAGTCAGATCTTTGGCGTGATCTTCCGGCAGAAGGACCGCCAGATCCCGGCCATCGCGGCGGTGATCGTGGTCTATTTCCTGTTCTGGAACTTCCTGTCGCATATGATCTTCGCCCTCTTCCTCGGCAATGCGGTGATGACCAACGTCTCCTCCTCGCTTGCCGTGTTCCTGTCGCCGCAGGGGCTGACGATGCTGGCCTTCGGCACGGCTGTGGGGGCCGCTTTCGCGACGTTGCTCTTCTGCCTGACCGTGGTCAGCCTGCCGATGCTTCTGGACCGCGAGGTGGATTTCGTCACCGCGATGCTGACCAGCTTCGCCCTGGTGCGCGAGAATCCGGCCGTGATGCTGGGCTGGGGCGCCCTGATCGCGGTCTGCCTGTTCCTGGGGATGCTGCCGGGGTTCCTGGGTCTTTTCCTGGTGCTGCCGCTTTTCGGCCATGCCAGCTGGCACCTCTACCGCCGGGCGATCACCTGACGACAATTATCTGACGGGGCGATTGACCAGCAGCGCCAGCGCTGCCGCCAGCGCCGCCATGAGGCTCGCGATCAGCGCCACCGTGCCGAAGGCCGCGCCCGTCGCCGCCAGATGCGCCGCGCTGTCGCCCGGCAGGCCGAAGCCCGGGGCACCGGGGCCATAGGCCGCCGCCGCAACCCGGCCCTGCAGGGCGATCGCGATCAGACCGGCCACCCGCGCCACCGCGTTGTTGACGCCCGAGGCCGCACCTTGTTCACCATCCTCGGCCCCCTGCATCGCCGCCGCCGTCAGCGGCGCGACGACCAGACCCAAGCCCAGACCCGCCAGCGCCGTGCAGGGCACCACATGGCTCCAGAATGCCCCCAGCGGCGCGAAGACCGAAAGCCCGGCATAGGCGCAGGCAACCAGCGCCGACCCTGCCGCCATCAGCGGCCCCGGACCCCAGCGGTCGGCCATCCGCCCCGCAGGGGCGGACAGAAGCCCGATGAGGACCGAGATCGGCAGAAAGGCCGCCGTCACCTCTAGCGCCGTGACCTTCCAGGCAGAGACGGCGGTCATCGGCAGGTAGAACATCACCCCGTTCAGCGCGAAATAAAGGACGAAGGTGACAAGGTTCGTCACCGCCAGCACCCGGTTGCGGAAGAGGCCCAGCCGCAGCATCGGGGCAGGGGCCAGTCTTTCCCAGACAAGGAAGCCGACAAGGCACGCCACCGCCGCCAGCGCGATCGAGGACGAAGCGGAGGGGTCGGTCAGCACCCAGGCCATCAGCCCCAGCCCAAGCGTCGCGAGGCCCGCGCCCGGCAGGTCGACCCGGACACCGGGCTTGCCCACATCGCCCGGCGTGCGGCCCCGGATCAGCCATAGGGCGGCAAGGCCCAGCGGCAGATTCAGCGCGAAGACCAGCCGCCAGCCGATCTCGCCGCCCCAGGTGACGAACATGCCGCCCAGCACCGGCCCCAGCGCCGTGGTCAGCGTCGAGGCCGCCGCCCAAAGGCCAAGCGCCCGGCCCCGTTCGGCACGCGGGTAAGCACGCGAGACCATGGCCATCGACCCCGGCACCATCAGGGCGGCCCCCACCCCCTTGACCGCGCGGGCGGCGATCATCAGGTCGGGCGTCAGCGCCGCGGCGCAGGCGAGCGAGCCCGCGACGAAGACCATGATCCCCAGGGAGAAGATGCGGGCAATGCCGAAGCGGTCGCCTGCAGCGCCCCCCACCAGCACCAGCGAGGAGAGCGACAGCAGATAGGCCGCGTTAATCCATTGCGCCTGTTGCAGGCTGGCCCCCAGCGCCTGCCGCATCGCGGGCATGGCGATCGAGGTGACGGAGCTGTCGATGAACCCCATCGACGAGGCCAGGATCGCCGCCCAGAGGATCACCCGGCGGTCGGCGTCGGCACAGAAGGAAACGGGCACCGGAGTGCCCTCCGATGCCCGCAGGATGGTCATGGCGGAGACGGGTTACTCGGCGTCGCTTGCGGCGGCGGGCGCATCCATGCGGACGGCTCCGGCGGGGCGACCGTTCGCCAGCGGGTCTTCCTGACGCTGCACCGAACCTTCGAAATGCGCGCCCGATTCGATGGCGATGGTCTTGTGGATGATGTCGCCCTCGACCCGCGCGGTCGAGGTCAGGCGCACCTTCAGGCCCCGCACCCGGCCGATCACCCGGCCATTGACGACGATGTCGTCGGCCACGATCTCACCGCGGATGGTGGCGCTTTCGCCGACCGTCAGAAGATGCGCGCGGATGTCGCCCTCGACCGTACCCTCGACCTGGATGTCGCCCGTGGTCCGCAGATTGCCCACCACCGTCAGGTCGGAGGACAGCACCGAGGCCCCGGCCTTGCCCTTCGGCGCGGTGGGGGTGAAGTCCATGCTGGGCTTGGTCATCGGGCTCTCCGGGGCTTTGGGCTTCTCGGCCTCGGCCTTGGGGCCCGGCTCGTTGATGCGGCTTTTAGAAAACATTCTTCGCTGCCTTTATGAAGGTCATCGGATTGATCGCGGTCCCGCTCAGGCGGATTTCGTAGTGCAGGTGCGTGCCAGTGGACCGTCCCGAATTGCCCATATCACCGATCCGGTCCCCGCGCGAGACCCTTTGGCCCACTTCGACCCGGATGCCGGATAGGTGGCCGTAGCGCGTCTCGACGCCGAAGTCATGCTTGATCTTGATCAGGCGGCCATAGCCGTTTTCCCAGCCGGCATAGGTCACGGTGCCGTCGGCGGTGGCATAGATCGCGGTCCCGTAGGCACCGGCCATGTCCTGCCCCTCGTGCCGCCGCGTGCTGCCGTTGAACGGGTCGTTGCGGTTGCCGAAGCCGCTGGTGTAGCGGACGGCCTCGCGGACCGGCATCGCGAAGGGCAGCCGGAAGGCGGCGATGCGGTACATGTTCATCTTGTCGAGCCCGGTCAGGATCGCGTTCGCCCGCAGCTCTTCCGGCGAGGGCGCCGTGCCCGAGGACGAGAACGAGATCGGCGTGAGCGGTCCGCCCTGGCCGGAATAGCCCTCGCGCACCGCACCGATCAGGTCGTCGGGCGACATGCCGGCCTCGCGGAACATCTTGTCCAGCGGCTCGACCGAGACGGTCAGCGCCTCTTCCAGCTTGGTGAAGATCGCGTCGTTGCGCATCTCCATCGCTTCCTTGGCGTCGGCGATCAGCTGGGCTTCCTCGCGCGCCTCCTCGGCGCTGGCCATCACCTCGTTGCGCTCTTCGGCGGCATCACCAAGCGCGCTGGTCAGGAATTCCAGCGTGGCGAGCGTGTCCTGTGCATGGCCCATCTCGGTCGCGACGCCGGACTGGCTGTTCAGGGCCAGCGTCACGCGCTCGGCCTCGCCGCGGGCCTGGTCGCGGTCCTTGATCGTCTCGCGCAGCGTGTCCTGGATCGCCTCGATCCCGGTTTCCAGCTCGCGGCGGCGGTCTTCCGAGGCGAGAAGCCGCTCCTGCATCTCGGACACCTGGGTCAGCGCGATGTTGAAGCGTTCCTGGGCGCGGGCCGCCTCTTCGGCGCGCAGGTCGCGGTCGACCGAGAGCGCGTTCAGCCGCTGTTCGTAAAGCGCCTGCTGGCGGACCGATTGTTCCCGCGCCGATCCGGCGCCGATACTGTCCATCATGATCAGCGCGGTGGCGACGATGGTCCAGGCCAACGCCAGGGTGCCGCCGACGAGGGCGATGATCTGGGTGGCGGGGCGCAGGCGGATGAACCGGGTCTCGGTGTCGGACTTCAGGAACAGGCGCTGTTCGGGAAAGTGCCGTTCCAGGCTTTGATGGAACCGATAGGCGAGACGATTCAGCACGTTGGGGTCATCCGTTCATAGCCTTGGCAGGGGCTTCGCTACGTCACCCCAAGGCCTCCGGCCCCGGGCTCGGACCTGATTATCCACCCTGTTTCAGGGTCGCAACGATTTTGACCATATCCAGGGTTTTTCCGCGCGGTGGAGGGTTTTCATCGGCAAGAAACCGCCGATCATCCGGCATCTTCGGCCAGCGGCCAGTAGAAGTCGGGCGGCAGGCCTGCGTCGGCGCGCTTCTCCTCGTTGAACGGGGGTTTGAGCTGGCCGTGGAAATAGCGGCGGACGAGGGCGTGGAACACCTCTTTCGGGTCGGTCCCGTCACGACCGCAGAGCCAGTTGAACCATTTGGAGCCGTAGGCGACGTGGGACACCTCCTCGGCGTAGATCACCTCCAGCGCCTCGATCGCCTGTGTCTCGCCATGCTTGCGGAAGATCTCGATCATGCCGGGGGTGACGTCCAGACCGCGCGCCTCCAGCACCATCGGCACCACGGCGAGGCGGCCGTGCAGGTCGTTGGCCGTGTCCTCAGCCGCCCGCCACATGCCGGCATGGGCGGGCAGCGCGCCATAATGGCTGCCCATCGCCTCTAGGCAATCGCACATCAGGTTGAAATGCTTGGCTTCCTCGTCGGCGGCCTTCACCCAGTCGTCATAGAAGCCAAGCGGCATCGGCTGGCCGGTGAAGCGGGCAATGATGTCCCAGTGCAGGTCGACGGCGTTCAGCTCGATATGGGCGACGGCATGGAGAAGTGCGATCCGCCCCTCGGGCGAGCCGGGGCGGCGGCGGGGGACATCTTTCGGCGACAGGAGGTCCGGCTTTTCCGGCCGCGCAGGACGCAAGGGAGGCACCGCCTGGCCGATGGGCAGCGGCTGGCCCGCCGCGCGGGCGGCGAACCAGCGGGCGGCATGGGCGCGACCAAGGGCGGTCTTGGCGCGGCCATCGGCGGTCGTCAGGACCTCGACCGCCATCGCCGCCAGGCTTTGCGTCATTCCCAGGCTCCCCAAAAGTCTTCGGCGACCTTTGCCGGTTTTCGGGAAGGAACCCGGTCTGCGCCCTGCCTCACAGCGCCCGCGCCGCCGCCAGGACCTCGTCGGCATGGCCCTTGACGCTGACCTTGTTCCAGACCTTCGCTACCTTGCCCGATCCGTCGATCAGCACCGTCGTCCGCTCGATGCCCATATAGGTGCGGCCATACATGCTCTTCTCGCCCCAGACGCCATAATCCTCGGACACATGCCCCGTCTCGTCGGAGGCGAGCACGATCCCGAGACCGTGTTTCTTGCAGAACTTGTCGTGGCTTTTCACGCTGTCCTTCGAGACGCCGATCACCGTCGTCCCGGCCGCCGCGAAATCGGCCAGCCGCGCGTTGAAGTCCTGTGCTTCCAGCGTGCAGCCGGGCGTGTCGTCCTTGGGGTAGAAATACAGCACCACCTTGCCGGGACGCAGCGCCGAAAGCGTCACGGTTTCGCCGCCATCGCGGGGCAGGGTGAAATCGGGGGCGGTCTGTCCTTCGGAAATCATGCGCGGCTCCTTGCCTTGTGCTGCATTGTGACTAGGCATCTGGTTGCCTTCGCGCAAAGATAAAGGCAGGGACAGCGCGCGTCACCCCCGGTTTGGGGGTGGGGACATTTGCAACGGGGCGCCAGGCTTAGATGAACGACCAGTCGGCGGGCATGGAAGACGGGCATCTCCCCGTTGCCGCGCCGGGGCGACCGGAGCCGTTGATCCTGACCGATCCGCTGCCGTCCGCCCCTTCGCGCGCCGAACGGCGGCCCCGGGGGCGCAGGCGCGGGCGGATCAGCCTGACGGTGATCCTGACGCTGGTCGTGCTGGCGCTGGCCTTCGGCTACCTGACGCTCGCCTATACCGGCAAGGCGCTCAGCCTGCCGACCTGGACCGTGGCCGAGATCGAGGCGCGGATGAACGAGGGGCTGGCGGGCGCGCGGCTGCCGAAGGGCACGGCGGTCTCGCTGGGCGGCGTGGAACTGGCGGTTGCCCCCGACTTCGTCCCCCGCTTCCGCATCGAGGACATCCGCCTGATCGCGGGCAATGGCCGCTCGCTGCTGGCTCTGCCCGAGGCGCAGGTGGCGTTCGAGCCGAAGGCGCTCCTGACCGGCAAGATCCGCCCCTCGGAAATCCGCCTCTCCGGCGCGCGGCTGGCGGTCCGGCGCGATGTCACGGGCCGCATCGACCTGGAATTCGACGGGCACGGGGCGGGGCCGAAAAGCTCGTCCGAAGTGCTGGCCGCGGTGGAGACCCTGTTCGCCAGCCCCGCGCTGGCCTCGCTTTCCCGGATCGAGGCCGAGGGGTTGACGCTGGTCCTGACCGACGACCGGGCGGGGCGGACCTGGCAGGTGGGCGACGGGCGGCTGGCCATCCAGAACGGCGAAACCGCGATTTCCGCCGAACTGGGGCTGACGCTCCTCGACGGGACCGAACCTGCGCAGGCGGTGCTGACCGTCGTCTCCGACAAGGGGGCAAAGACCGCCCGCCTGACCGCCAAGGTCGACAACATCGCCGCGACCGACCTTGCCGCCATGGCCCCGCCGCTCGCCTTTCTCGGCTTCGTCGATGCGCCCATCTCCGGGGCGCTGGAGGCCCGGCTGGGCGCGGACGGCAACTTCGCGGGCCTGACCGCCCAGCTCAGCCTTGGCGCGGGCAGCCTCGCGCCCGGCAAGGGGGCACGGCCCATCGGCTTTGACCGCGCCGCCATGTCGCTGGCCTACGACCCGGCAACTGCGCGGATCGAGCTTGCGGACCTGTCCGTCGAAAGCCCCTCGCTGCGCCTGAAGGCCAGGGGTCATGGCGATCTGCTCGCGCCCGATGGCGGCCCGCTGCCCGCCGGGGCCCTGCCCGACAGCATTGTCGCCCAGATCGCCTTCCGCGAGGTGATGGTCGACCCCGAGGGCCTGTTCGAGGAGCCGATCCGCTTCGGCCGGGGCGCGCTGGACCTGCGCCTCCGTTTGCAGCCCTTCCGGCTGGACATCGGCCAGCTGGCGCTCACCGAAGGCGACGAACGCCTGCTCCTCTCCGGGCAGGTCGGCGCCGAGGAGGCGGGCTGGGGCGGCGCGCTGGATGTGCGGCTGAACCAGATCGACGCCGAGCGGCTTCTGAAGGTCTGGCCGGTGACCGCCGTGCCGAAGACCCGCCTGTGGTTTGCCGAGAATGTGGGCCAGGGGCAGCTGTCCGATGTGCAGGCCGCGCTGCGGCTGGAACCCGGCGGGCAGCCGCAGTTCAACCTCGCCTACGAATTCGCCGATACCGAGGTCCGCTTCGTGCGCACCCTGCCGCCGATCCTGAACGGGCGCGGACATGCCACGCTCGACAACATGACCTATACCGTCGCGCTGGATCAGGGTCATGTCATCGCCCCCGAGGGCGGGCGGATCGAGGCCGACGGGACGGTGTTCCAGATCCTCGACATCACCCAGCGCCCGGCGACGGCGAAGGTCGACCTCGTCACCTCCGCCAGCCTGACCGCCACGCTCTCGCTTCTCGACCAGCCGCCGTTCAGCTTTTTCTCCAAGGCCGGACAGCCCTACAACCTCGGCGACGGGCGGGCCGAGCTGACCGCGACGATCGTGATGCCGATGAAGCCGAAGATCCCGTTCGAGGAGATGAGCTTCACCGTCGCGGGGACGATCCGCAACCTGACCTCGCCCGCGCTTGTGCCGGGGCGCATCCTGACTGCGCCCGAGGTGAAGGTCGCGGTCGACACCGACGGCTTGCAGCTTTCGGGCAAGGGGATGCTGGACAAGATGCCCATCGACCTGACCTACCTGCAAGGCTTCGGCCCGGAACAGAAGGGCAGGGCGCGGGTCAATGGCACGGTCATGCTGTCCGATGCGGTGCTGCGCGACTTCGGGGTGGCTTTGCCCGCGGGCTCGGTCAAGGGCGAAGGCCCCGCGGCCATCGATGTGGCCCTTGTCAAGGACGAGCCGCCGCAGCTGACGCTGACCTCGACGCTGACGGGGCTTGCGCTGCGGCTCGATGCGCTGGGATGGTCGAAGGGCGCCAAGACGAAGGGCTCGCTCGACCTTGAAGCGCGGCTTTCGGCGCGGCGGCCGGTGGTGGAACGCCTGGTGCTGAAGGCCCCGGGGCTGGAGGCGCGGGGCAAGATCACCACCCGCGAGGGCGGGGGCCTCGATGCCGCCGTCTTCGACAGGGTCGTCGCGGGTGACTGGCTGGATGCGCCCGTCACCCTGACCGGCACCGGCAAGGGCGGGATGGAGGTGGCGCTGACCGGCGGCGCGCTCGACATGCGACGGATGCCCGACACCGGCGGCGGGCCGGGCGGCGGCGGGCCGATCTCGGTCCGGCTTGCTGCGCTGAGGATCTCGGACGGCATCCGGCTGACCGATTTCCGCGGCGAGTTCGGCAGCCGGGGTGGCTTCAACGGGCGCTTCGCCGCCGGGGTGAATGGCAAGGCCCAGATCGCGGGCGTCGTCGCCCCGGCCGAGGGGGGCAGCGCCGTCCGCATCACCTCCGAGGATGCAGGGGCTGTCATGGCCGCTGCCGGCATCTTCGACAAGGGGCGGGGCGGCAATCTGGACATGACGCTGTTCCCGCGCGGGCCGAAGGGGGAATACAACGGCACCGCCAGCTTCACCCGGCTGCGGGTGCAGGGCGCCCCCGCGCTGGCCGAGCTTCTGTCGGCGGTCTCGGTCGTGGGCCTGCTGGAACAGCTGAACGGCGAGGGGCTCGCCTTCAACAACGGCGAGGTCAAGTTCATCCTGACGCCCAAGGCGGTTGAGATCACGCAAGGTTCTGCCGTTGGCGCCTCGCTTGGCATTTCCTTCGCCGGGCTGTACCTGAACGGCTCGGGGCGGATCGACCTTCAGGGCGTGATCTCGCCGATCTATCTGCTGAACGGGGTGGGGCAGGTGTTGACCCGCAAGGGCGAGGGGCTTTTCGGTTTCAACTACCGGCTGACCGGCACCACCGACGCGCCCAACGTGTCGGTGAACCCGCTGTCGGTGCTGACCCCCGGCATGTTCCGCGAGCTGTTCCGCCAGCGCCCGCCCAACCTGAAGGACGCCCAGGGGGGCGGGGGATGAAGCTCTCCGATTTCGACTTCGACCTGCCCGAGGCGCTGATCGCCACCCGGCCCGCGCGTCCGCGCCCCTCGGCCCGGTTGCTCCTGGCCGAAGGCGATACGATCAGCGACCGCCAGGTGAGCGATCTGGTCGACATCCTGCGCCCCGGCGACCGGCTGGTCCTGAACAACACCCGCGTCCTGCCCGCGCGGCTGTTCGGCACCCGGCGCCGCGGGGACGCCGTGGCGAAGATCGAGATTACGCTGCTGGAGCCCGGCCCGACCGGCTGGCGTGCGCTGGCAAAGCCCCTGCGCAAGCTGCAGGCGGGCGAGGTGATCCGCTTCTCCGACCGCCTCGCCGCGACCGTGGCGGCGAAAACCGAAACCGACCTTCTGCTCACATTCGATCTGACCGGCGCCGATTTCGACGCCGCTTTGGCCGAGGCCGGGGTGATGCCGCTTCCGCCCTATATCGCTGCGAAGCGCGCGGCGGATGATCAGGACCGCACCGATTACCAGACCGTCTTCGCCCGTCACTCCGGCGCGGTGGCAGCCCCCACGGCCAGCCTTCACTTCGACGAGGACCTGCTGAAGGCGCTGGCCGCCAAGGGGGTCGAGTTCACCGAAGTCACCCTGCATGTCGGCGCGGGCACCTTCCTGCCGGTGAAGGTCGAGGATGTGACCACCCACCGGATGCATGCCGAATGGGGCCGCGTCACGGCGGCGGCGGCGGGTGAGATCAATGCCACCAAGCGGGCAGGGGGCCGGGTGATCCCCGTCGGCACCACCGCCCTGCGGCTGATCGAAAGCGCTGCGGACGAAAGCGGCATCCTGCATCCGTTCGAAGCGGAGACAGACATCTTCATCTACCCCGGCTACCGCTTCCGCGTGACCGACGCGCTGATGACCAACTTCCACCTGCCGCGCTCGACGCTTCTGATGCTTGTCTCGGCACTCATGGGCAAGGCGCGGATCGATCGCATCTACCAACATGCGCTGCGCCATGAGTATCGTTTCTTCTCCTACGGCGATGCCTCGCTCCTGATTCCCTGAAAGGCCCCCCATGCTGCGTGTCCTCGCCCATTCCTGGCCGCTTCTGACCGGCGTGATGCTCCTGATGGTGGGCAACGGGGTGCAGGGCACACTGCTCGGCATCCGCGGCACGCTGGAAAGCTTCTCCACCTTCCAGCTGTCGGTGGTGATGTCGGCCTATTTCCTCGGCTTCCTGATCGGCTCGCGCCTCGCCCCCGCGATGATCCGCAACGTGGGCCATGTGCGGGTCTTCGCAGCCCTGGGCTCGGTTATCTCGGCGGTGCTGGTGCTGTATCCGATGCTGGTCGAATGGCAGGCCTGGGCCGCCATGCGCGTCATCATCGGCTTCGGCTTCGCCGGCATCTACATCACCGCCGAAAGCTGGCTGAACAACACCGCCACCAACGAGACGCGCGGCCAGGCGCTGTCGCTCTACATGATCGTGCAGATGCTGGGCATCGTCGCCAGCCAGCTTTTGCTCACCTTCGGCGACCCCTTCGGCTACGAGCTGTTCCTGATCCCCTCGGTCCTCGTCTCGCTGGCCTTCCTGCCGATCCTCCTGGCCGACAGCCCCGCCCCCACCTTCGACAGCGCGCAAAGGTTGGGCTTCCGCGAACTGTTCCGCATCTCGCCGGTGGGCTGCGTGTCGATGCTGATTTCGGGCGGCGTGTTCTCGGCCATGTTCGGCATGGCCTCGGTCTGGGGGACGCTCAGCCTTCTCTCGCTCACGCAGATCGCGCTTTTCACCACCTTTCTCTATGTCGGCGGGCTGGTGCTGCAATACCCGATCGGGCGCCTCTCCGACCGGATGGACCGGCGCAAGATCATGCTGTGGCTCGCGGTGGCGGCAGCGGCGGTGATGGCGGTGGCAACGGTGGTCAACCTGCCGTTCCCCGCGCTGCTGGCGGTGGCGGCGATCCTGGGCGGGATCACCTATCCGATGTATTCGCTGATCATCGCCTATACCAACGACTATCTCTCGCGTGAGCAGATGGCCTCCGCCTCGGCCGGGCTGATCTTCCTGAACGGTTTCGGCGCGATCTTCGGCCCGCTGGTGACGGGCTGGCTGATGGGACGGGTGGGGCCGCATGGCTTCTTCCTGTTCATCGGCCTGCTCTATGCGGCGCAGGCGGGTTATATCGGCTGGCGGATGACCCGGCGGCAGGCGCCCTCGGTCACCGATGCCTATGTGATCGTGACGCCGACCGCCTCGACCGTGGCCGCGACCGCGGTGATGGGCGCCGCGGCCGAGATCGGCCCCTCGCCGGAAAGCCCGGCCGCGGCGGCCCAGGCGGCCGAGGCGCTGATGATCCAGCATCCGGCCCCTGCGACCCCGGCGGAAAACCCGCCCGAGGGCAAAGCCTGAGGTTGCGCCGCCCCGCCCCGCCTGCCAGTCTGCAGGAAACGGAGGGGAGACGCCGATGTCGGATCCGATCGAGGTTCTGGAATTCTGGCTGCACGAGATCGGCCCGAAGGGCTGGTATGCTGGAGGCGACGAGATCGACACCCTCTGCCGCGACCGTTTCGGCGACCTCTGGCAATCCGCGCGGGACGGGGGTCTCGACCATTGGGTGGACGGCACCGTCGGCACGCTGGCCTACCTGATCCTGACAGACCAGATCCCCCGCAACATCCATCGCGGCACCGCGCTGGCCTTCGCCACCGACCCGCAGGCCCGCGCCGCTGCGCGCAAGGCGCTGGCCGAAGGCTGGGACCTGAACGCCCCCGAGCCCGAACGCCAGTTCTTCTACATGCCCTTTGAGCATTCCGAGGACCCGGAGGACCAGAAGCTTGCGGTGAAGTTCTTGACCGAACGGATGGCCTCCGATCCCGAGATGGCGCTGCACGCCCGCGCGCACCAAGAGATCATCGCCCGCTACGGCCGCTTCCCCACCCGCAATGACGCCCTCGGCCGGACCAGCAGCCCGGAAGAGCGGGCCTATCTCGACGAAGGTGGCTACATGGCGGTGGTGAACCGGCTGAAAAGCCATGCATCCGGCGCATAGGCCCATGGCACTGCCAATGTTGCTTGGATTTTTGAGATAGTTTAATGGCAAACTACTTTTTCTGGAGGAGGGAAAGATGGCTGCCCAAAGCTTCGACGTTATCGTGATCGGTGCCGGACCGGGGGGCTATGTCGCCGCCATCCGCGCCAGCCAGCTTGGCCTGAAGGTCGCCATCGTCGAACGTGAGCATCTGGGCGGCATCTGCCTGAACTGGGGCTGCATCCCGACCAAGGCGCTGCTGCGCAGTGCCGAGGTGTTCCACCTGATGCATCGCGCCAAGGACTTCGGGCTGAAGGCTGATGGCATCGGCTATGACCTCCCTGCCGTCGTCGCCCGGTCGCGCGGGGTGGCGAAGCAGCTGTCCGGCGGCATCGGCCATCTGATGAAGAAGAACAAGGTGACCGTCTTCATGGGCACGGCGACGCTGCCGAAGCAGGGCGTCGTCTCGGTCAAGACCGACAAGGGCACCGAGGAGCTGACGGCGAAGTCGATCATCCTCGCCACCGGCGCGCGGGCACGCGAACTTCCGGGGCTGGAGGCGGATGGCGATCTGGTCTGGTCCTACAAGCACGCGCTGGTCGCGTCCCGGATGCCGAAGAAACTGCTGGTGATCGGCTCCGGCGCCATCGGCATCGAATTTGCCAGCTTCTTCAACACGCTCGGTGCCGAAACCACCGTCGTCGAGGTGATGGACCGCATCCTTCCGGTGGAAGACGCTGAAATCAGCGCCTTCGCGAAAAAGGCTTTCATCAAGCAGGGGATGAAGATCCTGGAAAAGGCCGCGGTCAAGAAGCTGGACCGCAAGCCCGGGCAGGGCGTCACCGCCCATATCGAGCAGGACGGCAAGGTCACGACGCAGGGCTTCGACACGGTGATCTCTGCCGTCGGCATCGTCGGCAACGTGGAAAACCTCGGGCTGGAAGCGCTCGGCGTGAAGATCGACCGGACCCATGTGGTGACCGACGAATTCTGCCGCACCGGGGTCGATGGCCTCTATGCCATCGGCGACATCGCGGGGGCGCCCTGGCTTGCCCACAAGGCCAGCCATGAGGGCGTGATGGTGGCGGAACTGATCGCCGGGAAACACCCGCACCCGATCAAGCCGAACTCCATCGCGGGCTGCACCTATTGCCAGCCGCAGGTCGCCAGCGTGGGCCTGAGCGAGGCCAAGGCGAAAGAGGCAGGCTTTGAGATCAAGGTCGGCCATTTCCCCTTCATCGGCAACGGCAAGGCCATAGCGCTGGGGGAACCCGAGGGCATGATCAAGACCGTCTTCGATGCGAAGACGGGTGAGCTTCTGGGCGCCCATATGATCGGCGCGGAAGTGACCGAGCTGATCCAGGGCTATGTCATCGGCCGCACGCTGGAGACGACCGAGGAAGACCTGATGAACACCGTCTTCCCGCATCCGACGCTGTCCGAGATGATGCACGAAGCCGTGCTCGATGCCTACGGACGCGCACTCCACATCTGATGCGGGGCTGAACCGGATCGTGATGCAGAAGGCCAGCCGGGACTGGATCACGGGTCTCGGGCCGGAGCGGCTGGACGTTGCCGAACTCTCGGGCAAATGGGGTGAAGGCTTCCCGTTCCGCAGCTACCGCAGCCTGCAGTTCCGCAAGTTCGACCCCTGCCTCGGGCCGCTGCTGGACGAGGCCGGAAAGGTGGTGCGCTTCGACCTGATCCTCGCCAATCAGGTGTGGGAGCATGTCGACCGCCCCCATGCCGCCACCCGCAATATCTGGCGGATGCTGCGCCCCGGCGGCTGGTTCTGGCTCGCCGTGCCGTTCTTCATGCCCTACCACGCCGTCCCGGTCGACTGCTCGCGCTGGTCGGCGCGGGGGCTGGCGAACCTGCTGGTCGAGGCGGGCTTCGACCCGGACCGGGTGCAGGCGCATCAATGGGGCAACCGCCATGTCGCCGCCCGCAACCTGGAACTTCCCTGGCCACCGGAATACCGCGAGGGCGACGACCTGACCAATGACCCGGACTTCCCCGTCGTCACCTGGGCGATGGGGCAGCGCTACTAGTCCTCCCGGACCATTCGCACGGCGGCGGGCTGACGTTCCGAAGACGGCTGGCTTCGATAGGACATGCCTAAACCCGACCCGCCGCCAAGATCCCTGGCCAGTTTCCTGGCGGACCTTGCTACCAGGCGTCCCCATTGCTGGAAGGGATAAATCCAGATCAGGATCGGGTTCTTGTCACTGAGGCCCGAACTGAGCGCTCCCATTGGAGCATGGCAAGGGCCGGGATCATAATAGGTGCCGAAGGCGAGATCGAAGAGCGGGATCATGGTGGCGAGATTCTTGCCTTGGGCTTCCTTCACATCGGCATGATGCCAACGATGGAAGGCGGGCGAAGCCAGCACATATTTGAAAGGCCCGTGCGTCCAATCGAGATCGAGATGCACATAGAAATTGTGCATAAGCCGCAAGAGCGCGAGGATCGGGATCAACTGCGGTAGTTGCATCCAGGTCAGCAGGAACAGATAGGTGATCTGCATCGCCGTGCTTTCCAAAAAGTGGATGCGGAAGGTGGTGAAGCCGTTCACATGCGTGTCGGTGTGATGCGCCGCATGGGCGGGCCAGCCCCAGCGTGTATGCATGGCGCGGTGCAGGAAGTAGTCGCAGAAATCGCGCCCTACTATGACCAGCAGGAAGCCGATCCAGACCGCCGGCCCGGCCCAGAAATCGGCGGGAAGGGTCGGGATGTGGAGTGCGCTGTAGATACGCTGGGCAAAGCCATTGATTTCCTGGTGGAAAAACAAGCTGACTGTCATGTTCATGACATGAACGACAAAGGTGGTTGCAGTGTTCTGAAAGGCGTGGCGGCTAAGTTCGTCGGTCTTGCGGAAGCCGAAATAGAGGATCAGCGAGAAGATGGTGCAGATGAGATAGAACGCTGGCTCGCGCAGTGTCCGGATGAAATCGTTGATTGTGTCGAACAAATCCATCGGCCGTCGGTCCTGTCTGATTGCGCACATGATCGAGATCCGATCCTGCGGCACGGATGCCCGATGCAGCGATTGCCGACCAATGTGGCGCAAGTTTGACGGATTTTGCATTGCCCGGCCATGGGCCTTTCTGATGCGCATCGCCGGGAATGGCGCTGGAAACCTGGGCAAGCAGAGGATACGAAGCGCCATGCGCAAGCCTCCTCCGATGGTTCTTGTCGTTCTTTTATGGGCCGCCGGCCTCGGCGCCGCGGCCCAGTTCGGCAAGATCTCGATCCTCTACGAAACCCTCCGCGCCAGCTACGGCGGGAATGGCGAGGTCGCCCTCGGCCTCGTCGTCTCCATCGTCGGCATGGTCGGCCTGATCTTCGGCACCACGGCGGGCCTTCTGGTTGCCCGCATCGGCCCCCGTCGCGCCATTCTGGCCGCGCTGGCCGCCGGGGCCGCCATGTCCGCCCTCCAGTCCCTGATGCCCGCCTATCCCCTGATGCTCGCCTCCCGCATCGTCGAGGGCGCGAGCCACCTTGCCATCGTCGTCGTCGGCCCAACGATGATCGCCGCGCTGGCCCCGGAGCACCGTCGCCCCCTCGCCATGACCCTCTGGTCGTCGTTCTTCGGTGTGACCTACGCCATCCTCGCCCTGGTCGGCCCCCACGTCACCCCCACTACCCTTTTCCTCGGCCACGCCGCCTATATGGCCGCCCTCGCCGCGATCCTGGCCCTGACCCTGCCGCCGGACCCGCGCCATGATCACCTCCCGCTTGGCAACCTTCTCGCCCAGCACGCCGAGATCTACCTCTCGCCCCGCCTCTCTGCCCCGGCGATGGGGTTCTGCTGCTACACCTTCCTCTATGTCGCCATCCTGACGCTTCTTCCGCCGGAAACCCCCGAGACCCACCGCGCGCTCATCGCCGCCGGGATGCCGCTCGTCTCCATCGCCGTGTCGCTGACCCTGGGGGTGAGGCTCCTCGGCCGGATGTCCGCCGTCCGCCTGGTCCAGTACGGCTACGCCGCCGCCATCCCGGGCTTCCTGCTTCTGTGGGTGTTCTGGGGGCAGGGGGCCGGGATGGTGGCGGGCGGGTTCCTGCTTTCCGCCGCGCTGGGGATCGTCCAGGGCGCCAGCTTCGCCTCGATCCCCGAGCTGAACGCCACGCCGGAAGATCGCGCCCGCGCCGCCGGGGCGGTGGCGCAACTCGGCAACCTCGGGACGACCACCGGCACGCCGGTGCTTGCCGCGCTTCTCGCCAGTGCCGGGCCTGCGGGCCTGGGCCTTGCCGCCGTCACCCTCTGCTGCGCGGGGATCGCCATCCACGCGGTGCAGAAGGCCCGGCGGCAGCGTCTGGCCTGAGTTTACAGCGCCACCACCGCGCCGCCGCCTGCCGCCCAGTCGCGCAGGCCGCCAAGGTTGACCACCGGCCCATAGCCCATCCGGGTCAGCGTCTCGGCCGCCATCCCCGACCGCCCGCCCGAGGCGCAGTAGACCGCCACCGGCAGCCCCTGCGGCAATTCGCATCCCGGTTGGCGCGGGTCGCATTTCAGCGGCAGCAGCGACAGCGGGATCAGCCTCGCCCCCTGGGCCACGCCCGACGCCCTGGCCTCGGCCAGCTCGCGGACGTCGATCAGCAGCATCCGGCCCTGAGCCACCTGCTCGGCGACTTCGGTCATGCTGGGCTTGGGGGCAGAGCGGAAGATGGAAAACATGGGGCACCTCGGTTTGTCGTGAATACCTATATAACTTTGAAGGTGATAAAGTAAAGTCCGCTGATTTGGTGAGTACCGTTCATGGTCCGTTCACATTTTCCGGTTGGAGACTCGTCGGAAGTAACCTATCTCTGCGACTGCTGGGTCGAGGACGGGTCATGGCGGAACAGAAGTTCATCGAAGTGCGCGGCGCGCGCGAGCACAACCTCAAGGGCGTCGATGTCGCGATCCCCCGCGACCAGCTGGTGGTGATCACCGGGCTGTCGGGCTCGGGCAAGTCCTCGCTGGCCTTCGACACGATCTATGCGGAAGGCCAGCGCCGCTATGTCGAAAGCCTGTCGGCCTATGCCCGGCAGTTTCTCGACATGATGGGCAAGCCGGATGTGGATCATATCTCGGGCCTGTCCCCCGCCATTTCCATCGAGCAGAAGACCACCTCGAAGAACCCCCGCTCGACCGTCGGCACGGTGACGGAGATCTACGATTACCTGCGCCTTTTGTTCGCCCGGGTCGGCACGCCCTATTCCCCGGCGACCGGCTTGCCGATCACCGCGATGCAGGTGCAGGACATGGTGGACGCCGTGATGGCGATGGAAGAGGGGACGCGGGCCTATCTGCTGGCCCCGATCATTCGTGACCGCAAGGGCGAGTATCGCAAGGAGTTCCTGGAGCTGCGCAAGCAGGGCTTCCAGCGGGTGAAGGTCAATGGTGCCTTCTATGAGCTGGAGGAGCCGCCGACGCTGGACAAGAAGTTCCGCCACAACATCGACGTGGTGGTCGACCGGATCGTCGTGCGCGAGGGGATCGAGACGCGGCTGGCCGACAGCTTCCGCACCGCATTGAACCTGGCTGACGGGATCGCGGTGATCGAACTGGCCGAGGCGAAGGAGGGCGAAGAACCCCAGCGCATCACCTATTCCGAGAAATTCGCCTGCCCGGTTTCCGGCTTCACCATCGCCGAGATCGAGCCGAGGCTCTTCTCTTTCAACGCGCCCTTCGGCGCCTGCCCGGTCTGCGACGGGCTGGGGATGGAGCTCTTCTTCGACGAACGGCTGGTGGTGCCAGACCAGAACCTGACCCTGTTGCAGGGCGCCATCGCGCCCTGGGCCAAGTCGAAATCGCCTTACCTGACCCAGACGATGGAGGCTTTGTCCAAGCACTACGGCTTCAACCTGAAGGCCAAGTGGAAGGACCTGCCCGACAGCGTGAAGGAGCTGTTCCTGCGCGGCTCGAACGGCGAGGAGATCGAGTTTCGCTATGACGAGGGCGGTCGGGTCTATCAGGTGAAGCGGGTCTATGAGGGCATCATCCCCAACATGGAACGCCGCTACCGCGAGACCGACAGCGCCTGGAGCCGCGAGGAGATGGAGCGCTACCAGTCGAACCGGGCCTGCGGGGCCTGTGGCGGCTATCGCCTGAAGCCCGAGGCGCTGGCGGTGAAGATCGCGGGCCTGCATATCGGCCAGGTGGTGCAGATGTCGATCACCGAGGCCTTCGCCTGGGTGGAGGGCGTGGCGGAGACCTTGACCAAGCAGCAGAACGAGATCGCCCGCGCGATCCTGAAGGAAATCCGCGAACGCCTTGGTTTCCTTGTCAATGTCGGCCTGAACTACCTAACGATGAGCCGGGCGGCGGGCACGCTTTCTGGCGGGGAATCGCAGCGGATCAGGCTGGCGTCGCAGATCGGGTCGGGCTTGACCGGCGTGCTCTATGTGCTGGACGAGCCGAGTATCGGCCTGCACCAGCGCGACAACGACCGGCTTCTGACCACGCTGAAGAACCTGCGCGATGCGGGCAATACCGTGCTGGTGGTGGAGCATGACGAGGATGCTATCCGCGAGGCGGATTATGTCTTCGACATGGGGCCGGGCGCCGGGGTGCATGGCGGGCAGGTGGTGAGCCACGGCACGCCCGCCGAGGTGGCGGCGGACCCGGCCAGCCTGACCGGCCAGTATCTTTCCGGCACGCGGGAGATTTCGGTGCCGAAGGTGCGGCGCAAGGGGAACGGCAAGAAGTTGGTGGTCGTCGGCGCGACGGGGAACAACCTGAAAAGCGTCACCGCCGAATTCCCGCTGGGCAAGTTCGTTTGCGTGACCGGGGTGTCGGGGGGCGGCAAGTCCTCGCTGACCATCGAGACGCTCTACAAGACCGCCGCGATGCGCCTGAACGGCGCACATGAGACGCCGGCGCCCTGCGAGACGATCAAGGGGTTCGAGCATCTGGACAAGGTGATCGACATCGACCAGCGGCCCATCGGCCGGACCCCGCGGTCAAACCCGGCCACCTATACCGGGGCCTTCACGCCCATCCGCGACTGGTTCGCGGGGCTGCCGGAATCGAAGGCGCGGGGCTACGGTCCCGGACGGTTCAGCTTCAACGTCAAGGGTGGGCGCTGTGAAGCCTGCCAGGGCGATGGCGTATTGAAGATCGAGATGAACTTCCTGCCCGACGTCTATGTCACCTGCGAGACCTGCAAGGGCCATCGCTACAACCGTGAGACTCTGGAAATAAAGTTCAAGAACAAGAGCATCGCCGATGTTCTTGACATGACATGCGAAGATGCGCGCGACTTCTTCCAGGCGGTCCCCGCGATCCGCGAGAAGATGGATGCTCTGGTCGAGGTGGGGCTGGGCTATATCAAGGTCGGCCAGCAGGCGACCACGCTCTCGGGCGGCGAGGCGCAGCGGGTGAAGCTCTCTAAGGAGCTCAGCCGCCGGGCGACCGGGCGGACGCTGTACATCCTTGATGAACCGACCACCGGGCTCCACTTCGAGGATGTGAGGAAGCTTCTGGAAGTGCTTCATTCCCTTGTGGAACAGGGCAACACGGTGGTGGTGATCGAGCACAATCTGGACGTGGTGAAAACCGCCGACTGGGTGATCGACATCGGCCCCGAAGGCGGCGACGGCGGCGGCGAGATCGTGGCGACCGGCACGCCGGAGGATGTGGTCAAGGTCGCAGCCAGCCACACCGGGCATTATCTGAAGGATTTGCTGAAGCCCCGGCGGGTGGCGGCGGAATAGGATAGGCAACCTGCCTGTAGCTGCTCGGGCCGTTGATTTCTGGCTATCATGGCCCTATGATGGCCAAGTTAGCCATGAGGATGCCATGCCCAATGTGCAACTGACCGAAGCGATGCAGGACTATGCCGAACGGCAGGTCAGGTCCGGCGCCTATGCCAATGTCTCGGAGGTCGTGCGCGCCGGGATGCGCAAGCTGATGGACGAGGACGGGGCGACCGCCTTCTACCGCCTGAAGCGCGAACTGGGAGAGGCGATGGCTGAACCTGTAGTGGACGTCGATCTGGACGAGTTGTTTTCCGTGAAGCGCGGGTAGCCTTTTGCCGATTCAGTTCCGGGCAAGGGCCATTGCTGATCTTGAGCAGATAAAGTCCTGGGGCGTGGCGGAATGGGGCGAGGACCGGACCGACGCCTTTCTGGCAGCGATGCGGGCGTCGGTTTTCCGGCTTGCCGAATTTCCTCATCTCGGCAGCCCGCGACCTGCACTTCACCCGTTGCTACGGTCGATGCGCTTTGAAGGCTATCTGATCTTCTACGTGAATGAACCTGAAGGCCCGACCATCGTCGCTGTGCTGCACGAGCGCCGCAATCACGCGGCGCTCGACTTTTCATCGAGGTGGACCGTGACCGGTGAGGCCGTCGTTCAATCCAGCGCCTTGAAGTTCAGGCTGGCGCCATCCTTGATGCCGCTGAACCAGCGCGCGGTGACGGTCTTGGTCTTGGTGTAGAAGCGGAAGGCATCCGGCCCGTATTGGTTCAGATCGCCGAAGGCCGAGCGTTTCCAGCCGCCGAACGAGAAGTAGGACAGCGGCACCGGGATCGGGAAGTTGATCCCGACCATGCCCACGTTCACCCGGCTGGCGAAGTCGCGGGCGGTGTCGCCGTCGGCGGTATAGATCGCGGTGCCGTTGCCGTATTCGTTGTCCATCACCAGCTTCAGCGCGGCGTCGTAGGAGGGCATCCGCACGGTCGAGAGGACCGGGCCGAAGATTTCCTGCTTGTAGATGTCCATCTCGGGCGTGACATGGTCGAAGAGCGTGGCGCCGACGAAGAAGCCGTTCTCATAGCCCTGGATCTTCAGCCCGCGGCCGTCGACCACCAGCTTCGCACCCTGGTCCACGCCGGAGGTGATCAGACCCTTGACGCGTTCCTGCGCTTGCTTGGTGATCAGCGGGCCGAAATCCACATCGTTTCCGGCGGTATAGGGGGCGACCTTCAACTTCTCGATCCGCGGGATCAGGCGCTCGACCAGCGCGTCGGCAGTCTTTTCACCGACCGGAACGGCGACCGAGATCGCCATGCAACGTTCCCCCGCCGCGCCGTAGCCTGCACCCACCAGCGCATCCGCCGCCTTGTCGAGATCGGCGTCGGGCATGATGATCATGTGGTTCTTCGCGCCGCCGAAGCATTGCGCGCGCTTGCCGTTACTGGCAGCCCGGCCATAGATGTATTGCGCGATCGGGGTGGAGCCGACGAAGCCCACGCCCTGGATCACCGGATGGTCGAGAATGCCGTCCACCACCTCCTTGTCGCCGTTCACCACCTGCAACACGCCGTCCGGCAGGCCCGCCTGTTGCAGCAGTTCCGCGAGGAAGAGCGAGGTCGAGGGCACCCGCTCCGACGGTTTCAGGATCATCGCATTGCCCGAGGAGATCGCCGGGCCGATCTTCCACAGCGGGATCATGGCGGGGAAGTTGAACGGCGTGATTCCGGCAACGACGCCAAGGGGTTGCCGCATGGCGTAAAGGTCGATGCCCGGACCGGCGCTGTCCATCATCTCGCCCTTCAGCATCGCCGGGGCGCCCATGCAGACCTCGATCACCTCAAGGCCGCGCTGCACGTCGCCCTTGGCGTCGGGAATGGTCTTGCCATGTTCGCGCGCGACCATCTCGGCCAGCTTGTCCATGTTCTGGTTGATCAGCGCGCCGAAGGCCATCATCACCCGGGCGCGGCGCTGCGGGTTGGTCGCGGCCCAGCCCACCTGCGCCTTCGCGGCCTCCTGGATCGCGTGGTCCAGCTCGCCCAGCGTGGCCAGCGCGACGCGGGACTGCACTTCGCCGGTGGCGGGGTTGTAGATGTCGCTGAAGCGGCCGGAAGTCCCGGCGACCTGCTTGCCGTTGATCCAGTGTCCGATCTCTTGCATGAGAATCCCTCCTATGGTTGCAAACCTTTTATCCTTGCACAAACGCCAGACAAAGCGGCAATGTGCCAAAAGCATTTTGCAGGATTGCATGCCTCCTCGTTGCCTTTCAGGCGCTCGTCGGGGCCTTACGACGAGAAGCGAAGCGCACGAGGAGTTTGCCTTGGACTGGGACGACCTGCGCGTGTTCCTTGCGGTGGCGCGGACGGAAAGCCTGTCGGCGGCGGGCAAGCGACTGAAGATCGACCCGGCCACGGTGGGCCGCCGCATCGCAAGGCTGGAGGAGGCGACGAAGGCCCGGCTCTTCAGCAAATCCCCGCAGGGCTATGCCCTGACCGAAGAAGGCGCGCGGCTGATCCCGCATGCGGAAACCGCCGAACGCGCGGCGCTGGGGGCGGAGGAAAGCCTGTCCGGGCCCGGCGGGTTGACCGGGTTGATCCGTCTCGGCGCCCCGGATGGTTGTGCGAACTACCTTCTGCCGCAGGTTCTGGCGCCTATCTGCGATGCCAATCCGGGGCTGGAGGTGCAGATCGTGGCGCTGCCCCGCGTCTTCAATCTGTCCAAGCGCGAGGCGGACATGGCGATAGCCGTCAGCCGCCCCGAGGCCGGGCGGCTGACCGTGCAGAAGCTGACCGACTACCGCCTGCATCTGGCCGCGAGCCGCGACTATCTGGCCAGCGCTCCCGCGATCCACAGCCCGCAGGACCTGATCCCGCATCGGATCGTCGGCTATATCCCCGACCTGATCTTCGACAAGGAACTGGACTACCTGGCCGAGATCGGCATCGGGCCAGCGACACTGACCTCCAACTCGGTCTCGGTGCAGCTGAACTGGCTGCGGCACGGGGCAGGGGTCGGCGTGGTGCATGATTTTGCGCTGCCCGCCGCCCCCGGACTGACCCGCATCCTGACCGGCCAGATCAGTCTTACCCGCAGCTTCTGGCTTATCCGCCATGAAAGCGACACCCGGCTGGACCGGCTGAACCGCTTTGCCGACCAGCTGACCCGCGAGGCCCGGGCCGAGATGGCGCGGCTGGAAACTGTACTTCGGCAGGACGAAAAGCCGCGCTTGACAGAATCCCCTTTCCGGCCCGACCCTTGACCTCCGGTCAGGAGGAGGGGCCGTCCCATGCTCGTACAGCAGATCCTCGCATCCAAGGGCGATCACGGCGTGATCACGGTGGCACCCGGAACTTCGGTCCAGGCGGTGGCCGAGCTTCTGTCGTCGAAGCGCATCGGGGCGGTGATCGTCTCGGCGGATGGCAAGACGGCCAAGGGCATCGTGTCCGAGCGCGACATCGTGCGCGAGTTGGGAAAACGCGGTTCCGTCTGCCTGGGCGACAAGGTAGAAACCCTGATGACCGCGAAGATCGTCTCCTGCACCCGGACGGAAGGCACCGATGCGGTGCTGGGCCGGATGACCGACGGCCGCTTCCGCCACATGCCGGTGATCGAGGAGGGGCAGATGATCGGCCTCATCTCCATCGGCGACGTGGTCAAGGCCCGGCTGATGGAGCTGGCTGCGGAAAAGGACGCGCTGGAAGGCATGATCAAGGGCTTCTGATCCGGTAGAAAGCCCTTGCGCCCCGCCGCGCAATATTGTTGCGTGCGCGGGTCGGGCGGCTGCGGAGGACACCATGCGCATCGGGCTTTATCCGGGGACCTTCGACCCGATCACCCTTGGTCATACCGACATCATCCAGCGCGCGATGGCGCTGGTCGACCGGCTGGTGATCGGGGTGGCGATCAACCGCGACAAGGGGCCGCTCTTCACGCTGGAAGAGCGGGTGGCAATGGTCGAGGCCGAATGCGCGGCGATCACTGCAAAGACCGGGGGCGAGATCGTCGTCCACCCGTTCGAGAACCTGTTGATCGACTGCGCGCGCGACGTGGGCGCCGGGATCATCATCCGCGGCCTGCGGGCGGTGGCGGATTTCGAATACGAATTCCAGATGGTCGGGATGAACCGGGCGCTGGATGCCAGCATCGAGACGGTCTTCATGATGGCCGATGCCCGGCGGCAGGCCATCGCCTCGAAACTGGTGAAGGAAATCGCCCGGCTGGGGGGCGACGTGTCGAAATTCGTCCCGGCCCCGGTCGTGGGCGCGCTGGCGGGCAAATACGCCTGACATGCAAAAGGGGCCCGAAGGCCCCCGCATCAGCCCGGCAGTGACTGCCTGGCTCAGGCCACCTTGCCGTAGACGGCTTCGCGCGCAAGACGCTCGGCGTCGCCCGGGTAGATCCCCAGGTCCAGCGCGATGTCGGCGGGCAGGTTGGCAATCTCGCTGCGGGTCTTGCGATACAGCGCATAGTTCGCGGCGGCGGTCTTCAGCATTTCATACACAGAGGTCATCTTCATCGTCCTTCTCATCGGCGAGGGGTCTGCTTTTCCTTCTCGCGTGGCCAGAACATAATGATTTCGTTAGCGCCAACAACGACCAATGCTGCGGTGCGGCTATGCGGGGGTTGCATGGCTTTGGAAAATAAAAAAGGCGCCCTAAGGCGCCAATTTCCTGAATTTTCAATAAGATCAGATCAGCTTGCCCATCGCGACCGCCGTATCAGCCATGCGATTGGAGAAACCCCATTCGTTGTCATACCAGCTCAGGATCGACACGAAGGTCCCGTCCATCACCTTGGTCTGGTCCATGTGGAAGACGGAGGAATGCGGGTCGTGGTTGAAGTCCGACGACACCAGCTTCTCGTTGGTATAGCCAAGGATGCCTTTCAGCGGCCCGTCCGCCGCCGCCTTGATCGCGGCATTCACCTCCTCGACCGAGGTCGCGCGCTTGGCGATGAACTTCAGGTCCACGACCGAGACGTTCGGCGTCGGCACCCGCATGGCGAAGCCGTCGAGCTTGCCTTTCAGTTCGGGCAGCACCAGCCCCACCGCCTTTGCGGCCCCGGTGGAGGTCGGGATCATCGACAGCGCCGCAGCGCGGGCGCGGTACAGATCCTTGTGCATCGTGTCCAGCGTCGGCTGGTCGCCGGTATAGCTGTGGATCGTGGTCATCATGCCCTTCTCGATCCCGATGGCGTTGTTCAGCACATAGGCCACGGGCGACAGGCAGTTGGTGGTGCAGGAGGCGTTGGAGACGACGATGTCATCCTTCGTCAGCGTCTTGTCGTTGACGCCGTAGACGATGGTCTTGTCGGCCCCGTCGCCGGGCGCGCTGATCAGCACGCGCTTCGAGCCGTTTTCCAGATGCGGCAGGCATTTCTCCTTGGAGGTGAAGATGCCGGTGCATTCCAGCACGATGTCCACATCACCCCAGGGCAGGTCGGCGGGGTTCTTCAGCGCCGTCACCCGCATCGGTCCGCGGCCGACGTCGATGGTATCGGCGCCCGTCGTTACCGTGGCCGGGAACTTGCCATGCACCGAATCATAGCGCAGCAGATGGGCGTTGGTCTCGACCGGGCCAAGATCGTTGATCGCGATGACCTCGATGTCGGTGCGGCCCGACTCGATGATGGCGCGCAGCACGTTGCGCCCGATGCGTCCGAACCCGTTGATGGCAACCTTCACGGCCATGACTCTTCCTTTCGAAGCTGGGACCCGTCCCCGATAGCGCTAACAATAACATATCGTGGGGAATTGCAACCGGAGTTTGCCGCGGTCAGTCCCAGAAATCCACCCATTCGACGAGGTCAAGGAATTTGCGGGCCAGGAATTCCAGCGCGACCCCGCCGTTCAGGGCGAGGTCGGCGATAACTCCAGCCAGAAGGATCAGGCCGATCCAGAGCGCGATTGTATTGGTCAAGACGGCCCCCAGAGGGCCGCGATGGCCCCGTTACTGCGCGAGCCGCCCCAGGACGCCGGCCACATCGGCCATTCGGCAGGAGAAGCCCCATTCGTTGTCATACCACGCCAGCACGCGAACGGAACGGCCCGCCACCTTGGTCTGGTCCGGCGCGAAGATCGAGGATTGCGGCGTGTGGTTGAAGTCGATGGACACCTTCGGCTCGGGGTCATAGGCCATGACCATGCCCATGTAGCCTGCACAGGCTTCCCTTACGATTTCGTTCACCTCGGCCACCGTCACCGATTTCTGCGCGATGAAGGTCAGGTCGACGGCCGAGACGTTGGGGGTGGGAACGCGGATCGCCGAACCCTCCAGCCGACCCGCCAGTTCCGGCAGCACCTCGCCGATGGCCTTGCCGGCGCCGGTCGAGGTCGGGATCATCGCCATCGCCGCCGACCGGGCGCGGTACAGATCCTTGTGGCGGCGGTCCAGCGTCGGCTGGTCGCCGGTGTAGCTGTGGATCGTGGTCATGATGCCGCTCTCGATGCCGATGCTGTCGTTCAGCACCTTGGCCAGCGGCGCCAGGCAGTTCGTCGTGCACGAGGCGTTCGAGACCACCTTGTGCTCGGGCAGAAGGCTGCGGTGGTTCACGCCGTAGACCACCGTCAGGTCGGCCCTTTTGGCCGGGGCCGAGACCAGCACCCGCTTCGCCCCGCGCCCCAGATGTACCGCCGCCTTGTCGCGGTCGTTGAACTTGCCGGTGCACTCCAGCACCACGTCCACACCCTGCCAGTCCAGCTCTTCCGGGTTGTAGGTCGACATCATCCGGATCGGTCCGCGGCCAAGGTCAAGCCCGTCCTCGGTCACCTTCACCAGACCGGGGAAGCGGCCATGAACGCTGTCGTAGCGCAGGAGGTGGGCGTTGGTCTCGACCGGCCCGGTGGCGTTGATCGCCACCACCTGCACGTCGTTGCGGTTCGATTCCGCGATATGGGCCAAGGTGCAGCGCCCGATGCGGCCAAAACCGTTGATGCCGACAGTTACCGTCATGAAAGACATCCCCCTCGCTATGCGTTTTACAGGCCTTAGCCGGTCCACGACAGTATGCAAGGCGGAAAGCGACACGTTATCAGGATGTTAGCGCAATCTTCGCCTGTTTGCGCTAACCCTCTGCAGCGCTTTGCCGAATCCTGCGTTCCGCGCTACATCCACGGTTGCAGGGCGGATGGGGCAGGGCATGAGCGGACTTCTCGCACTTCTCGACGATGTGGCGGCCATCGCCAAGGTCGCGGCGGCCTCGATCGACGATGTCGCGGCGGCGGCGGCCAAGGCTGGCACCAAGGCCGCGGGCGTGGTGATCGACGATGCCGCCGTCACGCCGAAATACGTCCACGGCTTCTCTGCCGACCGGGAACTGCCGATCATCTGGCGCATCTCGCTGGGCTCGCTTCGGAACAAGCTGGTCATCCTGTTGCCTGGCCTCCTCGCGCTCGACTGGTTTGCGCCCTGGGCGATCACGCCCCTTCTGATGCTGGGCGGGGCCTATCTCTGCTTCGAGGGCGCAGAGAAGCTGGCCCATGCCTTCGCCCCCCATGCCGACGAGGGCGTAGAGGCGGATTTCGACACCAGAGACCCGGCCCGGCTGGAACAGGAAAAGGTCGCTGGCGCGATCAAGACCGATTTCATCCTCTCGGCCGAGATCATGACCATCGCGCTTGCCACCATCGAAAGCCCCAGCTTCTGGCTGCAGGCGGTGACGCTGGCGGTGGTGGGCACGCTGATCACCGTTGCGGTCTATGGCGCGGTGGCGCTGATCGTGAAGATGGATGACGTCGGCCTGCATCTGGCCGCCAAGGGCCGCACCAGCGGGGGCAGGGCGCTTGGCCGCGGGCTGGTGCGCGGAATGCCGAAGCTGATGGCGCTCTTGTCCACCGTGGGGACGGCGGCGATGCTCTGGGTCGGCGGCAACATCGTGATCCACGGGCTTGAGGTGACGCATCTCTGGGCCTGGCCCTACCAGACGATCCATCACATCGCCGAGGCTGCCGCTCAGGCCGTCCCCGTGGCGCAGGGCTTCGTCACCTGGCTGGTGACCGCGGCGCTGGACGGGGTCTTCGGGCTGATCCTGGGGATTATCCTGATCCCGGTCGCCACCCGGCTGATCGGCCCGCTCTGGGCTGCCGTGACCGGCAAGAAGGCCGCCGCGCACTGACGGAACCCCGCCTGCCGTCTTGGCGTTGGTTCGCCGACCGGATGAGGAGGTGGCGCCATGGACCGCAGCGATTTCGAAGCCTGGGAGGAACGTGTCCGCGCCCGCGCCGACAAGCTCTGGCGCGAGGCGGGGCGACCGGACGGCGGCTCGAAGGCCTATCTCGCCGAAGCCCGCGAACTGATCGCCATCGAGGAGGTACCGCCCGCCACCCTCGACCCGGAAGAGGCCGCCGAGCCGGTGGTGGAAGAGGCATCGATCCAGGGCAACCTTGGCGAATTCCCCACGCTGACCGACCAGGGCGAGGAGCAGACCTTCCCGCACTCCGACACCGACGACGGCCCGCGCCTGTCGGACGGCGATGCTTCGGAAGAGGGGGGCGTCCTGCCGTCGGAAGACGAGCCCGACGAGGACCTGCCGGAGGTTTCGCTGGCGGATGCCGATGTCACCTCCAGCGCGCTCAACGCCGAGGACGACCCGCCGAACGACGACCTTAACGACGACGGGGTGCCGGACGCGGAAGATATCGACGACGATGTCGAGGGCGAGATGCCGCCCGGCGACGAGTATGAGGACAGCGCGCCGCCGCGCTAGCCTGCCTGCTGCACCAGCGCCAGCCGCTGCGCCAGGGCCGAGACGAGGTCGGTCCGTGTCACGATCCCCACCACGCGCGGGCCTTCGACCACGGCCACCGCCTCGGCCCCGCCGTCGGCCAGAAGCGGCATGATCGCCCCGACAGGCGTGTCCGGCGCGATGCGGGGGGTGTCGGTCTCCATGATCTCGGCGGCTTTCGGGGGCCGTTTGCGGTGGCTGTCGATCAGATGCGCGAGGGCCCGGATCAGGCTGTGATGCTGGCGGAAGGCATCCTCGCGGGCCCGGCGGATCAGGTCGATCTGGAAGATCAGGCCCAGCAGCCGGTCTTCCTCGCCCACCACCGGCAGCGAGGTGAAGCCGCGCTTGCGGAAGATATCGGCGACCTGGCTCAGCGGCGCCTCCGGCCCCACCGTCACCAGATCGCGCGACATGATGTCCGAGGCCGCGAACCCTTCCATCCGCCGCGCCGCCGCGGCCTGTTCCGCCGCCCCCACCAGCCGGGCAAGGTCGGCGACACCGACGTTCGACGATTGCCGGAAGTCCTCCAGGATCGTCGCCAGTTCCGCTGGGTCGAGACCGATGCGCTCTTCCGGCTTGGGGTCGATGGTGCCATGTGCCCCCGGCTGGGCGGGCTGGCGGAACGGGTAGACCCGGCCCACCGCGCGGTTCCACGGGATGCCGATCGCGACCAAGAGGCAGGACCCGGCCAGGACCGGCCCCAGTATGTGTACCCATTCGGTCTTGTCCCCCAGCGCCACCAGCAGCGCCACCGCGCCCCCCGGCGGATGCAGCGCCCGGGTGGCGAGCATGGTCGCGATCGCCAGTCCCACGGCCAGCGGCACCGCCCAGTCGAGATGCGGAAGCGCGGTGATCACCGCCAGCGCCACCAGCGCCGAGAGCGTGTTGCCCATCACCACTGACCAGGGCTGCGCGAGCGGGCTGTTCGGCACCGCGAAGACCAGCACCGCCGAGGCCCCGAAGGGTGCGATCAGCCAGCCGAGGCCAAGGCCGCGCAACGCGAGCCCCGCGACGAGCAGCCCCATCCCCGCACCAAACCCCGCCCGCGCAAGGTCGACGAGCTTCGGCCCGCCCATCGCCGGGGCAAACCCGCGCCATCCCGCCATGCCCGCTCCCTCCGTTCAGGCGGACACTGCCGCGCGATTCCGCCATTGAAAAGGCCGCCCAGACCGGGCGGCCCCTCGGTTTTCGCCATCGGACGCTCCTCGTTCAACTTCGTCTCCTCGTCGCGTGACCCGCTGCGAGGAGCGTCGAAGACGAACGACGAGCCGCCGCAAAGCTCAGAGCAGCGCCTTCACCTTCGCCACGGTCGCCTCGGCGGTGATCCCGAACTCGGCGTACAGCCGCTCCATCGGGGCCGAGGCGCCGAAGCTCGACATGCCGATGAACCCGGCCTTCGCCTCGCGACCCCGCTCGCCCAGAAGCCAGCGGTCCCAGCCCTGCCGCACGCCCGCCTCGATTGCCACGCGCACCGGCCCGGCGGGCAGCACGCGTTTGCGCCAGGCCTCGTCCTGCGCCGCGAACAGCTCCATCGACGGCATCGAGACGACACGGGTGCCGATCCCCTCCGCCTCCAGCACCTCGCGGGCCTTCAGCGCGATCTCCACCTCGGAGCCCGTCGCCATCAGGATCACCTGCCGCTTGCCGGTGGCTTCCGCCAGCACATAGCCACCTTTCGCGACCATGTTGGCGTTGGTATGCGCCTTGCGCACCGCGGGCAGGTTCTGGCGGCTCAGCGCCAGCACCGTGGGCCGGGTCTTTTCGGTCAGCGCGATCTCCCAGGCCTCGGCGGTCTCGACCAGGTCGGCGGGGCGGATCACCAGCGTGTTCGGCGTCGCCCGCGAAATCGCCAGATGCTCCACCGGCTGGTGCGTCGGACCGTCCTCGCCCAGGCCGATGGAATCATGCGTCATCACATAGACCACCGGAACGCCCATCAGCGCCGACAGTCGCATCGAGGGGCGGGCATAGTCGGTGAAGCACATGAACGTCCCGCCATAGGGCCGGACCCCGCCATGCAGCACCATGCCGTTCATCGCCGCCGCCATGCCATGCTCGCGGATGCCGTAATAGACATAGCGACCCTTGCGATCCTCGGGCG
>Ga0209793_1000472_pt1 | contig 45106 bp, 48 predicted proteins | sample EBPBio122009_DNA_FD_185863 | JGI IMG/M metagenome (GOLD analysis project Ga0209793, IMG submission 185863) | Wastewater treatment Type I Accumulibacter community from EBPR Bioreactor in Madison, WI, USA - Reactor 1_2/2/2009_ DNA (SPAdes) (version 2) | ecosystem: Engineered > Bioreactor > EBPR >... | reverse complement strand
GCCCGAAACCAGGCCAGACGGATACGAGCTCCGTACACCTGGAGTTGTTTTCCAGTCATAGTTCTTGTTCTCACTTTCACTCCTTTCTAGTTTAGTGAATGTGTCCAAGATGTATGGGAGCCGGATACATCAAATCCCTTGGCTATGGACTTGCCGTGTTTGCCGTTGTGCTGGCGCAGGCCATAGTACCAGTTGCCCGTGCTTATGCGGCAGAGACACCAACCGAACCTGCATCGACCCCTGTGCTAAGCGTAGCACAGCCTGCCCCGGTCGCGCCACTTGTGGCAGGATGTAGCACAAATAGCTTTGACATGACGCTGACCAACGAAAGCGGCACCCAGGACTATACCGTGTGGACCAAGCTAAAGCTTAACTTTAGTGGTGCGATCCCTGATGGCGATACTACCTACACCAAGACCGCCACGCTGCCAGCCGAACTTGCCGGCAACGTCGCCACCTACAATCTATATGCCCCAGACGGCACTACTGTGATGGGCCACATGGTATCTGATGGCCACAAGGTGACGTTTACCTTTGACAGCACCTACCTGGCGACTCATAATTGTGTCACCTGGAATGCTACGCTGTACGCTGGCTTTGCCGAGACTGTTCAGCCAGGTACGCCGTACGATTTGTCATTCGTGCTAAATGGCGTCACTCAAATAATCCATGTTGTCACCGATGAGTGCACCTACTGCGGTGGCCTTTACACCGGCCCTGACAAATGGGCCGTAGTGTCGACTGATGGCCTGGTCGCAATCTCTGGCATTAATTCGCGCGTGACTGCCACCAACAACGAAACGGTCACTATCACCGACCGCGTTGATAGCCATCAGACTATTCGCTGCAACGAGCTGCGGCTGGTACGCCAAAGCAACGTGCTCGACAGTCGCGGCTCACTTGTCGCCGAGGCCGATGTCACTGCTCTGGCCACGATCACTTGTGCGCCGCATGTTGTGACGGTCTCGATTAGCCAAACGCTGGCCCAAAAAGTCTACACCCTTGTTGTAATGGCCGACACAGATGGCACACTGCCTGCCTACACCGACACTGCGACGGTGTTGCAGAATGGCCAAGAGATCAAAATTACCCGTAGCGCCACCGTGTATGGCGGCGGCGGTGGTGGCAACGGCACGCAGCTTGCGCCAGCGATCTCGATCGAAAAATGGGACACCGACCGCGTCACCGGCGCGCATGATACTGCCGACGATGCCAAAAATCTCGACGCTACTACCGCGCAGCTGATCCATTTCACGATTACCAACACTGGTAACGAAACGCTGGTTGGCATTGTGGTAAGCGACAAAACCACCACGGGCGTCGGCACGCTCACCGATATCACCTGCGACTTTAGCCCGCTGGGTGGCGCGGCTACCGGCACGGCGTGGGATGGCCCATTTGCACCTGGCGATACATTTGACTGCACCGGCAGCTTGCCTGCGCTTGGCTATGATGCCGTCCACGGCGACACGGCCAGCGTCACCGGCGTCGGCGTATCTACCGGCACCGAAGTATCGAACAGCAACCAATGGCACGGCGTCACCGGCCCCGCACCTGTGACTCCACCTACCCCCGAAGTGCCAGTCACTCCTGGCAAGGGCTCGATCACACTGCCGATTACCCCTGTAGTATCGCCAACGCCACTCGAGCTGCCACACACTGGCCCAAGTGACACGCTGCCAATGTGGGCGCCACTTGTAGCCGGGTCACTCACCTACCTGCTGGTACTCAAACTCCGCAAACGCTAGGCAATTGTCCCTGATGCGCACGATCTCTGGCCCTAGCCTGGCGTGCGCATCCAGGGGCTGTAGCCTATACTAGGTAACAAAAAATCACCTGCTAGCCAGGTGATTTTTGGTGGATGAGATATAAGGTATTAGTCGACGACTTCGACGCCCATGCTGCGGGCGCTGCCGGCGATGATCTTGATGCGACCTGCTTCGTCGATGGCGTTCAGCTGGTCTTTTTTCATCTCGGCGATCTCGGCAAGCTGGGCGCGAGTGATCTTGCCAACTTTTTCGGCGTGCGGCTTGCCGCTGCCTTTTTTGATGCCGATTTTTTCGCGGATGGCATCATCTACTGGCTGGCCAAGGCTTTTCCAGGCAAAAGTGCGGTCCTCGAACACCTGAATGTGTACGATCACATCTTTGCCCATGTCGGCCTTGGTCGCGTCGTTAAATGGGTTGATAAAATCCATCATGTTGAGCCCCCACTGCCCAAGCGTCGAGCCCACAGGCGGGCCTGCCGTCGCGCGGCCGGCTGGGATGCGGAGTTTTAGATTACCAATTACTTTTTTGGCCATAATAATGATTCCTTTTTACTAAATATATTGTTGAAGCTAATATTTAGTGCGTAACAGATACAAGTATACGCTACATGCGGGGTATTTGCAAGCGGTATGCGTGTCGTGGCTATCCCAAACTACCGCGACAGCAATTGCTCGACATGCCCGGCGTTGATGCCATTGATAATATTAGTAAACCCTTGGGCGCGCAGGATGTGGCTGACGGTGTTGCTGCGGGCGCCAGATCGGCAATAGACGATAATTTCGGTGCTGCGCGCGATATCAGCTAGCGCTGCGGGCAGCCCAGTCATAAATTCCTCGGGCGGAATATTAATCGCGCCCTCGACATGGTGACCGGCGTATTCCTCGGGACTGCGGGTGTCAATGATAATTCTAGACATATGTTTCCTCCAATTGCTTTGATTTAACGTTGATAAGGCGTAGCGTTGAGCGGGGGGTGCGTTTCATGGTAGTGTGAATATTCCAAAGAACAGGGCCGGTTAATCCCATCGTACTTTCGACGAGCGAGCCCGGTGCTGTGGCGACTTTGATCATACGTGTTGGGTAGTCGCGTTTTGCCCTGCGAGCGATTGCGAGGATTTCTTTTGCAAATGCTACCGCTTCCTTTTCCCTATTGTCGCCCGGTATCCAATAGAGCTGGCCATCGCCTATAGATTGAAGTAAGGTCGCCTCGTGTTCGGGCGCCGCCGCCGCGGTTTTTTGTGCGATGACATTAATGTATTGGGAGGCAGAAGCAAAATCACGTTGGATTGCCTGCGTAGAATCGACCATATCCCAACAGATAACGTATCCTGTCCTTGGAGTACTCATGTATCCTATTATACGCCGTCTACGTATTTGGCGTGATCAGAGCTAGGCTATGCATAGCCTGAATGCGCCAGCGGTGGACGCGGCACCATTCGTCGGCGGCGCGGGCGGCGCCAGGGAGGGCTTCGTTTTGGTAGTCATCGACAACAATGATAGCGTGCGGCGCGAGCTGCGGTGTAATCAGGCAAAATGAATCGCGAATTGATTGGTAATAATCGCCATCGAGGAATGCAAAACAAATCCCTGGCGGAATATCCGCTGGCGTCAGGTCCGAGAACCAGCCCTTGTGCATTACCGGTGGCGCCAGGTGTGTTTTGGTAAAATTCATCAAAAACTGCTTTTTGCTCGCGGCAAGTTCGCCAGCTTTGAATTGCTCACCCGCCACGCTGTAGTCGGCCTTGGTTTTGGCTGGCAGCCCCTCGAACGAATCATACACATGGAATTCGTTGCCCAAGCCATACTGATCAATCAGCCGCCTAATAAACAACGACGTCGTACCGCTATAACAGCCAAATTCTACCACCGCGCCGCGCTCACCCTTCGCTAGCTGGCGTTCGAGCGCCAGCAACACATCACGCAGCTCATCCGGCCGCATTTGGTCAGAAATAATCGGATAACGCGCGAGAAGCGAGGCAGCAGACGACATCCTGCGTGACGGCTAGACTTTTTTGACCTGCAGCGCGTCAAGCTCTACTGGGGTGTCGCGACCAAACATGCTGACCATCACCTTTAGCTTGCCCTTGGCGGTGTCGATATCCGACACAGAGCCGTCGAAGCCCTTGAATGGCCCATCGGTGATGCTGACGACTTCGCCGATTTCGAAATCAATCTGGTGCTTGGGGTCTTCGACACCCATGCGTTTCTTGATTTTGGCGATTTCGCTATCGCTGACTGCGGTTGGATCGCTGCCACTGCCGACGAATCCAGTCACGCCCGGCGTGTTGCGCACGATAAACCACGTCTCCTCGGTCAGTTTCATCTCGACCAGTACGTAGCCCTGGAAAATCTTGGCCTCGACGACCTTGCGTTTGCCGTTTTTGATCTGGATTTGCTTTTCTTTTGGCACCATGACGTCGAATATTTTGTTGGCCATATCGACGGCATTAATGCGCTGACGAATCGAATCAGCGACTTTTTCTTCGTAGCCAGAATAGGTGTGAATAGCGTACCACTGGCGAGTTGAATCATAACGGTTTGTTGACATACGTGCTTCCTTTCGAGCGCCAGATTGCAGCCGGCTGCCCGTAGTTAATCGCTTGCTAGCGTCCTAATAGATGATTAAATAGATAGTTGGCGCCGGCGTCGAGCAGCAGGATAACGACCACAAAAAACGCCGTGAATCCCAGTAGCGCGCCGGTCATTTGCCAGGTTTGGCTGCGGTTTGGCCAGCGTACTTGGCGTAGTTCGTACCACGCGCCGGTGAAATAATCGGCGATGGCTCGCCATGGAGACCGACGTGTTACGCCGCCGTCCACGTTCGTCGCTCGCTGGCTGCGAGGCTTGCTGGCAGGTGTTGCCGTGCTTTCGGTAGCGGGCTGCGGCACGTCCACGCTAACGCGTGGTGCGGCAGATTCGCTGGCCTTGATGCGAGTAACGCGCTGGGCGGGTTTGCTTGCGCTGGTCTTTGCTTTTGTCTTTGCTCTCGCTTTTGTGGTATTGGTTTTGGTGGTTTTCGATGAGGATTTAGCCAAGGCTCTGCTCTCCCAAAATTAAAAGCCTGCTTGTTGCAGACTGTCAAGTACCACTATAGCACTACGACGGGCATTATGTCAAATTCACTCACTAACTTACGCGCTATTTGGGTCTGGGTGGTTGTGGAATAATGAGCGTTTGGCCGGGGGCGGAGGCGGCGGTTTCGCGTGGGTCGGCGGTGAGGGTGAAGCTGAATGTCGAGCCGTGGTTGAGCTGGCTGGCAAGTTCGATGCGGGTGCCGAGCTTGCGGGCGAGCTTGGCCGCGACGTAGAGGCCAAGACCGGTGCCGCGCGTTTCGCGGGTGCGATAATCCTCGGAGCGGTAGAATTTTTGGAAAATCTTGGCCTGGTCGGACTTGCTGATGCCAATGCCCGTATCGATCACGGCAAAATCCAGCTGATCGCCGCTGCGCCGGGCGCGCATGGTAATGCTGCCGGTGTGGGTATATTTGATAGCATTAGTGATGAGATTCTGCAACAGCTCGCGTAGGTAGAGCGGGCTGGTGGTGATTTTGCCCAAGCGCGTGCCGAGGTCGATATTAAACGTCAGCCCCGCCTGCCCTGCCTCGGTGCCGTATTCGGTGTGCAGACCATTCATCAGCGCAGTGACATCGATGGTCTCGAGTGCATCGCCAACGCCGCGCTCGGCGCGACTGAGTGTACTGAGGTCGTTGACCATTTTAGACAAGAACATGATTTGCTCGTGAGCGGCCTTGATGCTGTCTTGCTGGCGATCGGGGGCCATGCCGCCATGCGACAGAATAAACCCGAGATTACTGATGGTACCCTCGGCGATAGACAGCGGTGTGCGTAGCTCGTGACTAACCACCGAGATAAACTCGTCGCGCTCCTCCTCGAGGCTTTTGGCCTTGGTGATGTCGCGGAGAATTAGAATAAATCCATCGCTACTGGGGTCGCGAATACTGTCGCTAAAGCTCCCGCGGATCGGGGTGAGTGTGACCTCGAGGCGCATCGGATCGTCGGGAAATGGAATGACGAGGTCGTCGCGCATGACGACTTTGGTAGAGGCGCGAAGCAGCTTTGTGATGGGCACAGATTTGCCGGATTTGTCTTGCACCCTCAGGATGGTGTCGATAGATTTACCGTTGAGATTGGCATTGGTATCAAGCAGGTTGAGGGCCGCGGCGTTGTAGATGCGTACTACGCCGTGCACGTCGGTGCTGATGATAGCATCGGTAAGGTTGTTGATGAGGGTGATGAGCCGGTCGCGCTCAAGATTGCGCGATACTCGGGTGGCCGCAAACTGTTCTTGGTCGACCTGTTGCGATCGCGTGACAAGTAGTAGCAGGTTGGACACAAAGATCAGCGCAACCATCGCAATCAAGATATTGAGCCGAGCAATTGGATCGGTGGTGTAGATGAAATCAAAGAGCGATACCGCCAGTACCCACGAGGCACTCATGTAAAATCCGATACGACCTGTATAAAAATACGTTCCGATAAGGAGCAGCACATACAGGCTGAGCACCGGTGTATATATGCCACTGACGAGGATAACATAGAGGCCAACGAGAAGGTGCTGGATAACAACAAATGCGCGCTGTGCGGCACGGTACCGTGCGTAGAAAAAATGCGCCGTACCAGTCGCCATCCATGTACCGGTGATCATATAGAGCGCCAGATCACCCTGGTAATGTGTCGATGGAACAAGGCCCGCACTAATACAAAGCCCGTAGCCAAGCAGCGGAATCGGCGCCAGTATCCCCGCGAGGCGGATTAGCAAAATTTCTCGCTGGTTGAGGTATGTGCCACCCATTGCAATTAGTATACCATAAGCATTTATATCGAGGGAGTCTCGCGCTTCAAAAATCGCCGGTGCACGCGGTAATGCGGGTCAGCCGCTGCTACCAGCTGCCAAAAGCGCTCAGAATGATTCATCTCGGCGGTGTGGCAAAGCTCGTGGATTAGTACGTAATCGATCAGCTCGTGCGGTAGTTTCATCAGCGCGATATTGAGGCTGATGGTGCCAGTAGAGCTGCAACTGCCCCATCGGCTACCAGCATGGGTAAAGCGCACGGTTTCGTAGCGATAGCCGTGCTGTTGGCTAAGCTGCGACAAGCGCCGCGGCAGGTAATGTTTTGCCTCTAGGCGCAGGGCTTTTTGCACTTCGCTGCGAATCATACGCTGAATATCTGCTGAGTCTATGGCTGCCTCGTGCGGCAAATGGGCCACAATAGCCCGGCCGCGGCGCGTGATACGCGGCTCGGTGATATGAGCGCGCACAATCGCTAAGCGATGGCTTTTGCCGATTACACCATCTGTTAGGTAGTGGGCAGTTTGATCGTCGCGGGCTTTCATGCGTAGCAGTTCGGGCTTCATCGAGGTCAGCGTGCGCTTGATAATACCGAGCGGCGCATAGCGTGGGGCTGTCGCCCGAAAACGCCCGTCGGGCGCGATCCGTACACGGATAGAGCGCGACGCCGTCAGGCGCGTGATGCTGACGTCACCGAGGTCGGGATCGTGGTAGGTATCGGTCGGCATGATTAGTTGTAGTATAGCATAGTTGGTGGGCTGGCTGTGCCCTCGCTACTAGGGGTGAACGCTGCAATTATTACTATATAGATTGCTTGACGTCAGGTAAAATTTGTGCTATATTTATATGTATAAACTATTACATGTGGAGTGTAAAGGAGTAATCTATGGGAAAACTAAAGACAATTGTCGCGAGCCTGGCAGTGGTGATGGCTGGTTTGGTGGCATTTGGTGCTGCGAGCGCTGGCGTGCAGGCCAATCAGTCAAATGATGTTATGTATGGTGGAGTACACTCGGTAGAGGCAGCCAATAAGGCGATGATTGCCTACCCGCAGCTGTACGCCAAATATGGCGTGAGCAAAGACCTGCGCGTCGAAACCGGCGCCGCACACCGTAACGGCAACATCACCAATGCTGCTGGCCAAGTGGTGGCCACAAATGGCGTGTCGGTTGGTCGCCAAAAGCTCAACAGCGCCAGCCGCAGCTTTGTCGCCGATGGCAACACCTGGTACGAGTCGGCCAACAGCGGCCCTAATGTATTCTTGTCGGAATCGTTGCCCGCCTATCTGTATTTCCGCGCTGATGGCACGTTCTCGGGCGGTATTATTATGGACTGTGGTAACCCCCTTGGTGGCACCAACACTGTTATTCCCAAAACTCCCGGTATCAAACTCGAAAAAACCGTCGATTATGTCAAACAAAAAACCGTCAATGTCGGCCAGGCATTTACGTACAACCTGCGCATCACCAACACCGGCAATGTCGACCTAATCAATGCCGTTATCACCGACAACGCCCCTGCTGGCGTCACCTTCACCGGCGCAAGCCATGGCCAAGTTACCGCAGGTGGCAAGGCCTGGATTTACACTATCGATCGTCTGGCTGCCGGTAGCCATGTCGACTACGATATATTCGCGACGGTGCCTACGTACAAAGAAGGTGCAATCATCAACCAGGCGTGCATCGATGCCCGCGAAGTCCCTGGCAGCCCTGATTCGTGCGACAAGGCGACCGTGGATGTGCCGAAGCCTGTGGTCAAGCAAGTGGAAGTTTGCGAAATTGCAACCGGTAATATCGTCAAGGTCGACGATGGCTACGATACTACAAAGTACTCGACAAACCTCGAGGACTGCAAGCCAGTCACGGTGTGCGACACCAGTACCAACACCGTCATTACGATCCGCAAACATCAGATGAAAGATAGCTACACGACTGATCAGAGTAAGTGCGGTCAGATGGTCGTGTGTGTGCTCGAGACTAAAGAGATCAAGACCATCGCCAAAAATGCTTTCGATACCACCAAAATGACCACTGATCAGAGCAAGTGCGCACCTGCGCCTACTCCTCCCCCAGCACCGCAACCTCCGGTACAGGAGCTGCCAAAGACCGGTGTATCAGAAGCCGTCACCGGCACGATTGGCCTAGGCGCGCTTGTCGCTGCCGGCTATGCCTGGCTGGTCAGCCGCCGCCAGTTGGCATAAGCCACTCTACCCCCAAGTAGCTGTACGCCCCGCCACACTCCATGGCGGGGCATTGCGATGATGCACATGCTATAATTATCACTATGCAAGCGCGGCGATTGATGCGGAGCAAATTAGCAACGGTGGCGATGTCGCAGTATTGGCTGGGGCCGCTCGAGGTTAATTATGTCCACTCGCCCAATGGCGCCAACCTGGCCTACTGGAATATCGATGCTAATCTGGCCGCGCAGTATAATGCGGCCAGCGATTCGTTGGTGCTGACGCGCCCGACCGCCAACAGTCTAAATCTGTACGTCAAGCCCTACGTGACGGCGGCCAAAACGCGCTATCAGCTGCTGCCCGGCCAGACGGTTGTGGCCGGCGCGCAGCTTACCACTAGCCATGCATGTCGCGTGCAGATCGATATCGCGCTGTATGATACGCCTACCGCGTGGAATTGGGTGGCCGGCACGACGGTCGAAACCGTAATGGCGGCGGGCCAAACGCTGCCGTTACCGATATACCACACCACGCCGACGGCGCTGCCGGCTTATTATGTCGAGTATACGATTGGGTTTTTGGGGCCGCTTAATGCCGCGGGTACGATGCCGACGGCTCTGCCTGCCGGAGCGACGTTGACGCTGCGCGATACCGGGTTTTTCGTTGATCAGTTGCCAGCCGACGGATTGTTTAGCGCGACCAGCCCAGCCGGTGCGTGGCAGGGCACCGCCAATGCTTCGCCATCGGTGCGCCGTGTTGCTACGCCAAAAACCCATTTTGCGCCGCCTAGCCCTACCGTTACTATCGCCGGCACGACGTACCACACTGCTCAGGCGGCCACGCCGCCGGCGGCATTTACTCCTACTAGTGTTTGGAACCGCCCGGCCTCTACCCTGACACCTATCGCCGACAGCGACGCGCGGCTGCGCTGGCTTGTCGGCAATCTCGGTACGCAAAACAACCGGTTTGCGATGAGCGGGAGCGCCATGCTGATGAATTGGGGCGTGCCAACCTATTATGCCGATAGTACCAGCCCCAGCTACACTGTGATATGCAAGAATTCCTACGGCTGGAACCCTGCCCACGCCACGTGGAGCGGCATTCGTATTCCTATCGGTGCGCGTGCCGCAAACAATAGCGATGGCGAGTTGACGGTGTATGATATTGAGCGCAATGTGGTGTGGTGGTTTTGGCAGGCGAGTTTTGACGGTACTAATTGGTCGGCGGAGGCAGCCAGCCACGCGTATCTTGACGGCAATGGTGTCGCCGCCGGCATGACCAACGGTGATCCACGCAACACCGAAAACGGCCAAAATGGCAAAAATGGTCATATCTGCCATATTCGCTGGAACGAACTGGCCGCTGGGCGGATCAACCGCGTGGTGCGATTTGCGCTGCCAAACAGCTGGGGCTCGACGCAGTGCGTTTGGCCGATTTATTACAGCGATGGCCAGTCGACCAACCCGCTGGCGATTCCCCAGGGCGCGATTTTGCGGCTCAAGCCAAGTATTAATATTGATGTGACGTTTGCCGGGGTGCCACCGGTGGGCAAACTCTTGCTCCATCAGATGCAAGACTACGGCATTATGTTTGTCGATAGCGGCGGTGACGAACCATCGTTTATACTAGAGGACACGTATTTTGAAAATGGCCTGGCGCGCTGGCCGGCGTATTTTGATCCGCTAGCTGGGGTCAAGATTGCTGACTCGGGCGCTGCAGATGCGGCGGTGTATTTTGACGTGTGCTATCCGCAGCCGTAGGCTAATCAGATTCCGACAGAACGTACTGGTGCTCTGATACCGCTTACGCTATAATAGTGACAAATATCATGAGCATCTCTACACGTCGACTCTATAGAGCCAAAAAATCCCCAACAGGCGGTGAGACTCTTACTGCTATGGCGACTTACGAAGGTAATGGCTCGGCTACGCTTCATTGGACAGCATCTTTTACCCCGGTAAACTGGATCGCTTCACGCGACGGTACGGATCGCGACGGAACTGGCCCGTGGACTTCATCGCCGCTTCCGGCGTCGCAACATTCGCTCACATTTACCGCGCTTAGGGAGGGCGATACGTACACCCTTACTGTCACAGGAGGCGGCAAGACTGCTACCGCGACAATCACTATTCCGCTGCCAACGTCAAATGTTATCTCTAATTTTGTTGTCGCTGCTACCACCACTTCGAGCATTAGTCTAAGCTGGTCGTACAATGGCGCTGCGCTCAGCAACTATACACTTTCGCGAAATGGCTCGTCAGTGGCAACCCCCACCACCACCAGTTTCGTCGATAGCGGACTGGCAAGCGGCACTAGCTATACGTATACACTCGTCGGCAACCTGGCGGCTGGCGGGACAACGAACACGGCGAGTACCCAGGGATCAACGGTGGCCGTCTCCACCGGCGGCTCTCCTGCGTGGCCGCTGAAGGTGAGCGCCAATAAGCGCTATCTTGTAGATAGTGCAAATGCACCGTTTTATGTAGCAGCAGATACCGGATGGCTTATCACGAGCAAGTTGACTCTTGCCGAAACGCGCTACTACCTGGACGGTCGCAAAGCCAAAGGATTTAATGCGATTTGCATTTCCCTGGTAGACCATAGCTCTGGCGGCGTGCAGCCCACTACTACCCGATCTGGCCAAAAGCTTTTCCTAAATAATACCATTGCACAGCCAAATCCAGCCTTTTTCGACTACTTCGACTCCGTGGTGTCAGAAGCAGCTTCGCGAGACATGCTATTGATGGTGTGGCCTATGTGGCTGCAGATGGCGTATGGTGGTTCATCTAGCGACCCTACCTTTACTGCAGCAAATGTACAGGCATATGGCAATTACCTGGGTGCGCGATATAAGAACAGTGGTAATATAGTATGGGTAATGGGTGGAGACTGTGGCGGTCCGTATGACGGAGGCGATTTCCCTGCGCAATCAGTAATTAGGGCGCTTGCAAATGCTATTAAGAGCCAAGACGCCAATCATCTCATGAGTTATCATCCGGGCGTGAATCTTTCTAGTAGCCTTGGCTATAACGGGGATAGTTGGCTTGATTTTCATGGGACTTACTGGGACTTTAATACTAATAATATGTCCTCTGCGTACAAAAACATTTATCGAGATTACGACACTTCGCCTGCTCGACCCACGATTATGCTTGAGTCGGGGTATGAGGGGCCTCATCCCGGAGATGCTAACCCCTATATATTAACCGCCAAGACCTCGCGCATTCAATCGTATTACATGTCGCTTGCTGGTGGGCTCGGCTTTACCTACGGTGCAAACTCCACATACGATATGTCCCGAACTGATCCTCGAACATGGCAGCAAACCCTCGAAATTCCAGGGGCATATCATCAGGGCTACGTCGCCAAGGTTTTTCAGGCCCATAATTGGTGGACGCTTGCCCCCTCGCGTGCGGGAGACTTTTTGACTAGCGGCGGCGGCTCCTATGGTGGCACCGACTACGCCACTGCCGCATTAGCCTATGATGGCCGATTAGGCATGATATATATGCCAACTCGTCGGACAATTACCATTAATATGTCAAAAATGACCGCCTCGACAGTTACTGCACGATGGTATGATCCAACTAGCGGTACGTACTCTACCGCCGGAAGCGGCACGTATACTAACAGTGGTTCTCAGAATTTCACCCCACCCACGAGCAATAGCGCAGGCGATAATGACTGGCTGCTGGTCGTAGTTGCTGTTTAGTACGAATAGGTAGTCGGCAGATCATTTCTTTACGCTACGCATGCGCTATGGGTATATGCGTACATTGCGTACTTGCATCTGTATTAGCGTCACGGATGGGTCGGGCGCGACACCAGGCCACACGCCACCAATGGCGAGGTTTAGGGTTACGCCTTGCTTGACGGTGCCAAATGGCCAGTTGCCACCACTAGCTTGTATTTGACTCTGTGTCCACTTGACCGTCGATACGCCATCGATAAAGAATTCTACATAACCGGGTCGTACCTCGGCGGCATAGGTGTGCCACTGGGTGATGTCGATAGGTGTCGCATGCGGTCCTGATTGACCGTGTCCGCCGCCTTGAGAATAATGAAGGTTTGAATAAATAATTGATTCTGCGTTGATAGACTCTACTACATCTATCTCGCCACCGCCGGGCCACCCGCCTCCGTAGAGCGCCCATGTCCAGAATGCCGGCCAGGCCCCCTTGATACTAGGAAGCTTTAGCTCGGCCTCGAGACGGCCATAGTACAGTGCGTATTGCTCGGCCGCATGAATGCGACCCGAATACCAATTGCCATTACCGTCCCGACGCGCGCTTATAGTGAGGGTATTGTTAGCGACCGAAAATGCAGCTGGATTTCCGTAGGACTGCAGCTCGTTGTTTGTGGTGCCGGCCGGGAAGCTTTCGATCACCCACTTCGATTGATCGAGGGAGGTTCCTGCAAAAGTATCTTCAAATAGTAGCTGGACGAGCGCATTTGTAGTGACGACCACGCTTGCAGCCGCCTTTTCTGTACCGCCGATGACAGTTTTGACAGAGAAAGTATACTGAGTTGAAGGGGCGAGGGCTGGTGATTCCTGCCCCGGCTTATAGGTAGTTGCCTGAATGGGCGTATTGTTGAGGGGGGTCTGTGAGCCGTTTTGATAGATATTATAGCCTTGTATCGCGCCAGAGGGAAACGTGGGCGGTGACCACGAGAGTGTTACGTATGTCTGTGCTGCGCTTGCGGTCAGGTTGCGAGGAGTGTCGCTCGCGGGAATAGTACCTGCAAGCTCAATGCCGCAGACCTTTGCATCTCCGCCAGGGCTGGTTGCGTTAAACTCGATGACAATTTGACCCGCAGGGGTCGAGTTGATAGTGAAATCTTTGGTGCACGCTCTGTTGGCGCCACCCGCAGCTACAAAAATATCAAAACCCTGAATAACCAACTGATTATTAGCAGTGATATTCATGACACGTTGCCCGGCAGCGCTATAATAAAGCTCTGCAAAATGTAGCCGTATTTTGTAGGTTGCGCTTGCGGCTAGGCCAGCAATAGTATAGCTGAACTGCCCCCATCGCTGGCTTTGATATATTGCCTGCGGTGCAGCGCCAGGGGCAGTGCCAGTGGTAATAAGAGTTGTATCTGTGTGTGCGGTCCCGCCAGTAAAATACCCCGTTTCGGGCGTCCACGCAGGCGGCTGCAACGCCAATACTTGCGTCGTTTGCCCGCAAGCAATTCGAAAGGCCGCCACGAATGCATCTGAATGTACGTGTCGACGCAATCGTTTTGAGCCTATTCCCATGGTATAAGTATAACCTGTATTTGTGAATTACGACATACCCAGCGTGCTCGGATCATCTATGGGGCGCACCGAAAATCTATTGCGCTTTCTAATCTGTGAGAGTATATTAAAAATGTCACGTAAGCAAAACCGCTTTTGCGCCAAGCCATACTTACGCCTACCGCGTCCGTCATGGGCGCGAGTTTAGCGCTCCCAAGCGCCACGTATGCACTTGAACAATCAAATGTCTCACGACCTCGGCTTTGGACCGATAGCTTGCAGCCGCTGCCAAGTGCTCAGCCTGCCCGCAAACAAGTCCTCGGCGCACCCGCAACTGGTGGCGGTACAACCATCGAAAAGCCCGTCGATCGCACCCCTGTACGCGAAGAAACCGACAAGCGCAGCGCCTTTACCTCTACCTACGTAGACCGCGACGGCACCCCGACCATCATCGCACCCACTGGGCCCTTTGACGAGCAATTACCTAGCAGCACCGACCCAAAAAACGCCGCCCTAGGCAGCACCTACTCTTACGTCGGTATCCACCAGAAACAAACCGAAACCAAGTTCACCATCCGTCCTATCCAGATGGGCGCTCGTGTCTACATTCCAGGCCTCGCTTGCCTAGAGAGATAACCAAAGAAAAAGCCACCCATTTGGGCGGCCAAATCCAAAAAAGTTTTGTTGTGGCAGGGGCTTCAGGATGATTACCGAACCTTTTGTGGCATAGTATAGTTTCAGCCGCTGCCATGTCCTAGTGTGTTACTATATCATTGCATGGTTAAGCAGAAAGCCGAAATCGAAACGGTTGCAAAAATACTTATAATTGATGCTCAAAATAGAGGATTAGTTTTATTTTTAGGTAAACATCTAAAATATCCAGAGAAATCATATTTACCCGATTTGCCTGGGGGAATAGTCGACGCGGGCGAATCCGAGCAAGCAGCCGTCATTCGGGAAGTCCACGAAGAATGTGGCACTACACTTGACCCTCGCAGTGTCCAACTTGCATATAGCGAAACAGCTTATTACGAGAAGGAAAATAAATCAGTCACAAAACTTTTTTACATTGCATACATAGAAGAAGCCCCCTCGGTAACGCTAAGCTGGGAACATAGCGATTATAAATGGGTCGCCCTAAATGAACTTCATACAATTGACGTGGGTCCATTCTTCAATGAGGCCATAATATACTCTATCCAGAACAAGTTAATTATTACACCTCTGTAATTTCGCGAATTTTTCTCCACAGATCATCATAATAGGGCTGTGTGTAATGAACCGGGTGCAAACCCCATGGATGGGCTGACGAAGCAACAAATAAAAATGACACATCATCGATAATGTGTCATTTTTATTGGCAGAGCATCGTAAACGAAATTAGAACCAGAATTATTCTTGATTCGCCTTCTTAGCATTCTTTTCTTATTCAATTAATTCTCTGGATATTATTGCTAAAATTGTTAGCACACCGATAGATTAGCGACATCCCGAAAATTGCGTGTAACGCCACCCATCACTTTGTCTTGTAATCGTAAAGTTGTAGCTACCGTAAGGCTTATCATATGCGAGTGAACCGGTTACAACATCCTTCTTATTGTATGTAGCGACATTCACATCTACATTCGTCCCTGCAGGTACATCATATATATATGATGTCCAAAGTCCACCATCCTCACTCAAGCCTTTTAATGCTTGTACTTCGCGTTTGATAGCCGCGTTGTTTGCGAGGCATTTGTCCGTACTCGGCATTGCTTGTGACTGCTTCATACTGATTGAAGTCGGCTGAGGAATGTTATTCGCTTGAGCGCGTGCCATGAAGTTTGCGAAAGACAACGTTATGATAATCAAGATACTGACAGCTAATATGATGAGAAGTGTGTGGTTTTTCTTTTGCTTTTGAGTTTGGGATTCCATGGCTTCATTTTAGCATAATAACTATCCTACTTAATGAAAGCTACAAAAAAGCTTAGAGACGGATACTTATAGTTTGAAGTGCAGGGAAAGCCTCTGTAAGATTCTTAGCATCCACACAGTTGATTCGGATATCCAAAAAAGAATCTTCTTGAAGTATTTGAGCGGACGCAACACCTCTCATAATCTTTTCATTTGACTCCCCGCGTACTTCATACATTTTCAACGTGTAATTAATGTAACCCCTAGGAGTTTGCATAGCTAAGCTCTGATTGCCTATATTTTGCATGGTGAGCGCTGGGCTTTGACTGAGAATGGAATCTTGAAATCGTTTCGACTCAAGATCACTCTTAATAGGATGGTCGTAGTAATCAGCAAGTATAAAGCAGTTATCGATATTACCGTGAGCACCCTGATAGATTGCCCCGCTACTCAATGGCAAGTCTTCTTTGCCCCCAAAGTATTCGTTTGAAACTTCATCCCGAGGTGTCGAAGTACCCGGCGTCCACCATCCATTAATTTTAGATTCATCTATTACGATCGGATTAGAATTATATGACGAGTCGTGATTTAAACTAGACTTAATCAACATATACGTTGTGATACTTACTACTAGTGTACCCGCAACCAAGGATGATATTACGATGACATTTTTCTTTTTCATGCTGAACTATATTTTAACATCATATACAAGTCTTTCGCTCTTTTGAGCTCATCAGCATAAATACACATTCATGGAGACTCCGTAAGTGGTCTGGTCTGCAAGACTTTACGCTGCCTTTATGGGCAAGCTGCCAAGCGACCAGACCACTTACACTCGAAAATTTTTCGAGATTTCACCTAGTTTAGGTCTAGGTTACCTCATGCGTAAGTCGTTCTCTACGGAACGACCGGCCCGAAGGGGGTCGGACAGCTCGACGCCCGCCACGTGTGCGGCTTGCCAGCCATGCCACTGAGCTTCCAGTGACACTGCACAGGTAGACCGAACTGGTAGACACCGTTGACCTGGTAGCACCAGCCGTCCGCGGGGTCGCAGTAGAACCGGTTCGGGAACCGTTGCGGCCCCGGCAGCGCTCGCACTGGTCAGCGCGAGGCTCCCGGCGATGAGAAACTGGTCACAGTAGCGACCAGCCCCTTCTTGAACTTGCCCTTGTTCATGAAGAACCCTTCCGATCAGAACGATTCACATCGTCTACGGTCATGAAATACTCACAACAGGATTGTCGTGATGAGTACATTTAGAATAAACCAAGTCCTGTTAATAAGCAATGACTCAGCAGAATATCATCTGTGGAAAGATTTTCCTTACGGTTTTGGCAGAGCACGTGGAATACGCCTCTATACGCCAGTCTGTCAAAGCAAGCTTAGCCGGGCATGTTCGAACGCACGATCTTGCGCCAGTAAACTGACGCGATCGCGGCCCAATTGCGCATATCTCGTAATAAAAAATAGACCAGCAGATGCTGATCAATTTTTTATGGCAGCCCCTAGTGGACGAGCTTAGAACTATTTAAAACTCTCAAACTAATTGTGAGTATCGGTAGACGCTTCGTTCAGCATCACGTGATGAGTCTTGAAGAGTACTCGGTTTGATAAATGTTAAATCATCACCATCTTCGCCTGGGCTAAATTGCATCAAGTCTGGCTTAACTAAAAAAACTAATCGTACCTGCCACACATTCGCATGTTCTAGAAATGCCGGTTCATCAACTGAGATAACCTTGTATGTAAAATCTCCACTCAAATTAACTTCTTCTTTAAGTTCACGGGCAATAGCAATCTTAATTGACTCCTCATGATCCATTCCGCCACCAGGAAGATCCCACCAGCTTCTACCAGTTTCTTTTACGACCAAAACTTCACCATTTTCATTTTGAATGAGCGCCTTAATCGATAGACGAAAAAGGTAATCATTCTTGCGACTTATTGCGCTTTGATCAATGTTTCCGTGTGGCATCATATTTTGCATATAATTAGTATACCAAACTATAACAAAAACCCCTGAATTAACAGAGGTGAAAATGCTTATGGCAGGGGGTTCTTGAACAAGTTAGAACTTTATTGATTGCTCCAGTAGCCTAGGGGGCTTTCCTATATTGTTTGACTTGCGTTATTTTCCGTCTTTACGGATTTGGTTACGCACTATTACAGCGATAAGCAACGCTATGGCTACTGTAACCGGCAAGATACTCCAAAACTTATCCCACTTCTGGTCGCTAGTAACCTCAAAGCCGTCGTCTGCATACGATATGCAATTATTACTATACGGCGCGTCTGCATGTTCCTCACAGCTAGGCTTGCCTAGATTGATGGTGAGCATTCCGCTGATAGCAATGGCAGCAAGGAAGCCAACCAGTAAGTACGGCAACAGTTTCCCTTTGTCTGCTTCTTTTTTAACCCACTCCCAGCCGAAAAATCCAATTCCGCACACAATAATTATCCCAAGCCCCAACCCAATACCCCAAAGAAATCCTGATAAAGGATTTGAGTGATTTACGAAACCCAAGAAACTGCCTATCACACCAGCCATAAATAGGGGTATGAGTAGGAGTGGGTATTCAATTTTTGGTTGTTTTTCTGTCATGCTTACACTTTATCCAAACTAGGATTTATTGAGACAACTGAGTTGTATTAGCGTCTTGTATTATGTCTTCTTTTTGGTCGTTCAATACTGACTGCCTGAGAAAAACAACTAAAAATAAGATTGATAAAATAACGAGAGCTGTGATGGTCTGCGCCCTCCGCTCTTCTTTTGTTTTAGTATTCTTGTTTCTACGAAAGTATCGGAACAGTGCCACAGGCAAGATTGCTAAGCCGAAGACTATGATTAAGATTATTATTTCCATCGCGTTACTCCTTTAATTGGTATTTGCGGTGAAAATAAAAACGACACCGCAAGGTGTCTAGCCATTCACAAGTCAGTGTTAACCGAAATGCTTATGCGGTGCCGATTTTAACGGTCAACCGCAAACAAACATTTGCGTTCTGACTTAATAATGGCTAGACCATCTAATTATAACATCGTTACATCGGTGAACATATAGATTGACGCGCGTATGAGCACAGCAAGGGGGGCGCCGAGAGTATCATGTCTATACAGGGGGGGGTGGGCCTTTTACATCTTAGTTTCTGTTCCGATACGTTGCGCAGTACTTTTTTAAATTTTATGGCAAACCTTCATAACTGTAAGCTCGGCAATTTGAAATTTATTAAATAAGATACGAACATAGTTAAGTAAGCCTGAGAGGAGAATACATGTACGCAACAGATAAAGAATTTCATTGGTTTATTAAGCAAGCCAAGAAAGATGGCGTAGTACTTAAGACTGAAGAAGATTATAAGCAAATGCAAAGAGATTTATATGCTCTGGCCGATCTAACCTATGATATGCACCAGATTCAAAAGCAATTTGATGCAAGGCTTGAGCGGGAACCTGAAGGATTCGTATTTCCGGCTGATGGTAGGATTTGCAGGCTATGCATGGGGGGTGGTTCGGGCAATTTTTGGTACGACAAGCTCGGCATGCGGTGCATAGACTGCCAGACTGCGTATGTTGAGAAGATTATACCTGGCTATGTTTTCACCGATGATAAAAATAAAAGACACATATCAGAGACTACCCTGGTAGTTCGTCACGGCGCAACTCGTAAAGAAATTCGGAAATGTATCAAGGAAGGAATATTGAGACCAAGACGTATTGAACATGGGCAGACAACACCAACCCTCATATTCCTCAAGTCCGAGAACGCTAATTTAACAGTATTTAGTTAATTGTTTGTGCCAGACGATGAATACGAGCCACCAGTATTCTATTTACGGTCGTCCTAGCTAGAAGCATTTCAGCATCAGATGGCATGGTAATCTTATTCCCATGCACGAAATCGTTACGCGTTTGACGTAGATTCTTAAGTACCGCTGTCTCCTCACCGGAAAGCACTACACCGTCTTCTTTCATTGCTAAGTCAAATTTCATAATTAGTGACGCTTGATTAAGTAAACCTAAGACATCAGTAACCCTATTTCTTTTCTTATCCTCTGTCTGAGGTATACCCTTAACTGCGTCTTTACGAATTTGCCTTATCTCTGGCTTAGTAAAATCACCGGCAACTTTGATTTGTGATGAGTAAAATTCGATAGCGTCCCAAATCGCAGTAATCGAAGCTAAGGGATGATTAGCGTGATTAGATCTTTGCCAAGCGAGTAATGCTTCTTTCAGGTAATCAGGTAACGCAATGGTTAATGATGGATAATCAAGATCTTTAAATTGAGATAGATCCAGATTCGAGGTGCTACCAGAAAATGGCCTACGAAGCCAACGCCTGCGCGTAGTAAGCCCGCGGACTAAAACAATATCTCCTCTTACTGGCTTTCCAAATAAATTGCTACGGTTCCACTGACTATCGTAAGCGCCGATCCTGCTGACGCTCAGCTGTATTCTGCTAGTGAGCCGAGCAAGAAAGATATCAATGTTCCTTAGGCCATCGTTTTCCGCATCATGTAAAGTTTTTGCTCGAACTATTACACGGATCCAAATACCCGACTGTCTAAACTCTGAGAGAACATCGAACTCCTTGTCCTGGGTAGTCGTGCTGGCTATTTCAGGTATCTTAGGATCTTTGGTTATTTCAGTATTTGTGAATACGATATCCGCCGAAAGTTCCAAGTTATCTAAAGGAACAATAACCTCAAAGGGCTCGATGGGACCCTTTGTAAAGCCTTCAATATTAATACGCTCTTCGCCCAAACCTGCGCCCCGCACTATCGACCAGAGCATTTCTAGATTACCAACGTCGGCAACTGCCATACCCTGGATTATAGTTTCTTCAAAAACGTCTATGCCAGCCGCCAACTCTAGGGTAATATCACTTGATGTAGGATTTGCTGATGTAACACTTCCTCGAAACACGATTTTATCATCAGGTTTCTTTAAACGAGTAATACATGCCTCAGCAGCATAGTTAAGCGGTGGAAGTTCATATAGCTTCTCTCTTTGCAGTTTTATTGTGCCTGTAGCTATATCGTTTAATCGTTGAGTGAAGGTGAAGTCTAACGCGGCAGCAGAGATATCAATACCGCCAATGGTAATAGTGTAATTTTTCATGACTTAAGTACCTTAATCAGTTCAGGCGGAAGAGGCTGTGAGACTAACTTTTGAAGCTGAAATGCGGAACCAAGTACAACAGGCACAACATAGCCCCTTTCTGGCGTATCTGCCAACGCTACTCGTGGAGCTATTTTTTCTAACTGTTGATATAAATGGCCTAATGCCTTGAAGGCATCCAACTCGGTTAACTTTGCTGCAAGGTCGTTGGGCAGTTGGCTCACCTTAATACCAGCTCGTTCAGCAAGCACAGATCGTATCGAAGCCATTAATATCGGCGCTGCGGCTTCATATAGTTCATTATTTATAAGCAGTTGCAAAGCTTCAAGGTGTTGCATCCATGCCGGACGAGGAGTGCGTTTATGTGGAGACTTAGTCAATTCTTCGTACAATGCGGTTTGTTGCTCTAGGGTAAATGCAAGCGACCTGACCGATGCGCGTATCAATGAAAATGCACCGGCCTCCCACCAGCTCTCTACTGCGCCACTTGGGATGGACGTCTGTTTATGTGATGGGTCTTTGACCGCTCCTAATGCGCTAAGCAGATTTTGCATTTGATACAGCGATGCAATCGAGAATTGATTATACCTATCAATAAGCGCTTCTGGCTCGCCAATAGCCAGAAATCCATCATCATCCAACGGGTAGCGTTTGATATTCGTGTCAAAACCAAGTCTTTTAAGCTCGATAGATTGTTCTTCTGTCCAAAGTGGAAAATTTCTAGTAAAAGCCTCCCAAATTGTGAGCAGTTCTGAGTGCGATGCTTGTACTGCATCAGCCTCTAAGCTCTCAGACCACGTTTTCTCAAGCTCACTATTAGCATCCTCAAGATGGTACAACAGCTGTATAAAGGGGATGTTATCTAGCTTCAACTTCTTAGCCTTAGGCTTCTGCTTTTCATCCGCCATTACGCGTATCCTTATTAGGCTTCTTGGCAAGTTTAACTTCTGCCCAGGCTTTAGCCTTAATCCCTATATACAGGTCGAATAAGATCTTAGCCTTATATACCTCCGAGAGGGTGATATCCTTCAAGGGTTTTGATGGTTCGGCTGACAATTTATTCTCCAGCTCCACACATTCATCGATGACCTCATGCAAATTGTCGGGTATTACTCGCTTTAGTCCAGCAATTACACCCTCGGGTGTTTTAGAATCATCAAAAGCTAACACTCCATCTTTCAGGCCAAACCAGAATTCTTGCCATATGTTAGTCTCGAACCTTAAATGAATGTCGTTCTTTGCAAGCATGGCTAGCCCATTGGTATACCCACTCAAAGCTTTCATCTTTGAATTATGAGAGTAAACGTCATCCATTAAGAACGCGTAGTCACGAGCAACTTCACCAAGTGTCGCATCATCCAGAACCAAGTGATGGTCTTGCCAGTTAACCTCTAGCTTTGGCGAAATTTGAGGAGCTACTGCATAGCCAGGCCGATCAAGATCGTCAATCTGCTCATAGAATTTTGCATCGTCTCGCGGAATGTTCCACCACAGAAATCCGTGTGTTCCCAAGTTTAGTGCGGTAACGAAGAGTCTCGACATGCTCCAGCTTGCGTCCCACACTCCAGTCAGGGGTATAGTGTTTGAGAGAATGAAGTCAACAATCAACTCATGATTGTCTTTTGTGCCGTTCAGCTTGATCCAATCAGCTGTCTTATTCCAGGTATTTAGAGGCTTTGGTCTGACAGAGTGGGAATGGGAGCGAATTTTAACTCTAACTTTCCACTTAGGCTTACCAACCTCATTCCCTTCTGGCTTTTGACGCTGTAACTCTTCATTTAAAAGGGCTTGTCCTTCGTTTTTTCTCTTTTCAGATTCATCGTACAACCAGTTGATCCACTTCTTCGCATCACCAAGCTCAGCAAGCTTGGCATTAGAGCTGCCACTAAATAGATACTTCCGCTCGGTAATATCATTACTGGCCGCCATAAACCAATTGATTACTTCCTTTTCTTTCTTAGACAGTTCATTGTCGTCACGCGTAGTACCGGCATATTTAGCCATACCGTATCTTGCCTCGGCGAGACGAATGATATTATCCAGTTCCGAAACTTTAATAGTACTGCCAGGAGAAACAGGCCTTAAGGTGTCGGTGTAGAGACTAGCCAGTCGTTTCGAGTGTACTGTCTTTGCAAGTCCGCGTTGTTCGTCAAGTTGCTGTTTAGTTATCGGCGTTCTTCCAAATGATGCGCCCCAGAAAGCCCAAAATAATTTACGTTCGTGGTCGTCAATTCCTAGGTTTAGTTCTTCTGCCGTAGGCTCTTTCTTGGATGCCATTCGTTGCATAGCAACCATTTCAATCTTACCGATCTCTTCGAGCGCAAGTGCTGCAAGATGATACTTAATATGCTTATTGCCACGGTTATCTAGTTTTTTGCACGCGTTCAGAAAGGAGCGTGCGTTAGCCAGACACGCTTTACGAAGAGTTTCGAACTCACTTGCTTTCATGAGTTTACTCTTTTGCCTTTTTGATTTGATTATCGAAGATGATCTCGTTTACGTCGCTAAAGATCTGTTCTTGATTTGTCCTACCACCACAATAATCAGGTTCTCTCGCTATTGTTATGGCACCGGCTTTTTCCGCAAGCCCCTGAACAAATTGCTTACCCGTCCAACCCTCTGTCGTAAAGTATTCAGACTCCTTCAGAAACCTCTGTTCATACACAGATTTATGCCAAGGGAATAGGAACTCTTCGTAATCCATACTAAACACATCTAGGTCGAAGTTAAGCATTATTGGCTCTTCGTTCTCCTTAAAGTGACGCAAACCAGGTTTACTCGTTTCCCAGCCTAAAATCTCCCATAGCTTAAGTAGGTCAGGATTGGTGATATGCTCTCCTAAATCGCCTTGATAGCCTAACATTCCACCTGGCCATGAACCTGAGTGGAACACGGTGTGATCGGTACCGCTTGCGTCAGTGTATACAAATGGATTATCTTCATCATTATCATGTCTGATACCAAAGACAACCACGTCACTAACCCAACCAAGCTCCATGGCGGCTTTGAGCCAGTCTGCATCATCACCACGCAATTTATCTTTGACAACCGCAAAGAATAGGTCTTCGTCCAGCTGTTCCTGTTCCCGAAGAGTTTTGAGAAGTTGCTTTGCATCATCGTTTACATCAGCTAAGTCATGATGCGCGTCAAACATGATGAATTTGCACGGCTTAGGTATGAGTCCCTTCTGTTGAGCGTCATATATGTGAGGTAAAACAAACCTATGGTCGTCGTGGACATAAACTGGCTTGCCTCTATAGTAGTGGAGTTTGAATTTATCTAATATTTTTAGCTCTTCTTGCATACTACACATTATACTGTTTATAGAAGCTAAATACTTATATGGAAATGAATATGGAAGAATATTGGCCACAGCATAAGATATTTTTTATCGCCACTTTATCGCTTTTTCCCGAACAATTGCGTGACATGGTCGTAACGGAAGTTTTTTATAAGCCATTTTTTGCCAAAGATGACTCACGTTTTATCGAGCTTACACTCATGGAGTACGAGAAAGATGGCTATCTCAAGTATGAAGAGTCCGGTGAGTATGGATGGAAAATAACTGAAATCAACGCCCAAAAGGCTTCTGACGATCTCATAGAGTATCTTGATAGATGGCAAAGCAACGAACTCAGACTACTTTCAATAAAAAAGCCAGCAGACTCATCGCAACAACAGAAATTTTTGTATGAAGCATTGGTCGGGGCTTATAAGCTAACTCCAGGCGATGAGCTCCGGCTTACACTAGATGATATATACGAAAGTCCAAGAACCGATATCTTTGGAACGCCTTTCTGGGAGCTGGTATTATCTATGCAGTTTTCCGAACATCCCAAAGCGAATATTACCCACATTGGATACGACAGGAGCGAGGATGGACTATATAAAGATGATGCTCAACCATATGTGGATTTTAAGATAACCAACCAGGAATTATTGCGATCTCTGGGACTAGCATCTAAGTCGTCAGAGCCATTAGATAATGAGGATCCGCGAGAATATTCCTACAATGGCTTACTGGCCTGCCGTGATGGCTCTATTACGTATAGGGGCGTAAAGATACCATTTACTCAACAGCAGACAGATGTCATGCGAGTGCTTATGCGACGCCCTGAAGAATTAAGAACGTATGAAGATTTTACCGATCCACACGCCAACATATTTGGAAACAAGCCACTCACTGATGAGCGTGTAACTCTTAGTAAACTGGTTTCTGCAACTCGCAAAAAGCTAGATAACGCGGTAGGACAGAACTGTGTTACCAACACTGCCAGTCAGGGATGGACGCTAAAAATTCATCCAACATAATAACCCACAGAATCTTCACTGAATACTGAATGAATATGCCTCTGTAAAGTCAGAGGCATTACTAATTTAGGGGGAAATGTAGATGAGAGAAGAGCCACTTATGGTCAGTATCCGAGATCTGGGAGTCGCTGCCGCTTTGGTGACATGCGACTTTGAGGTTGAGGGTATGAACCGAGATACGAACGGTCGGACGTATTTCATTTTTCAGGAAACAGCTGCGCTGGACGAAACGGTGAACGGTTACTACGCCGACACCCTCGTGATAAAAGCACGTAAGTTTTTTGATAATACCAAGATGCTAAAAGGTCGGATTTACTCCGAACAGTAGTGATGCGACTGAGTAGCGAACGCATAAAAACCCTGCAAGCACTTCTGAAAGAGGAGTTTGGCTTGGACTATAGCGATGAGCAAGCCCAAGAGGCTGGCTTAGCTATTATGCGTTTCGTTATCGCAAAGACACAGCGCGAAAAAGAATTATCTAATCACAAGGAATATGAATATGAGAAATCAAGCACAGCTACGTAAGGATAATGAGCCAGTTACACTCCCAAAAGAGATCACGCTTAGAGAGATAACCGATGTACTATCGCTGACTATTAAGCATGATGATGACAATAAGCTGATCGTATTTTTGTGTATGTTATCTGCGTACACAGATAAAAGCCAAATGAACGTAAGTTTAAACGCCCCGAGTGCAACTGGTAAAACGTATTTAGCAACAGAAATAGCAAGACTATTTCCTGACGAGGATAAAGTTGTACGTAGTGGCGCAAGCCCAACATCGTTTTTTTATGGCCCTGGCGAACTTGATAAAGAGCGTGGTGCAAAAATCGTATCATTGGAGCGTAAAATACTTCTATTCTACGAGCAGCCGAACCCCGCCTTGCAAGAGAAATTGCGCGCTTTACTATCCCACGATGAGAGAGAAATTACCCACGTCCTAACCAATAAAAGTCGTGGCAGAAATCAAGCAGACAAAATTATACTTAGAGGCTATGCAGCGACGGTCTTCTGTTCTGCTGGCATGCGGCTTGATGAGCAAGAGACAACGAGAGCCATTTTGATTAGCCCGGAAACAACGGAAGCCAAGATTAAGCAGGCTATCCATCTGCGAGCCAGGCGTAGCGCAGACGAAGCAAAATTTACTGATTGGCTTGAATCTCATCCTGAACGCGCAAGACTTAAAAAACGTATTATTGCGATCAGAAACGAAAAGGTAGATGAGGTAACTATTACCGATGCCGACATTGCAGCTATTGAAAAACGTTTTCTCGCCATGATTCACACTGTAAAGCCGCGTAATCAACGCGATATAGACCACCTACTACAGTTGATAAAGACTATCGCACTGCTGAATGTATGGCGACGGCGTCAATCAGACGGAAAAATAGTCGCAAACCAAATGGACATCGATCAAGCTTTTTCGCTTTGGGAAGCATTCTTTGAGAGCCAAAACCTCAATCTACCACCAGCAGTATTAAGTTTCTACAAGAAATATATCGTGCCTGCATATTTGTCTAAGTACAAGTCTGCTGGCAGTACTATTCAGTTAGCCATGGATGATAACAAAATTGGCCTGACTAGCCAAGAGCTGGGCGCGTATTTTATACAAGAGGAAGAAACCACACTTAATAATGACCTGCTTCGTAAACAAATACTTCCCCAACTACAGGCCGCTGGCTTAATTTCCGTTGAAAAGCCAAAAACAAACGACAACGACATTGATAAGCGCACTCGACACATATTTCCAAAGGTACTAACAGATGATGATAAAAAGAATATAGGAACGAGGGGTGCGGATGAGAATGGTTGGTCAGATTATGACCAACTAATAGCTATGTTATAATAACTACGTTGACACAATCCATAAACACGCGAATAGTGTTTTTATTTCCCGACCCAAAAGGGCGGCATGGTATCAGGAAGTGGCTATTCGCTATGGACTGTGTCAACAACCGTGCCGCCCTTTTAGTTAGGAGTAAAAATGGATAAATTACGTTATATAGGCTATGTCCGTAAATCTACTGAAGACGAGGAGCGACAAGTTCTCTCAAAAGAAGCTCAACGTGATAAAATTCGCGAGCGTTTTGGCGATCTAAATATCGTAGAAGTACTTGATGAGAGTAAAAGCGCCTTTGAACCTGATAAGCGTCCGGTGTTCGCATCAATCATGAGGATGATTGATGATGGCGAAATAGACGGAATTGTAGCATGGCATCCAGATCGTTTATCCCGAAATGAAATAGACGCCTCCGCAATCACTTATAGGATTCGGAGAGGCAGCATCAAAGATCTGAAGTTTGCAAGCTTTACGTTCGACAACTCCCCCGAGGGAATAATGATGCTGCAAATGACAATGAGTCAATCGCAATATTTCTCGGCTAAACTCAGCAAAGATGTTAAGCGTGGTAATGAGACAAAGCGCAAAAACGGTGGTTTAACTGGAGTTGCACCACAGGGTTACCTCAATGACATTGCTACTCACCGAGTAGTTAAAGACCCTGAGCGATTCACTCTAATCAGACAGGCTTTCGACCTTCTCCTAACCGGAGAATACAGTGTGCAGGAAATCCTACGTATTATGAACGAGGACTGGAAGTACCGAACCGTTAAGCGTTCTAAAAGCGGCGATAGACCGCTTTCACGCTCAACTCTCTACCAGGTCTTTAGAAATGTACGATATGCAGGTTTAGTACCTGACCCCTACGACGATCTTAAGTTTTATCCGTCTGAGTTTCCAGCAATGATTACACAGGATGAATATGACAAAGTACAGGCTCTATTAGGTAGTCGTGGCTGTCCGCGCCTAGCACAACGCAAGGAGTTCGCTCTTAGGGGCTTTATACGCTGTGGTGAGTGTGGCTGCATGATTACCGCTCAAGCCAAAACCAAAAAGCTCAAGAATGGCGGCGAAACAATCCACAGATACTATCACTGTACCGGTAAACGAGGTGGTTGCTCTCAGGTGAAGATGTATAGCTATAAAAAGGAAGAAAAATTATATGACGAGTTAAACGAATTACTGGATAGCTACGAACTAGTGCCTAAACTCGAAGAATGGTCTATGGAGGCATTTCGCCAGATGGCCGAGGAAGAAATTAAAGACCGTAATAATATCCAGAGCATGCAAAATAGCACAGTGACCAGTATCCAGAATCAGCTCGATACCCTACTTGATATGGCTAGTAAAAAGTTAATAGACGGAAATGAGTACGAGCGTAAAACTAAGCAGCTTAAAGCTGAACTTAGACAGGTTCACGAAGAAAAATCTGACACGATAAACAGGATTGAAAACTGGTATGAATTTGCCACCAGTACGTTTGAAAAGCTCACCGATGCAAGCAACAAGTTTTCTAAGGGAGATATTCTTAAAAAGAAAGATATTCTGCTTGCAATCGGTCAGAACCCCGTCTTGTACGAAGGAATGCTGCGAATAACACCTAATGAATGGCTAGAGCCGGTACGAATGAATGTAAGAACAATACGGAATGAGCTAGATATGGTTAGAACCTTACCTCAACAGATACAAAAAGCCTCCGAAGAGGCTATCCGTCTTAAATGGCAGGGGTAGCAGGACTCGAACCTACGACACCTGGTTTTGGAGACCAGTGCTCTACCAACTGAGCTATACCCCTATAGTAGATACTGCACTATTATACCAGATAGGTGGCGATTTGCGCTACCAACGCGTGGCGTGTGGGAACAGTGGCAAATTATCTAGGCACAAAGTAGGCATAAACGGGTTGTAAAAAGCCGTGGTCAGGTTTACAATAAGGAATGAATCGAAACATAAAGGGGATCCGAGTCACCAATAGCGACTCCCAAGAGTGATGAATATACTAATGTTAGGGTGGGAATTGCCTCCGCACAACAGTGGCGGACTTGGCGTGGCGTGCTACCATATGGCCCGTGCGATCGCCTCGCGTGGCGTCAGTATTGATTTTGTGCTGCCCTACACCGCTCATCACCCCGATACCGAATTTATGACCATCCACGGCGCGACCAAGCTTGATCCGATCAATCGCAACGGCCTGCTGAGTGCTTATACCGGCGAGGTGTGGGCCGACCACGAGGACGGCGACGAGGACGAGAGTGACATGACGAATATCCGTGGTGTGCAGCGCCGCTATGTCAAGTATGTCGATCGGCTGGTGCGCCGCGGCAAGCGGCCGGATGCTATTCATGCCCACGATTGGCTAACGATGGAGGCAGGTATCCGTGCTAAGCAGCTGACCAATGCGCCGCTGATTGTACATGTGCATGCGACCGAGTTTGATCGCTCGGGCGAGGAGCGCGGCAACCCTATCATTCACGAGATCGAATACCAGGGGCTGATGATGGCCGACCGAATTATCGCGGTAAGCGGCATCACCAAGGGTATTATTGTGCACAAATACGGCATTCCGGCCGACAAGGTCGAGGTAGTGCATAATGCCATCGACCTCGCCAGCATGGGCAGCTACGAATACGACCGCCGCACCTACCGCTACCTCGAAGACCTCAAGAAAGAGGGCTACACGGTGGTCGGTACCGTGACGCGATTTACAGTGCAAAAAGGCCTGACGCACCTGGTGCGCGCCGCCGCTCGTGCCAGTGAAAAATACGACAAATTGGTGTTTTTGTTTGCCGGCGACGGTGAGCAGCGCGACGAGTTGATTCAGCTAAGCGCCGAGCTGGGAATTTCGGACAAGATATTCTTTACCGGATTTGTGCGCGGTCGCCAGTGGCGCGATGCCTATAATGTCTCGGATGTGTTTGTGATGAGCAGTGTGTCGGAGCCGTTTGGGCTGACGGCGCTCGAGGCGGCACACCACAATTCTGCACTTATTATCAGCCGACAATCTGGCGTGGGCGAAGTGCTGCAGAGTATTCTGCGCTATGATTTTTGGGATATCGACCGTTTGGCCGACCAGTTGGTGGGCATCGCTACCTCGCCCGCGCTGGCCGATTCGCTGCGGGATGATGTGCGGCGCGAATATGCACGCCTGAGCTGGCACGATGTCGCCGCCAAATGCGAGCGTATCTATAGCGCCATGAAACAAGGAGTGCCGGCATGAGTGTAGACAAGCGCGGCATCACTCTGTACCTGCACGTGCACCAGCCGTGGCGTGTGCGACACTACACGGTGTTTGACACGGCCGAAGCCCACGACTATTTTGATGAGCCAGATCACCACAGCGACCGCAACAACCGCAAAATCATGGAAAAAGTCGCAGCCAAATCTTATCGTCCGATGAACGCACTGCTCGAGAAACTACTCCACCGATATCCGGATTTTCGGTTGTCGCTTAGTATCTCGGGCGTGTTCATCGAGCAGGCGCTAGAGTGGGCGCCCGACGTAATCGAGAGTTTTCAGCGGCTAGTGGCGACGGGCCGGGTAGAAATTGTGGCCGAGACGTACTATCACTCATTGGCGTTTTTCTATAGCCGCGATGAGTTTGAACGCCAAGTCGAGCTGCATCGCCAGAAAATCCGAGAGGTATTTGGCGTCGAGACACGAGTGTTTCGCAATACCGAGCTTGCCTACAATGACGAGCTGGCCAAATGGGCCGACAAGCAAGGCTTTGATGGTATTTTGGCTGAAGGCTGGGACCCCATCCTCGAGTGGCGCAGCCCGAACTACGTCTATCGCCCAAGCGGCACCGAGCGCATTCGCCTGTTGCTCAAAAACTACCGCCTAAGCGACGACCTAGCCTTTAGATTTGGCAACCGCGACTGGAGCGAATATCCGCTACAGGCCGACACCTACGACCACTGGATGCGCGATGCATTTGGGCATGATTCGCCGCTTGTCAATCTATTTATGGATTACGAAACATTTGGTGAGCACCAATGGGAAGACACCGGAATCTTCGATTTCATGGAGCATTTTGTGGCGACTTGGCTGAGGGACGACACGCACACCTTCTATACCGTTAGCGAAGCAATCAAGTCTAGCGAGCCAGCGGGCGACATCAGTATGCCCGACACCGTGACGTGGGCAGACACCGAGCGCGATCTCACCGCCTGGCTGGGCAATGCCATGCAGCACGAAATCATGCGCCACCTCTACGCTCTCGAGCACGACGTGTTGCACAGTGGCGACGTGGGACTGATCGGTGATTGGCGCCGCCTGCAAACCAGCGACCATGTGTATTATATGTGTACCAAATATTTCAATGACGGCGACGTGCATGCGTACTTCAGCCCGTACGAATCCCCTTACGAAGCGTTTCTCAACTACATGAATGCTCTGCGCGATGTCCGGTACCGGGTGCTCGACTATCGACGCGGAGACACTCATGGCTAGGCCGATTGTCCTCAGCAACGGTCGGCTGCATGTCGGGCTTAATCAATATGGGCTGGTGCATGATTTCTATTACCCCTATGTAGGGTTCGAAAACCACGCGGCCGGCCCGCATACTCGCCACCGCATTGGCGTATGGACCGATGGTATTATGAGCTGGCTCGACGACGATGCGGCGTGGGAATTTACACATTCGTACCCACACACTGCGCTGATTGGCCACACGACTGCGCGCAACCTGGCGCTAGGTGTGGTGCTCGAGTTTGACGACATGGTCGATTGCGATAGCGACGTGTTTATGCGCAACATCCATGTAATTAACACGCGTGATCATCGCCGTACGATTCGGCTATTTATGCACCAGGCATTTGTGATTGGCGACTCACGCAGCAACACCGACACCTGCCAATACCTGCCCGACAACCACGCACTGCTGCACTACCGCGGCCGGCGGGTGTTTATTGTGTCGGCCGAGTCGGGGCATCACGAATTTGATCAGTATTCGATTGGCCTTTTTGATATCGAGGGTCGCGAGGGCACGTATCGCGATGCCGACGACGGCGAACTGTCGATGAGCGCGGTTGAGCATGGTCGGGTAGATTCGACGCTGCGCCTAATGCTCGACATCGATGCCCAAGATTCAGCGCGCGCCTCATACTGGATCGCTGCCGGCACGACGCTGCGCCAGGCGATGGTGCACCACCGGCTGATTCAGCGCGAGGGCGTGCACAAGCATTTTGAGGCGACGCACAACTGGTGGCAGCATTGGCTTAGGCCAACGCTTAAGTTTTCCTCGCGCATTCCTGCCCAATACCGCAGCGAATGTATCCGCAGCGCGATGATTATCAAATCTCACTGTGATAGCCGTGGTGCTGTGATCGCCAGTACCGATACCAATATGCTAAATTATTCGCGCGATGCCTACGGCTACTGCTGGCCGCGCGATGGTGCCTATGCGGTGTGGCCGCTGATGCGGCTAGGGTATCAGGAAGAGCCGCTCAATTTCTTTACGTTTTGCCGACGCAACCTACATCCCAATGGATATCTGATGCACAAATATCGCGCTGATGGCGCGCTTGGTAGTAGCTGGCACCCCTATTTGCACGCCAATGGCCAGGTAGCGCCGCCAATTCAAGAGGACGAAACAGCGCTGGTGTTATTCGTGTTTGTACAGTTTTATCAGCTGCACCCAAGTGCCAAATTGTTGCACGACTACTACGCCGATATGGTAGTGCCGATGGCGGGCTTTTTGGCTGAGTATATCGATACCCCGACGGGTTTGCCAGCCGCTAGCTACGATCTGTGGGAGCAAAAATTCTACATCACTACCTATACTACGGCGGTGGTATATGCGGCGCTACAGGCCGCGGCCGAACTTGCCGATGCGGCCCACGACGCAGCCAATGCCGTACGCTGGCGCGAGGCCGCCCAAGCGATCAGCGAGGCGGCACACCAGCACCTTTACGACGGTGATAGCGGACAGCTGGTGAAGGGCTTGTACTACCAGGATGGTCAGCGCCAGCGCGACACCACGCCCGATATCGCCACGTTTTTTGGTGTGTTTATGTACGGATTATTTGCGCCTGATAGCCCAGAATTTCGCGGTACGCTAGCCAGCATGGAGCGCGAATTTGCGATTGATGGCACGCGCGGCATCCCGCGTTTTGCCGACGATGCCTATAATCGCAGCGCCGCGAGCGGCTCGAATGCCTGGCCGGTTACGACCCTTTGGATGGCGCAATATTACCTAGAGTCGGGTGATCGCGAACGAGCGCTGGGGCTGCTCGAATGGGTGCGTGCGCATGCCTGGCCCAGTGGTGTGATGGCCGAACAGGTCGATCTTGCGACCGATCAAATCGTGTCGGTTGCGCCGCTGACATGGTCGCATGCAGAATATATTTCGACGCTGCTCGATATGGTCATTGGAGCCAAGCAATGACCATGCTATCGGGCCTTCGTCGTACCAAGCGGCGCCTCAATACCCGCGTGTTCAAGCACGTTGCGAGCCGCCTGGGTCTGATCTACCTCGGCTATGTCGACCAGCGCGACGACGATCACCGCCTGATTCGCGGCCTGACTGTCTCGCCGACGCATCGCGACGCCAACTACTGCGTTGGCACTGTGCAGGGCTACGATATTATGCTGGTTGAGCGCCGCGATACGCTGGTGCACCGCGATACGTCCCGGCATCGGTACCGGTGGGTGATCGTATCGGTCGACCTGCGCACCGCGCGACATATGCCGCAGGTATTTGTTGGCAACAACCTGCGCCACGATGCATTTATGGCCAAATATTCTCGCTTGGTGCCGGTGCATAGCGGCATGTTTGGGTCGCCATCTGCGAGTTTTAGCCAGCAATTCACCATCTATGCTCGTCCCGATCATGCGGTCGAAGTCGAACGGATGTTTCGCCCAGAGCTGACTGCTATGATGGCAGAGCATTTTGCGCACATGTCTGTCGAGATTGTCGATGGCACGATTTTGGTTTACGGCGAGCCGTCGCATCTGACGGCGGCGATGCTCGAGCGTATGGTTGCCAATGGCATCTGGCTTGCGCAGCTGCTCGATACACCCGGGCTGATCGCGGCGTAATCCCACGTACCAAAAACACCTCCGGTAGGAGGTGTCGTGTGAGCCTTGCTAACGCCTAGCCCTTGCGTGGCTTGACTTCGTTGCGGCCGAGGTTTTTCTTGGTCTCGACGTACTTGGCGTGCTTGCGCGCCTTTGGATCGTACTTGTTGAGCTCGAGTTTGTCGGGCGTGTTCATGGTGTTTTTGCGCGTGACATAAGTGCGGTGGCCAGTGAGCTGGCTGACCAGAGCGACGATCTTGCGTTTAGTATTCGTTTTTTTAGCCATCTAGATTTCCTTTAGCGGTTGATACTTACAATCAATGACACATTATAGCGGATTTAGTGACAGAGGTCAAGGTTAAAAAGTGGAAAGGCCTCACCTCGCCCATAGAGCTACTCTAGGGCGAGGTGAGGTTGGGTGCTTACCAGACCTTCACGCAGGGCTCGGGCCCAGATGGGTTGCCGTATTCCATGAACTTGGAGCAGACGCGTGAGCCAGAGGGTACCCACCTATTAACAGGTAGGCGGAATCGGAAGGTGCCATACTGACAACCTCCATCCTCTTGGTAGGCTAGCCCGTATGCGCCTCCCCACGGAGGAACGTAGTACACCCATGCACTCGCCCGGCATATCCATGGAGGAGCCGCATTGGAGCGGATCGCCCAGACGGCATTGATGTACGCGCCTGAGTGCTCGACAGTCGTACATGTGTAGCCCCAGCCGCTTGCAATCCCGCAGCTCTGGTTGCCGATAGTAATATCATTGGTGGCAGCGTTTGACATTCCTGCCGATGCACCAATCATCGTTGCGGCTACTACTCCGGAAATCGCCAATCTTTTGGCGATCTTGCTTCTAGACACAGGTTCTCCTATAGACCTCGAGTGCAGTGAAGACATCTGTCAACACGATGTATACTATAGTTGAATCGCTTTTTTTTTTGCAATAGTTTGTGTTAGTATTGTCATAGAATAAAAAACTAGTGTTAATAATAAGTTTAGGATATATTATGGAAACATACGGATTCGGATTTGCGGAATTAATCATACTTTTACCACTGTTATTGGTGTTGATTCTCCATATTTACCTTATTTTGCGTATGCTCAGTTCAGAAACCCTTAGTTTTAATATGAAAGCCCTGTGGTTAGTGATATTGGTGTTTGTACCAGTGCTTGGAGCAATTATATATTTATTTACGCAATATCGTGTCGATACTAAACAAAAATAGTAATAGCTTTCAGCTAGGGCTCAAGGCTGTTCAGCGGTCGTCGACTGTTTTTTCGGCAACAGCTGTACAGGCAAGGCAGTGAAGAATCCTAGTTTAAGACGCGTGATTTTTGCCTCTACATAGGCATCAACTTCATCCCGTGTGGTCAGCCGCCATACAAAACGATTGAGATCGTCCTCGCTAAGCCATACTTGGTCCGGCGTGCAGCTATCGAACGCATCGCTCATATACTCTTCCACCTCATCAAAAAAAATGCGCACAGCGCGTCGCCAAACTGCGTATTTGGTTGCATCGCTCGATGCCTCAATCTGCGCCAGCGTGGTGATTAGGTATTGCCCGAATTCATCGAATTTGCAAGCAGAATCTCCCTGGATAATAGCCGTAGCATTCGCACGAAGACGCTCAATACATTGCCTGCGCTCAGTGACCAATGCATCAGCCTGTTCGTAGCGAAGATGTGTAGCGTCGCGCTCCGCCTGCCGCTTGATTACTTCTGGGCTATCTTTTGGCTCAAAGCATCGAGCTGCTAGAAGGTTGTCGCTCGCTATCAGCGCAGCACTACTTGCCTCTTGCAGAAGTTCAGTATTGCGCTGGTATGCCTCGTCAGCCTCGATTTCGTCAGCTGTGTCGAAATACTGATCGGCAAGCTCGCACTGGGCCTCCCTAGGTGTCGATAACGCGCCAATTGCAGCCATGCACTCGTTACGGTATTGCTCCTCAATCGGCCGCCACAGTGCGTTAGCTTCGCGTCGATATGCAGTCCGACGATCATAGATATAGTCGCTAAGTTCGCCCGACGACGAAAGCGCGATGCCAGGGGTATGGATGTCGGCCTGGTCGATGCCCACCATCGCGAACAGCTCGCTTGGTGGTATCGCCTCGCCTCTCAGCGCAAGCTGTTCGCCTAGCCGGCTGGCGTGGCCACCCCAGGTGTCGCGTATGCGTTGGTAGCCATCTAGCCGAGCTTCAAATTCAGGGCCGCCCTCATGCGGGTTATTGCGTGCGGCCCGCTCGCTGTAGCCAGCGGCGTGTAGCTGCTCTTTGCGTGTATGTGGTCGACGTCGAGACATGGTAATACTCCTAGCGGTAGTTGGTAAAAGTTAGTGGAAAATCAAAGTCGGCAGCGCGGAGTGTCGTCATGGCCGCCTGTAGCTCGTTTTTGCTTGCCGAGCTGGCGCGGACGCTGTCGCCCTGGATCTGGGTTCTGACTTTTGGGTGTGATTCTTTTAGGAGCTTGGTGATTTTTTTGGCGTCATCTTGCGTTAGGCCGTGGCGAAACGGCACGTCGCGCCAGGCACGCAGGTTGGCCTCGGTGATTTTACCGCTTGTATCAAGCACCTTGCTTGTCATGTCGCGCTTAGCCAGTTGCCTGCCGATCATGTCGATTAGCGTGTCGACTTGCCACTCATTGCTGCCAATCACCTTAAATCCTTTTTTGTCCTCGAGCCACTCAATCGCTGCCGGTGTGCCCTTAAAATCATAGCGGTTCGCAATCTCGCGCGTCACCAACTGCTCGACATTATTCATCTCGGCCTTGTCGTAGGTACTTTCGATATCAAAACTAAAATCTGCCATTTTTTCTCCTATCTTGTTAAATCATCAATTGAATTGAGCGGTTCGCATCCTATTGACATAAATTCCTCGCGGCTCGTCATACCGGTCGTCACGCCAATGAATGTGCCGCCAATTTCCTGTATCGCGATACGATCTTTTTGCTCATCACCGACATACGTGAGCTGAGCTGCCTCTATTCCGAGTTTTACGAATACGGGGACAAATACGCGGCCATCGGGTTTTTTGTGTTCACACGCATCAACGGGCTGAATGAGATCAAAATACTTTTCGAGCTCAAATGCAAGATCATCCGCATCTTTGGCTAGCATTTCGCTTGTTAGATTAGTGATGAGCGCGGTACGTAGGCCAAGTGCATGGACACGGTTGATTGCTGGTATTGCGAATTCAAACCTTTGCTTAGCAAAATCAGGATTATTATAATCTCTTTTGACTACTTTCATAATACGTTCCATATCACCACTGCCAGTAAGCCGCTGCATCAGATCGGGAAACCCGCTTGAAGCATTCCACTCACATCGCACTTCTTCGATAGTTAAGTCACGGCCGAATTCGCGTGCCAGCGCTTGATTCTGCAATAATTTCGGCGGAACAGAGTTGACGACAGTGCCGTCCCAGTCAAATCCAATGACACGAATATGCTCAGGAGTGGTGGTTAACGAGGCGGGGGAAAGTTCGGTCATAATTAGTCCTCCTTGTTGACGATAGACAGTAATTTGCTTGCCGTCAGCGGCTCGCGCAGCACTAGCAGCCCGTGTTCGGCGGCGATTTGTGGCAGATGGTAGGCTTCAGGTGGTAGCGGGTAGAAGCGCGTGCAGCCAGTAATATCCGGCACCAGCTGCTGCGTCATTTCGCACAGCTCGGCCAAATTGTGCACATAGCCACCGACACGTCGTAGCTGGGCGTTGCCAGGTGGCGATTCACGGCCCAGGGTAGGCCAATTTGCCACGCACAATTCTGTCCAAACTCTTTGCATGATTAGATTATAGTCTACTTATGTCAAAAAACAAATAAACCGATATCTGCAGCGATAGCGCGGTCGAACGTAGCTATCCCCCGCCTATAAAGAGCCCTAAGGGTCTATAATGCTTGTGACAAAATTGCTATACTAACTAGTAATGAGTATAGCAGCACGTAGAATGATAAGGCGCCATCGCGTAGGACGAGATAAATACCGTCAGCCGTTTGCGAGCGACAGTATATGGAATCGCCCAATTGGAAGTAGCGCAAACTATGTAACGCTCGCCAGCCTTGCGAGCGCTAAAGGCACGACATGGCGGGTGCCTGCTAAGGGTTATAGCGTCGACGAGTCTTGGATATCGCTAGCGCCACAGGCTCCACAGCGTAAATTGATTGATCGCGGATACTGGTGGCCATATCCCCAGAGCGTAACGCCAATAGATAGTGGCGCACGCGTGTTGGTGCCCGACGATTTTGTGATCCCTGCTCCTGCAGCGGGTAATACGCCCAACAATATGGCGGCAATGCTGACTCCAGATCCAAGTGCTAGGTTTGCCCAAGAATTCCAGTATGCGTGTCGACCCGACCCGGCGACAGATGTGACATTTCACCATCAGCTGCGGGGCGTCTGGGATCTTTATGGTGATGGCTTAAGCGATGGATTTGGCAGCCATGGTGGATCGGGGCTAAACTGCCTTGGCGGCACGATTCGTGGCGGCGAGCTAACCGGCACGACGCCCATTGCTCATGCGCTGTCAGTCACAATTAATACCCAAAAATGGGCCTGCACAAACGGTGGCGGCATTGTCAACGGCTATCGCTGGCCGGCCACTGCCGCGGATAGCAACTATATGAGCCAAGACGGATATGGTAGTAATATGTATTACGACCAAGCGACGGCAAGCTACAAACCAATCGCTAGTCCAGGGGTGCCACTCGATGGGCTTGGTATGGGGGCGCTGCTCGCGATTCCGTCTACTGTATCAATTGCGAGCCTTGCGCTCGAGACTGCCCAGGGTCAGTTAGTTGCCGGTGCACTACAGGGCTATGGGGCATATGTAGTGGATACTTCGGCCGATTCAGGCGATTGGGATACATGGCTATGGAATCTGGACCAAACAGCCAACCGTTTGGATTTCCCCGCACTTGATAGTGCCTATGGTTGGCTCAATGCGCCACTATTGCGAGATTTAAATAAGCTCATTTTGAACCTTGCCATTGTTGCCAATAATGCTCCCGGCGGAAGCTGCGCCGGCGGTGGCGCGCCAATTCGACCCATTGCGCCCCCATTGCTATGAGTATACGGGCGTGTGGTCCAATACTACGAAAAAATAAAAATCACCCGGTATGAGGGTGAAAATGCTGCAAGTGTATTGTGGAGCCGCGATCGGGATTTGAACCCGAGACCTCATCCTTACCATGGATGCGCTCTACCAACTGAGCTATCGCGGCATATGTGCTGTTTGATTAATCAAAAGGTACGGCTGTGATATCAACCATAGGCCAGTTGGTAGAGCGCTACGCTGATATCATTTACTTGCGCTTTGCGCTTCGGACAGCAACTGAGCTATCGCGGCACTTTTCACATTATATCATATATTTTTGCAGATCGTATGCGGGGGTGGTGCTACGCTAAAACGCTGCGCCTTGAGTGGCGCCATGGCGCGTGGCGGCGTCGTAGTTGGCCTGGGCGGTGTTTAGCTGAGCGCGCAGCGCGTTGGAATCCTGCAGGGCGATCCTATCGATCTGGATGCAGTCGACGTCGGTGATTTGGTTGAGGCGATCCATGATCAAATGAGCGTATTGAATGTCGATTGCAGTGTGGCCATTCTCGTGTGTAGCGGTGGCCGCGACAAAATTGTTCCACTTGGCGATTAGGTCAGCGGGCGCTGCCGCATCGGGCGCCCACGCGGGCAGCATGTGTAGTGACACCAGGCCGACCCGCGCATTGGTGATCGAGCAGGTATTGCCAGCACGCACCAGGGTATAGGCATAGCTGATTTGGCTGACGGCTGCTGCCGCGTTGCTATCAGCGCCTACTGGTGAGCACGACACAATTTGCCGCCGGATCTCGTCGGCGTTATGGCCGTATACACGATAGGTGGCGGTGCCCTGATCGACATGCGTAACGCCGGGTGCGCGGTCGTACATGTCGAGTGCAGCCGGCGCGGCCAGCTGGGCTTGGGTGCAGGCCTTAGTGCCAGAAGTTGCGACCGATTGTGGCGTAGCGTGGGCAGCGGCTGGCTGAGAAGTGCTAGGCGTGGTCGATGCCGCGACGATCGCCTGGGCCGGCGCTGCCTCGACGGGCTGTGCCGCGGCCGTGCTGGCTAGAGTATCGGCCTGCGATATGCGTGAGTGGTGGTAGGCGCTTAGTATGATGGCTGGCATCACAAATGCGCCCATGCAGGCAAGCGCCAGCGAGCGTTTTGGCAATAGCGATAGATACCTCGAAACGAGCCGTGGATTCATACGTTCTCCCAAACTATGATATAAATTACATTATATCACGAATACGCATAATAGTCAATGCCCGTAAGGAGTGTAGTGCCGCTAATCGGTAGTAGGCCAATATAATATCCCGTCGCGTGGACAGGATAATTATATTGGTGCTGGGAGTAGGATTCGAACCTACGAAGGCGGAGCCAATTGATTTACAGTCAATCGTGTTTGACCACTTCACTATCCCAGCGATGGGGTAACGGTTACTATTTTACCTCATACTCTGCAAATTTGCTAGCCTCAATTGCGAGAGAATTTCGATTTGGCAAGTTGGCCCACGGGATGACAAAAGTGCGTCCATTTGCCACATAAACAAAGAGGAGGTCAAAATCGGTGTCGAGGTACTTTTTGGCAGTATGGTAGGTTTGATTGCCGCCCATTGTGCGCAGGGCAGCTTTATGCGTGCCGGCGCCGATATAGTAGCCGGCATACTTTACCTGGACACGATAGAGCCGACCATTCTGCTCGACCACAAGATCATATGGGCGTTTGTCGCCGATTGGTAGGCATACTTCGTAGCCGTGCGTCATGAAATAATGGATTGCATACGATGCGGCAATATCGCCCTTTTCTTTCGGCTTCATGATAGTAGTATAAAACAGAGTATGTAGCTGCACAATCCCATAACAAATAAAAAGCACGATGTGATTCGTGCTCATTACGTGGAGCCGCTTTACGGATTCGAACCGTAGACCTGCTGTTTACAAAACAGCTGCTCTAACCAGCTGAGCTAAAGCGGCATATCGAGGTAACAGATACAAGTGTAACGTATTTTGAATCGGATGGCAAGGGTTATGAGCTGACGCGGCGGATGCTTTGGACACGCTGCTGCTTGGCGCTGGCGCTGGCCACCATTTTTTGGACTTTTTCGCGGATTTTGGTGGCGGCGTCGGCGCGATCGTTGCGTTCGTAAGCGTCGGCCAGGATTGATAGTGCTTGTGGCGTTGGCTCGAGGGTGACGGCGTGATGCAGCGATTCGAACATTCCCTTGATGTTGCCCATTTTTTCTTGGACTTTGGCATAGGCGATGTGACGCGCCGGCAGATTGTCTTCCATGGCGATAGCCTGCTTAAATGCCAGCGCGGCTTTTTCGTAGCTGCCGGTTTCGTAGTAGATCAGGCCGACATTGTGCAGGCTGCTGGCGCTGGGCTCGAGGCTTTGGGCGATCTCGAAGCATTCGATTGCGTCTTTGAATGCCTGCTGTTTGGCGTAGAGGATGCCCAGGCGATTGTAGGCGGTGGCATTGCGCTCATCGACGCGCAGGATGGTAAGCAGGGCTTTTTCGGCGCGCAGATATTTTTTGTCACGGAGCGACTCCTGAGCGATAGACCACAGCTTGTCGAGCTTGGACGTGATGCGCTGTGGCAAATCGATCGCCATTTCTTCGACACGCGGCTGGCGGATGATCGTAAATGCGCCAAGTAGAATGAGAAAAATAAGTCCGTACATAATACTGCTATTTATTATACCACGAGCCGTAGTAGCTGCAGCTTGACGTTGCGATTAGCCATCAGCTGCTCGTAAACGTCGAGGCTGCGGTCGAGCAGGCGCAGCTGGCGATCGTCGGCCTGTGCGGCGATGGTGCGCTCGAGCAGCCGCTGCAGCGCATCGACAAATGCAAGCGCTTGGTCGCGTGACGACTGATGGTGCGTGGTGAGCACCAGGCGTTCATAGGGAGTGCTGGTCAGAAATTGGCGGGCATCACCCATGACGCTACGGAGCGCCTCGAGCTGGGCGGGCTGCTCGGCGAGCCGGATGATGTGCGCCGGTAAACCCGTGGCGGCAAATTGCAGCTGCGCGATAGTAGCGGAGTCGTTAATGCCGAGGCTGGTAATGAGCGCGGTGGTGCTGGCCTGGCTGATAGGAGTAATCGTGACGGTGGTCAGGCGCGACTGCACCGTCGGCAGCAGCTGTGCTGGCGCGTGCGACGTCAGTACAAAATGGATGTTGGCGGTGGGCTCCTCGAGTAGCTTGAGCAAGGCGTTCTGGGCGGCCGCGGTAAGCTGGTCGGCGTCGTCAATAATCACAAAATGTGGTGTGGTATATTTGCCGCGTGTGAGTGCGTAGAGTTCGCGGATGCGTTCGATCGAGATCGGTGCGGTCGGCGTGTAGCTGCCCTTTTTGTCCTGGGGTGTGATGTCTTGGATAAGAGTGCGGCCGGCGAGATCGCGCGCAATGGTGTGCAGGCCAACGCCGCGCGCGCCGGTGAGCAGCAGTGACTGCGGCAGGTGCGCGCGCAGCTGGCGGAGGTGTTGCATTGTGCCCGGATGCAGCAGCAGCTTACGCGTCGGCATCGATGGTGAGCCCTGGGAATAGCGTCGTAAATGCGTGCGGTAGCGGCGCGGTGAAGGTGCGTCGGTCGCCTACTGGAATGGTGATTTCGAGCGCGGTGGCGTGCAAATACAAGCGGTCGGCAGCCTTGCCATAGATGCGGTCGCCGAGGATTGGCGTACCGAGATGCGCCAGGTGGACGCGCAGCTGGTGGGTGCGGCCAGTGGTGGGCTGCAGGCGCAGCAGCGAATACTTGTCGGTGCGCGCCAAGACTTCGTAGCTGGTGCAGGCAGATTTGCCCTTGGCGTCGACGCGGAAGGTGCTTGGCGCCGATGGATGGCGGCCGATCGGCAGGTCAATGAGTGCGCTATCGAGCCGGGGGTGGCCGACGACGACTGCGTAGTAGGTTTTGTGGGCGCGGCGGTCGGCAAACTGCGATTTGAGCAGCTCGAATGCCTCGGGAGTGCGAGCGCCAATCATCACGCCGCTGGTGTCGCGATCGAGCCGATGCACGATACCGGGGCGATTGGTATCGAGGCCAACGCTGGTATAGCGACGCATGAATTCGGCGACGGTAAATTCGTCGTTAAGCGCACCCTTGCTGTGTGTCAAGACGCCGATTGGCTTGTCGATAACGACCACGCTGTCGTCGAGGTGGATGATCGGCAGCTCGTGCGCCGAATAGTCGGTGCCAGCTGGCAGGTCGAGCGCAATGTTGTCGGTGTCGCTGATTTCGCTACGTGGCGATTCGACCACCTGGCCATTTACCGAAATGTGGCCGGCGCGGATGTGTTTTTGCCAGGTGCTGCGGCTGGTGTCGGGGTAGCGTTCGGCCAAGATAACGTCTAGGCGCTTTTTGCCGTCGTGTTGGCGAAACAGATAGATATCTTTGCCCTTGAATGGCAGGCCGTAGGTGGTAAGATCGCTGGTTGGGTTTTGCAGAATTTCGCCGGCGGCGTCGCTTTTTGCGACAAAAATTTGCTGCATAATATAACCGGCGCGGTCCTCGGCGGTTTCGTCGATCAGCACAAAATAATGGTGGCGGTTGAACCTGAGCTGCACCAGCTGATTGATGGGGCTAGGATGCGATTGTTTGATTTGGTCGATATGGCGCGGCACGTGCTCGTCGCCCGCCTCGCCAAAACGTCGCAAAATCGCCAGCAAGTCGCTCGAGGTGATTTTCATATTAGCGTCTCAGCCCGACGGCTTGTTGGACGCGTAGGAGGGTGGCGTTTGCGACGTCGCGCATGGCGGCTTCGCATTGCTCGAGGCGCGCGTAGAGGTCGTCGTCGTTGATGGCGGCGAGCTTTGCCTGGTAGTCAGCGAGGAATTGTTCGACCGCGTCGGCGACGGCAGCCTTGAGCTCGCCGTATCTGGTGCGCCCCTGCCACTCGGCAGTAACTTGCGCTTGCGGAGTGTCGGTCAGTATGGCAAGAATTTGCAGCAAGCTAGTGATACCGGGCTGGTTGTCCCAGTCAAAATGGATGGTGCCGATGCTGTCGGTTACGGCCGACATGATTTTTTTGCGGGCCAGTGCTGGGTCGTCGCCTAGGTTGATTTTTGAATCGTCATCATCAGAGCTTTTACTCATTTTTTTGAGTGGGTTAGTGAGGCTGCGGATTTTGAGGCCGGTGTCGCGGCGGATAAATTTCATTTGGTCTTCGGTAGAATCAGGCACTACAAACAACGCCTGCCCAAACTTGTTGTTCATGCGCATAGCGATATCACGTGTGATTTCGAGGTGCTGAAACTGGTCTTTGCCCACAGGCACATGGCGCGCACCGTACAGCAATATATCAGCCGCCATCAATACCGGATAATTCATCAGCCCCATGCTGACGCTGGCTTCTTTGGCAGATTTATCCTTGAATTCATTCATGCGCTGCATCTCGCCGACATAGGTAAAGCAATCGAGAATCCAGGTGAGCTCGCTATGCGCCGGAATATAACTCTGGCGATAAATGTAGGTATCTGGCTGGTGAATGTCCAGGCCAGCAGCCATAAAATACTTGAGGTTTCTGATGATGTTGTCGCGCAGCTCGTCGTGATTAACAGGGGTGGTAAAGCTGTGGAGGTCGGGCACAAACATATTTAGCTGGTAACCGCCAGCAAATTGGCGCTGCAATTGCACCATTGGCACCATAGCGCCCAAATAATTGCCAATCGTTAACTCTTCGTTGGCGCGTATCCCAGTCAAAATCACAGGTTTTGTCATATGTATAGTATACCACCTCTTAGGGGGTGGCGCCAGCGTGCTGTACCAGTCCACCACCCTTGCAACATAAAAGCAGGCTCCTGTAAGCTGTAGTTATACTACTAATTACATCGAAAGGAGGCCTGCTATGGCCTATTCTATCAATCCTCACCTCCCAAAAGCTAGAGCAATCGCGCTGCGACTACT
>Ga0209793_1000470_pt1 | contig 45367 bp, 38 predicted proteins | sample EBPBio122009_DNA_FD_185863 | JGI IMG/M metagenome (GOLD analysis project Ga0209793, IMG submission 185863) | Wastewater treatment Type I Accumulibacter community from EBPR Bioreactor in Madison, WI, USA - Reactor 1_2/2/2009_ DNA (SPAdes) (version 2) | ecosystem: Engineered > Bioreactor > EBPR >... | reverse complement strand
GCTCTTCGCCTTCCTGCTCGGTTGGGACGAATTCTTCTATGCGCTGCTCTTCACCTCCGACCAGCGGGCGCGCACGCTGACCGTCGCCATCGCCGATCTCGCCGGTGGACGCGTTTCCGACTACGGGCTGATCGCGACCGCTGGCGTGCTTGCCGCGCTGCCGCCGGTGCTGGTCGGTCTTCTTATGCAACGGGCCTTGATCTCGGGCCTCACCAGCGGCGGTGTGAAAGGATGACCATGACGACGAACGCAACACGCCCGGCCGGGCTTCAGGCCATCGACCGGGAAATGGCCCGCCAGCACGCCGACGCATTGGCCTCCTTCCGCAGCAATGCGGACATGGCGGCAAGGGCCGCCGCCAACCTGAAACGCACGGGCAAGCTCCTTCTCCTCGGCATGGGCGGCTCGCACGCCGTCGGCCGCGCTGTCGAGCCGCTGTACCGCGCCCTCGGCATCGACGCCATCGCCCTGCCGCTTTCCGAACAGCTCGGCGCGCCGCTGCTGCTCGATGGCCGCACCGTCTTCATCACCTCGCAGTCCGGCGAAAGCGCGGAGGTCCTGCGCTGGTTCGAGGAGACGGGTGGCAACGCGGAAACCTTCGGCTTCACGCTGGAGGGCGGCTCATTCCTCGCCCGCACCGCGCCTTGTCTCGTCGGCCACGGTGGCACCGAGCAGGCCTTTGCTGCGACGCGCAGCCTCACGGTGAGCTTCGCCCTGCACCTCGCGATCCTCGGCGCGATGGGCGAGGATGTCTCTCCCGCCGTCGACGCACTGGAAACTCCGCAGGAACCTTCCATCGAAGCGGCGCTCGCCGCGCTTTCGAATGTCCGCTCCGTCGTGACCTCCGGCCGGCGCCTGCAGGGGCTTGCCGAAGCCATAGCGCTCGGCTTCACGGAGCTTTCGCGCGTGCCGTGCTTCTCGCTGGAAGGCGGGCAGCTTCGCCACGGCCCGATGGAGATGCTGTCGCCGGAGGTGGGCGTCGTGCTCTTCCGCAGCGACGATGCGACGGCGGACCTCGTAACGGCCATGGCCGTCTCCGTGGTCGAGGCCGGCGCGAAACTCGTCGTCTTCGACGCTTCCGGCCGCCCGCCGGTCGAAGGCGCTGCGACCGTCGCCTTTCCGCCATCGACGGGCCTTGCCGCCGTCTTCTCCATGCTGCCGACCGCGCAGCGCCTGATGATCGCCTTTGCCGCCGCCCGCGTCCCCGATGCCGGCATGCCGGTGCGTTCCACCAAGATTACCCGGAGCGAATGAGTGAGACCGCTTGCCGTCATCGGAAACGTCAATGTCGACCTGATCATGGGGCCGGCCGCGCCCTGGCCGCAGCCCGGCACCGAGATCATCGTCGACCACGACGAGTTGCGCGTCGGCGGCTCCGCCGGCAACGCGGCGCTCGCCTGGATGGCGCTCGGCACGCCCTTCGAGATCGCCGCCAGCATCGGCAGCGACCGTTTTGGCGCGTGGCTTGCGGAAAATTTCGGCGAGCGCGCCCGGCACTGGCCGGTGCATGGCGACAGCACGACCCTTTCCGTCGGCATCACCCATCCCGATGGCGAGCGTACCTTCTTCACCACCCGCGGTCACCTGCCGCTTTTCAGCCTGGAAGACGTCTTTGCCGTGCTCGACGGCCCGCGCCTTGCCGGCGGCATCGCGCTTCTCTGCGGCTCCTTCCTCACCGATGGGCTGGTGCAGGAATATGACGGCTTCTTCGACTGGGCGGACCGGCACGGCATCGCCGTCGCGCTCGATACGGGCTGGCCGCTGCACGGCTGGACGGAAGAGAACCGGGCGGCGGCGACAGACTGGCTGTCGCGCTGCCGCATCGCGCTCTTCAACGAGGTCGAGACGACGAACCTTGCCGGCGTCACGGATCCCGAGGAGGCCGGCCGCCTGCTGCAACAGGGCATGCCGCAAGGCGCCGTCGTCGTCGTGAAATGCGGGCCGAAGGGCGCCATCGCCATCGATGCGGACGGCACGCTGTTCCGGGCCGAGGCCCCGTCGGTCGCCGTCGTCGACACCATCGGCGCGGGCGACGTCTTCAACGCTGCCTTCCTCTCCGCCTATGCCGAGGGCAGGGGGCTTGCGGCGAGCCTTGCCGCCGGCACGGCGGTCGCCTCCCTCGCCATCTCCACCCATCCGAGACGCTACGCCCCCATCCCGCAGGAAATCCCGGCATGAGCACGCTGACCATCGAAGCCATCCGCAAGAACTACGGTGCCGTCGAGACCTTGAAGGGCATCGACATCGCGCTGGAAAGCGGCGAATTCCTCGTGCTTCTCGGCGCGTCGGGCTGCGGCAAGTCCACGCTGCTCAACATCATCGCCGGCCTTGGCGAGCCGACGAGCGGCGATATCCGCATCGATGGGCGCTCCATCGTCGGCGTGCATCCGAAGGACCGGGACATCGCCATGGTCTTTCAGTCCTATGCGCTCTATCCCAATCTCACGGTGCACCGGAACATCGGTTTCGGCCTGGAAATGCGCAAGGTCGACAAGGCCGAGCGTGACCGGGCCGTGCAGGAGACGGCAAAACTCCTGCAGATCGAGAACCTCCTGGAGCGTAAGCCCGGCCAGCTTTCGGGCGGCCAGCGCCAGCGTGTCGCCATCGGCCGGGCGCTGGTGCGCAATCCGAAGATCTTCCTCTTCGACGAGCCGCTGTCCAACCTCGACGCCAAGCTGCGCATGGAGATGCGCACCGAGCTGAAGCGCCTGCACCAGATGACGAAGACGACCGTCGTCTATGTCACGCATGACCAGATCGAGGCGATGACGCTCGCCACCCGCATCGCCGTCATGCGGGGCGGCCGCATCGAGCAGCTCGATACGCCGGAGAACATCTACAACCGCCCGGCGACGCTCTATGTCGCGACCTTCGTCGGCGCGCCACCGATGAACCTGCTTGCGGCGACGGTGAATGCGGGCCGGGCCGTGATCGAGGGGACCGGCATCGCGCTTGCCGTGCCGGGACTGGAGACGATGGCCGAGGGGCGCAGGCTCGTCCTCGGCATCCGTCCGGAAGCGCTCGGCCCCTCCGGCGAAGGCGTGTCTCTCGATGCGCGTTGCGAGGTGGCGGAGCTGACGGGACCGGAACTGGTCGTCACGGCCTCGGTCGGCGGCCAGCGCCTCGTCGCGGCCCTGCCGGCGGCGGCCGGCATCAAGGCGGGCGAGGAGATTTCCCTGCGCGTCCAGCCCGCCGCCATCCATATCTTCGATGCCGAGACCGAGCAGCGCCTGAACTGAAAACCCGTCTTCCGGCTATGCGAAGGCCAGCGGCGATCCGAAGAAACGCAGCGCCCAGCGCCGGCCGTCGCTGGTCAGGGTCAGCGCGCCGAACGGTTCGACATCGGTGCGCCAGATAGCCTGAAGCGGTGCGTCGAGAACATGGGCGACAACGAGCTTCAGCACGATGGCATGGGTGATCGCCAGAAGGTGGCCGCCCACCGCGTGCTGGTCGTCGAGCCAGGATATGCAGCGCGTCCGCGCTGCCGCGAAACTTTCCCCGCCATGCGGCGCGGCGGCGGGGTCCGACAGCCAGCGCTGGAGGTCGGCCGGGCCTTGCGCGGCGATATCCTCCAGGGCAAGGCCGTTCCACCGGCCGTAGTCCACATCCCGCAGCGGCACGGCTATCGCCGGATGCAGGCCGAATAGGGCGGCGGTTTCCCGCGCGCTGGCTTCCGGCGCGCAAAACACCGCGTCACAGGCCGGCAGGAGAGGGGCAAGCCGCTCGGCCCGTTCCCATTCCCTTTCCAGAAGCGGTTCGTCGGAGGCAAGGCGGGACAGCCGGTTGGAGGCGGTGGCGCCCCGGCATAGCAGCGTGAGGCGCGTCGCGCGCGGCGGCTTTTGTCTTGTCTCTTGCGTTTCGTCGCCCAAGATCGAGGCCGTCCCCTATTGCACGCCGAGCGCTTCGGCGGAAATCCAGAATACGGCATCCTGGGATTCGGCCGTCTCCAGCCAGACGAAATCGAGATGCGGGAATTCCTCCTCGAGGATTTCCCGGCCCGAGCCGATCTCGCAGATCATGCCGCCCTCGGGATTGAGGAAGCCGGGTGCGTCCATGAGAATGCGACGCACGAGATCAAGCCCGTCCTCGCCGCCGTCATGGGCCATCTCCGGCTCGGCGCGGAATTCCGGCGGGTAGCCGTCCAGCGCCTCGTGGTCGACATAGGGCGGGTTGGTGATGATGAGGTCGTATGTCCGGCCGGCAAGCGGGGCGAAAAGGTCGCCCTCGAAAAGGCTTACCTGCCCGGCGACATCGTGCTCGGCGACGTTCAGTTCGGCGACTTCCAGCGCATCGGCCGAAAGGTCCACGGCATCCACCGTCGCGTTGGGGAAGAATTTCGCGGCGAGCACGGCAAGGCAGCCCGAGCCGGTGCAGATATCCACGGCGCTTTTGACGGTCATCGGATCGGGCAGGAAGGACGAGCCGTTCTCGCCGAGATATTCGCTGAACAGGATTTCGCCGATATGTGAGCGCGGCACGATCACCCGCTCGTCCACATGGAACCGCACGCCCTGGATATAGGCCCGGCCCGTGAGATAGGAGGAGGGCTTGCGGGTGGCAACGCGCGCCTCGATGCGCTCGGCGAGTAGCCGGCGTTCGGCCGGCAGCAGGCGGGCGTCGAGGAAGGGATCGAGCGCGTCGATCGGCAGGTCGAGCGAATCGAGCAGCAGGAAGGCCGCGTCGTCGCCGGCCGTCGTCGTGCCGTGGCCGTAGCTGAGATCGGCGGCGTTGAAACGGGAGATCGCATAGCGCCAGTAATCGCGCAGCGTCACGAGTTCGTTGGTAATGTCTTCCCTGGTCAACGGCGTCTCACTTCGGGCTTTGCGGATTTGGCTGGACGACCCCGGCTTTAGAATGGCAAGGGCCTGTGGGTCAACCAAGGACGGCGAGATGAAGGGCACCCGCAAACCGCAGACACCGAAAACGGGCCGCAAGCCCGCGCCGCCCGCCGGCGGCAAGCGGGCGACGCTGGCGCGCGCGCTCTCCAAGCTCGGCTTCTGCTCGCGCACGCAGGCCGAGGCGCTGGTGCGCGAGGGGCGCGTGACGGTGGGCGGGCGCATCGTCACCGATACCGAGGCCTGGGTGGATCTTTCCGCCGCGGCGATCGCGGTGGACGGCAAGCGCGTCGCGGCGCAGGAGCGCGTCTACCTGATGCTCAACAAGCCGCGCGGCCTCGTCACCACCCGGCACGACCCGGAGGGAAGGCCGACGGTCTTCGATTGCCTGAAGCATCTCGACCACGCCCATCTTTCCCCGGTCGGCCGCCTCGACAAGGCGAGCGAGGGGCTGCTGCTCTTCACCAACGACACGGAATTCGCCCAGGCGCTGCTCGATCCCGAGACCCATGTCGCCAAGACCTATCACGTCCAGATGGATCACAAGGCCACCCCGGACATGCTCGACGCCATGGTGCGCGGCGTCGAGCACGATGGGGAGCGGTTGCGGGCGACGCAGGTGCGCGCCGTGCGCGAGGGCGACAGGAATTCCTGGGTGGAGGTGGTGCTGGACGAGGGTAGGAACCGGCAGATCCGGCGCATGCTGGAGGCGCAGGGCATCGCGTGCCTGCGCCTCGTGCGCGTCTCCATCGGCGATGTCGTGCTTGGCGATCTGGAGAAGGGCGCCGTGCGCGCCCTGACGGACGAGGAGGTCGCCGGCCTTCGCCGCCGCATCGCCGCGCGACGGGCCGGATAAGTCGAGTTTTCCGGCAAACATTACGGAAATATAATGATCCCAAGGGCTTCTCCTCTGGGCCTTCCGGTGCCACATGTCGATGAAAGGGACATAGGAGGCATGGCCTCGACATATGGGAATGCCGATGACCAAGACCGCACGACCGAAAACGGACGAGAAGGCCGCTGACGAAGGCGGCCGCACGAATGTCACCTTCATGCCGGGCGCGAACCCGCCCGCGCGCCGCAAGCGCCGCTCGCGCGCCTGGGTCTGGCTGCCGGTCGTCGCCATCCTTGCGGGGGCCGGCTACTATGGCTGGCGCGCCTATGCGCCCGCCGAAACGACGACCGCGATCATCACCCAGTCGGTCACACGCGGCGATATCGAGAACGCGGTGACGGCTGTCGGCACGCTCGAGGCTTTGAATTCCGTCGATGCCGGCGCGCAGGTTTCTGGTCAGCTCAAGGCGCTGCACGTCGCCATCGGCGATACGGTGACGAAGGGCCAGCTTCTGGCCGAGATCGACCCGGCGACCATCGAGAACCGCATGGAGATCAACCGCGCCGAACTCGCCAATCTTCAGGCCCAGCTCGTCTCCAAGAAAGCCCAGCTCGATTTCAAGCAGGCCAATATCACCCGCCAGCGCAATCTCGTGGCTGGTAACGCGGCGGCCAGGCAGGCCCTCGACCAGGCCGTGGCCGACCTTGCCGCGGCGGAGGCCGACGTCAACGCCACCGAGGCACAGATCCGCAAGCAGCAGGCGACGCTGGCCGGCGACGAGGTTGACCTCGGCTATACCAAGATCTATGCGCCCATGGCCGGCACCGTCACCGCCAATCCGGTGAAGGAGGGCCAGACGCTGAACGCCGTCCAGAGCGCGCCCACCATCGTGACCATCGCCGACCTTTCCACCATGACCGTGCGCGCCGAGGTTTCCGAGGCCGATGTCGGCCGCCTCAAGGTGGGCATGGAAGCCTATTTCACGCTGCTCGGCCAGCCGGGCAAGCGCTTTGCCGGCACGCTCCGCCAGATCGAGCCGTCGCCGACCGTCGAGAACAATGTCGTGCTCTACAACGCGCTGTTCGACGTTCCCAACCCGGAGGGCGAGCTGATGATGTCGATGAGCGCGCAGGTCTTCTTCGTGCAGGCGGCGGCGCGCGACGTGCTGGTCGTGCCGGCCGGCGCGGTCTCGGCAAAGCGCGGCGAGGGCGGCAAGGCGGAGGTGACGGTCGTCACGGCCTCCGGCGCACAGGAGGTGCGGCAGGTCGAGACCGGCATCCGCAACCGGGTGAGCGTCGAGGTGAAGAGCGGCCTTGCCGAGGGCGACAAGGTCGTCGTCAGCGCGGGCGACGGCAAGGCCTCCGGCAGCGGCGGCCGCAATTCGGGACGCGGCATGCGCATGCCGCCGATGTTCTGAGGAGCCGGCCATGACCGCGCTCATCTCGCTCCGCGACGTCACGAAAACCTTCCACAACGGCGATTTCGCGGTGGAGGTCCTGCACGGCATCTCGCTCGATATCGAGGCGGGGGAGTTCGTGGCGATCATCGGCCAGTCCGGCTCGGGCAAGTCGACGCTGATGAACATCCTCGGCTGCCTCGACCAGCCGACCTCCGGCGACTACCTGATCGACGGCGAGCCGGTCGCCGGTTTCGAGAGCGACGAGCTTGCGGCGCTGCGCCGCCGCACCTTCGGCTTCGTCTTCCAGAGCTACAATCTCATTCCCACGGCCAGCGCCCGCGAGAATGTCGAGGTGCCGGCGATCTATGCGGGCCTTCCGGCGCGCGACCGGCAGGAGCGGGCGGAGGCGCTGCTCGGCTCGCTGAAGCTCGGCGACCGGCTCGACCATCGCCCGAACCAGCTTTCCGGCGGCCAGCAGCAGCGCGTCTCCATCGCCCGCGCCCTGATGAATGGCGGCCGCGTCATCCTGGCCGACGAGCCGACCGGCGCGCTCGACAGCCAGAGCGGGGAGGAGGTCATGGCGCTGCTTCGCCGCATGCACGGCGACGGCCATACGATCATCCTCATCACCCATTCGCGCGAGGTGGCGGAAGCCGCTGACCGGCTGATCGAGATCCGCGACGGCCGCATCGTCTCCGACCATGCCCGCAAGGCGCGTCCTTCCCTGGATGCCGCCGCCGGCCTGAAGAAGGCCGTCAAGGAAGGCTCGGCCGCCATCGCGGACGTGTCCGAGGCCGTCAAGATGGCCTTCCGCGCGCTGCACGCCAATCTCTTCCGCACGGTGCTGACGCTGCTCGGCATCGTCATCGGCGTCGGCTCGGTGGTGGCGATGCTCGCCATCGGAACGGGGGCGCAGAATTCCGTGCTCGACCGGATTTCCGCGATGGGGTCGGACCTCCTTCTCGTGCGCCCCAGCATGGCGAGCTTCCGGGGCGGCAGCGGCAGTTTCCCGGTAACCCTCGTGCCATCGGATGCGGATGCAATCCTCGACGTGCCGAATGTCGCCTTCGCTGTGCCGGAAATGACGAGTTCCGTCACCGTGCGCTACGGCAATATCGATTACCAGACGACCGCCAACGGCACGGTGCCGGCCTTCCCGCGCGCGAAATCCTGGGGCATTGCCTCTGGCGAGTTCATCAACAAGGACGACATGGACACCTATGCGCCGGTCGCCGTGCTCGGCCAGACGGTGGCCAAGACGCTGTTTCCCGATGGCGGCAATCCGCTCGGCCAGTATGTGCTGGTCAACAAGATTCCCTTCCAGGTCATCGGCGTGATGGCAGAGATGGGCGCGAGCGCCGGCGGCAACGACCAGGATGACGTGATGCTGGTGCCGCTTTCCACCGGCAGCATGCGGCTCTTTGGCCAGCGCAACGTTCGCACCATCACCGTGCAGGTCGAGGACGCCTCGGCCATCGACCTGACGCAGGACGCCATCCAGGCCCTGCTCGACGAGCGGCACAAGGCCGAGGACACGCAGATCACCAACATGTCCTCGGTGCGCGAGGCCTTCACCGAGACGTCGAACACGATGAAGCTGTTCCTCGGTTCGGTCGCCGCCATCTCGCTGCTCGTGGGCGGCATCGGGGTGATGAACATCATGCTGGTGAGCGTGCGCGAGCGCACCCGCGAGATCGGCGTGCGCATGGCGACCGGCGCAAGGCGGCGCGATATCCTGTTGCAGTTCCTTATCGAGGCGCTCGTCGTGTCGGCGATCGGCGGGGCCATCGGCGTGGTGCTCGGCCTGTCCGTCGGCGCGCTCGCCCAGGCGTTCGGCATGCCGGTCAGCTTCACCGCCGGCCCCGTCGCGCTCGCCTTCGCCTGCTCGTTCCTGACCGGCCTCGTCTTCGGCTACCTGCCGGCGCGCAATGCATCGCACCTGCAACCGGCCGTGGCGCTCGGCGCGGATTGACGGACGCGGCTCAAATTCGGGTGGCCATATCTTGGGATTCCTATTTGCACCGGCGCGAAATATGACTGGGGCATGGATGATTCGGCGGTGATTCGTTTTTTCCGCCGCGGCGGCCTGGTGCTCCGTAGGGCATCGCTGCTGACGGCGATCGCGGCGACGGCGCTTGCCGGCTGCGCTGCGCGTCCCGGCGTCGGCGTCGCCACCCTGTCGACCACCGTTCCGGCTTCGAGCGCGCTCGTGCTGCCCGCGCCCGGCGGACAGTCGATCGTCAGCGTGATCCAGCGGCAATACACCAATGCGATAGAGCAGCAGATCGCGCTCTCGACCTCGGCGGCCACCCCCGGGCAGAATTTCATCAGCATACAGGCCTTCGGCCCGGCCGAGACAGTCGCCATGCCGGCCGGCGCGCTGGCCTTCCGGCCGGTGCAGCACCGGGCGATCCGCTCGGAGATCCGTACCCATTTCCCTGGCCGGACGCTTGCGATCTCCAGCAATTTCGTGCGCAACACCTACGGCCCCTTCGGCTATGCCTACGGGCGCGGTGCGGGCGACGACGGCTGCCTCTATGGCTGGCAGCAGATCCGCTCCGACGTGGCCGATCGCGACAGGATGCGTGATCTCGGCATGTTGCAGATCCGCCTGCGCGTCTGCCAGGCGGGTGCGTCCGAGGCCGAGCTTGTCGAGCTGATGTACGGCTACACCATCGTCGGCGGCTTCTCCGGCGAGACCTGGAACCCCTATGGCGCGCCGGCCCCCGTGGACGGCCAGATCGGCGGCGGCGAGCCGCTGCGGGTGCCGGTGGAGGCACGCAGGGTTCCGGCCGTCGTGCCGGCGGAAAAGGCGCGGACGGTTCCGGTGGCCCGCCGCGCGCCGGAAAAGAAGGTCGTTCCCGCGGTGGAGGCGACCGGCGACGTGGTTGTCGTGCCTTCGCCGACGGGCGGTTCGGCGGCCTCCGAAGGGGAGGCGGTCGTCGTGCCGTCGCCCGTCTGCGTGACGTCCCCTTCCGGCTCCGCGACGTGCGATTGAGCGGTCGGCAAGAGACCTAATTTTTCCTTAAGGGTAGGCGCGTAATGTCGGTGTCCAACGCGCTATGACGGCGAAGGACGGCGTATGAAACATACCGGCACGATCATTCTGTGGGCCTTCGTGTCTGCCCTCGTGATCCTCGTGATCACCCTGCCCATCAATCTCCAGACGCAGCTTATCGCCAGTATCGCGGTGGTGACCTTCATGGCGGTGATCAAGGTGCTGCGAGCGGAGGGCATCTGGCGCCTCATCGCGCTCGCCTTCGGCACGGCGGTCGTGCTGCGCTATGTCTACTGGCGCTCGACGAGCACGCTGCCACCGCTGAACCAGCTCGAGAACTTCATTCCGGGCTTCCTGCTCTACCTTGCCGAAATGTACAGCGTGATGATGCTGGCGCTCAGCCTCTTTGTCGTCGCCATGCCTTTGCCGCCGCGCAAGAGCCGCGCCGCGCCGGAGGGCAGGCTGCCCTCGGTGGACGTCTTCGTCCCGACCTATAACGAGGACACGGCGCTTCTCGCCAACACGCTCGCCGCCGCCAAGGCCATGGATTATCCGGCCGACCGCTTCACCGTCTGGCTGCTCGACGACGGCGGCACGGAGCAGAAGCGCAACGCGGCGGCCGTGATCGAGGCCCAGACCGCCGAGGCGCGGCATCGTGAATTGCAGGCGCTTTGCCGCGATCTCGGCGTCAACTACCTCACCCGCGCCCGCAACGAGCACGCCAAGGCCGGCAACCTTAACAACGGCATGCAGCACTCGACCGGCGACCTCATCGCCGTCTTCGACGCGGACCATGCGCCGGCGCGCGATTTCCTGCGCGAGACCGTCGGCTATTTCTCCGACGACCCGAAGCTCTTCCTCGTCCAGACGCCGCACTTCTTCCTCAACCCCGACCCGCTGGAGCGCAACCTGCGCACCTTCGAGACGATGCCGAGCGAGAACGAGATGTTCTACGGCATCATCCAGCGCGGCCTCGACAAGTGGAACGCCGCCTTCTTCTGCGGCTCGGCGGCCGTGCTGCGCCGCGCCGCGCTCAACGAGGCGGGCGGCTTCAGCGGCCTGTCGATCACCGAAGACTGCGAGACGGCGCTGGCGCTGCATTCGCGCGGCTGGAACAGCGTCTATGTCGACAAGCCGCTGATCGCCGGCCTGCAGCCCGCCACCTTCGCCAGCTTCATCGGCCAGCGCAGCCGCTGGGCGCAGGGCATGATGCAGATCCTGCGCTTCCGCTTCCCGCTCCTCAAACGCGGCCTCTCCCTGCCGCAGCGCCTCTGCTACATGTCGTCCACGCTGTTCTGGCTGTTCCCGTTCCCGCGCACGATCTTCCTCTTCGCGCCGCTCTTCTACCTCTTCTTCGACCTCGAAATCTTCACCGCCTCGGGCGGCGAGTTCCTCGGCTACACGCTCGCCTACATGCTGGTGAACCTGATGATGCAGAACTATCTCTACGGCTCGTTCCGCTGGCCGTGGATTTCCGAACTGTACGAATATGTGCAGAGCGTGCATCTGCTGCCGGCCGTCATCTCGGTCATGCTCAACCCGACCAAGCCGACCTTCAAGGTCACGGCCAAGGACGAATCGATCACGGTCGCACGGCTTTCCGAGATCAGCCGGCCGTTCTTCGTCATCTTCGCCGTGCTCTTCGCCGCCCTGCTGATGAGCATCTACCGCTTCTACGCCGAGCCGTACAAGGCGGATGTCACCTTCGTCGTCGGCGGCTGGAACCTGCTCAACCTCATCATCGCCGGCTGCGCCCTCGGCGTCGTCTCCGAGCGCAGCGAACGGGCGGCGAGCCGCCGCGTCACGGTCAAGCGCCGTTGCACCTTCATCGCAGAGGGGCGGGAATATCCCGCCACGCTGGAGAACGTGTCGGCCAATGGCGCGCGCGTGCAGGTCTTCGGCCTGGAAGGAAGTCTTGCGGAAAGCACGCCGGGAGAGCTGCGCTTCATGCCCTACGGCTCCGAGCAGGAGGAAGTCCTGCCGGTGGAGGTCCGCAACACCGAGCATCTCGGCAGTGTCGTCGCGGTCGGCTGCCGCTTCATGCCCGAGGTGGCGCGCCATCACGCGCTCGTCGCCGATCTCATCTTCGCCAATTCCAACCAGTGGAGCGATTTCCAGGTCTCGCGGCGCTACAATCCCGGCCTCCTGCGCGGAACGCTGTGGTTCCTCGGCGTCGCCGTGCACCAGACGGGCCGCGGACTGCTCTATTTCCTGCGCAGCCTCGGCGGAAACAGGAAGGAGACCGCATCGTGAGGCTCCTTTCCAAAAAAGCCGCGATCCTCGGCCTCTCTCTTGTCCTGTCCGCATCGAGCGCTCTCGCGCAGGCCGTGCCCTTCGACATGTCCGGCGAGCGCGGCCCGGCCGTCGAGACGAAGCCGGCGGAAGGCGACGGCAAGCCTGCGACGGTCGAGACCCGGCAGCCGGACCGGAAGGCGGCGACGCCCGATCCGGCGGCGCGGCGCTATATCGTCCCGGCGTCCTCCCTCCTGCTCGAGGGCGAGATCGACAGCCGGTCCTTCCCGATCTTCCTCACCAAGCAGCAGGCGGGCAGCATCGCCTCGATCAGCCTCGGCTATTCCAACGCCGTCGTGGTCGCGCCGGAATCCTCCCGCCTCACCGTCATCGTCAACGACGTGAAGGTGGGAGACGTACCCGTACAGTCGGCGGAGGGCGTCAAGGACATGCGCTTCGACCTGCCGGCCGGCCTGCTCAGGCCCGGCGGAAACCGCGTGACCTTCCAGGTCGCCCAGCGCCACCGCACCGACTGCACCATCCGTTCGACCTACGACCTGTGGACCGCCATCGACCCCGCGCGCACCTTTCTGACGATCCCGGCCGAGGCCGATGGGCGGCTTGCGACGGTCGACGACATTCCGGCCATCGGCCTCGGACCGACCGGCCAGACGACCTTCACCATGGTCGTGCCGGAAATGGGCCAGCCGGCTGCCACCAATGCCCTCATGCGGTTGAGCCAGGGCCTTGCGCTGATGGCGAAGATGCCGAACCAGATATTCGACGTGGTCGATTCCCTGCCAGCGAAGACAGGGCCGGGCGAATTGGCGGTGCTGGTCGGCACGGCGGGCGACCTCGCGCCGCTGCTGCCGTCCCTGCCGGCGTCGGCGCACAGTTCGGCTGTGGCCGCCTTCGCCGATGCGCCGGCCGGCGATCACAAGGTCTTCGTGGTCAGCGGGCCGGACTGGCGTTCCGTCGAGGAGGCGGTCGAGGGGCTTGTCGCACCGGTCGACCGGCCGCCCGGCATCACCCGCGAGGCGCTCAGCGTGCGCCAGCGCAATGCGGCGGACACGCCGCTCGTGACGGGTGCGACCTCGCTGACCTTCGCCTCGCTCGGCGTGCGTACCGGCGAGTTCAGCGGCCGGCGCTTCCGCACCGGCTTCGACATCGGCATCCCCTCGGACTTCTACGCCGACGCCTATGGCGAGGCGACGCTGCTGCTGGATGCGGCCTATTCGCCCGAGGTGCTGCCGGGTAGCCATATCGATATCTACGTCAACGGAAATATCGCCTCCACCGTGCCGGTCACCAGCCGGAACGGCGGCATTTTCCGCCATCTGCCGATCCGCGTGACCATGCGGCATTTCCGCCCCGGCCCGAACCGCGTCGATATCGAGGCGGTGCTCCTGACACAGGCGGACAAGATCTGCGCGCCCGGCGCCAGCGCCTCGCATGAGCCGCGCTTCGCCCTCTTCGATTCTTCCGAGCTACGCGTGCCGCGCTTTGCCCGCATGGCGCAGCTCCCGAATCTGGATGCCCTGTCCGGCACCGGTTTCCCCTATAACGGCCAGACCGAGCCGGCGGCGCTCTATCTCGACCGGCTGGATGCCGACACGCTCTCGGCGAGCGCCACCTTCCTCGGCAAGACGGCGGTGGCGAGCGGCCGGGTCCTGCAGGTCCGGCCGGAGGCCTCGGCGCTGGCGATCGGCGAGCGCAACGCCGTCCTAGTCGGCACGATCTCGCAATTGCCGCCGCTGGTGCTCGAACAGACGCATATCGCCGTCGAAAGTGCCTCTTCCTGGGGCGCGACGGCCGGTGACGTGCAGGGCGGCGCAACGGAGGAGGCTTTCGGCGAATGGCAGTCGCGCGTCAGGGGCGGCTCCTGGCGCGGGCAGATTTCCGCCTTCGAGGCATGGCTCCAGCGCACGTTCGACATCTCGCTCTCCTCGCTGCGCCTGCTGCCCGGCGCGGAGCAGGCGGTCACGCCCGGCGACGACGCGCGCTTCCTGATCGCACAGGGCGACAGCCCGGAGCGGGCCGGAACCTGGACGGTGCTGTCCGCCCCGACCGGCGCGGATCTGCGGGCCGGCATGAACGCCGTGGCGCAGGAAGAGCGCTGGCGGCAGGTCGCCGGCTATGCGAGCCTCGAGGGCAAGGGCATGGAGGAACTGGACACGCGGCCGGTGAGCAGCGCCCGTTTCGTCGCCACGCAGCCCCTCAGCTTCGCCAATCTGCGCCTCGTGGCGGCCAACTGGCTCTCGTCCAACATCCTTGCCTATGCGGTGGTGTTCTGCGTGCTGTCGATCCTGCTCGGCATAGCGACGTCGGGCCTGCTGCGCCGCTTCGGGCGGGAGAGTTGAGCGGCCGTTTACCGTCCGTTAACCCTATCGCGCTTTTATCGGCGCTGGTTGGCTCTTCCTGGGGACATGGCGACATGTTCCGGCGTTGATGGCGCATGTGGGCGTCGCGGTCCAGGCCGGAGCCGTATGTGATGAACGAGCACCGAGGGAAGTTCGGGATGAAGTCGATCCTTGTCGCGGTCGTCCTCGCCTCAGCCGGGGCAGCGGGTGTCGCCGGTCTTTCCCTCGGCGTTGCTCGCAATCCGATGGCGGGGCTGGCCGATGCCGGATCGGACGAGGCGCAGGACGCGGCGCCGGCGGGTAAGAGCGCCCGCCTCGAATTCGCGCAGCTTCAGGCAGGCGGAAAGGATGCGGCGTCGGGCCAGGCGGCAGAGGGAACCGTTAAGGACGGTATCGCGCCGGCGGTCGATGAAAGCGCGCTGCGCTATTTCGCGGCCCGCGGGGATACCGCCCGCCTCAATGCCGAGATCGCCCGCCTGCGCGCGCTGTACCCGACATGGACCCCGCCGGAAAACCCGCTCGCCGTCCCCGTCAACGAGGACCGGCAACTGGAGGAGATGTGGGCGCTCTACAGCCAGTCGCGCTACGCCGACGTGCGCGCGGCGATCGCCAGGCGCCAGAAGGACGATCCGCAATGGACCCCGCCCGCCGATCTCATCGAGCGCCTCGATGTGGCGGAAAAGCGCGCGGCGCTCGTCGCCGCCTCGAACACCGGCAAGAGCGAGGAGGTCGTGCGCATCGGCGCGGAAACGCCGAGCCTTCTGACCTGCAGCGATCCGGACGTGCTGTGGCGCGTGGCCGAGGCCTTCGTCAAGACCGAGCGCGTGCAGCGCGCCAAGGATGCCTTCGGTTACATGCTGGACAATTGCACCGATGCTCCCGTGCGCGTGGCGACCGTGCAGAAGGCGTCCACCATGCTCGGCTATGCCGACATGCAGGGGCTTCTCGCCCGCGAGCGCACCGGCGCGGACGGTGTGAAGGAATTCGAGGCGATCCGGGGCGACCTTGCCCGCCGCTTTGTCGGCGAGGGGGATTCCGATCCGACGCTCACCGTCGATCCCGCCTATCTGAAGATCGTCGAGAAGCTGGCGACGGACGAGGGGCTGGCCTCCGATGCGCTGCTGCTTGGCTGGTATCACCTGCGGCGCGACCAGAACGCTGCCGCCGAGCCCTTCTTCCGCAAGGCGCGCGCCATCGAGGATTCGGCTTCCGCTTCGCAGGGCCTCGCCCTCATCCTGCTCGCCGGCAAGATGCCGGCCGAGGCCGAGGACGTGATGTATGCCTGGCGCACGAGTTCCGATCAGGCGATGGAGACCTATCTGGCGGCGACCGCCAACCTCCTGGCGCTCGACCCGCTGGTGCGGATCGAGCCGAAGGTGCTGAACCGCATCGCCGCGGTCACGCTGGAGGAGAAGCACCCGGAGACCGGCGAGCAGTTCGGCTGGTACGCGCTGGCCATGGACCAGCCGCGGACGGCGAGCGAATGGTTCTCGCTGGTGCTGCAATGGAAGGCGGATTACGAGCCTGCCGCCTATGGTCTCGGCGTCGCGCGGCTGCGGCTGGAGGACCTTGCCGGCCTTGCCGCCGTCAAGCAGGCCTGGGCCGGCCGTTCGGAGCGCATCGCGCGGCTCGGCGAGGTGGATACGAGCGAGGACGCCGCACCGCTGCGCCGCGTGCGCCAGCCGAAGGTCGTCGAGGTAGAGCGTGAATTGCCCGTCCGCGAGACTATCGTGTCCGAGCACGTATCGGTCGCCGGGGAAGTTGCCGCCAAGCCGCGCAGGGCCGCCCGTGCGGCGCGGCGCGGGCAGGATGCCGTCGTCAACTGCCGCACCACGCAGGATCCGTCGGGCCTGTCGCCGGCCGGCGCGCTGTCGCTCGGCTGGTGCCTGATGGAGATCAACCGGCCGATGGAGGCCGCGCGGGCCTTCGAGGCCGCGCTGGCCGGCAGCGGGCGCACCCGCAGCGACGCGGCCTATGGCCAGAGTCTCGCCTATCTGCGCGCCGGGCTGACCGCCGATGCGGCCGTGGCCGCCACGCGGGCCGAGCTTGACGGAAACCGCACCGCCGAATTGCAGACGACGATCCTGACCGACCGCGCCGTCGCCAGCTTCCGCGCACGGCGCTACCGCGAGACCATCGGTTTCCTCGATCAGCGCCGCCAGTTTCATGCCGAGCCGGCCGACCTGATGGTTCTGCGCGCCTATTCCTACAAGAATCTCGGCCTGCGCGCCGATGCCCTGCGCCTTTTCGAGGCGCTCGGCGAGACAGGCCGGCAGGACGCCATCCGGGCGCTTGCCGAAATGCGCACCGAGCAGAAGGCGCGCCGATAAAAACCGGCAGGCTGGAACTTCCGCCGGCTGAACCGGTTTCTCCCTTTGCCTTGAAGGGAGGATGACATGAACGAGACATCCGACATCCAACTGCATTTCGATGTTCTGAGTTGCCGCGCGCTGTTGTGCTGTGAGGGCAAGGACTATGTCCTGCCGGATACCTATCCGACCCGCGAGGCCGCGGAGGCGGCCGCCAAGAAATTCGCCTGGGAAAAGCTCGGCGCGCGGAAGCGGGGCGGGCGCAGGCCTGCGGATATTGCCGTCTGGCTGCGGTAGCAATCGCCTGCGAATTTTCCTAGATATCGACCTCGGACATGAAAACGGAGTTCGCGTGTGAGCGTCGCATTCGTCAAGGAAGAAAGCGCGGAAACGGCAGCGGAAACCCAGCTTCCGGACCGTCCCGTCTCGCCCCATCCCAACCTGGTGACGGAGGCGGGCCTGAAAGCCCTGGAGCGTCAGCTCCAGGAGGCGCGCGCGGCCTTCGAGGCCGGCAACGGCGTCGAGGACATCAACGAGCGCCGCCGCCAGACGGCAGGCCCGGCGCGCGATATCCGCTATCTCGTCGAGCGCTTGCGCACCGCCCAGCTCATCGCTCCGCCGGCCTCGAACGACGTCGTCGCCTTCGGCAGCACCGTGACGTTCAACCGGGACGACGGGCGCGTACAGACCTACCGTATCGTCGGCGAGGACGAGGCCGACCCGAAGGCAGGGTCGATCTCCTACGTTTCGCCGGTCGCCCGGCTGCTGATGGGCAAGGGCGTCGGGGATGTGGTGACGGTCGGCGGGCAGGAACTGGAGATCGAGAAGATCGTCTAGGCGTTCTGCCGGCCCTTCCGTATCAGGTCTCCGCCCTCTCCACGCTGCCGGAAACGAGACGGCCCTTGTGGAAGGTGGCGGTGCGGGCCGGCAGGCGGGCGACGGCTTCGGCGGTGCAGCTTGCCGGGGCAAGCGAGAAGCCGGCTTCGTCGCCGGGCTTCGGCCAGGCGCGGTTGCCCGCGTCATCGAGCGGTAGAACGCCGCCGGTGGCGATGGCGAGCGAACGGGAGAGGCTGTATTCGTCCGAGCCGCGGTAAAGCTGGGCGTAGAGATTGGCCTTTTCCAGCATGTCGCCGCTGCCGAAGGGCGACCAGTGGTCGATAACGCTGTCCGTGCCGGTCATGACGGCAACGCCCGCCTCGCAAAGCTGCGCCAGCGGCATGACCAGCCTGCCGATCGGAACAGTCGAGGCGATGGCGACGCCGTTTTCGGCAAGGCGCGCGGCGGTCTGCGCAAGCTGCTCCGGCCCAAGGTCCGCCAGCGCGAAGGCATGGCTGATCGTCAGCCTGTTCTTCAGGGCGGGGGTCTTTTCCACCGTGTCGAGCATGTAGTCGATGGCGGCGATACCCGCAGGATTGCCCTCGTGCAGGTGGATATCGACGCCCTTGCCGGTGTCGAGCGCGATCTGGAACATGGCGTCGAGCGATTTTTCCATCGCGCCATCGATATTGGTCGGGTCGAGGCCGCCCACGAAGTCGACGCCCATCGTCATCGCCTCGCGCATCAGCCCGTCGACTCTGGAGTGCAGCAGGCCGTGCTGCGGGAAGGCGACGATCTCGCAGGTGAAGTCGGCGTCATGCTTTTCCAGCGCGCGCTTCAGGTGTTCCAGGCTTTTCAGGCCGCTGACAGGATCGATGTTGCAATGGCTGCGCGCGACGGTGCTGCCCTTGGATTGCAGGAGGGCGATCAGGCCCTCGGCGCGCGCGACGGAGGTCGGCAGGAGCTGCGGCAGAAGCTTCTCCTCCAGCGCGATCATGTCCATGATCGTCTTTCCCTTGCGCGGACGCGGGGCCTGCCAGGGGCCGCCGTAGAAGGTCTTGTCGAGGTGGATGTGCATGTCGCGCATGGTAGGCAGCGCGAGCTGGCCGTTCGCCCGGTACGTGGGCAGGCCGGTCGGAAGGGCAGCGCCCGCAGCATGCAGCGCGGCGATCCTGCCATCCTTGATCTCCAGCGTATGGAGCGCGGTGCGGGTGGCGACGATGATGTCGCCGTCCTTCTCGAAGCCCTCCTCCAGCCTGACGTCGGCGATGAGGTAGTGGCTGTTCTGGAAAGGCGTCACGGCGATGTCCCTTGCATTCGATTGGCAACCGGCCGCGCGCGGGGCGCGGCCGGCGGTTTCGGTCTTAGAAGCTGACGGCGCGGTCGCCGTCCTCGTCCTTTATGCGGGTCGGCAGGCCGATCCGGTTCAGGAGGTTGATGAAGGGCTTCGGCGGCAGTTCCTCGACATTCGCCATCTTCTTCACGTCCCACTCGCCGGTGGCGACGAGCATCGCGGCCGCGACCGGCGGAACGCCGGCGGTGTAGGAGATGCCTTGGCTGCCGACTTCCTCATAGGCTTCCTTGTGGTCGGCCACGTTGTAGATGAAGACGGTCTTTTCCTTGCCGTCCTTCAGGCCCTTCACGTAGTCGCCGATGCAGGTCTTGCCCTCGTAGCCGGGAGCGAGCGAGGCCGGATCCGGCAGCACAGCCTTGACGACCTTGAGCGGCACGACTTCCTGGCCTTCGGCCGTCTTGACCGGCTGCTCGGAGAGCAGGCCGAGGTTCTTCAGCACGGTGAAGACGTTGATGTAGTGATCGCCAAAGCCCATCCAGAAGCGGACATTCGCGCCGTCCATGTTCTTGGCGAGCGAATGCACCTCGTCATGGCCGCACAGATAGGCGCGGCGCGTGCCGACGACCGGCAGGTCGTAGTCCTTGCCGATCTCGAACATCTTGTTGGTCTGCCACTGACCGTTCTGCCAGGAATAGACGACGCCGGTGAATTCGCGGAAGTTGATTTCCGGGTCGAAGTTCGTGGCGAAGTATTTGCCGTGGCTGCCGGCATTGATGTCGACGATGTCGACATCCGTCACCTTGTCGAGATATTCGTCCTTGGCAAGCTTGGCATAGGCGTTGACGACGCCCGGGTCAAAGCCGGCGCCGAGAATGGCTGTGATGCCCTTCTCCGCGCATTCGGCGGCGCGCTTCCACTCGTAGTTACCGTACCACGGCGGGGTCTCGCAGATCTTGCCCGGCTCTTCGTGGATCGCGGTGTCGATATAGGCAACGCCCGTATCCATGCAGGCGCGCAGCACCGACATGTTGAGGAAGGCGGTGCCGACATTGATGACGATCTCGGATTTCGTCGACGTGATGAGCGCCTTGGTGGCCTCGATGTCGAGCGCGTCGAGGGCATGGCCTTCGAGTACGCCCGGCTGCTTCATCGCCTTCTTCTCATGAACGGACGCGATGATCTTGTCGCACTTCGCCTTGGTGCGCGAAGCGATGTGGATGTCGCCGAGCACGTCGTTGTTCTGGGCGCACTTATGCGCAACGACCTGTGCAACGCCGCCGGCGCCGATAATGAGCACGTTCTTCTTCATGTCCCGGAATAGCTCCTTCTGGGGTTGATGAGGGGGATTAGGAAAGGCTTGCTTCGTAGTCCGCGTAGTCGAATTCGCGGACGGTGCGGATGCTGCCATCGAGTTCACGGATGGCGATCGCCGGCATTTTCACGCCGTTGAACCAGTTCTTCTTGACCATGGTGTAGCCGGCGGCGTCCTGTACCGAAATGCGGTCGCCGACCTTCAGTTCCTGCTCGAAATTGAACTCGCCGAAGATGTCACCGGCAAGGCAGGACTTGCCGCACACCATGTAGCGGTGCGGCCCGGTGTTCGGGGAAAGCTTTGCGCTCTCGCGGTAGATAAGGAGGTCCAGCATGTGTGCCTCGATGGAACTATCCACGATGGCGAGGTCCTTGCCGTTGTTGAGCGTGTCGAGCACGGTCACCTCAAGCGAGGTGGACTTGGTGATCGAGGCTTCGCCCGGCTCCAGATAGACCTGCACGCCGTATTCGCCGGCAAAGCGTTTCAGCCGCTCGGCGAATTTTTCCAGCGGGTAGTCCGCGCCGGTGAAGTGGATGCCGCCACCGAGGCTCACCCATTCGGCCTTCTTCAGGAGCGGCGCGAACTTCTCCTCGATGGTGCCGAGCATGCGGTCGAAGAGGTCGAAATCGCCGTTCTCGCAGTTGTTGTGGATCATGAAGCCCGAGACGCGGTCCATGACCGGCTCGACCTTTTTCACATCCCATTCGCCGAGGCGCGAGAAGGGGCGAGCGGGGTCGGCGAGGTCGAAGCTCGACGAGGAGATGCCGGGGTTGAGGCGCAGGCCCCGGACGATGCCGGCGGCCTTGTCGGAGAAGCGGTCGAGCTGACTGACAGAGTTGAAGATGATCTTGTCGGCGTGGCTGATGACCTCGTCGATCTCGTAGTCCGCATAGGCGACGGAATAGGCGTGCGTCTCCTTGCCGAAGCGCTCGTGGCCGAGGCGTACCTCGTTGAGGGAGGAGGAGGTGGTGCCGTCCATGTAGTCCCGCATGAAATCGAAGACCGACCAGGTGGCGAAGCATTTCAGGGCCAAAAGCGCCTTGGCGCCGGAAATCTCGCGCAGCAGCGCGATCTTCTCCATGTTGGCGAGAAGCTTCGACTTGTCGATCAGGTAGTAGGGCGTGTTGAGGGACATGGAGGACCTGTCTTCTTGTTGTGGATCACGAGCCGGCCGGTGCCGGAACGCAATGGAACAGCGGTTCGCGGAGGCATCGGCCTCCCGCTCCGCTGGAATTCAAGGGAATGAACCGGCTGTTACGGTATCGTCGTGCGGACACGGCGATGTGACAGCGCCTTGGCGCTGTTCGCCCGGTCGGCGTATCGGGTGAAATGAAGGACGGGCAAGCGCGGTGTCTTCACCGGCCGCATGGCGGCGGCGGTCGTAACGTCAAGGCCAGATCGTGCCGCGATGGCACGTATCGTAAAGCGTTCTTCCGTTCGGGGGGCGTCTACCGAGCCCATCCCCGATTGGAAGAGGGCGTCGCAAGACATGGCGTCCTCCCCAACCAGCAGATGAAACCTGCAATAATGCGGCGCTCTCTAGCACAGGCCGGCCGCAGAATTCAATGCGGTACTTTGGCCGAATTTTTCCGGGATCGGCTCTTGCACCTCTAGTGGCTAGAGGTCGTAGAACATCCGCGACAGACTGAAGAGGATGATGCGATGTCCGATGTGAAAGAGACGCGGTTCCGGGTGGAGGGCATGGATTGCGCCTCCTGCGCCAGCAAGATCGACACGGCCGTGCGCCGCATGCCCGGGGTTGCGGATGTTTCCGTTTCCGTGACGGCCGGCACCATGCGCGTGCAGCACGACACGACGAGCGATCTGGAGGCGATCCGCCGCAAGGTCTCCGGCCTCGGCTATACGGTGACGCCAGGCGCGGCCGTGGCAGCAGAAAAGCCGGCGGGCAAGCATGTGCACGGCCCTGGCTGTGATCATGGACTCGATCACGATCATGACCACGGGCACGACCATGCACATGATCACGCCGGCCACGATCACGACGCCAAGCCGAAGGCCGCGGCCATCGAAGGGCTGCATGGGCATGACCATGGCCCGTCGGAAGGCCCGTGGTGGAAAGGCAAGAAGGGCCGCCTCACCATTCTCGCCGGTGCATCGCTGGTCGTCGCCTACGGTATCGGCCATCTCTTTCCGCCGATCGAGACCTATGCCTTCATCATCGCGATGTTCGTCGGCCTCGTGCCGATCGCCCGCCGCGCCATCATGGCGGCGCTCGCGGGCACGCCCTTCTCCATCGAGATGCTGATGACCATCGCCGCCGTCGGTGCCGTCGTCATCAACGCCGCGGAAGAGGCAGCCGCCGTCGTCTTCCTCTTCCTCGTCGGTGAGCTGCTGGAGGGCGTCGCGGCCGGCAAGGCGCGCGACAGCATCCGCTCGCTCTCCGCCCTCGTGCCGAAGACCGCGCTTCTGGAAGACGGGGATGGCCGCATGAAGGAAGTGCCGGCCGAATCGCTTGCCGTCGGCGCCGTCATCCTCGTGCGCCCGGGCGACCGCATTTCCGCCGACGGCACGATCGTCGAGGGCGACAGCGCCATCGATGAAGCCCCGGTCACCGGCGAAAGCACGCCGGTGCGCAAGGAGGCCGGCGACACGGTCTTCGCCGGCACGGTCAACGGCGATGCGGCCCTGCGCATCCGCGTCACCGCCGCCGCCGCCGACAACACCATCGCCCGCGTCATCAAGCTGGTCGAGGAGGCGCAGGAATCGAAGGCTCCGACCGAGCGCTTCATCGACCGCTTCTCGAAATACTATACGCCCGGCGTGGTCGTCGTCGCCGCGCTCGTCGCGGTCATCCCGCCGCTGTTCTTCGGCGGCGACTGGAGCGCGTGGGTCTACAAGGGCCTCGCCGTGCTCCTGATCGGCTGCCCCTGCGCCCTCGTCATTTCCACGCCCGCCGCCATCGCCGCCGCGCTGTCGTCCGGCGCGCGCCGCGGCCTGCTCATGAAGGGCGGCGCGGTGCTGGAGGGCGTCGGCAAGCTCACCGCCATCGCCTTCGACAAGACCGGCACGCTCACCGAGGGCAGGCCGAAGGTCACCGACGTCGTCGCCTTCTCCCAGCCGGCGGCCGAGGTGCTGCGCCTCGCCGCCGCGCTGGAGGCCGGCTCCAGCCATCCGCTGGCGCTTGCCATTCTCGGCAAGGCTGCGGAGGACGGCATCGTTCCCCCGGTTGCCACCGGCTCCCGCGCGCTGGGCGGCAAGGGTGTCACGGCCACCGTCGAAGGCAGGGACGTCTTCCTCGGTTCGCCGAAGGCCGCCGCCGAGCGGGTCACGCTTGCCGATGAGGTGCAGGCCGCCACCACGGCGCTCAACGATGACGGCAAGACCGTCTCCATGCTGATCGTCGACGGCGTTCTCGCCGGGGCCATCGCCATGCGCGACGAGCCGCGCGCCGATGCCGCCAGCGGCCTGAAGACCCTGCGTGACGCCGGCATCAAGACGATCATGCTGACCGGCGACAATGCCCGCACGGCAAAAGCCGTCGGCGCCGAACTCGGCATCGAGGTGCGCGCCGAGCTGATGCCGGAGGACAAGCAGCGCATCGTCGGCGAACTCCAGCGTGAAGGCTTCGTCGTCGGCAAGATCGGCGACGGCATCAACGATGCCCCGGCGCTCGCCGCCGCCGATATCGGCATCGCCATGGGCGGCGGGACGGACGTGGCGCTGGAAACGGCCGACGCCGCCATCTTGCATGGCCGCGTCGGCGACGTCGCGCTGATGACGGACCTGTCGAAACGGACCATGCGCAACATCGTCCAGAACATCGTCATCGCGCTCGGCCTCAAGGGCGTCTTCCTGGTGACGACCGTCGCCGGCATCACCGGCCTCTGGCCGGCGATCCTCGCCGATACCGGCGCGACCGTGCTCGTCACGATGAACGCCCTGCGCCTGCTGCGGCCGATCCGCTAGAGCATTTGCAGCCGAAGCGGAATCGCTTCGGCGTTGCGCATTTTGGAGAACCGGAGTCCACCGAAATGCGCAAGCCGCTCAGTCGTGCTCGTCGGCGCAGAGGTCGTGGTTGGCGAGCGCCCGGATGACGTAGCAGTCGCTGATCTGGTCGGAGTGGCAATGGCTGGTGATGCGCTCCAGTTCGGCTTCCAGCTTGCGAAGCCGGGCGATCTTGCGCCGCACGGTGGCAAGCTGCTCGGCGGCGATGCGGTCGGCGTCGTGGCAGGGGCGTTCGGGGTGCTGGCTGAGGTCGATCAGTTCGCGGATCGCGTCGATGGTGAGGCCGAGGTCGCGGGCGTGGCGGATGAAGGCGAGGCGATCGCGCTCCTCGTGGGAGTAGCGCCGCTGGTTGCCCTCCGAGCGCTCGGCGTGGGAAAGCAGTCCCATCTGCTCGTAATAGCGGATCGTCGGAACCTTGACGCCCGTTTCCCTGGAAAGATCGCCGATCGTCAGCATCGCCTCGCCTCATCAATGAACCGGCCCAAGAGATGTGCCGTGCGTCGCCGCAAATCAAGCCTTCTTTCGGGGCCGGCCCGGCGCAAGCGTCTGACGATATTTTGTCCGGGTCGTGATCGCTGACGAAAGAAAGCCGTAAAGCTGGTCTTGAAGCGCAGGATGCTTGAGGATTTAAGCCCGGGCTGGATCGAATGTCCCGGATTCGGGGCGAGAAACGAGGCATGACGCCGCGCCGGGCCCATGAAGGCCACAAGATTAACGAAGTTCTAAGCAATCGCTTGGACTCTGAAGCTCAGATGCGTCGCGGGGACTGCGGCGCTCCACGGACCCGAAAAAACGAAAACGACCCATGTTTGCGCTTCGTCATCGCCTTTCTTCTGAAACCGCCCGCCCGCGTCTTTCGCTTTTCGCGCGCCTTGCCGCCGCGGCGGTCGCGGGAAGCCTGCTTGCCGGCTGCATGGCCATGGACGTCGCCTCGCTGGCCGAGACGCCGAAGCTTTCCAGCAAGGTGAAGGCCGAGATGTCGAAGAAGAAGATGCGGCCGGAAAGCCCCGTGCTCGTGCGCATCTTCAAGCAGGAAAGCGAGCTGGAGGTCTGGAAGGTCGATGCGAGCGGCAGATATGCGCTCTTCAAGACCTATCCGATGTGCCGCTGGTCCGGCAAGCTCGGCCCCAAGACGAAGAGCGGCGATCGCCAGGCGCCGGAGGGCTTCTACCATGTCTCGGCCGGCATGCTGAACCCGAACTCGCAATATTACGTCTCCTTCAACCTCGGCTATCCGAACAGGCTGGAATCGGCGCTTGGCTATACGGGCGAGGCGCTGATGGTGCACGGCGCCTGCTCCTCCTCGGGCTGCTACGCCATGACCGACCAGGGCGTCGGCGAGATCTACGCCATCGTGCAGAAGGCGCTGGAAGGCGGGCAGGAGCGGTTCCAGGTCCAGGCCTATCCGTTCCGCATGACCACGGAGAACATGGCCAAGCACAAGGACGACCCGAACATGTCCTTCTGGCGCACCCTGAAGGAGGGTTACGACGCCTTCGCCTTCACCAAGCGCCAGCCGAAGGTTTCCGTCTGCGGCGGCCGCTACGTCTTCAACAAGGAATTCATGGATGGCGAGCCGGACGATCCGCTCGCCCAGTGCCCGGCCACCGTCGATGGGACCGATACCGAGCTGATGGCGAAGATCGGCGCGGAGCAGAAGAAGCTGGATGCGGCCTTCGCCGGCGCCGCGCCGGTTTCCAGCTTCTCCTATTCGGACGGCGGCATGCATCCGAGCTTCCGCTCGCTGCTCAAGCAGGAGGGCGCAAAGGGCATGGCCGCGCGCATCTCGCGCACGAAATACCCCGTCAGCCGGCCCGAGGCGGCGCTTGCCGACCCCTACGACGATTGACGCCAGAAGGCGGCCCATCGCGGCTGCCTATTGACTGTATACGATTTTAGCACATTATTGCGCGCAATCTGATCCGCCTGCAGGCGGATCGATCCATGGGCATATGGAGGCGCGAATGACGGAAACTCTCTTCACCAATGCGAAGCTGGCGGACGGTTCGCTCCGGGATATCGGCGTGGCCGGCGGCCGCATCGTTTCCATCGCGCCGGCCGGTGCGGCATCGGATGCGGCCTCGAAGATCGACATTGCCGGCGCGCTGCTGGTGCCGGCCTTTGTCGAAGGGCATATCCATCTCGACACGAGCTTCTACGGCGACAAGTGGATCCCGCACAAGCCCTGCACCAATGGCTTCGACGTGCATGAGCGGGTCGCCTTCCAGGCGGAGAACATGGCCGGGGCCGCGCCGATGGCCGAGCGCGCCCGCAAGCAGCTTGAGCTGTGTATTTCCAACGGCTCCCTCCAGATGCGAAGCCATGTCATGGTCGACGGCTCCGTGGGGCTGAAGTCGCTGGAGACGATCCTGGCCGTCCGCGAGGCGTATCGCGGCATCATCGACATACAGCTCGTCGCCTTCCCGCAGAGCGGCATCCTGAAAAGCCCCGGCACGCCCGAACTGCTGGACGAGGCTGTCGCCATGGGCGCGGACCTTGTCGGCGGTCTCGACCCGGCGAGCTTCGACCGCGATGTGAAGGGCCATCTCGACGTCGTCTTCGGCGTTGCCGGCAGGCGCGGTGTCGGCGTGGATATCCACCTGCACGATTTCGGCACGCTCGGCGCCTTCACCGTGGAGGAGATCTGCGCGCGCACCGTGGCGCTCGGCATGCAGGGCAAGGTGGCGATCAGCCATGCCTACGGCCTCGGCAACCTCGATCCGGACGCCGCCCGCCGCATCGGCGGCAGGATCGCCGCCGCCGGCGTCTCGATCATGACCAACGCCCCCGGCGACCACGCCTTCCCGCCCGTCGCGCTCCTGCGCGGGGAGGGCGTCAATGTCTTCGCCGGCAGCGACAATATCCGCGATTCCTGGTGGCCCTACGGCGATGGCGACATGCTCGGCCGCGCCATGATGATCGGCTACCGTTCCGGCTTCTATACCGACGACGAACTGTCCGCTGCCTTCGACGTCGTCACCGCCGCCGGGGCGAAGGCGCTTGGTCTGGAAGGCTATGGCATCGCGGTCGGCGCGAAGGCCGATTTCGTGACGCTTGCCGCCGCGCATGTGCCTGAGGCGGTGGTGGCGGTGCCGAAGGGACGCCGTGTGTTCAAGGCGGGCCGGCTCGTGGCGGAGAACGGGGCGATGGTCCGCTGAAAGGAAAAGGGCGTGCCGGATACCGGCACGCCCTTTCGTTTGATTGCTCGAAAGCCGCTTACGTGCGCGGCTTCAGGTTCTCGGGGTCGTACAGCGGCTTGTAACCGATGCTGACCACCTCGACCGGGTAGCTCTCGTCGAAATATTCGATGTTGAGCTTGCGGCCTTCCTGGCAATAGGCATGCGGCAGGTAGGCAAGCGCGATGTTCTTGCCGATGGTCGGGCCGAAGGCGATGGAGGTCGTGTAGGAGCGACGGCCGAGGTCGTCGATCAGGATTTCGCCCGTTGCCGGATCGACGACCGGCAGGTTGCCGAGCGGGTAGCGCTTGACGCCGTTCTTGTCCGTGTTCTCCGTCATGACGAGCGTGCAGAGCATGGCGGGCTGGTGGTCGCGCGCCTTGTATTCCAGATGCTTCGCCTTGCCGCGGAAATCGGCTTCCTTCACCTTCGGGCGGGCAAGGTCCGCCTCGATGAGGTTGTACTGGGTGAGAAGGTCCGCGTTTTGCAGGCGCAGGCTCTTTTCCATGCGGCGCGAGTTGGCATAGGTCTCGACGCCGACAGCCATGACTCCGGTGGAGCGCAGCGCATCCCAGACGGCCAGGCCGTCCTCGTATTTCATGTGCAGTTCCCAGCCCTGCTCGCCGACATAGGAGATGCGGAAGGCGGTCACGTTCTTGCCGGCGATCTCGATCTGCTTGATCGCGGCGAAGGGGAAGTTCTCGATATCGAGGCCGGCCGGGTCCGCGACCACCTTCTTCAGGTTTTCGCGGGCGTTCGGACCCCAGATGCCGATGGTGATGAACTTCTCCGACGTGTCGGTGATGGTGACGTCGAGGCCGCGATCTTCGGCGACGCGCTTCATGTAGTGGAAGTCGCGCGGGCCGGCGTCGGCGCCGTTGACGAGGCGGCAGCGGTCGGCCATGCGGAAGACGGTGAAGTCGGCGCGCACCATGCCCTCGTCGTCGAGGAAGTGGGTATAGATGCCCTTGCCGATATTGCCGTCGCCGCCGATTTTTGCCGCGCAGAGCCATTCCAGAAGCTCGACATGGTCGGGGCCTTCGATATCGACCATGTGGAAGTGCGAGAGGTTGATGATGCCGCAATCCTCGCTCAGCGCCAGGTGCTCGGCATTGGAGACGCGCCAGAAGTGGCGGCTGTCCCATTCGTTCTCGCGCACCGGCACGCGGTCGCCGTACTTTTCCAGAAGGTGCTCGTTGGCGGCATAGCCATGCGCGCGCTCCCAGCCGCCAAGTTCCATGAAGTAGCCGCCGAGTTCCTTCTCGCGCTCATGGAAGGGCGAGCGCTTGGCGCCGCGGCCCGAGGCATAGGGTTCGCGGTTGTGCACGGCCGGGAAGTAGATCTTCTGGGCGGCTTCATAGCAGCGCCCCTCGATGAATTTTTCTTCGAGCTGGTGCGGGTAGAAGCGGGAATAGTCGATGGAGTTGTGGTCGATCTCGGTGCGGCCGTCCGTCATCCAGTCGGCGATGAGCTTGCCGTAGCCGGGACCGTCCTTGACCCAGATGGCGACGCAGTACCACAGGCCGCGCACCTTCTGGCTCTCGCCGCAGGACGGGCCGCCGGCGGCGGAGACCTGGAGGAGACCGTTGAAGGAATGGCCTTCGTTATAGCCAAGCTCGCCGAGGATCGGCGTCAGTTCCATGGCCTTTTCGAGCGGCTCTAGGATCTGCTCCATGTCGAGGTCGCGCTGCGAGGGCGAAAGGCGCGCCTCGTGCTTTTCGAGGATATCGCGCGGGTGGCAGAGGCGCGGATTGGTCTGCTCGTAATAGCCCCACTCGATCTGGCCGCCCTCGGTGGTCTTCGGGTCGCCGGTGTCGCGCATATAGGCGGAGTTGCCCTGGTCGCGCAGCAGCGGGAAGCCGATCTCCTTGCCGGTGCCTTCGAATTCGTTGTACGGGCCGAAGAAGGTCAGCGGATGGTCGACCGGCATGACGGGCAGGTCTTCGCCCACCATCTCGGCGATCAGGCGGCCCCAGATACCGGCGCAGACGATGACATGGTCGGCCATGATCGTGCCGCGATGGGTGACGACGCCCTTGATGCGGCCCTTCTCGACGATGAGCGCGGTCGCCGGCGTATTGCCATAGACCTGCAGCTTGCCGGATTTCTCGGCCGCGTCGACCAGCTTGCCCGCGACGGTCTGCGAGCGCGGCACGACGAGGCCGGCATCCGGATCGAACAGGCCGCCCATGACCTGGTCTTCCTCGATCAGCGGGAACATCTGCTTGATTTCGGACGGTGAGACATAGTGTGCGCGGGTGCCGAAGGCGCGGGCGGAGGAAAGCTTGCGCTTGATCTCTTCCATCCAGCTATCGTCGCCGGTACGGGCGACTTCGAGGCCGCCGATGCGGGCGTAGTGGCCCATCTTCTCGTAGAAATCGATGGAATACTGGGTCGTCCAGACCGAGAGATAGTCGTGGCTGGTCGTGTAGCAGAAGTCCGAGGCATGCGCCGTCGAACCGATATCGGTCGGGATGCCCGACTTGTCGATGCCCACGATATCGTCCCAGCCGCGCTCGATGAGATGGTGGGCGATGGACGCGCCCACGATGCCACCCAAACCGATGATGACGACCTTCGCCTTTTGCGGAAACTCTGCCATGCTCATAGACCCCGATGAGAAATTTCGGCCGATTTTAGGGCCTCGGCCGGTGTCAGTGCAGCCTGTCTGCGACTCGTCCGCGACCAGTTCCGACAGTCCCCCGAAGCGGCGCCCCTAGCCGGTGGCGCGACCCTAGCGGATCGCGCGGCGCACGCAACGCCTTTCGCGGCGACAGGCGGCCGGTTCAGGCGATCACGTTGCGCACGAAGCGGACCGTTGCCTCACCGGGATTGGCATAGGCATAGGCCCGATCGGTGGCGTAGACGGCAAAGCCGCCGGCCGGATAATCCTTCGCGATGCCGGAAAGCTCCAGCCGCAGCGTGCCCTCGGTCACGAAGACCATCTCGTGCCAGCCGGCGGGATCCGGCTCGGCCTCGTAGCGTTCGCCGGGGCCGAGCGACCAGAGCCACATCTGCGCCTCCGTCGCCGCCGGGGCCGAGCCGAGCAGAACGGCGGCGCTCTCGGGGCCTGCTCCGCGCCACGTCACCTCGTTGATCTCCGCCGAAGGCGTGCGGGCCGGGTCGCGCACCAGATCGACGAAGCCGACGCCCATGGCGGCCGCCAGCTTGTCGAGGCTCGACAGGCTGATATTCGCATCGCCCCCTTCCAGCGCCACGATCATGCGCCGGCTGATTCCGGAAGCCTTCGCCAGCGCCACCTGGCTGAGGCCGGCGGCCAGCCGGAAGCGCCGCAGGTTGCCGGAGACATGGGCGAGCACGTCGCCGCGTTCTTGACTGTGCAATATATTGCTCATACCGTTTTGTTATCGCGATGCGGCCACGCCGCATCCCGTCTTCTAGCGCGAAAGGAGCCAGTCATGAAGATACGCGATTTCGGCGTCGAGATATGGATGAACCGCTACGAGAACGAGTGCGAGCTGAACCTTGCGGAAACCTGCGTGGAATCGCTGACGGTCGCCGAGCTTCTCGACATGGCCGGCAAGCGCGAGGATATCCTCGCCGAACTGCTGCCGATGAAGCTTACCTATGGCGCCATCGAGGGCAGCGACCGGCTGCGTGGCCTGATCGCCGGCCTTTACGAACGGCAGGCGGCGGAGAATGTCGTCGTCACCCACGGCGCGATCGGCGCCAATGCGCTGGTGCACGAGACGCTGGTGGAGCCGGGCGACAGGGTTATCTCGGTCCTTCCCACCTACCAGCAGCACTATTCCATACCGGAAAGTTTTGGCGCGGATGTTCGCATATTGAAACTGACGGAGGAGCACGGCTTCCTGCCGGACCTCGAGGAGTTGCGGCGTCTCGCGACGCCGGGCACCAGACTCATCTGCCTCAATAATCCAAACAACCCGACCGGCTCGCTGATGGACCGGGACTTCCTCTCGAAGGTCGTGGAGATCGCAAGGGGCTGCGGCGCGTGGGTCCTCTGCGACGAGGTCTATCGCGGCACGGACCAGCAAGGCGACGGCATGACGGCCTCCATCGCCGACCTCTATGAGAAGGGCATCAGTACCGGCAGCATGTCCAAGACCTGGTCGCTCGCCGGCCTGCGCCTCGGCTGGATCGCCGGGCCGAAGGCGCTGCTGCGCGCCGTCTCCATCCACCGCGATTACAACACGATCAGCGTCGGCATGCTGGACGACCACTTTGCCGCCATCGCGCTGGAGAACCGTGACAGGATCCTCGCGCGCAGCCACGCGATCACCCGCCGCAACCTTGCCATCCTCGCCGAATGGGTGGAGGGCGAGCCGCTGGTCTCCTGGGTGCAGCCCAGGTCCGGCACGACCGCGCTGCTGAAATACGACCTGCCGCTCACCTCCGAAGCCTTCTGCACACGGCTGCTGGAGCGCACCGGCGTCATGCTGACGCCGGGCAGCGCCATGGACATGGAAGGCTATCTGCGCATCGGCTATGCGAATGGCGAGGCGATCCTGCGCGAGGGGCTGAAACGCCTCTCCGCCTTCCTGCGGGAGGAGCAGGCGGCGCAGGCCGCCTGAGACGGTTCGTTAACGGAACCTTACCGGACCCATGCGCCAATCGCATGGGTGGCGTGCTCGCTTGGCGCTGTACCGCATTGCAGCATAGGCCTATAAGGAAGCCATCGAAAGACGCGGCGCCACGGACCGGTGCCGAACAGAGAGCCCTAGGAAAGGGGATCATCATGAACATGGCACGTTCCTTCAACAATTGGCGCAAGTACCGTCAGACCGTCAACGAACTCGACCGCATGAGCGCGCGTGAACTGCGCGACCTCGGCATCGAGCGCTCGGAAATCAAGTCCGTCGCCCGCGCTGCCGTCGGCTTCTGACCGACACGCCGGAAACGGCAGAATTCGAAGACGCCCGCCCTCCGGCGGGCGTTTTTGCATGTGCGAACGAATCGTCCGTATCTGCCTTAATTCAACGGAATTGAGATATACGCCACGCGCATAACGCATAGCTGCCTTGCAAAACGATGCCTATCGAATGATCAGGAATCGGATATAGTCATATTTATCGAAGCAACGTACCTCCTCCCACGAAGCTTCGATGGATGCAGAAGGCCCACTCCTCCTCCCAGGGCCGACTGCTGGAATGGCGGCACTCCTCCTCCCAGTCGCCATTCGGTTCTATCGGAAAGCCTGCCGCACCTCCTCCCGCGGCAGGCTTTTCCATTTCTGGACCTCTCTTCCCGCTCGACGATACCAAAACCGGCCGATCCGCTTAGGCAGTTTCATTGTGTTTTTGAAAATATAGCGCTGGCAAAGGCGTATGCGCCGCTATATTCAAATGGATATCACGCTGCCGGCAAGGCAGGAAAAGGGAGAAACGCCATGAACCGTCGCCTGCTTCTGAAACTCGTCGTCGCCGCATTCGCGGCCCTGCCGCTCGCCCTGCCGGCCGCAGCCGCGGAGAAGGTCACCGTCTTTGCCGCCGCCAGCCTCAAGAACGCGCTCGATGCAGCGAATGCCGCCTGGCAGAAGGAAACCGGCAACGAGACGGCAGTCTCCTATGCCGCAAGCTCGGCGCTCGCCAAGCAGATCGAGGCGGCCGCACCCGCCGATCTCTTCATCTCGGCCGACCTTGCCTGGATGGATTACGTCGCCGAGAAGAAGCTGATCAAGGACGACACCCGCTCGAACCTCCTCGGCAACCGCATCGTTCTCGTCGCGCCGAAGGACAAGGCCTCGACGGTCGAGATCAAGGAAGGCTTCGACCTCGCCGGTCTCGTCGGTGACGGCAAGCTTGCCATGGGCGCAGTGGATAGCGTGCCGGCCGGCAAATACGGCAAGGCCGCGCTCGAAAAGCTCGGCGTCTGGTCCTCCGTAGAAGGCAAGGTCGCCGGTGCGGAAAGCGTGCGCGCGGCGCTCGCTCTCGTTTCGCGCGGAGAAGCGCCCTACGGCATCGTCTATCAGACGGACGCCGCTGCCGATCCGGGCGTCGCCGTCGTCGGCACCTTCCCGGAAGACAGCCATCCGCCGATCATCTACCCGGTCGCGATCCTGTCGGAATCCAGGAGCGCCGCCGCTGCCGCCTATCTCAACTTCCTGAAGTCCGACAAGGCCGCGCCTTTCTTCACCGAACAGGGCTTCACCATCCTGAAGTAAGGCGAGCCTCGCGACAGGCCTGTATAGTATGTCCGGGCTTGTAACAGTGGGCCGAAATGCCCCTTGCGAGGTTGCCCTCACCCTGAACCCTCTCCCCGCAAGCGGGGAGAGGGAACTTGCCCGACGCAAGGATGGAGATTTGGGAAAACAGTGCGGCATATTTCCTTCTCCCGCTTGCGGGGAGAAGGTGGCCGGCAGGCCGGATGAGGGGCGTCCCACCCGGACGGCGGTAAATAAGGAGACGGCGTGGACTGGCTTGCCCTGAGCGATGAGGAATGGACGGCGATCCGGCTCAGCCTTCGGGTTGCCTCCGTTGCCGTCCTCTTCAGCCTGCCGCTCGGCATTCTCGTGGCGCTGGCGCTGGCGCGCGGCCGCTTCTGGGGCAAGTCGCTGCTGAACGGCCTCGTCCACCTGCCGCTCATCCTGCCTCCCGTCGTTACCGGTTTCCTGCTGCTCATCCTTTTCGGCCGGCGCGGTCCCGTCGGCGCGCTGCTCGACGAATGGTTCGGCGTCGTGCTTTCCTTCCGCTGGACCGGCGCGGCGCTCGCCTGCGGCGTCATGGGTTTTCCGCTGATGGTGCGCTCCATTCGCCTGTCCATCGAGGCGGTGGACCGCAAGCTGGAGGAGGCCGCCGGCACGCTCGGCGCAAGCCCGCTCTGGGTCTTCCTCACCGTCACCCTGCCGCTCATCGTTCCCGGCGTTCTCGCCGGCATGATCCTCGCCTTCGCCAAAGCCATGGGCGAGTTCGGCGCGACGATCACCTTCGTCTCCAACATTCCCGGCGAAACTCAGACGCTGTCCGCCGCCATCTATACCTTCACCCAGGTGCCCGGCGGCGACGCAGGGGCCATGCGCCTTACCCTCGTCGCCATCGTCATCTCCATGGTGGCGCTGATCGCCTCGGAAATCCTCGCCCAGCGTCTCGGCCGCAAGGTGCATCTCGAATGAGCCTCATCGTCGAAGCAAGGCACCGGCTCGGCAATTTTTCGCTGGAAGCCGCCTTCACCTCCGAGGGAGGGGTGACGGCGCTCTTCGGCCGCTCCGGTTCGGGCAAGACCTCGCTCATCCGCATCATCGCCGGCCTGATGCGCGCCACGGAGGGTCGCGTCGTGCTGGACGGCGACGTGCTGGCCGACACGGCCCGCGGCATCTTCCTGCCGCCCCACCGCCGCCGCTTCGGCTATGTCTTCCAGGAGGCTCGGCTTTTCCCGCACCTGACGGTTCGCCAGAACCTCAATTACGGCCGCTGGTTCTCCCCGAAAGGCGCACGCACGGAAAACCCCGACCGGATCATCGATCTCCTCGGCATCTCCGACCTGCTCGACCGCCAGCCGGCCAATCTTTCCGGGGGGGAGAAGCAGCGTGTTGCCATTGGGCGCGCGCTGCTCGCTTCCCCGCGCCTGCTGCTGATGGACGAACCGCTCGCCGCGCTCGACGAGGAGCGCAAGGCGGAAATCCTGCCCTATCTGGAGCGCCTGCGCGACGAGGTCGGCATTCCCATCGTCTATGTCAGCCATTCCGTGGCCGAGGTGGCGCGCCTTGCCGACAAGGTGGTGCTGATGGCCGATGGCCGCATTGCCGCCACTGGTTCCGCTTCGGATGTGCTTGGCGGAACGCGCCTTTCTTCCGCTATCGACCGCCGCGAGGCGGGCAGCGTGCTTTCCGGCCGGGTGGAGGCGCGTGACGCCGCCCATGGCCTTGCCACCATCCGCCTCGATGGCGGCGCGGCCGTCCTCGTGCCGGGCGCTGCCGTCTCGCCCGGCGAGGCGGTGCGCCTGCGCATTCCCGCCCGCGACGTGTTGGTGGCAACCGTGCGGCCCGAGGGCATCAGCGCGCTTAATATCCTCGAAGGCGTGGTGGAGGCGGTGGACCCGGACGGGGAGGGCATGGCGAACCTGCGCATCGCTTGCGGCGGCGATCATGTCCACGCCCGCATCACGGCCCTGTCGGTCGAACGCCTTGGCCTTGCGCCTGGCCTGCCAGTGCATGCGGTCGTCAAGACGGTGGCGCTGGAATAGGCGATCAATCCGCCAGATGGGCGATGATCCAGCCGATATCGTCGGCCAGCGCCGCGCGGGCCTTTTCTTCCATCGCCTGGTAATGCGCGATCAGCGCCTCGCCGAACGGCGTCAGCGCCGCCCCGCCGCCCTGCTTGCCGCCGCGCTGGGATTCCACGACGGGCTGTCGGAACAGCCGGTTCATCTCGTCGACCAGCAGCCAGGCCCGCCGGTAGGACATGTCCATCGCCCGCCCGCCCGCCGAGATCGAGCCGGTTTCCCTGATATGCGAGAGAAGCTGGATCTTCCCCCGCCCGATCCGGCCTTCCGGCTCGAACTGGAGCCGGAAGATGAGTTTTGGCGCGGTCTTGCTGGCTGCTGACATGAACTAGGCCCGTATGAATACGGGCCTAGATATAGCAGCGTTTTCCGCGGATGGTAGCTTAGGCGGCGCGCTTCAGCGCATCGCCGAGGATCGAGACGATATCCTCGAAGTGCTTCTTCTCGGCAATCAGCGGCGGCGAGAAGGCGATGATGTCGCCGGTGACGCGGATGAGCAGGCCCTTCTCGAAGCAATCGACGAAGACGTCATAGGCGCGTGCGCCCGGCGCGCCGTCGCGCGATGCCAGCTCGATGCCGGCGATGAGGCCGATGGTGCGGATGTCGATGACGTGGGGCAGGCCCTTCAGCGAGTGCATCGCATCGTACCAGTCGTCCTGCAGCTCGGCGGCGCGGGTCAGCAGGCCTTCTTCCTTGTAGATGTCGAGCGTCGCGATACCGGCGGCGCAGGCCACCGGATGGCCGGAATAGGTGTAGCCGTGGAAGAGCTCGATGGCATTTTCCGGCCCGTGCATCAGCGCGTCGTGCACCTTGCGGCTGGAGAACACCGCGCCCATCGGGATCGCGCCGTTGGTCAGGCCCTTGGCCGTCGTCACGAGATCCGGCGTCACGCCGAAATAGTCGGTGGCGAAGGCGGCGCCGAGGCGGCCGAAGCCGGTGATGACTTCGTCGAAGATCAGCAGGATGCCGTGCTTGTCGCAGATCGCGCGCAGCTTTTCGAGATAACCCTTCGGCGGAATGAGCACGCCGGTGGAGCCGGCGACCGGTTCCACGATGCAGGCCGCGATGGTTTCCGCGCCGTGCAGGGCGACCAGGCGTTCCAGGTCGTCTGCGAGGTCCGCGCCATGCTCCGGCTGGCCCTTCACATAGGCGTTCTTCGCAAGGTCATGCGTGTGGCGCAGGTGGTCCGAGCCGTTGAGCTGCGGGAAGACGCGGCGGTTGTTGAGGATGCCGCCGACCGAGATGCCGCCGAAGCCGACGCCATGATAGCCGCGCTCGCGGCCGATGAGGCGTGTGCGCGTGCCCTGGCCGATGGCGCGCTGGTAGGCGATGGCGATCTTCAGCGCGGTATCGACCGATTCGGAACCAGAGCCGGTGTAGAACACGCGGTCGAGTTTGGCGCCCTCGGGGCCGGGGGCGATTTCGGCAAGGCGCTCGGCGAAGTCGAAGGCGATCGGGTGGCCCATCTGGAAGGAGGGGGCGAAATCCATCTGCGTGAGCTGGCGCTCGACGGCGGAAGCGATCTGGCGGCGGCCGTGGCCGGCATTCACGCACCACAGGCCCGCGGTGCCGTCGAGAACCGTGCGGCCGTCGGTGCTGGTGTAATACATGCCCTCGGCGCTCGCGAGCAGGCGCGGCGCGGCCTTGAACTGGCGGTTGGCGGTGAAGGGCATCCAGTAGCTGTCGAGCACCGGTGCGTTGGGTTTGTTATGGGCGTTCATGGCAGATATCTCCTCTGTTGGAGGGATAGACGTCATGATTTGCCTGGCCGAACAAGTCCTTTTCTGGTTGACGTCAAACAATTGAAAATAAAGGATGTGAGAAGGGCGGTTTTCGCTATTTCGAACATGTGAAACAGGAAATGCCATGTCGGTCGATATCGGGGGCAGGCTGCGCCATCTGCGCATGGCCCACAATCTCTCCCAGCGGGAACTGGCCAAGCGCGCCGGCGTCACCAATTCGACGATCTCGCTGATCGAATCGAATGCCTCCAACCCTTCGGTCGGCGCGCTGAAGCGCATCCTCGACGGCATCCCCATCGGCCTCGCCGAATTCTTCGCCTACGAGCCGGACCGGCCGAAAAAGGCGTTCTACCGGGCGGACGAATTGGTGGAGATCGGCAAAGGCCCCATCTCCTTCCGCCAAATCGGCGACAACACGTTTGGCCGCAGTCTGCAAATCCTCAAGGAATGCTACCAGCCCGGCGCCGACACGGGCAAGGTGCCGTTGGTCCACGATGGCGAGGAGGGCGGCATCGTCCTCTCGGGCCGCCTCGAAGTGACGGTCGACGACGAGCGCTGCATCCTCGGCCCCGGCGACGCCTACTATTTCGAAAGCCGCCGCCCGCATCGCTTCCGCTGCGTCGGCCCGGTGCCCTGCGAGGTGATCAGCGCCTGCACCCCGCCGACCTTCTGAAACAGAAAAAGCCCGCCGAGGGGCGGGCTTTCGGGAAAAGGCGGCGGATCATACCTGCGTATTGTCCTCGACGGGCGCGTCGGGGCCGTTCTTCTTGATGGAGTCGATGGCGTTCTGCGCGCTGGCCTTGCTGGTATAGCCTTCCGTGGAGAACATGATCTCGCTGTTGTACTTGAAGCGAACACGGAATTCGCCAGCCTTGTCCTTGTAGATCTCGAACTTGTGCGCCATGGGCTTTCCTCCACGAGGGTGTGAATCAGACAGGCGCAACGTGCCAGCAGCGTAAATCTCTGGCAAGGCGCAAATATCTGTTTTCAAGGGGAAAGTTTGGCTGGGGAACCTGGATTCGAACCAAGATTAACGGAGTCAGAGTCCGTCGTTCTACCGTTGAACTATTCCCCAGCATGGCTGGTTCCGGCGTGGCCGGGGCCTGTGAGGCGGGCTTATAAACAAAAGGCGGCGCGTTGCAAATGGTTTTTTTGGAAAAAATCACGCCGGCCTGTTTGCGGGCGCGCCGTCGTGGCTCCGGCACAAAAAGAATTTGGCGAACGGGCCGGGCGCTGGTAATGTCGCGCCAACGAAGATCGAGAGAGCGCCTGCTTGCAGCTTCAGGCTTTGCGCGGCGCCATAGGCAGTAACGTGAACGACCCCGACAGCGGCGAAAAGCCGTCCGTTTCCGGGGCGCGAGATGCGGGCAATACGGGGCGGCCGAAGCGGTCGCGCCGTCGCAAGGGAAAGCAGAAGGGCGCGACCAGTCCCTCTGCCGTTTCCGTGCCCGCAGGCCAGGCGGCCGGTTCGTCCGAGCCCGCCGAGCGCCCCCAGGCCGCAAACAGCGGCATCAATGCGCGCCGGAACAAGCGACGCAGGCACGGCAAGAGTCCGGGCGGCGAGAACGTGCGCCCGCTCGCGCCCGTCGGCCAGCGCGAGGCCCCCCACGAGCAGCGTCAGGCGGATGGCCACAAGGCCCGCCGCAAGCATCGCGGCAAGAAGTCGGCGGCACGCGCCGTGCCGGCCGTGGCGGAGGCTGCCGGCCTTCTGCCGACGATCGACCTGATTGCGGAACAGCGACCCGCGCCGGCGGCCGAGCCGCGGCGCGAATTCGCGCCTGCCCAGCGCATGGCCGATCGCGAGCATTACGAAGCGCCGCTTTATGCCGCGCTCGACCTCGGCACCAACAATTGCCGCCTGCTCATCGCCCAGCCGACCCGGCCGGGCCAGTTCCGCGTCGTCGATGCCTTCTCGCGCATCGTGCGCCTCGGCGAGGGGCTTGCGGCGCGCGGCCGGCTTTCCGACGAGGCGATGGACCGCTCCGTCGAGGCGCTGAAAATCTGCGCCGCCAAGCTGAAGAACCGCAACATCCGCCGCAGCCGCCTCATCGCGACGGAAGCCTGCCGCGCGGCGGACAACGGCGAGGTCTTTCTTGAGCGCGTGCGCGAAGAGACCGGGCTGGAACTCGAAATCATCAATCGCGAAACCGAGGCGCGGCTTGCGGTCTCCGGCTGCTCGTCGCTGGTCGGCCGCGAGGCGAAATCCGTCGTGCTCTTCGATATCGGCGGCGGCTCCTCGGAAATCGCGGTCATCCGCATCGGCGACAACCGCTCCAGCCGCCTTGCCAACCACATCACGCACTGGACCTCGCTGCCGGTGGGCGTCGTCACGCTCTCCGAACGCCATGGCGGGCGCGACGTGACGCCGGAAAGCTTTGCCGGCATGGTCTCCGAAGTCGAGGGCATGCTCGCGAATTTCGACTGCCCGGGCGAAAGCGCCCATGCGCCGGAGGATTTCCACCTCATCGGCACGTCCGGCACGGTGACGACGCTGGCGGGCGTGCATCTCGACCTGCCGCGTTACGACCGCCGCCGCGTCGACGGCGTATGGCTCTCGGACGACGAGGTCACGGCCATGCAGGCTCGGCTGCTCTCCTGGGATTTCTCCGCCCGCGCGGCCAATCCCTGCATCGGACCGGACCGGGCGGACCTCGTTCTCGCCGGCTGCGCCATCCTCGAGGCGATCCGCAAGCGCTGGCCCTCGCGCCGCATGCGCGTCGCCGACCGCGGCTTGCGCGAGGGCCTGCTCACCGACATGATGGCCGATGACGGCGTCTGGCGCCGTGGCCGCCATCGCCGCAACCATCGCGGCGGCCATCGCAATCCGGCAAAGCCCGAAGGACAGGCGTCATGACCAAGACCCCCATCGGCCGCAAGCTCGGCCAGAAGGTCAAGAAGGGCAAGCTCAAGGCCTCTTCCCGCCGCTGGCTGGAGCGCCATATCAACGATCCCTATGTGCAGCGCGCCAAGCTGGAGGGCTATCGCGCCCGTGCGGCCTTCAAGCTGCTGGAGATCGACGAGAAGCATAACATCCTCAGCGGCGCCCGGCGCATCATCGACCTTGGCGCGGCGCCCGGGAGCTGGTCGCAGATCGCCGCCAAGGTGACGGGCTCGACGGATACGGACCCGCGCGTCGCCGCCATCGACTTCCTGGAGATGGATCCGTTGCCGGGCGTGCACATCCTCCAGATGGACTTCCTCGATCCCGATGCGCCGCAAAAGCTCATCGAGGCCGTCGGCGGCACGCCGAACCTCGTGATCTCCGACATGGCCGCGCCCACCACCGGCCACCGCCAGACGGACCACCTGCGCACCATGCATCTGTGCGAGGTCGCCGCGCATTTCGCCGTCGAGGTTCTGGCGGAGGGCGGGCATTTCCTCGCAAAAACCTTCCAGGGCGGCACGGAACGCGACCTGCTGAACATGCTCAAGCAGAATTTCAAGCAGGTCATCCATGTGAAGCCCGGCGCCTCGCGCGCCGAATCGGTGGAAATGTTCCTGCTCGCCAAGGGCTTCAAGGGCCGCAAGGCGAAAGACGACGCGGCGGAAGAAACCGAGGAAGCCTGATGCTTCTCTATACGACCGTCGGCACCAATGACCTTCCCCGCGCCGGCCGCTTCTACGACGCGGCCCTGTCGCCCCTCGGCTATACCCGGCAGAGGCAAGCCCCGGGCGAGATCGGCTATGCGGCGGACGGGGACGTGCGCTGTCGCTTCTGGGTGGTCGAGCCTTTCAACCGCGAACCGGCTACCTTCGGCAACGGCGTCACCATCGCGCTCGTCGCGCCGAACCGCGCGGCCGTAGACGCCTTCCACGCCGCGGCGCTTGCCGCCGGCGGCACGGACGAGGGCGCACCGGGCCTGCGCCCGTTCCATGCCAGCTTCTACGCCGCCTTCGTCCGCGACCATGACGGCAACAAGATCGCGGCCGTCTGCGAAAAGCCTGAATAGCCTTTCTACTTCACCGCCGTCGTTTCCGCTTCCGGTGCCGCCATGCGGTGGCCGGAAACCGTTGCGCCCGTGTTCTTCGCCATGGCGAGGAAGGGGATGGCGGCGGTCAGCGTGAGGGCGGAGATGATCATGAACGCGGTCTGGAAATCCCGCAGTTCCAGATGCGTGCCGCTCAATAATGTCTCGATTTCGAGGATGGCGCCGGCCACTGCCACGCCCATGGCAAGGCTCATCTGCTGAAGCACGGCGCTCATCGACGTCGCCTTGCTGGCGTCCGCGTCCGCGATGTCGGCGAAGGAGAGGGCGTTCACGCTGGTGAAGAAGAAGGACCGCACGAAGCCGGCGACCAGCAGCACGCCGGCCATGAACCAGAAGGGTGTGGCTGGTGTGAAGAGGCCGTTCACGAAGGTCAGCGCCGCGCCGAAGATGCTGGCGGCGATCAGCGTGCTGCGGAAGCCGGCGAAGGTCAGCACGCGCTTGGCGATGACCTTGGTGGTGATCGCGCCGATGGCGCCCGTGAAGGTGACGAGGCCGGACTGGAACGGCGATAGGCCGAAGCCGACCTGCAGCATCAGCGGCATCAGGAAGGGCACCGCCCCGACGGAGATGCGGAACAGCGTGCCGCCGATGGCGGCGGCGCGGAAGGCGCTGTCGTGGAAGAGCTTCAGATCGAGCAGCGGGGCCGAATGGCGCCGGGCGTGGCGGACATAGAGCACGGCGCAGATGAGGCCGGCGACGGTCGCGGCGATGCCGATGATCGGCGGCAGCGCGGGCAGGCTGACGACGGACAGGCCGAACATCGTGCCGGAGGCGGCGACGGCGCTGAGGAGGAAACCCTTGCCGTCGAGCGGCGGCGGCGCGGCGGCCTGGATCTCCGGCAGGTAGATGCCGGAAAGCACATAGCCGAGGATGCCGACCGGCACGTTGATCAGGAAGATCCAGTGCCAGGAGAAATAGGTGGTGATGAAGCCGCCGAGCGGCGGGCCGGCGAGCGGGCCGACGAGCGCGGGGATGGTCAGCAGCGCCATGGCCGAGACCAGTTCGGAGCGCGAGGTGCTGCGCACCAGCACGAGGCGCGCGACCGGCGTCATCATCGCCCCGCCCATGCCCTGCAGGAAGCGCGAGACGACGAAGGCGAGAAGGCTGCCGGAGATGGCGCAGAGGATGGAGCCGGCGACGAAGACGAGGATGGCGAGGCGGAAGATGCGCTTGGCCCCGAAGCGGTCCGCCATCCAGCCGCTCAGCGGAATGAAGGTGGCGAGCGACACCATGTAGGCGGTCAGCGCCAGCTTCAGCGTAATCGGCCCGACCCCGAGATCGGCCGCGATGGCCGGCAGCGAGGTGGAGATGACGGTGGAATCCATCTGCTCCATGAAGAGCGCGACGGCGAGGATGAGGGGGACGATACGGTTCATCGGCACATCGGTGTAGCAATTCCGGGGGGCGAGCGACGCGGGATTGCGGAAAACGGAAACGCTCCTGCGCGGGGCCGGCCGTTTTCTGCGCCCCTCTCTGGCATCTGTCAAATCGGCAGGGGCCGCTTTGAGGATCACAAGCCCGTGATGCGGCGGGACGAGATCGTGACAGCGCCCCGGATCGGGCCGTGTCATCCTGTTGCCGATGCAGTCATTCGAGAAAGAGGATCAGCCCATGGGAGACCATTCCACAATCTCGCGCCGCTCCTTGTTCCTGGCCGCGGGCGCCGCCACTATGGCCGCGCCGCTGGTGCTGAACCGCGCGGCCGCCCTTGCGCAAACGGAAAGCGACGCCACGGACATGCGCGTGAGACCGCTGGAGACCCGCAGCCTCAAGCTCGGCAGCTTCCGCATCCTGACGGTGCGCGACGGCATGCGCCCTTCCGGCGCGCCGAACGAGACCTTCGGCACCGACCAGTCCGCCGATGCGGTCGGTGCGCTGCTCAAGGAGAATTTCCTGCCGGCCGATTCCTTCGTCAACAGCTTCACCCCGGCGCTGGTGGATACCGGTTCCGAGGTCGTGCTGTTCGATACGGGGATGGGCGAGGGTGGGCGCGACGCCGGCATGGGCCGGCTCGTCGAGGGCCTGAAATATGCCGGCTACACGCCGGACCAGATCTCCGTCGTCGTCATCACCCACATGCACGGCGATCATATCGGCGGGCTGATGGAAGGCGGCAAGCCGGCCTTCCCGAACGCACGCTATGTCACCGGCCGCACGGAATACGATTTCTGGGTCAATCCCGCGCGTATGGGAACGCCGGCCGAGCAGGGGCATCAGGGCGTGCTCGCCAAGGTGCAGCCGCTCGCCGAAAAGCTCACCTTCATCGAGAACGAGGGCGAGGTCGTGCCCGGCATCACCGGTCTCGATGCTTTCGGTCATTCGCCCGGCCACATGATCTTCCGTATCGAATCGGAGGGCAAGGCGATGATGCTGACGGCCGATACCGCCAACCACTTCGTCCTCTCGCTCCAGCAGCCCGACTGGGAGGTGCGCTTCGATATGGACAAGGCGCAGGCGGCCGCGACGCGCAGGAAGGTGTTCGACATGATCGCCACCGACAGGCTCGCCTTCATCGGCTACCACATGCCGTTCCCCGCCGTGGGCTTCGTGGAAAAGGCCGGGCCGGGCTATCGCTTCGTTCCCGTGAGCTATCAGTTCGATTTGTGAGAGGCTGGCAGCGGTCGGAGGCGGTGGCCCTTCATCCCGCTGCCGTTTCCCCTTGCGCTGTCGACAAGTGCGGCCGGCAAGCGATTGCGGCCTTTTTGCTATTCCCAACCCGTCATGAACGTGTTACCAGCCCTCGCCAACTTCCAAGAATTTCTTGCAAGCGACCGAGGCGGACAGCTCCCAAAGTCCCCCTTGGTGCGTGAGCTTTACCCTAGAGGAACTTGGCCCATGGCGCGCATCATTGAAACTCCGACAGGTCTCGAAGCCCTGACCTTCGACGACGTTCTTCTCCAGCCCGGCCACTCCGAGGTCATGCCGGGCCAGACGAATATCGCGACCCGCATCGCCCACGATTTCGAACTCAACCTGCCGATCCTCTCCTCCGCGATGGACACCGTCACGGAAAGCCGTCTCGCCATTGCCATGGCGCAGGCCGGCGGCCTCGGCGTCATCCATCGCAACCTGACGCCCGCCGAGCAGGCCGAGGAAGTCCGCCAGGTCAAGAAGTTCGAAAGCGGCATGGTCGTCAATCCGGTGACCATCGGCCCGGACGCGACGCTCGCCGACGCGCTGTCGCTGATGAAGTCGCACGGCATTTCCGGCATCCCGGTCGTCGAGAACGGCGGCAACGCCAAGGCCGGCCGCCTCGTCGGCATCCTGACGAACCGCGACGTGCGCTTCGCCTCCGATCCGGCCCAGAAGATCTACGAGCTGATGACCCGCGAGAACCTCATCACGGTGAAGGAGACCGTCGACCAGCAGGAAGCCAAGCGCCTCCTGCATCGCCACCGCATCGAGAAGCTGCTGGTGGTCGATGGCGACGGTCGCTGCGTCGGCCTCATCACGGTCAAGGACATCGAAAAGTCGCAGCTCAACCCGAACGCCTCGAAGGACGCGCAGGGCCGTCTTCGCGCCGCCGCCGCCATCTCCGTCGGCGACGACGGCTTCGAGCGCGCCGAACGCCTCATCGACGCCGGCGTCGACCTCATCGTTGTCGACACCGCGCACGGCCATTCGCAGCGCGTTCTCGATGCCGTCGCCCGCGTGAAGAAGCTGTCGAACTCGGTCCGCATCATGGCCGGCAACGTCGCGACGACCGATGGCACCAAGGCGCTGATCGATGTCGGCGCGGATGCCGTCAAGGTCGGCATCGGCCCCGGCTCGATCTGCACGACGCGCATCGTCGCGGGTGTCGGCGTGCCGCAGCTCGCGGCCGTCATGGCCTCGGTGGAGGCCGCTCAGGCCGCGGATATCCCGGTCATCGCCGATGGCGGCATCAAGTTCTCGGGCGACCT
>Ga0209793_1000469_pt1 | contig 45564 bp, 36 predicted proteins | sample EBPBio122009_DNA_FD_185863 | JGI IMG/M metagenome (GOLD analysis project Ga0209793, IMG submission 185863) | Wastewater treatment Type I Accumulibacter community from EBPR Bioreactor in Madison, WI, USA - Reactor 1_2/2/2009_ DNA (SPAdes) (version 2) | ecosystem: Engineered > Bioreactor > EBPR >... | reverse complement strand
CAGAGGTGTTCCAGCCCTTCTCCGTCCTTCTTCATTCCGCCTTCGCTCAGGAGATCCTTCGATCTTCCTGCTCAAAGTACGCGCGATATTCAAAGCCCTTCAATCCCGTTTAGGGGCGGACGTAACACGTGCCCTGGGTGTGGCGCCGGGCAACCTGACCGCGGACCAGTTCTGGTCGGGCAACGGCATCAGCGTGGCCCACGACGCCAGCGACCGGATCATCTACGACACAGCGTCAGGAAGCCTGTTCTACGACGCCGACGGCAGCGGCAGCGGCGCGGCCGTGGCGATCGCTGTGGTCGGGCTGGCGACGCATCCGAGCTTGGTGTACAGCGACTTTCAGTTGATTGCCTGAGACCCGGGGGGGCGATCGGCGGCGACTTGCCGCCACCACGGCAGCTTGCCGGAGTCCGGCCTTTGGCGACGGCCAGCGGCCGACTCCGGCTTGTCGTCGCGCGGCGACTGGCCTATCCGCCGGTGAAGGAGCGGTAGGCCTGGTAAGCGGCAACTGCCGCGAGGGCCAGGAAGAACGCGCCGCTGATCCGGTGCAGCAGGACCAGCGGAATCTTCTTCAGGATGGTGCGGCCGGCCAGGATTCCCACGGCCGACGTTGTCGCCAGGGCCGCCGTGGCACCCAGCCAGACGGCGGCAGGCACATGCGTGCTGCTCAAGGCAACGACGGCAAGCTGCGTCTTGTCGCCGAACTCGGCCACCGTGAGCAGGATGAAGGTGGTGAGAAATATGCCATGGCCACTTTTCTCCTCGACATCGTCGTCGTCGCCGTCGTCGGTGGCGCGCAAGGCGTGGATGCCAAAAGCGGCGAAGAGAATGGCGACCGTCGCGCCGACCACGTATTCCGGAAGCCAGTTGGCAATGGCCACTCCGAAGACCACGGCCAGGGTATTCAGCACCGCGAAGGCGGCCACCGCGCCCAGCATGACCGGCATTGGCCGGTGCCGGGAGGCGAGGGTCATGCAGACCAATTGACTCTTGTCGCCGATCTCGGCGGCGGCAATCAGGGCGAACGTCGTGGCCGCCGTGGCCGAAAACTCGACCAGGTTACCGGTACTCGCCAACCACCCGAACTGCTGAAGAAAGGTCTGCGCGTTGTCCATCCTGCTCTCCGGAAATGCCGACGGTCACATTGCCTGCGCCGGTTGAGGCGAGGCGGCTGGCCGTCGCCTGGAGGAGGGCGCGAGTATACGCGCTGCACGCCGGCGATGGGGCATACCGGAGTCATCAATCTGCCTGAACCTGCGGCGCGGGCATGCTTTCGCCGGGACGAGCCATCGGTTTGGTGAATCATGACAAACATGCGCACCCGGCATGGCCGCCCGGAGCCGCCGGTTTGGGCCGGAAGCGCTTGCCGCTGCGGTATAGTGCCGGCTCACTCCAGCCCCAGCGACGCGATCCCCATCCCCCATGCCACGCTTCCTGCTCTTTGCCATCGTCTTCATCGAAGGATTCTGCTCGCTCGGTGCAGAAGTCATCGCGTTGCGCCAGATCATCCCGCACATGGGCAGTTCCATCGTTGTCACGGCGCCGACGATCGGCTTTTTCCTGCTCGCGCTGGCCCTCGGTTATCACGCCGGCGCGAAAGTCGACAGCGGCTATCTGGCTGTCGTGGCAAGGAACTTCCTGATCGCGGCGGCACTGACTGGCGTTGGGCTGTCGGGAGTGGCCGTCGATCGGATCTTCGCCTTGCTCAACCCGTCGGGCCTCGCGTATCTCTTCTTTGTCGCCGGCGTCGTCTGTCCGATTGCCTGGCTGCTCGGGCAGACGGTGCCGATCCTCACCAACCTGCTGCACCACGAACGCGTCGGGGAAGCCAGCGGCCAGGCTCTGTACTGGTCGACGCTGGGCTCCTTCCTGGGTTCGCTGTCGCTGTCGCTGCTGGTCATGCAATGGCTGGGCGTTTCGGCCGCCGTCGCCCTGAGTGCGCTGCTCCTCGTCACCGGCTACGTGTTGCTCAGCCCGCGGCGTGGCTGGGCAGCGGCGACGACCGGTCTGGCTGTCGGCGCCCTGACCTTCGTCGCCAACGCCTGGCTGCGCCCGGAGATCGAAACCGCCTACGCCAGCTATCTGGTCGTGCCGGTCAAGTACGACGGCGCCATCAACGGGCGGGCATTCAAGAACAACAGTTCGGTCGCCTCCTTGATCGATGACGCCGAGCCACCGCACTACGCTCGCTATATCCGGCATATCCGCAGCCTGCTGCTCGATGACCTCGCCTTTCGTGATCGGCAGATTCTGGTTCTCGGCGCCGGCGGCTTCACGCTCTCGCACCGTGAGCCGAGCAACCATTACACCTATGTCGATATCGATCCGGCAGTCCGCGGGATCGCCGAAAAGCACTTTCTCCGAGAAACCGCGCGTGGCGACTTCATCGCCGACGACGCTCGCCGCTTCGTCATCCGCACCGAGCAGCGCTTCGCTGCGGCCATCGTCGATGTGTACGGCTCGCATTCCTCGATTCCGGGCCACCTCGTGACACGCGAATTCTGGCAGGCGACGCGCCGAGTCCTCGAAGCCGACGGGCTGCTGATCGCCAACCTGATCCTCGACAGCGCCCTCGCCACACCCTACTCGCGCAACCTGCTGGCGACCATCGAGAGCGTCTACGGCCGCTGCGCCGTCGAGGTGCTGCAGAAGAAGCAGGTGCTCGCCAACGCCGTCGTCACCTGTCGCAATGGACCGACGCCGGAGCCTGCCAGCCTGTTCGTCGACGAACGCAACAGCGCGGACTTCGACCTGGCGCGCTCACGCTGAGGCCGGGCTGCCACAAGCCGCCCAGGCGTTCTGTCCGCTGGTGAGGCCGCCGGGCATAGCGACCCCCGAATCCGCTCATGCCGCCATGGCTGTCCCACGCACCTGTTCAAGCGTGGCCACCAGTTCGTCAATCTGTGCGGAACTGAAGATGCCGTCGGGTCCGTGTGGCGTCAGGTCGGTGAAGGGCGACTCGTAGAGGAGCGCTGGGTCCATCACCCCTTGCTCGGTCAGGTGGTCGAGGATCAGGTTGACGAATTCGATCTGGTTCGCGCCGAGCGTCTTGCCGGCAAGGAAGCCGGTGAATGCCTCCTTGGCGGCTTCACGATCCATGCCGACCAGCGATCGCACAAAGAGCCCCAGCCCCTGGCACTGCGTCTTGGCCAATTCGATCTCATCCGCCGCACCGACTCCGCTTTCGGCAAGCATCCGTTCCAGCTCGGCCAGATCGGCCGCCGTCAGTGCCTTGTTCATCCGCAGCTTGTGGATCGCGACGTGGTCCTGGTGCGCGCGCAGGAAGGCCTGCGCCTTGGCACGGAACCTGGCGTAGTCCGTACCCTCGCCGAACCCCGGCAGGGCGACCGCTGTTTCCTCGCCCATCGCGTCCACGAAGTCGGTGTAGATGGGCTTGCGTTTCTGCTTGTCGATGAGCTTGATCAGATCGCGCAGGCGCCGGCGCATGCCTTCGAGCATCGGCACGGTCACGTCCTGCCACCACGCTTCCGTCTGCACGTCCTGGATGAACGTCATCCGCTCGCGCACCATCGGAATCGCCGACTTCTCCTCGAGCAGGCCGGCAAGCTCCTTCACCTGTTCGCGCAGGCGAACGAAGCCGGGCTCGCAGCGCAACATGGCAAGCTGCAGCTTGAGCACCAGCAAGTCGAAGCGCTTGGCCTCTTCACCCTCGGGGTCCAGCGCCGACGGCAGTCCCGCCACTTCGCGCGACAGCTCGGAGAGCGACTCCGGCGACAGTGTCGCCCAGGCCTCGGGCGTGGCGTAGCGCTCAACGATGCGCCGCTTCGGCCGCACGACGAAGTTGTCCAGGTTCATGGCCACCACTTCCCGCTGCAGCAGGACGGCAAGCTGCGCGCGCACTTCGCCGTCGGTTTCCGGATGCCCGTGCGGTGTGGCCCGCTGCTCCTGCGCCGCATGGCGGTCGGCAGCCACCAGGTTCCTGTCCAGTTCGCCGATCAACTCCAGCCGCGCATTGAACAGCCGTTTGCCGAGCGCTTCGCCGAGCGCTCCCTCGCTGGCCGCAATGTCCTGGCTGAAGTACTCCAGGTTCTGGCAGTAGTCGAAGACGTAGAAGAAGGTCTTGTGCTGGCCCGGCCCGAACAGGTCCAGGCAGAGGCGTGTGCCGCGACCGAGCATCTGCCAGAACTTGGTCTTCGAGCGCACCAGCTTGAAAAAGACCAGATTCACGACCTCGGGGATGTCGATTCCGGTATCGAGCATGTCCACCGAGATGGCAATGTGCGGCGCCTTGTCCCTCGCCGCGAAGCTGTCGATCAGGCTCTGCGCGTACTCGGTCCTGAAGGTGATGACGCGCGCGAACTCCCCCTTGTAATGCGGGTAGTTGGCGTTGAAACGCTCGGCGATGAACTCGGCGTGGCGCTGGTTCTTGGCGAAGAGGATGGTCTTGCCGAGCCGGTCGCCGCCGGCCACGGTCACGCCGCGCGTCATCAGGTGCTGCAGCACCTTGTCCACCGTGTCCTTGTTGAACAGCCACTTGTTGACCGCTTCGGCCTCGACGCGATCGGGAACACCGTCCTCGTCGTCCCACTCCAGCGCGTCCCACTGCTCCTTGTCGTCTTCCGACAGCTCGTCGTACTTGATCCCCTCGCGCTGGAACTTGAGTGGTACCGACACGGCCTGCGGTGGCACGAGGAAGCCGTCGTGCACCGCCTCGGCGAGCGAGTAGGCGTCGGTCGGCACGCCGTTCTCGAGGTCGAACAGGCTGTAGGTGTTGCGGTCCAGCTCGTCCTTGGGCGTTGCCGTGAGCCCCACCAGCAGGGCATCGAAGTAATCGAAGATGGCGCGGTACTTCTGAAAGACCGAACGGTGCGCCTCGTCGATGATGACGAGATCGAAGTGCCCGACGCCGAAACGCCGCTGGCCGTTCCTCGTCTCGTCGATCAGCCCCATCATCGTTGGATAGGTCGACACGAAGACGCGCCCTTCGGCGTCCTTCTCGCTCACCAGGTTCACCGGCGAGGAATCCGGCAGGTGGCGCTTGAAGGCATTCACCGCCTGGTTCACGAGTGCCACGCGGTCGGCGAGGAAGAGCACGCGCTTGACCCGATTGCAGCGCATCAGCAGATCGCACAGCGCGATCACCGTACGCGTTTTGCCGGCGCCGGTGGCCTGCACCAGCAAGGCCTTGCGGTCATGGTCGCGCTCGAAGGATTCGGCGATGCGGCGGATGCCGCGCCACTGGTAGTAGCGCTCGACGATCTCCTTGTTCAGCTCGGCCGTGGCGAGTGACTTGCGACTTGCGCGCCGCTGGATGGCGAGTTCCAGCTCCGCCTTCTTGTAGAAGCCCTGCACGGCGCGCGGCGGGTAGTTCGTATCGTCCCAGAGCCAGTGCTCGTAACCGTTGGAATAGAAGATCAACGGGCGCTGGCCGAACTGGCGCTGCAGGCAGTCGGCGTAGAGCCTGGCTTGCTGCTGGCCCGCGCGCGCGTCGCGGCGTGTGCGCTTGGCCTCGACCAGCCCGAGCGGCTTGCCGTCGTCGCCCCAGAGCACGTAGTCGACGAAGCCCTGGCCGTCGTTGTTCGGCATGCCGGCGACCGCGAATTCCCGGTCGCGCGCCTGGTCCAGCGACCAGCCGGCCTCCTTGAGCAGCAGGTCGATGAAGTAGTCGCGGGTTTCCGCCTCGGAGTAATCGTGCGTATCCGGTTGCGCCGTGGCCGCCTGTTTCGCCGCCGCCACCTCGGCGCGCAGGCCCTTCAATTCCTCGTCGAGCGCCGCCTTGTCCGCCAGCAAGGCGGAGAGTTTCTCGTCGCGCTCGCGCAGGCCGGCTTCGAGCTGCTGCAATTGCTCGCTGGTCAGCCGCGGCGCGGGCGTGGCCCTGGGCAGTGCGGCGGCGTCGAAGACCACTCCCGGCGCCGGGCGCCCGACACGGCCATAGGTGCGGGCGAGCCAGTACGCCACATGGAACAGTTCGCGTACGGCGACCAGTGCGTCGTCGAGCGGGATAGCGCGCTGGCCGTGCACGGCGCGGTTGCCGAGCGTGTTGATGACGCGTGCCTTGCTGAACACCGCCTCGCCCGCCGCCTGCTTGAAACTCGACTCGTGGATCAGTGCCGAGAGATTGTCCTGATACGGCAGCTTGAGCGCGGCGTCGTGCTTGTACGCCCAGGCGACCGCCAGTTCCAGCGCCCGGCGCGCGTAGAAGCAGGCGCTGCGCGGGTCGGCGTGCGCCGCCGCCTCGGCCCGGCTTGCCGCTTCCAGCACGGCGGGCCACTCACGTTCGAGGAAAGAGAATTGGCTCATCGTCTCCCGTCCGGCAGGGCCATGCCCTCGTTGAGGATTTCGGCATAGCGCGCATAGCTGAACACCCGGCCGCGCAGCTTGCGTGTCAGCTCGGCGACGACGCCGAGGCGCTCCAGATGAACCAGCGCCTTGTTAACGGTCGCTGGCGTCAGTCCGGTCGTCGCGGTGAGCGACGCGGCGGTGGCGATCGGCTGGCGCTGCAAAGCCTGGTGAATCGCCAGCGCCGACGCTGCGGCGCGCCCCAGCGCCGCGATCCGCTGCCCATCGGCGGCGGCCAGTTCCAGCAGACGCCTGGCCGATGTCGCGGCCTGGGTGGCGCTCGCCAACACGGCATCGGCGAAGAACTCGAGCCAGGCTTCCCAATCGCCCGTCAGGCGCACCGCGTTCAGCAACTCGTAATACGTCTGCCGGTGCTCCTTGAAATGAAGACTCAAGTACAGCATCGGCTCGCGCATCAGCCCGTCCGCCGAGATCTGCAGCGCGATCAGCAGCCGACCCAGCCGCCCGTTGCCGTCGAGGAAGGGGTGGATGGTCTCGAACTGCACGTGCGCCAGCGCCGCCTTGACCAGTGGTGGTGTCGGTTCGGGCAGGTCGTGCAGGAAGCGCTCGAAGAGGTGCAGGCAGTCTTCGATTTCGTTGACTGGAGGTGGCACGAACACCGCGTTGCCCGGCCGTGTGCCGCCGATCCACACCTGGCTGCGGCGAAACTCGCCGGGCGTGAGCGTGGCGCCGCGTCCGTGGTCGCCGATCAGCACGGCATGCACTTCGCGGAGCAGCCGCAGCGACAGCGGAAATCCACCGCGCAGCCGCTGCAGGCCGTGCTCCAGCGCCGCCACGTAGCGACTCACCTCGCGCGCGTCTTCCAGCGACACGCCCGGTTGCTCGTCGAGTTCGAACAACATCAGGTCGGCGAGCGAAGATTGCGTGCCCTCGATCATCGACGACAGCACCGCCTCCTTGCGCACGAAGCTGTAGAGCAGCAGCGCCGCGTTCGGCAGCAGGTCGCTCACCGCGTCGAGCCGGCCGAGTGCCACCAGCGCGGCGTCGAAGCGGCCGCGCAGCGCCGGCGTCCAGTCGATCGCCGGCCGCGGCGGCAGGGGCGCCGGGACGAAGGCCTGGAACGACTCGTCAGCGGTGGCAACCTTGAGGTAACGGCCTTGCAGCGGGCGCTTCATCGGTGGCGGGAACCTAAAATAGCGGCAAGCGTTATTTTAGGATGATGAGGGTTTGTAAAACAATCCCAGCGGCCGGGCAGGCGCGGATGAACTCACTGCGCACGGCTATAGATCTCCCAGGAAGGCGCGGTGCTGGAGGGAGGCGAAGAGGGCGTCGAGTTGAGCGAGCGCGGCGCGATGGGCAGTCTTCAGTGTCTCCATCGCGGCAACTTGCTGTGTGAAATCGCGCTGCAATCCAATCGGAGGGACGGGAATGGCCAAACTTCTGAGGCGTCCCATGCTGATACGGATACGAGTCTGCCCGTGCATCAGGTCTTGTGCCATGCGCTGCGTACCCGGTTGGTTTAGCAGGAAGCAGACGAACTCCGAAGTTGCGGTCCGTTCGTCGGGGCGAATCTGAACGCAATCGGCTTTGTTCAATGCGACTGAAAGCCACCTCGGTTGGATGCATGCGCGGAGGTTCGGGTCGCCCAACGTGCCCACGAGGACATCACCGGGAAGACACTCATGCTTTTTCAGATTCCTGAAGTGGTCCTCGGAAATGTAGGCAGCATCGGCGCCAAGGAACTCGCCTACGCCGATGTTTTGCAGACGCACGACTCGAACTCCGCTCGCCCTGTAGTGATCACTCTTCAAGTTTGAGCCGAACGGCCCATCCGAAAATTTCGTCCCGAGCGTGCACAGTTGCGCACAGGGCCAGCCCTTCGGATTCGTCGCCGGGTCGCCGAACATGTCGAGGAAGATGGATTGGGTGAGGGCGTCGAGTTGGGCGAGGGCGGCGCGGCGCTTGGCCCGCAGCGCGTCCGCCTTGTCCAGGATCTCCGCAATCCGTCGCTGCTCGGGGAGGGCTGGAAGGTGGAGCTTGAGCTTCAAGCAGCGGCCAACGTTGAGATTCGAAATGTTGGTGGTCTGCTGGCCGAAGCTCCGTACCGTGGCTTGAGTGCGGTCCGACGCGAACCAACGGAATAGGTACCGGGGATCGACCTTCGCGGGATTCGCGCGAAGAACAGAGATGAACCCGCCGAACGTGGACCGCCAGGGGAGGCTGGGCACCAAGCAGCATTTCCCGACCAAGTTCCAACTGTTCGCACTCGATACGAGCACGTCTCCGGGAATCAGGTACTGATCCTCGCGCCTTACGAACGACTGGGGAATGCCCCACACATCGCATAGGTCGAGTTCCGTCTGCACGTTCTTCGTTCGCATGCAGGCTGCAGCGCCTGGCGTGTCGACGGGTACTACATCCTCCGGTTTGAACGTGATTCCGCGAATGAATGCCGCGACGTCGCTCAGTTCTACTGCTGCCAACGCGGTCATCCCAGCATCCCCTCCAAGTCCTTCATCCCCCGCTGAATCTCCTCCTCCAGCTTCGCCAGATCGGCGAGGATCTCTTTCGGTGCGCGGTGTTCGACCGCGTCGTGTACCACCTCCTTGTAGCGGTTGAGCGAGAGGTCGTAGCCCTGTGCGGCGATGTCTGCTCGCGACACGCAGAAGCTCTGCGCCGTGCGCGGACGTTCGCGCTCGGCGCCATTGCGCTCGGCCCAGCGCGCCAGCACGTCGGGTAGGTTGTTCTTGCCGTGCTCGTCCCCGTCGAGCGTGCTACGCGGCACGGGGCCGAGCTTGTCTTCAGGCAGCAGCGGCGTACGCTTGTCGTCGAGGCTCCAGCCGTCGGCCTGGACATCGTAGAACCAGACCTGATCGGTGCCGCCGGAGTTGGTTTTGGTGAACAGCAGGATGGCGGTGGACACGCCGGCGTAGGGCTTGAAGACGCCGCCGGGCAGCTTGACGACGGCGTCGAGCTTCTGGTCCTCGACCAGCATCCGGCGCAGTTGCTTGTGCGCGGTGCTCGAACCGAACAGCACGCCGTCGGGAACGATCACCGCGGCGCGGCCGCCGGGCTTGAGCAGGCGCAGGAAGAGCGCCAGGAAGAGCAGCTCGGTCTTCTTCGTCTTGACGATCTGCAGCAGGTCCCTGGCGGTGTTCTCGTAGTCCAGGCTGCCGGCGAAGGGCGGATTGGCGAGCAGCAGCGTGTACTTTTCCTCCTCGCCGGCGTGGTCCTGCGCCAGCGAGTCGCGGTAACGGATGTCGGGGTTCTCGACGCCGTGCAGCAGCATGTTCATGCTGCCGATGCGCAGCATGGTGTTGTCGAAATCGAAGCCGTGGAACATGCGGTGGTGAAAGTGCTCGCGCCGCCCGGCGTCGTGCAGGAGGTTCGGGTGGCGCTGGCGCAGCACCTCGCCCGCCGTGACCAGGAAGCCGGCCGTGCCGCAGGCCGGGTCGCAGATCACGTCGCTCGGCTGCGGCGCGGTCAGTTCGACCATCAGCCGGATGATGTGGCGCGGCGTGCGGAACTGACCGTTCTGTCCGGCGCTGGCGATCTTGCCGAGCATGTACTCGTAGACGTCGCCCTTGGTGTCGCGGTCCTCCATCGGCACGGCGTCGAGCAGGTCCACCACCTTGGCCAGCAGCGCCGCCGACGGAATGGTGAAGCGTGCATCCTGCATGTGCTGCGCGTAGGTCGAGCCGTCGCCGCCGAGCGTGCGCAGGAAGGGGAAGACGTGCTCGCTGACCACGGCGTACATCTCGCTCGCGGCGAAGTGCTTGAAGTGCGACCAGCGCAGGTTTTCGAAGGAGTGGCCGCCGTTCTTGCCGATGCCGTCGTTGCCCTCGGGGAAGATCCGGCGCGCCATCGGCGTTCCGAGCCGGGCGGAGCGGTTCTCTTCCAGCGTGTGCAGGTCGTCCAGCCGGCGCAGGAAGAGCAGGTAGGTGATCTGCTCGATCACCTCCAGCGGGTTGGAGATGCCGCCGGACCAGAAGGCGTTCCAGATCTGGTCGATCTGGCTCTTGATGTTGCCGGTGATCATGAGGAAATGCTCCGAATGGTTGTCTCGTTGCGCTTTCGCGGCGTGCTCGCGTTTGCCACGCATTGGGCCCACAGCGCGGGTCGTCGTCGAGCAGTTCGCTACGCCAACGGCGTCCTGTCCACCTGCTGGCATATCCGGGACCGACAGTGCTCGTGCGCTTGAAATGCGGCAGGATCGGCCCGACCGGATTGTAAGCGCGAACGGCTGTCTGCAAGCACCTGCGTGTACAAAGCCCGCGTGAAGGGCTGGGTGCTTCGTGATCCGCGCTTGTCGGGCACAGGCCACGGGTCATCGTTGTTCCTGCCGCTGCGGAAGAACCGTTGCGCGTCTTCGCTCATCGCTGGTGGAGCGGCGGCGAAGGTCAAGATGGAAAGCGCTGCAGGGAGGATAGCACGCCATCACAGGACGGCAGGCGTCGCCTGGTGTCAGAGCTCTCTTCCGTGAATCGCACTCGACGAAAGCGGTCGGTGACTTCTCTTGTTCGCATTGACAACAGCTACACGTCTGGCTACGATTCGTGTGGCTGTTGTGTATACATCAAGACAGGAAGGGGAATCCATGCGCGATGCCGCCATCAACCTGCGGGCCCTGCCCGAACAGCGGGATCTGATTGACCACGCCGCGCAGTTGCTCGGCAAGAACCGCTCCGACTTCATGCTGGAGGCAGCTTGCGACAGAGCACAAGCTGTGGTGCTCGACCAGGTGTTCTTTGCCTTGGATGAGGACAAGTTCCGCCAGTTCACGCAACTGCTCGATGCGCCTCCGGCAAGAAATCCGGGCCTCGAACGACTCATGGCCGTCAAGGCTCCCTGGAGCGCCAAGACCGGTAAGCGATGAGCCGGCAATTCGGCGCGCCGCAGCCGCTGGCGGGAGCACACAGCGTCGACGACTTCGCGTGCGGTGAGGTGACGCTCGACGACTGGCTCAAGCGCCGGGCCCTTGCCAATCAGTCCAGCGGCGCCAGCCGCACCTTCGTGGTGGTCGACCAGGAAGGTCGCGTCGTCGGTTACTACGCCATGGCCGCCGGTGCTGTGTCGCACCAACTGGCGACCAGCAAGATCAGGCGCAACATGCCGGATCCTGTTCCGATCCTGGTGCTGGCGCGGCTCGCCGTCGATCGTCGCGCTCAAGGGTTCCATCTGGGGCCGTCCTTGCTGCAGGACGCCGTCAATCGTGCGAGCGCTGTAGCCGAACACGCAGGCGTCAGAGCGTTGCTGGTGCGCGCACTCCATGATCGCGCCAGACAGTTCTACGAGCACTACGGGTTTCAAGCCTCACCTGCGCATCCGATGACGCTCATGTTGCGTCTGCCGAGTTTGATCCCGTGAGGCGCGGCTTGACTCCGTCAGAACGTGCGCGTGAATCGGCCTCGACTGACAGCCACGTCATGAACCAGCGCGAGGCCGGGAATCTGGTGGGCAGCCTCTATGCGTGAGGGTTCTGGGGGATGGCACCCCGTGGGACGCGGTGAAAAGTCGTCCTGGCGGAAGCGGTGAGATTCGAACTCACGGACGGTTGCCCGTCGCCGGTTTTCAAGACCGGTGCAATCGACCACTCTGCCACGCTTCCTGCAAAAACACTCGAGACTGTCTTCTGCCGTTTCGACGCATCCCCACATGCGTCCGTTCAGCCCGGCGGCGGTGGCGGAGACGCGCCACCCATTCGCCCTGAACTTCCCTCGCCGAGTTGCTGAAACATCGCGTTTCGCTGGCGGCAAGTCCGACTTCCGGAATGCTGCGAACTGGGCTCGGCAAGGCGACGAATGATAGCACGCGCGTCGCAGCGCTGTGCCATGGCCGCACCGCCATGTCCCCCCGGGGCTCGTCGACGTTGCAACTTTTCCCCCACTTGGCTAGTCTTAGGGGCGTAGTCGCATATCAATTACAGGAGGAACACGCAATGCAACCCCAGTATCAGATGACCAACCAGGCAACCCAGGAGATGGCGCTGCAGCAGAACCGGGTTCTGCGCAACACGTTCATGCTGCTTGCGTTGACCATGGTGCCGACCGTCATTGGCGCGCTCGTCGGCGTTCAGTTGAAGTTCTCGTTCCTGGCCGGCAGCCCGTTCCTGTCTTTCCTGCTCTTCCTCGGCATCGCCTTCGGCTTCATGTGGGGAATCGAGCGGACCAAGGACAGCGGCATGGGTGTTGTCCTGCTGCTCGGCTTCACCTTCTTCATGGGCCTGATGCTGTCGCGCATCCTGCAGGTGGCGCTCGGCTTCAACAACGGCGGTTCGCTGATCGCCATGGCGGCCGGTGGCACCGGGGTGATCTTCTTCACGCTCGCCGGCGTGGCGACAGTGACCAAGAAGGATTTCAGCTTCCTGGGCAAGTTCCTGTTCGTCGGCATGATCGTGGTTCTGCTGGCGGCGGTGGCCAACATCTTCTTCCAGATCCCGGCGCTGTCGGTGACGATCTCGGCGCTCGCTGTGATGATCTTCTCCGCCTACATCCTCTATGACATCAGCCGGATCGTCACCGGTGGCGAGGACAACTACATTTCGGCGACGCTGGCGGTCTATCTCGACATCTACAACGTCTTCGTCAGCCTGCTCAATCTGCTGATGATTTTCAGCGGCGATCGCGACTGATCGGTCACGGATGTTCGCGAGGAAAAGGCGGCTGCGGCCGCCTTTTTTTGTTCACTCCTCGAGGAAGGCGCGCCCCTGCAGCATGCGTGGGCCTGTTCGTCCGGCGATCTCGGCAAACGCGACGGTGTGGCGTGGCAACTGGGCGACGTTGCGAGCCGCCAGCAGGTCACGCAAGGCAACGAGTCGATGGCCTTTTTCCTGCCACGTGGCGAGCAGACGTTCGAAGGCGTCGCAAAACGTTATCCCCTCCAGCTCGGCGCGCAAAGTGAAGACATGGTCGCCGCTTATCGTCGTCGATGCCTCGATGACTTGCTCGACCGCCTGATCCGCGGAGGCGGCGCCGAGGAGCAGCAACTCGTCGATCGTCGGCAAGGTCGTTGGGATCTGTGGGCAACGCACGATTTCACCGTCGATGACGGGGAAGAAGGGATACTTGCCGCGGCAATCGCTGGCATAGCACAGGCCCAGGCGTTGCGTCAGACGCAGCGCATGGCGATTCATTCGCCAACCGGCGGCGCCGTGGGCCAGTGGCGGGGCGCCGAAAATCGCCTCGAAACGGCGCCAGGCCTGGGCCATTTCGGCCTCGACCCAGGCGTTGTCGGCCGACAGCACGCGGCGCTCCCAAAGCACGCGATTCCAGGCGTGAACGGCGACCTCGAAACCGGCAGCCAGCGTCTGGCGCATGCTGTCGGCAGCACGCGCGCCGATATCGGGAGCCGGCAGGAGCAGCCCCGACAGGCGTGTGGTGAGATCGTAGTGACGGCTGGGCGAGGACTTGTGCGCTTCGCGACCGCTGCAGTCCGGACCGAGAGCGAAGAAGAAGGTGGCCGAAGCGGCGTGCCGCTGCAGCAGGTCAATGAGCGCCGGGACGCCGACCAGCGTTCCGCGGCAGGTGTCGACGTCGATCTTGAGGGCGATGCGCTTCATCGGACGGGCACCGGTGACTGAAGCATGGCGGAGGAGGGCCGACGACGGGCGTCAGACAAGGAGCAGGCCGACGGCGACCTTGCGGCCTTCACCCATCAAGACGTTGTAGGTGCGGCAGGCGGCCGGCAAATCCATGACCTCGAGCCCCTTTTGCAGCCGCACCAGCGGCCGCAGCAGTTCGGGGCTGGGGAAGCGCAGCCGGTCGCCGGTGCCGAGCAGAACGATTTCGGCATCGAGCGAAGCGAGCAGTTCGATGTCGCCGACGCTCAGCGTTTCGAAGGTGGCGTTCGTCCAGTCCGGGATCAGCCGATCCGGCAGCACGGCGAGATTGCAGGTGTGGCGAATTCCGTTCACGCTCACGTAGCCGGTACCGTAAGCGGTGAAAGTGTTCAGGCCGGCGTTTCTGTCGAGCTGCAGTTTCATGAAAATTGCGGTGCACAGGACGTTAAAGTAGGATTATAGCTTTTTTGTCGATCGCGTTCCGGGGCTGGCAGGGTGTGGTCGCCGCCCTGCGCCGGGAGCAGATCGCGGCATCGGTCAACGCACCGACCATTAACCGAGTTTGCGCCATGAGAGAGTTTTCCCGCATCAAACGCCTGCCCCCCTACGTCTTCAGCATCACCAGCGAGCTGAAGATGGCCGCACGTCGGCGCGGTGAAGACATCATCGACATGAGCATGGGCAATCCGGACGGCCCGACGCCGCAGCACATCACCGACAAGCTGGTCGAGGCGGCGCTGCGCGAGAACACGCATGGCTATTCGATCTCCAAGGGAATACCCCGGCTGCGCAAGGCGATCTGCGACTGGTATCAGCGGCGCTACGATGTGACTTTCGATCCGGACAGCGAAGCGGTGGTGACCATCGGCTCGAAGGAGGGTCTGGCGCACCTGATGCTGGCGACGCTCGATCGCGGCGATACCGTGCTGGTGCCGAATCCCTCGTACCCAATTCACATCTATGGAGCGATCATCGCCGGCGCCGACATCCGCTCGGTGCGCATGACCCCCGATGTCGACTTCTTCGAGGAGGTCGAGCGCGCGATCCGCGAGTCGATTCCGAAGCCGAAGATGATGATTCTCGGCTTCCCGAGCAATCCGACGGCGCGCTGCGTGGACCTCGAGTTCTTCGAGCACATCGTCGCGCTGGCCCGCCAGCACGACATCCTGGTCGTGCATGACCTCGCCTACGCGGATATCTGCTTCGATGGTTACCAGGCGCCGTCGATCATGCAGGTCGCCGGCGCGCGCGACGTCGCCGTCGAGTTCTTCACGATGTCGAAGAGCTACAACATGGCCGGCTGGCGGGTTGGCTACATGGTCGGCAACCAGGAACTGTGCCACGCGCTGGTACGCATCAAGAGCTACCATGACTACGGTACCTTCACGCCGATCCAGGTGGCGTCGGTGATCGCGCTCGACGGTCCGCAACAGTGCGTCGAAGAGGTACGCCAACTGTACCAGGGCCGGCGCAACGTTCTCGCCAAGGGCTTGCACGAAGCCGGCTGGATGGTCGATGTGCCGAAGGCGTCGATGTACATCTGGGCGAAGATTCCCGATGCCTATCTGAAAATGGGTTCGCTCGAATTTGCCAAGAAGGTGCTCAGCGATGCCAGGGTGGCGGTGTCGCCCGGTGTCGGCTTCGGCGAGTATGGCGACGACCACGTTCGCTTTGCCCTGATCGAGAACGAGGAACGCACGCGGCAGGCGGTACGTGGAATCAAGGACATGTTCAGGAAGGATGGGCTGCTCTAGGCCGATGCGATGAAACCGATATTCAAGTCAAACAAGCTCGACAACGTCTGCTATGACATCCGCGGCGCCGTGCTGCAGAAGGCGAAGCAGATGGAGGACGAGGGCCACCACATCATCAAGCTCAACATCGGCAACCTCGCCGCTTTCGGCTTCGAGGCGCCCGAAGAAATCCAGCTCGACATGATCCGCAACCTGCCGAATGCGGCGGGTTATTCGGACTCGAAGGGGATCTTCTCGGCGCGCAAGGCCGTCATGCATTACACGCAGCAGAAGCACATCAAGGGCGTGACGCTGGAGGACATCTATATCGGCAACGGGGTCTCGGAGCTGATCGTGATGGCGATGAATGCGCTGCTCAATGCCGGTGACGAAGTACTCGTGCCGGCGCCCGATTACCCGTTGTGGACGGCCGCGGTGAGCCTGTCGAGCGGGACGCCGCGGCATTACCTCTGCGATGAAGCGAACGACTGGCTACCCGACCTCGACGACCTGCGCGCCCGCATCACGCCGCGGACGCGTGCGCTGGTGGTGATCAACCCCAACAATCCGACCGGCGCGCTGTATCCGGAAAGCGTCCTGCGCGAGATGGTCGCCATCGCGCGCGAATACGGCCTGATCATCTACGCCGACGAGGTTTACGACAAGGTGCTCTACGACGGGGCGACGCACACGGCGATCGCCTCGCTGTCGCAGGACGTGCTGACGGTGACCTTCAACGGCTTGTCGAAGAACTACCGCTCATGCGGCTATCGCGCCGGCTGGATGGTGGTTTCCGGCGACCTGCGCGAAGCGCGCGACTACATCGAGGGACTCGACATGCTCGCCTCGATGCGCCTGTGCGCCAACGTGCCGGCGCAGCACGCGATCCAGACCGCGCTCGGCGGCTATCAGAGCATCGACGACCTGGTCGCGCCGGGCGGCCGCATGTGCCGGCAGCGCGATCTGGCGCACGCCTTGATCACGGCCATACCCGGGGTCACCTGTGTCAAGCCCAAGGCGGCCTTGTACATGTTTCCGCGTCTCGACCCAGAGATCTATCCGATCGAGAACGACCAGGACTTCATTGCCGAACTGCTGCAGGAAGAGCGCGTTCTGCTCGTCCAGGGCAGCGGTTTCAACTGGCCTGCTCCCGACCACTTCCGCCTCGTTTTTTTGCCCTATGAAGACGATCTGCGCGACGCCATCGCGCGCATCGCGCGTTTCCTTGCCGGCTATCGCCAGCGCGGCGGCAAGCGGCTCAGGCTGGCCGGCGCGGTCGCCTGACGTCGCCGATCGGCACTTTGCAGAGCCTCGATGGCCGAGGCCCAACCCTCAACCCTTACTGCCCACTGTCCCATGAAACCTATCAACGTTGGACTTCTCGGCATCGGCACCGTCGGTGGCGGCACCTACTCGGTACTCAAGCGTAACGCTGAAGAAATCACCCGTCGCGCCGGTCGTCCGATTCAGGTCGGTATCGTCGCCGACCGCAATCTGGAACGGGCGCGGCAGCGTACCGGGGGAACATGCCGCGTGATCGACGACCCGTTTGCCGTCGTCAGTGACCCCGAGGTCGACATCGTCGTCGAACTGATCGGCGGTTGTGATGTCGCCAAGGCGCTGGTTCTGCAGGCGATCGACAACGGCAAGCACGTGGTCACCGCCAACAAGGCCCTGCTTGCCAAGCACGGCAACGAAATCTTTGCCGCTGCCCAGGCAAGGGGGGTCATGGTCGCCTTCGAGGCCGCTGTCGCCGGCGGCATCCCGATCATCAAGGCACTGCGCGAAGGCCTGACGGCCAACCGCATCGAGTGGATCGCCGGGATCATCAACGGCACGACCAACTTCATCCTCTCCGAGATGCGCGACAAGGGCATGTCCTTCGCCGCGGTGCTGGCGGAAGCGCAGCGTCTCGGCTATGCGGAAGCGGACCCCACGTTCGACATCGAAGGAGTCGATGCGGCGCACAAGCTCTCGATCATGTCGGCGATTGCCTTCGGCAACTCGATGAGCTTCGACCAGGCCTACATCGAAGGCATCAGCAGCCTCGATGCGGCCGACATCCGCTACGCCGAACAGCTCGGTTACCGCATCAAGCTGCTCGGGATCACCAAGCGCACGGCCGAGGGTGTCGAGCTGCGCGTCCATCCGACGCTGATCCCGGCCAGGCGGCTGATCGCCAACGTCGAGGGAGCGATGAACGCCGTGCTGGTCAAGGGCGACGCCGTCGGCGCGACGCTCTACTATGGCAAGGGCGCCGGCGCCGAGCCGACGGCGTCGGCGGTGATTGCCGATTTGGTCGACGTCACGCGCATGCACACCGCCGACCCCGAGCATCGCGTCCCGCATCTTGCCTTCCAGCCCGGGGCGATGGTCGACCTGGCGATCCTGCCGATGGCGGACGTCGTGACCAGCTACTACCTCCGCCTGCGCGTCGACGACCGGCCGGGCGTCCTCGCCGACGTCACGCGCATCCTCGCCGACGATGGCATCTCGATCGTCGCCATGATCCAGCGCGAGCCGGGCGAGGGCGAAGAGCAGACCGACATCATCATGCTGACCCACAAGACGCGCGAAAGGAATATCGACACGGCGATCGCCGGCATCGAGGCGCTGTCGGCGGTCAAGTGCAGGATCATCCGCCTGCGGCTCGAAGAGCTGCAATAATACTGTCGGCGGCCTGGCGCGCCGCCCGCAGTGCGCGTGCCGCGGTAGATCCGGCGCGGCGGGTCGCCGCAGACCCTCCGGGTGCTCCGCGAAAGTGTCGAAGGGCCGGAGCATCCGCCTCGCCCGGCTGGTGTATCCCTTGCGTCCGCAGGAGGCAGCAATGATGCGAATACTGGCCCTCGGGCTGCTGTTGATGCTCTCCAGCGTCGCTTCTGCGCAGCCCACCGCGCAGCCGACAGGACAGCCTTCGGCGCGCCCGGTCTTCGCCATCGACCCCGGCGTGCATGCCGGCAACGCCCACCGTATCGCGGCAACCCCGGACGAGCGTCACCTGATCACCGTCGGACTCGACAAGACCTTGCGCATCTGGGACGCGGACAGCGGTCGTCAAGCGCGGCGGCTGATCTTGCCGGTGGGCGGCCGCAACGACGGCCTGCTCTACGCGCTGGCCCTGTCGCCGGACGGCAGCCTGGCCGCGGTTGGCGGCAGCCTCTACAGCCTCGGCAAGGGGCGCTCGGTCGCCATCGTCTCGCTGCAGGACGGCCGCATCGTGCGCGCCTTCTCCGGCTTCGAGTCGCCGGTGACGGCGCTCGCCTGGTCGCGCGACGGCCGCCTGCTGGCGGTCGGTTTCGCCGACGACACGGGTGGCACTGAACACGGCCTGCGCGTGATCGAGATCGACACTGGGCGTAGCGTGTACGAGGATCGCTCGCTCGAAGGGCATGTCGCGGCGCTTGGCTTTCGCGCCGACAACACGTTCTTCGCGACCACGCACAACTTCCCCGCCGCCAGTCGGGTCGCCCTCTACAAGCCGGCCGGCGCCGGTTTCGATCGGGTTGGCGAGCGCGTCCTGGCCGACCGTGGCGCCTTTCGCGCCTACTGGACGGCCGACGAACGGGCCTTCTTTGTCTTCGGTCACGGCCTCTACGATGGCGAGTCGCTGGCGCCGCTGCCCTACCGCCTGAGCCGCAGCGCCATGCCGAACGGGATTCGCTCGTTGGTCATTCGCGAATCGCCCGATGGCCGCCATATCTTCGGCGCCGCGACCAGTCGCGAAAGCGCGAGCGGGCTCATCCGCCGCTGGAGTGGTGCCGGTTACCAGCGCCAGAGCTACGATGACCTGCGAATTCCCGACCGCCGGGTGGCCGATATCGTGACCCTGCGCAACGGCGGTGTCGCCTACATCTCGGAGGACGGGGCGATTGCCGCCGTCGGCCCGGACATGCAGTTGCTGTGGCGCAACGCGCGCGCGGTGGCCGAACTCGACGGTCATCCCGAGGCGCTGCGCGTGTCTGCCGACGGGCGTCAGGTCGTGCTGCCGGCGGCCAACGAGCAGGGCAGCCGGCTGATCGCCTTCAACCTCGACGAGCCGGGCTTCGTCAGCGTCGACAGCACTCGCCAGCAGTGGCAGGCACCGCTGACCAGTCGCCCGGGGATGAGCGTGCTGGCCTGGCAGGGGACGAGCGACGGCACGGTCAATGGCCAGCCGTTGCCGAAGAAGAACCGGCGCGAGCGCTCGCTGTCGGTCGCCGTACATTCGAGCGAGGATGCCCTGGTCTTCGGTTCGTCGCACCGTTTTCTGCGCAAGGTCAGCGGCCAGGGCCGCGAGCTGTGGGTGCGTTATCTGCAGGCCGATGTCGTCGCCGTGAACCTGATCGAGTCGCGCGGTCTGGTCGTCGCTGCGACGCTCGACGGATTCATCCACCTGCTGCGCTGGGGCGATGGCGAGCCGGTGATGAGCTATTACCTGCAGCCGGGCGACCGCAAGTGGCTGGCGATTTCGCGCGCCGGCTTCTACGAGGCGGCGATCGGCGCCGAGGACCATGCCGGCTGGATCGTCGGCAGCGACCCGGGGCGGACTGCCGATTTCTTTCCGCTGTCGCGTTTTCGTGCCAACTTTCTCCTGCCGGGAATGGTTCGCCAGGTTCTTGCCGCCAACGACCAGCGCCGCGGTATCGCGGCGGCGAAGCGCGAGCGCGAGACGCGGCGAACGCCTGAAGGAGCCCCGCCTTCCCGTTCCGGCGACGACAGCACGCCGCCCGTGCCCACGCCGACACCGGCGGCGAGCAGCAGCAAGGGCCGGCTCGCCGAACTCGACGAAGGGCAGGGCCAGGAGATCAGCCCGCCTGCCGTCGATCGCCTACCACCGGTGATCGACATCATCAAGCCCGGATACGAAGTCGGCGTCAGCGAGCCGCGGCTCACTCTCGCCTATCGTGTGCGCACGCCCGCCACCGCACCGGTGACCCGGGTGCGCGTCCGCGTCAATGGCCAGGAGGTGCCACAGGCCGCCGAGACGCGCGGGCAGCGACCGGTGCGCGAGGAGACGCGCAACCTGACCATCGAGCTGCCGAGCGACGATGCCGAGGTCCAGTTGATTGCCGAGAACGCCGCCGGCGCCTCCGTTCCGGTCGTCGTGCGCGTGCGCTATCAGGGTGAGAAGAAGGCGGCTCCCGGCAGCGACCTCTACGTCCTTGCCGTTGGCGTCTCGGCCTACGACAAGCCCGAGTACCGTCTTGGCTTGGCGGCGAAGGACGCCGAGGATTTCGGCAAGCTGATCCGGCAACAGGAAGGAGCCCTGTACCGCAAGGTCGTCGTTCGCATGCTGGTGGACAGCGCCGCCTCGAAGCAATCGGTCGAGGCGGCGCTGGCCTGGCTCAAGGACAGCGTCGGGCCGCGCGATACGGCGATGGTCTTCCTCGCCGGGCACGGGATCAACGACGGTCGCGGCGACTATCTCTACCTGCCGCGTGACGCTGACGTGGCACGTCTGCAAGCCACCGGCGTCCCCTTCTCGCTGATCCGCGGCACGCTGACCAGCCTGCCGGGGCGAACGCTGATGTTCGTCGACACCTGCCATGCCGGCAACGTCGTCGGGTCCGCGCGGCAGCGCCTCGACAACACGGAAGCCATCAACGAACTGGCCAGCAGCGAGAACAATATCGTCGTCTTCGCGTCGTCGGCCGGCGCGCAGGAATCGATCGAGGATGCCAAGTGGGGTAACGGCGCGTTCACCAAGGCGCTGCTCGAAGGGCTGCGCGGCGAGGCCGACGTCAAGAAACGTGGCCGCGTCACCTACAAGCAGCTCGACGCCTACGTTTCGGACCGCGTCGATGAACTGACGCAGGGACAGCAGACACCGGTGACGCCCGTACTCCAGGGTGTGCCCGACTTCATCATCGCGCTGATCGCCCAGTTGCGGCGGCAGTAGACACCCACAGAAAGCCAATCGCCATGCGCTCACCTCCTCTCGCCGGACTCCGCGTCCTCGATCTCACCCGCCTCTTGCCGGGGCCACTCGCCAGCATGCACCTCGCCGACCTCGGCGCCGACGTCATCAAGGTCGAAGACACCGGCGCCGGCGACTACGCGCGCAGCGCCGGGGCGGTGCACGGGGACATCAGCTACTTTCAGCTCGTCAATCGCAACAAGCGCAGTCTCTGTCTGGACCTCAAGCAGGGCGCCGGCGTCGACGCGTTCCTGCGCCTCGCCGCGACCGCCGACGTGATCCTCGAGGGCTTTCGCCCCGGCGTCGTCGACAAGCTAGGCATCGGTTATCAGGCCGTTGCCGAGCTCAATCCGCGCATCGTGTATGGCGCGATCACCGGCTATGGGCAGGACGGGCCGTACCGGGACCGCGCCGGCCACGATCTGAACTACCTCGGCTACTGCGGCCTGCTCGACCAGATCGGCCTGCCCGGCAGCGCTCCGGCGGTGCCGAATTTTCAGATCGGCGACCTCCTCGGCGGTTCGCTGACCGCGCTCGTCGGCGTTCTCGCCGGTGTCGTCGATGCGCGCAGCAGTGGCCGTGGCCGTTACGTCGATGTGTCGATGACCGACGCGGTGTTCGCGCACACCATCTTTCCGCTGCTGGCCGTGCTGGGCCTGGGGCACGCGCTGCCGCGTGGCGAGGACGTCCTCTCCGGCGGCATGCCGAGTTACGGCGTCTATGCGACCAGTGACGGTCGCCACTTCGCGGTCAGTGCGATGGAGCCGAAATTCTGGCAGGGGTTTTGCGAGGCGGTCGGCCGTCCCGACCTCAAGCCGTTCGCCTTCGCCACCGGCGCCGAGGGTCAGCGGATCCGGCGCGAGCTGGAAGCGGCCTTCGCGCAACGCAGTTTCGCCGACTGGACGGCGGTGTTCGAGCGCGTGGATTGCTGCGTCACGCCGGTGTTGCGCCTCGAGGAGAGTCTCGAGAACGAGCAACTGCAAGCGCGTGGCATGATCGTCGAGGTCGCCGGCGTCAAGCAGTTCGCGCCGCCGTTCAAGATCAGCGAAGTGCCGTTCGCGGTGCGCCTGCCGCCGCCAGCCGCCGGCGAACACAGCGACGAAGTTCTCCGCGAGGCCGGTTTCAGCGCCGACGAAATTGCCCGCCTGCGCGCGCAGAAAGTGATCTGACGTCGTTCGCGGGTGCCGCGACGATGCAGGGCGTTTTCCTGCTGCTTCCCGATTTTGGCCTGATCCTGCTCGGCTGGGGACTGCGTCGCGGCATGGATCTCGGCGACACGCTCTGGGCCGGTCTCGAGAAGCTGGTGTACTTCGTGCTCTTTCCCGCCCTGTTGTTCAACGCCCTGGCGCGCACGCGCATCGACTTCGCCACGGCGGCACCGCTGATCGCCAGCGGTGCCGCGGCGACCGTCTGCGGCATCGCCCTCGCCCTGCTGGCGCGTCCGCTGTTCAGGCAGGATGGGAGCGCTTTCGCTTCGCGCTTTCAGTGCGCGTTCCGCTTCAACTCCTACATCGGTCTGGCGGTGCTCGGCAAATTGCATGGCGCTGCCGGCATCGCGACGATGGGCCTCCTGATCGGCGCCATGGTGCCGCTGGTGAACCTCGCTTCGGTCTGGATGCTGGCGCGGCAGGGAAACCTCGGCGTCGGTCGCGAAATGGCGCGCAATCCGCTCGTTCTCGCCTCGCTTGCCGGCTTTGCCTTCAGCACCAGTGGCCTGACGTTGCCGGACTTCGCGAGCCATTTCCTCGGTCGGCTCGGCGACGCGGCAGTCGCCCTCGGTCTGCTGGCGGTTGGTGCGGCGCTCAGGCTGCGCGGTCCCACCGGGTCGCCTCTCGGGTCCTGCTATCTGCTGGCCGTTAAACTCATCGCCGTACCGGCGGCGGCCTTGCTCGTGGCCCTGAGTCTCGGCCTGGGGCGCGTCCATCTCGACGCCGCCGTGCTCTTCGCCGCCTTGCCGACGGCGACTTCCGCGTACATCCTGACCCAACGCATGGGTGGCGACGGTGCAGGCGTTGCCTGGCTGGTTTCAGCCAATACGCTGGCCGCGATGGCGACGCTACCGCTCTGGCTGAGCATCGTGCTGCGCTACTGAGCGAACGAATGAGGCTCCTGCGGCGGTTCAGCGCTCCGGATGGCAAGGACGCCGACCGAGATGTTATCGCTGCCGCCGCGCTCGCGCGCCAGTTCGATCAGTTGGCGGCAGGCTTCTTCGGCCTCCGCGGAGGCGACGATCCGGGCGATCTCCTGCGTTTCGACCATATCCCAGAGGCCATCGGAGCACAGCACGAAGCAGTCGCCAGGTGTCGCCGCGTCGCAGGACTGCGCGACGAGCCACAGCTTGGCCTGCGTTCCCAACGAGCGCAGGAGGACATTGCGTGCCGGGTGGTGCAGCGCCTGCTCGGCGGTGATCATGCGGTTCTTCACCATTTCCGCGACGAAGCTGTCGTCGGTGGTCAGTTGCGTACACCGGCCGCCGACGCATCGGTACAAACGGCTGTCGCCGACATGCGCGAAGACGACGCGCGTGCCGATGAGAGCCAGCGCGGTGGCGGTGGTTCCCATGCCATCGAGCGCCAGATCCGCCTCGGAGGCACGGAATACCACGCCATTGGCCTCGCGCAGCGCCAGCGCCAGCGCCTGCCCCGGGTCATCGTCCGGCGCCGCGAAGTAGTGGCGGCAAATCGTCTCCACGGCCAGTGCGCTCGCCACTTCGCCGCCGTTGTGGCCGCCCATGCCATCGGCCACCACCGCCAGGACGCCGAGGCGTCGGCGCACGTCGGCGTCGCTCGGCGAAACGAAGGCGATCGAATCCTGATTGCTGCTGCGTACGCAGCCGATGTCGCTGGCCATGAAAGCGTCGACCGCATGATTCGGCGATGTGGCGCCCACCGACGGCTCAGCGGGGCTCTTGCCAACGCAGCGGCAAGGCCAGAAACCGCTTACCGCGCCTGCCAACCGCGAACTCCACTTGCCCATCTTCCTGTTCCTTGCGCTTGCGCATCGACCCGACTCGCGTGTTCAGCAGAGGCTCCGGCGTGAACACATCTGCCATTGTGCCAGTCTACCCGCCGCTTCGTGGATTTGGCGTGAATTTTGATCGTCCAACCCGCGGGCAGCGTGCTTGCCAGGTTGGGCAAGCCGCGGAAACCTGAAGTGAGCCAAAGTGTCGCCGAAACAGCCGGAACACGACGCTTTCGCCGCGGCGGGAAGGCCGACGTGCCGGTCAGGGTGCGCGGCGCCGAGAAGCGTGCCGGACGGCCCGTTCAACGCCAGGGAGGGATAACCCATGAGCATGCGCAGTCGCCAACCGGTCGAACAGGCCGACTTTCTCGTCGTCGGTGCGGGCATCGCCGGCGTCTCGGTCGCCTGGCATCTCTCGCCGCACGGTCGCGTCATCGTCCTCGAACGAGAAGCGCAGCCCGGCTATCACTCGACCGGACGCTCGGTCGCCGTGTTCGCCGAGAGCTACGGAAGCGCGCAGGTGCGCTTGCTCACCGTCGCCAGCCGTGCCTTCTTCGACGCGCCGCCCCTCGACTTTGCCGAGCACCCTCTGCTGACATCGCGTGGCCTCCTCTTCGTCGCCGGCCAAGGACAGGACGACCTGTTGGAGAAGGAATGGCAGGTTCTCGGTGCCGCCAACGACAGAATCCGGCGCCTCAGCGCGGCGCAAGCGTGCAGGATGGTGCCCGTTCTTCGCCCCGGGAAAGTGATCGGGGCGGTCTACGACCCGACCGCCGCGGACATCGATGTGAACGCGCTGCACCAGGGGTACCTACGCGGTCTCCGCCGGCAGGGAGGCCGTATCTTCGGCGATGCCGAGGTGACGGCGCTGACGCACGCCGACGGATTCTGGCGGGTGAGCGCCGGGGGTCGGGACTACGCCGCGCCGTGCGTGCTCAACGCGGCGGGTGCCTGGGCCGACACGATCGCGCGCCTGGCGGGCGTTGTGGCACTCGGCCTGCAACCCAGGCGCCGATCGGTGTTCGTCTTTCCGCCGCCGGAAAATCTCGGAACGAGGCACTGGCCCATGACGATCGGCATCGCCGAAGACTGGTATTTCAAGCCGGAGGCCGGCATGCTGCTCGGCTCGTCGGCGAACGCCGACCCGGTGGAGCCGCACGACGTGCAGGCCGAGGAACTGGACATCGCGACCGGCATCCATCGCCTGGAGGAGATGACCACTCTGAGCATCCGTCGCCCGACGCACACCTGGGCAGGTCTGCGTTCGTTCGTCGCCGACGGTGATCTGGTTGGCGGCGTCGACCCGCGTGCCCGCGGATTCTTCTGGGTAGCCGCGCAGGGCGGCTACGGCATCCAGACAGCGCCGGCGATGGGCGAAAGCTGTGCCGCTCTGGTGCGTGGGCTGCCGATTCCGCCGCACTTGGCGGCCTTCGGTCTGACGGCTGACATGCTCGCTCCGGCGCGTCTCTGCCGCTGAGCAGGCCGGCCGGCGCCAAATGGGGCTCCGGCCCGCGTCCGGGCCGGCTGTCGCCGCGATCCGGCGCTCAGGCTTTGGTCATCGCGCGCCCAAAGAAACCGCCGAGACGGCGCACCAGCCATTTCGGTGCGGCGCGGCTGAGGAGCGTGCTCGCCAGGTTCAGCCCGCCGGGCACGCTGATGACCTCGCCGTTCAGGCAGGCGTTGTAGCCTTCGATGGCGACGCTGCGGGCATCGCCCACGACGATGCCGGGCAGCTTCAACGCCTGCGACGCCTGCTGCGCGGCGTGCATCATCGGCGTCGCCGTGATTCCCGGGCACAAGGCCGAAACGGTGACGCCGGTGTCCCTGAGTTCCTCCGCCAAGGACTCGGTCAGTGACAGGACGTAAGCTTTCGTCGCCGCGTACGTTGCCAGCGATGGCACCGGCTGAAAGGCGGCGATCGAGGCGACGTTGAGGATTCGCCCGTAGCCCCGGGCGAGCATCGGCGGCAGGAAGTGCGCCAGCATGGCAGTCAGCGCAGAAACGTTGACCTCGATCAGTTGCCGATGGCGATCGGCCGCCATGCTGATGAATTGACCGTGTTCCAGCACGCCGGCGCAGTTCACCAGCACGTCGATGGCGCGCTTGCCACGCTTCATCTCGCCGGCGAGCTTCGCTGCGCTGCCGCACTGCGCCAGATCAGCGGCCGCCACCGAGGTCTGAACGCCATGTTGCGCGGACAGCATGTCCGCCAGCGCCTGCAACCTGTCGGCGCGGCGGGCCACCAGGACGAGATTGAAACCGCCCTCGGCAAAACAGCGGGCCAATTCCTCGCCGATCCCCGACGATGCGCCGGTGATCAGAGCCGTCCTGTCCTTGCCGATCCGGGAAGCTGTCATTGGCGTGTACCTGCCATCAGCGCGGGCATCAGCGACTCAGCGCCGCCATCATGTTGGCCGGGTAGCGCTCGCCGGCAGCCGCGTTGAACGGAAACTCGAGGTCGAGAGCCGCCAGTTGCGCGGGCGACAGCCGGACCGCGAGGGCGCCGACATTCTCGTCGAGGTACTTGCGCCGCTTGGTGCCAGGGATGGGCACGATGTCGTCCCCCTGCGCGAGCACCCAGGCGAGCGCGAGCTGGCCCGGTGTGCAGCCGATATCGTCGGCAAAGGCCTTGACCTTGGCGACGAGGGCAAGGTTCCTGGCGAAGTTTTCCCCCTGGAAGCGTGGGCTCGACCGCCGATAGTCGTCGGCGGCGAAATCCTCGGGTCGTGTGATCGCGCCGGTGAGGAAGCCTCTGCCGAGCGGGCTGTAGGGAACGAAGCCGACGCCAAGCCGACGACAGGCGGCGAGAACGCCGGCCTCCGGGTCACGCGACCATAGCGAATACTCGCTTTGCAGCGCCGTCACCGGGTGCACCCGGTGGGCGCGCTCGAGCGTTGCGGCGGAGGCTTCGGACAGCCCGATGTAGCGCACCTTGCCGGCCCGCACAAGATCGGCGAGAGCGCCGACCGTGTCCTCGATCGGCACGTTCGGATCGACGCGATGCTGGTAGTAGAGGTCGATCGTGTCCACGCCGAGACGCCGCAGACTGCCCTCGATGGCCCGCCGGACATACTCGGGGCGGCTGTCGAAGCCGCGTACCGACGCGTCCCGCGGATCGCGCAGGATGCCGAACTTGGTGGCGATGAACACTTCACTGCGCCGGCCCCTGATCACGCGCGCGAGGAGTTCCTCGTTGGTATGCGGGCCGTAGATGTCGGACGTGTCGAGGAAGTTGATTCCGAGATCCAGCGCGTGCTGCAGAGTGGCGAGCGATTCGGCGTCGTCGCGGCCGGCATAGAAATCGCTCATTCCCATGCAGCCGAGGCCGAGGGCGGATACGTGCGGGCCGTCGCGGCCCAGTTGTCGTGTCTCCATCTGTATCTCCAGCGAGGCAAAGTCCCAGCTTAGCATCTGGCGCGCTACCCCCGCCAGCGGCGGCGAACCTCGCTCGGCGGCTGGCGGCGACCCGTCAGCCGTCGGGAATGACGCGCCGTACCTGCACCGTCGCCGTCATTCCCAGGAACGCGTTGGCCGCCCCGAACCAGTTGCCGGAAATCGGCGACGCCTGGCTCGGGTCGCGCGCTACACCGACGCGGATCAGCTGGTTGCCGCCCAGCAGGTTGTTGGTCGGGTCGAAGGTCACCCAGCCGGCGCCGGGCAGATAGGCCTGCAGCCAGGCATGCGTCGCGCCGGCACCGACCGTGCCGGCGTCGCTGCCACTATCCAGCGCCTGGTCGTAGAGGTAGCCCGAAACGAAGCGGCTCGCCACGCCGAGACGCCGAATCGCTTCCATCATCAGCAGCGCGAAATCGCGGCAGGTCCCTGTCCCGAGGCTCAGGGTCTGCAGCGGTGTTTGCGTGCCCTCCCGTTCGCGCTGCGCGTAGCCGAAATGGTCGCGAATGAACTGGTTCATGTTCAACAGCAGATTGCGCGTGCCCGTCGGCCCGTCGGTGCGCATGAACTGGCGTGCCCAGTGCGTCAACACCCCATCGGGGTCGTCGTGGTGCGGGCGCATGTAGTGCTCCAGGTCGAAACGTTCCTCCACGGAATAGGCAAAAGGAAAGATCAGCGCGCTCGGCGAGAGCTGCAGTTCCGGGTATTGACTGTGCGCGTGTTCGATCGTGAACGAGCAGACGATCTTCAGTTCGCTGGCCGCGCCCAGCGGCGTCACCAGCGCCACCGAGTTGGAATGAGGATCCTGGATCATGCGCACGACGGCTTCGGGGCTGACCTGCAGGTCGGTGGCCAGGACCCGCTGGTCGTGGCTGTCGCGCGGGCGGAACATCACCCGGTGCTCGCCGAACGTTACCGGCGAGCTATATCGGTAGCAGGTGGTGTGAGTGATGTCGTACTGAACGGTCATGGGTGTTCAGGGTCGTGTGAATCGTCTGTGGTGCGCTCGCCTCTGCGTTAAGGCGCCGAAAAGTCATGGCCCCAGGAGCGGGCGCGTTACGGTCAGCGCCCCGCGTACCTCGCCGGCAGCATAGCCGGTAGCGCGATCGAGTGGGTAGTCCTTCGCCAGTGCCGCCTTGAGATCGTCCGCCAGGAGATCGCTCGGCCCGTGGCAGGTCAGGCAGACCTCGGCGACCGGCAGCGCTTTCATGTAGCGGTAGCTGCGCTTGCCGTCAGTGGCGGTGATGATCTCGCCGACTTCGATCTGCTCGGGTTTCGCGCCGTTGGCCGCCTTGATGTCGAAATCGGCGAGCTGTCGCGCTTCCCAGGCATCCGGCGTGCCGGTTGCCGGATTGCGCGTTCTCAGGCTGACGCGGCGAATGTCCCAACCCGTCTGCTGGCGCATTTCCTGCAGCAGTTGCGGCGCTTTCTCCTTGCAGACGGGGATGGCGCCGACCGGCCCCTGTTCCTTGACCGCCGTCTGCATCGCCTGGACGACCTTGGGCAGCACCGGCAGCGCCGTCTTGCGGGTTTCGGCGAGCAGGGACGCTGCATCCTGTGCCCAGGCGGGCTGAACGGCAGCAAGGAGAGAGAGCGAAACGAGAGCGGGTGTGACGAGCTTCATGGCAGCTTCCGGTAGCAGTGTATAAGTACATGCTAATTTACCACCTTCGACGCGCTGCTGTCATCAGCAATCGGCGGCTGCCCGCACGGCGTCGGCAGGCGGCGGTTCAGACTCGCCGGTCTGCGCCGCAGTCGCCACCTGCGGCGTCGGCCGCGCCGCGAAACGCCTCGCGCAGGCGCGCTTCCGGCAGGCGTTTGCCGATCAGTACAATCCGGGAGGTGCGCGTTTCGCCAGGCGCCCACACTTCACCGTAATCGAAGCCGGCGACGCGCTGGACTCCCTGAAAGATCAGCTTCCGATCTTCATCGGGGATCGCCAGGATGCCCTTGTAGCGCAGCAGCTCGTCGCCCAGTTCGTCGATCAGCGACTGCACGAAGGTGCCGATCCTGTCGAGATCGACTTCCCCGGCTTCGAGCAGGAACGACGAGATTTCGTCATCGTGCACGGCCGCTCGGCGCGACCAGCGCACGCCAGCCGGCGCGGTCACCGGCACGAAGCGGGCAGGGGAAGGGCTGCCGGAATCGGCGGCGAGCAGCGAGGAATCGAGATTGAAGCCGCCGATACCGAGCAATGAACCGGGCTCGGCGCGACCCTGTTGCAGTGACTGCTGCGGTGCACGCGGGTTGATGCCGTGCAGGCGCTCCGACAGCTCGACAATCGCGGCCGGATCGACGAGATCACACTTGGCGAGCAGCAGTCGGTCGGCGAAACCGACCTGACGCTGGACGACGGGATGTTGATCGAGCTGCTGGCCGGCGTGCAGTGCATCGACGACGACGACGATGCCGTCGAGCATGAAGTCGTCGCGCAACTCGGGCGCGGCAAAGAAGGTCTGGGCGACGGCGCCGGGGTCGGCCAGCCCGGTCGTCTCGATGAGGATCCAGTCGAAAGACAGTCTGCCCGAGGCGCGTTGCGCGGCCAGATCCTGCAGGCCACGTACCAGATCGGCGTTGACCGTGCAGCACACGCAACCGTTGGTCAGCTCGATGATGCCGCCCTGGTTGCGCGAAATGAGCTGGCTGTCGATATTGACGGCGCCGAACTCGTTTTCGACGACGGCGAAGTGCAGGCCGCCAGCGTGATTGAGCAGTTCGTTGAGAACCGTCGTCTTGCCGGCGCCGAGAAAGCCGGAGAGCAGGGTGACGGGGAGTGGTGCGGCGAGGGTCTGGTTCATGAGCGTTCGATACCCAGGAAAAGAGCGAAGACGAGGCGACGGCGGGCACCTCGTCTTCGTTGCACAAGCGTGCGGGCTTTACGTCCGGATCAACAACAGCCGCCGGAACGGCCGGAGCCGTACCTTGCTTCCTGGCGATTCCGGAAGAACTCGGTTTCGCTCATCACCGGCAGCTCGGGATGTGTCGCCCGCATGTGGGCGACGTAGGTGTCGTAGTCGGGCAGACCGACCATCAATCTGGCGGCCTGCCCGAGATACTTGCCGAATTTCGCGAGGTCGTTGAACAAGGATGTCAGGCCCTGGCGGTGGGGATGGCCTCGTACGGCATCTCGCGACTCGTGATCCTGTCTTCACGCCAGGCTTTCAGGCAGGCAATGATCGTGTAGAAAAGCATGCTGACCACGACGAAGATGAAGAAGGTGGCGAGCACGGCGTCCAGATGGTTGTTGAAGACGATCTGCTGCATCTGCTCGACGCTCTTTGCCGGCGCGAGAATCTCGCCCCTGTCGAGTGCGGCCTGGAACTTGTCGGCGAGCGCCAGAAAACCGATCTTCGGATTGGCGTGGAAGACCTTCTGCCAACCGGCCGTCAGCGTGCACACCAGCAGCCAGGACGCCGGCACGATCGTCACCCAGGCATACTTCTGCCGCTTCATCTTGAACAGGACCACCGTGCACAGCATCAACGCCACGCCAGCCAGCATCTGGTTGGAAATGCCGAACAGCGGCCACAGGCTGTTGATGCCGCCGAGCGGATCGACGACGCCCTGGTAGAGGATGTAGCCCCAGGCGGCGACGCACAGACCGGTAGCCGTCAGGTTGGCCGGCCAGGAGTTGGTCTGCCGGAAGGATGGGACGAAGGTGCCCAGCAGATCCTGCAGCATGAAGCGTCCGGCACGCGTCCCGGCGTCGCAGGCGGTGAGGATGAACAGCGCTTCGAAGAGGATCGCGAAGTGGTACCAGAAGGCCATCATCGTCTGCCCGCCGAAGACCTGCGAAAAGATCTGGGCCATTCCCACGGCCAGTGTCGGCGCGCCGCCGGCGCGCGAGAGGATGCTGTTCTCGCCGACGTCTTTGGCGGTCTGCGTCAGCACTTCCGGGGTGATCACGAAGCCCCACTGCGAAATCACCTGGGCAGCGCCTTCGACGGTCTTGCCGATGATCGCGGGTGGGCTGTTCATCGCGAAGTAGACGCCCGGATCGATCACCGAAGCGGCGACGATCGCCATGATCGCCACGAAGGACTCCATCAGCATGCCGCCGTAACCGATCATGCGCGCATTCTTCTCGTTGTCGAGCAGCTTCGGTGTCGTTCCCGACGAGATCAGCGCATGGAAGCCCGAAACCGCACCACAGGCGATGGTGATGAAGATGAATGGGAACAGACTTCCCGACCACGCCGGACCGGTGCCATCGATGAACTGGGTGACGGCCGGCATGCGCAGGTTCGGTGCCACATAAACCATGCACAGCGCCAGGCCGACGATAGTGCCGATCTTCAGGAAGGTCGACAGGTAGTCGCGCGGCGCCAGCAGCAGCCACACCGGCAGCACCGAAGCGACGAAGCCGTAGACGATCAGCATCCAGGTCAGCTGCTTGCCGTTGAAGGTGAACAGCGGTGCCCAGGTGGCGCTCTCCGCGACCTGACCGCCGACGACGATCGCCGCGATCAACAGCACGAAGCCGACGATCGAGATTTCGCCAACGCGTCCGGGGCGGATGAAGCGGTTATAGACCCCCATGAACATGGCGATCGGGATTGTCGCGGCGACGGTGAAGGTTCCCCACGGGCTTTCGGCCAGCGCCTTGACGACGATCAACGCCAGGACGGCGAGGATGATCACCATGATCATGAAGGTTCCGAACAGCGCGATGATTCCCGGGACGAAACCGAGTTCGGACTTGACGAGGTCGCCAAGCGAACGTCCGTCACGACGCGTCGAGACGAACAGCACCATGAAGTCCTGCACGGCGCCGGCGAGGACGACGCCGACGATGATCCACAACGTTCCCGGCAGGTAACCCATCTGCGCGGCCAGCACCGGGCCGACCAGTGGACCGGCGCCGGCGATCGCCGCGAAGTGGTGACCGAAGAGGATGTACTTGTTGGTCGGTACGTAGTCGAGGCCGTCGTTGTGGCGGACGGCCGGCGTCGCGCGCGTCGAGTCGAGTTGCATCACCTTGTCGGCGATGAACAGGCTGTAGTAGCGATAGGCGACGAGATAAATCGAAACTGCAGCAGTGACTATCCACAAGGCGTTGATGGTTTCGCCCCGCGATAGCGCCACGGTGCCGAGGGAGAATACCCCGACTGCCGTCAAGAGCCACCAGATGGCATGTTTGGAAACGATGTTCACGACCCCTCCTGAGGTGAGTTGCGTCATGGCGGCCTGTCGCGGCTTCTCGCGAAGTCGCCGGGCCGTCTCGGAAAACCGGTCGTCGAGGCCTCAACAATGGCCCATCGACCAGGCACCGGCAGGAGGTGAGACCTTGGCATGGTGACTCCTGACGTGGTGCGCCACGCAATCTAGATCCGATCAAGGCCGCATGGCGTGCTATCTGGCGAGCGGTTGGCACGCGGATTGAGCGGTGTCCTGGACGCTGCGAATGGCGGCAGAGATGAGATGGCTCTAGCGCTGCCACGCGTTTGCCTTCGGGCAGCCTGTGGTCAAGTACCTCGCGGCTCGCGCCTACGTGAGCACGGTCCACCACAGAAGCCATGTTTCACCCGACGCGGATTTACGACCGTCACAAGATCAAGCTGGAGACCAGCCCGACGTTTAAGGTTGAGTACGATTAACCCTCTTCGACGATCAGCCGCCGCAAGTTCTCTCGGATTGTCGCGGCCACGGTTATGGCCGGTTGACTGTACAGGCGTCCCAAGGCCTCCACTACGAAAGCCACATCGGCAGGCCTGGAAGCACGTTCCATGGTCTTGGTGAACGGACCATCCGTCTCGGTCAACATCCTGTCGAGTGGGATAACGCTGACCATCGAATTGTGACGCTCGTTGTCCAGCATGGCTGCGTTGATAGAAAAGTAGCATCCCATTTCGACGGCGCGCTTGGCTTCTGCTTTGGTTCCGGTGAACCAATGCAGCACGATCTTCCCTTTTTCAGGAGGTAAGAATTCTTCCACGTGGTTCAGCACAGCTGTAGCCGCCCGGATACTGTGTACTGTGATCACCTTGCCACCGGCCTTGGCGCAGCTCCGCAGGACATGTTCGAACACCGCTTTCTGCAAATCGAAGGATTTGTAGAAGCGAGGGCCGGCGTCTAAGCCCACTTCGCCGATGTATCGCGTCTCTGCGAGGTACTCATCCCAAACCGCCAGCTCGCTTGCGCGCTCGCCCACGAGCTGGGGATGCAGACCAAGCGCAGCACGTACATGACGCGTGGCTTGCGCAAGTTCATTGTTGCGCGGCCATGCTTTCGGTGTCGTTGTCACGGTGAGGGTGAAGACGCCAGCGGCGTCCGCCTCCAGAACTGCCGCGGGATGATCTGGATAGAGGTCAAGGTGGCAGTGAAAATCGACCAGTCCAGCTGATGCGATCATAATAACTTTACCATCAGCTCGGCCTTGTTTGTACGCCGTGAATCAGGCACGCCACTTCATTGAGGCCACGTCGGTAAACATCTGCCAGTTCATCAAGCCGGGTGGCACTGTCGGCGAGCGAACCCGGTTTGTGAATAAGAAGGTTTGCAAGACCTGGGTGTCCCTGCAATCGCGCGATCGCGTACTGAAACGAGCGCACCTGTTGCCCCGTCGATTCCCGCGTGTCCAATGCCTTAGCGCGAAGATCAGGCACGGTATATGCCGTTCGGTCGCCCCCCTCGCCCCATGCTCTGTTCAATGCTGCACGACGGATTAGGCACGGCAGGCAGTAACCGCAGTGCTCTATACCTCTTCCTTTATGACCTTGCCATCGAGCATTGGCCGGGTGTGCGCAAGATAAGGACATCGGTGCCAGTTCGAGCAGCAATTTTTGGTTCGCGCAGGCGAGGACCATCTCGCCTTTAGTCATAGGCAAATATGGGTTCTCTACACGGCCGTCGATACCGAGTTCGTCTAGGAGGTCGTTCCAACGTGCCATGAAGTACGGATGCGTAGTTCGTGTACTGTTTGACCCTAGCCGTAACGGGTCCAAAGGCACATTCAGGGCAATTAGTCCGTTCTCTGGGACTTTCAAGGTAAATCCATTCCTAAGCCCAGTTCCAGCAAACACTCCGAGCGCAAAGAACAAGAAAGAACGGCCTCTCGTGCTGTTTTCAGAACCGACATCTTTCACCAAGCCATCATCGAAGGTCATCCCGACACGCAACCGATCGAATGCGGACCTCGCGTATTGTTTTTTCAGTTTGGCAAACAACTTATTTTGCGCATCACTCGTAGCGCTTTCGCCGAAGTGGCTGATCAGCAAGGGGGCTGATTCAGCCTGAAGAAGATTAATGGCTCCAATCAAACTATCTAACCCGCCGGAGAACAGGCACAGTGAGTCATACGGTACGGTCAAGAGAGAGTGCGGTCTTTTTCGTGCGATATTCGTGAACCTCACAGGCCGCAGCCTGAATCCGATGGTCCAACGATCTCCCGTCAGGAAGTTCAGCGCTTTCGTTAGCGTGGGCGTCACGGCAGTCCAACGCGGAAGATCGCTCACCGGTATGACCAACCGGATTTCGCGAGTCCATGAGTCCTGGGATTGCTCTACGCGGGAAATGCGCGTGTCGGCGGCATGAACGTGCGCGGCGACCACAAGCAGATCAATCCCTATCTCTGATGGAAAGATGCCAAGGGCTTTCAGGCTGCCCAGAGCACTGCCGATTCCATAGTCCAGGGTCTTCACTCCGGCAACTAGTTGAAGCTGGGTCAACTGTTCATCGGCAGCGGCAGGTATTGCTGTCTGATCATCCGGACCGAAACGACCGGCGACTAGTTGGCGTTTCATTGGTTCACCTCTGCTTCACCTCGTGCCTGAAGGAACTCGAACGCAGACTCGTACACCCGATCGACGAAGGATTGAATGCGATCTGGGGTGAGCGTGGGTGTTTCTGCACGTGCCGTTGTCAGCGCATCGCTGACTCCGCCGCGAATGAAATCTCGTAGCTGCGCTTGAACACGCAGGGCGGCTTGGGCGTCGGCGGGCACGGTGACCGCCTTGGTGCCAATGTCGTTGCAGATTCTGGCTTCAATGGCATGCGTCGCATACAGTTCGAAGACGGTCTGCAGCTGGTCCGGGGTAAACGCATCCAGGTCAGTCAGGCTGTCGGTGGTCAGCTCAACGATGGTTTCAACGTACGCTTCGCGCGCAATGCCTTCATCGATTGTGCCTGCTCCCGGACAAACGTAATCGGCGAGACCAACAAGTATCTCGGCAAGAGGACGCCCCGCTAGTTCTTCAAGATCAAGTGCTCTCAGTGCTTCGCGTACACCACGCGCTTGCGCGTCAGACAAGAACCCGAGTAACCTAGCCCCGGCACCGCGTGAAGCCCCCATCCGCTTCGCCGCCTGGCGCGATCCGCCAACAGCCGACGACACATAGCTGGCAACAGCGCGACCGAGACCCGTGCGATCACTTCCGCCGGATTTTGCAAAACGCGTGAAGTTGCCGCGGGCGCTTGTAAAACGGCCAGGGTCCGCCGGCTGCGGAATTGCTGGCCTGTCAGACGGGGCAGCAGGTACAGCTTGTGGCACAGGAGTGTCATCGCTGGCAGGTGCTGCGTCTGCTGGCATAGCCGGGGGCGAAGTCCCATCTTCCGATCCAAGCCATGTGGGAACAAGTGGTGTGCCGCCGCCCGGTCCACCGTAGGCTGTCGAAGTTCCCATTTACCGGCTTCCCTTTGACGCTTTGAGGACCGCCTCAGCTGCTGCTCTTAGCTCACGATTGTTCGAGACCTTGGCCCATTCGTTGAGCAATTTGCTAAGTCGAGCGACGTTTTCAGGGTCGGTGACTGCGCCCTGCCATCCCCGCACAGCCCACGGTCCGCACTTGCTGCTGGGCAAACCCTCCAGGAAGTCCAGCAGTTTTCCCTGCAATCCGGGTTGTGCCTTGATCAGAACAATCAGCCCGTCGATGCCGGCCGGCATCACATCGAAGGATCCGCTACCCATAATCCTGGATCGAACGGCTTCGAATACCTTGTCGGCCTCAGCTTGCACGAGCAGCTTCAGTTCAGGTGCATACGCCTGCACTGAGAGCTTGGCGCCGAAGAGCTTCTCAACCACGGTGCCGAGATGGCCGAGGACAGACACCGGCCCAAAGAAGTCCTTCTTGTCTTTCGTGACAAACAGGTAAGGCCGAAGATCAACGCCGGACAGTAGTGGCTGCACTCGTGCCCAGTCTTGCACTGCCTCCGATTCTTTCCATTCCAGCAAGGCCGCGCTTTCAATTGCTGTTGCGGCGTTGTCTGTGGGCTTCGCTGCCTTCCCCTCTTCTGCGGTTTTTGTGACGTGCTGCTTTGCAGCTATGCTCGCCTCCAGCGCGGCAAGGTCGTCGCATTGTCCCTGGGGATGGATGGCGGCAACGGAGGCGATCTGGTCGAACAGCCGGGGAATGAATCTCTCGGCAAGCATCAGCTTTGCCAACACCGGAAGCTTGATTTCCGCGCCGAATCCACGTGCAATAGCGGTGCGCTCCCGAAGCAGCAACGTATTGAGAAATCGCTTGATTTGGCGTGGGTTTCCCTTTGTGCCGCTGGCTAGAATCGGGCCGATCTGATCACTGAGCATGAGTGCGTTGTGCGTTTGGTCGGCCCTATCCCCCAGAGCAGCTTTCACCGAAGCTGCATCAAGGAGTGCGTTTTCCCAAGGCCTCTTGAGACGTTCGCGTGCCACAGCAATCAGCTTCGAGAAGTTCTCATCCTTCTCTCCAATTTCGGCCCCGGCCAACAAGAGCGTGACGTAGATGCGAGTCTCGGTTTCGCCCAACGCTGGAATACGAAATGGAATCTGGATCAGTTTTTCGAGGTAGTTTCTGGCGTAGTCACGTGGTCCGGTTGTCTCAGGGAGATCGGGGAAATGTTTGCGTACAGCGTACTCGACCATGGCTTCGTCTGCGGCGACGACAAAAGCTGTTCGTGACGTGAAAACGAAGAGCCGGATCGCTTCCAGTGTCTCGATTGCCGTGTCGGGAAGGCAGCGGTCGAGATCGTCAATCAGAACAACCAGCTGATCTATTCTTGCTTCTTCAAGCAATTTGTCGAAGGCTTTGCGGAAGGCTTCGACCTCCTGAGGAACGCTCTTGGATTCAGCCGGCGAAAGAACGGACTTAACGTCCTCAATCGCCGCGCCGATATTGTCCTTGGTCGCAAGCTCGGCAGGATTCGCGATCCAACCCTGCAACGTGGCCACGATGCCACCGATCTGCTCTGGTGTCGGAATCCCAGTAAAGGCAGTCCAGGCCAGTCCACCGGCCTTCTTCGCGACTTTGAGCAGGTCAATGCTCTTGACGACATCGTTCAAGGCACCTTTGACTTTCTGGAGGGCGGGGCGCTTCTCCATCAAGCCAGCTACGATGCCTTCGATCAATGCTATTTTGGCGTCCTCGAACCCTTGGAAACGCCAGCCATTGAATTTGAGACAAAGAACCTGTTCTTCATTCTCGAAACGCGAGGCGATCATCTCCAGGACACTGGATTTCCCAGCTCCCCAATCACCATGCACGCCGATGGTGACCGGACTATCGGGCCGTTCGCGTAGCAAGCCGATGATCGTTGTCGCGATGGCCTCGTTGTTGAGTAGATCGATTTTCGTTTCGTTGTCGGGTAGGATCATTGTTTTCCCTTTAATCGCAAGCTTTTGGAGCACTGGTGCTTGAGCTTTCTAAAATCACCTATCTCAACGTGATGAATGTGCATTGTTGTACCTACCCCACGTTCACGGGCACGAGCGTCATCGTGTCGTTGCCGAAGATGTCGATCACCTTGACCGCCACGGTGTAGCGTCTTGGTCGGTCGTAGGTGTGCATCGCGGTTGTGAGCTCCAAATTGGTAATCGTTCACTCCCCCTACGCTGTTGCCGGGATGACAGGGATGGGGGGAAGCGGCAAACCCTTGCGAGCGGCGGCGATGACGGTGCCGAGGTACTGCCAGGCAGAAGCGGCGCGACGGCGACAGGTTTCGATAAGGCTGGCGAGCAGAGCAAAGGCGCGGGAGCCCTGTTCAGAGCGCGTGCCGTGACTGATGTGGCGCGAAATCACCCCGTGCCGTAGCGTCTGTTCGGCGGCGTTGTTGGAGAGCGGCAGGTGGGGCTCGGCAAGCGGACGGAAGATCACCGTCCAGTCGTAGAGGAACTCGCGCACGACGCCGCCCAGTACCTCGTGGTGATCGGTCCGATGCGTTTTGCACAGGTGCTGCAGCCGGTCAACGTCGGCCGCGTGGCGTAAGGGCAGTGCTTCTGGCGGCGGATCGGTCCGCGCCGCGTCGATGGCGGCCATCAGCGTTTTCATGATCCCTTGCCTCTCCTGCCCGACCCCGGATACTCGGTGATCGCTCGATTCGGCCAGGCCCCGCAGCTTGCGCATCAGGTGCGGCCAGCAGCGCGGGCGGTTTTCCCAGGCGCGATAGACCCCGTAACCGTCACTGATCAGAATGCCGTGATAGCCGTCTTGCAGGGCGTTCTCCAGCATTTCCCGGCGGCGCGGGCCGATGAGGAAGAGTACGGTGTGGGGGGTGACCAGAGCCCACAGCCACAGCAGTACACCGGATTCTGGCCACGACGTTTCATCCCCATTCAATTGTGTTGTCTGCACGAGATCGGCCACCAAGGCATCCTCCAGCGGCAAACGGGCACGCCCGGCTTCGCGGATCGTCTCGTCGATCACGCCGGCGCTCAGCGTCAGATCGAACACTTCCCTCAGCAGTTCGCGGATGCTCGCCCGGGACAGGCGCATGCGCAGCGCGAGCAGAATGATCACTCCGGCCAAGCGAGGACCCACCAAGCGCCACTCGCCCAGTTCAGTCGTCTCCCACGGGTCGTCCGCCGGCGCCCGCCACGGCAGCGCACGACTGACATGGCCGCAGGCGCAGCGCACTTCAAGCAAACGGTGACGCGTGACACGGAACGTCAGCCCGATCAGGCCCTCGACCTGCGGCGCGATGTCGATTTCGTCCCAAGCTGTGTAAGCCGGCGACCCGGCGTCCGCCGCCAGCGCTAGCCCACAAGCCGTGCAGCTTTCAGGGCGGTGCTCGCACGTGGCGGTCACCGCCAGTTTCTGCGTGCGCCCATGGCCCGCACTGCCGGCTTGCCTGCCGGGCGACTTCCCCGAGCCCTTCCCGGGCGAGGGGCGGTTGGCAACAGCCGGGCTGGTTCCTGCCGTCTCTTTCGGCAAATCTCCCACCGTGTCGGTCGCGGCAGCTTCTGCTGTGCGGCTCTCGGCTGGCGTCCCCTTGTCCTTCGCCGCATCGCCCGCCTTCTCCCATGGCGCTTGGCTGGTCGGCGGACACGAACTGTTGGTCGGGTTCCGATTCAGCCGGTCCTGCAACTCCTTGACGTCATGCAGCAGACGCTTCGACACCTCCAGCAATAGCTCCGCCGGTAGCTTCTTGAGCCACTCGTCGTCCATTTGGAAAAGGCCATGCTTGCTCAGGCGCATCCTGCCCGCTCTGTCTCGTCGTCCTCAAGGCTCAGATTATGCTATACAAATCATTGGTCTGGCAGCTTTTCTTAAGGGGGAGTGAATCATTACGTCGAATTGGTTCAGGAAGCGCTTGCCGAGGAGCCAGGTTCCGACACCGGTGCCGACGATCCGGACGAAGTGGAGTATCTGCTTCTGGCCGGCCCTTGCGGAGTTGACCTGCGCACCAGGGCCTATGATGTGATGACGCGCCTGCTGCTGTTGGGAATCGGGTTCCCTCAGCGCGACGCTGGTTCGAATGGTGGCAGCGTCGGTGACCGGCAAGAGTGGAGGATGTGCGGCGCTAGTGTTCGGACATGCCTGCACTATCCACTCCGACTCGAGCGGACTTCAAAGGTATTCGTTCATGGCCGGGATAAGAACGCGAACGCTGGCCAGGCGATCGCCATGGAAGAGATCAATTTCGGCCCACCAACCCTCCTGCAGATTCTTCACAGCATTTGCCATCAACTGTCTTATTTTCGGCTTGGCGATCGCCAGTGCGAGCTGCTCGACTCCTGGAAAAACGCGGAGTCTTCAGAAATGTCGGCCACGGATTTTGACAGTCTTTAGGCGATTTCCGGGAATCAAGATCCGAACAACTACCGCAGCGGGTTGTTTTCCTGGCCCTGAGCCCGTCCTAACGCCATGATCCTTGGTACGGCGTCTTGCGGAAATCACCTTATGACTCGGAAATGCTCAAGAGCAGTGCCGCCCCCGCAGTAGGTTCCGCAAAAAAGACCAAGAAAGGGAAGCGCAAGTCCAGCTGAACAAACGGCAAAAGTTCACCTGTTCTCCATAGTTTTAACGAGTCGCCAAGGTGTCGGCGATCCCCGGTTGTGCACCTGCGCGGCGGTGGTCGCCGCAAGGTGCTGCCAGGTCTCTGGTGCCCGTCCTCTCGCCCGAGTGGTCTCTTTGTGGATCAGACGCGAAGGGGAAGCGCTACGCCATTGCATTCACCGGGTTCGCCGTCGAGCGTGGCCAGACTCGCCCAGGTGGCGCTCAAGGTTGGTGTGCTTTCGATGCACAGGTGGGTGGCGGAACACAGTGCCTCGTCAATCCAGTTCGCCAACGGCAGGAAGAGATGGCCTTCCCAGAGACTGTCCAGGGTGGGAAGCAGCGTGGCTTCTGAGTGATCCTCACTGCATAGCTGGCAGCGATAGCCGCCTTCGACCGCCGCGCCTACGGCATCCAGGCTGAGCAGCATGTCCCAGCACTGGCCTTGCCAGTCGACTACAACGCTGACGCTGTCGTTGCCGACGAACACGGAGAGGTGATCGGTGATGCCGACCGGTCGATAGGTCGCGTAGTCGCCGGTGCGCTCAAGCTGCCGAAGGGGAAACGGCAGGCGATCGGAATGGGCTGCCACCCAGGCATCGAACTGGCTGACGAGCGAGACTGCGGGTCCCCCCACGTTCGCCGATCGCCGTGCCTGGCTCCACGGTTCGGGCTCAGGCAATGAGTAACCTGTCCTTCATCTCGCGCAGGTGCCGGCGACTGACCGGCACCCTTCTGCCGCTGCGGGTGATGATCTCGGCGGCGCCATTGTCGAGCAATTCGATCTCGGCGATCTGGTCGAGGTTGACCAGGAACTGGCGGTGGCAGCGTATCAACGACGTACGCTCCTGCAGGATCTTCAGGCTCAGTTCGGTGGTTCCCTGCCGCTTGTCGCCGACCACCTGCACGCCGGCGATGTCGGTGTGGACGAATTCCACTTCGTCGAGCGCCAGCAGGAAGATGCGGTTGCGGCCGAAACAGGGAATCTGGCGCAGCTTTTCGGTTGATCCCGGAAAAGCCCTGGGCGAGTGGCGTACTCCCGAGCGCAACCAGTCGAGCGTCCGGGCAAGACGTTGCGGATCGATCGGCTTGAGGAGATAGTCGGCGGCGTGCTCCTCGAAAGCCTGCAGGGCGTGCTCGTCATAGGCGGTGACAAAGACGATCTGCGGCAGGGCCGAGGCGTCGATCATGCTCACCATTTCGAGACCGCTGAGGCGCGGCATCTGGATGTCGAGGAAAACCACGTCGGGGCGCAGGCGGTGGATGGCGGACAGCCCTTCGATGGCGTTGGCGCATTCGCCCAGCACCTCGACGTCGGGGGTGGCAGCCAGCAGCGCCTTGAGTTCCTCGCGCGAGGGCGCCTCGTCATCGATGATCAGGGCGGTCAGCATGGCGCCAACTCCTCTTCCACCGGCAGACGGATGGCGACGCGCGTCCAGCAATCGGGTTCGCAGCTCACCGCGATGCCGTAGGCCGCGCCGTAGCGAATCTTGATTCGCCGATCGACCAGGTTCATCCCCAGGCCGTCGCCTCCCGGAGTCGGTTGATAGAGGCCGGCGCTGTCCTCGACGACGATGGTCAGCACGCCCGCCTGGCGTTGGGCGCTGATGCGGATCGTTCCTGCATCGAGCATCTGCGAAATGCCGTATTTGATCGCGTTCTCGACGATCGGTTGCAGCGAGAAGGCCGGCAGACGCAGCGGCAGCAGGTCGTTGGGAACGGCGAACTGGACGTCGAGGCGATCGGCGAAGCGCGCCAGTTCGATGTGCAGGTAGGCATCGACGTGTTCGATTTCATCGCCGAGCGTGGCCTCGTTGCCGATCCGCTTGAGGCTCTTGCGGAAGAAGGTCGACAGGTACTGCACGAGTTGCCGCGCGGCTTCCGGGTCGCGGCGGATGACCGCTGCCAGCGTATTCAGCGCATTGAACAGGAAGTGCGGGTTGATCTGCGCCTGCAGGAGCTTGATTTCCGATTGCGCGAGCAGCCGCTTCTGCTCCTCGATCCGCCCGGCCAGGACCTGATTCGAGAGCAGGCGGGCGATCCCTTCGCCGAGGGTTCGATTGAGCGAGGAGAACAACTTCCGTTTGGGTTCGTAGAGCTTGATCGTCCCGAAGACGCGGTTTTCTTCGCCGCGTAGCGGGATGACCAGGCACGAGCCGAGCTTGCAGTCTTTGGTGACCGAACAGCAATAGGGGACGGTGGCGCCGTCGGCATAGACGACTTCATTGTGGTCAATGGCGTGCCGGGTGTGTGCCGAGGCAATCGGCGTACCCGGCAGGTGGTGCTCGGCGCCGACACCGACGAAGCCGAGGAGCTTTTCGCAATCGGTGATCGCCACCGCGCCGACCCCCGTTTCTTCCTGAATGACTTTGGCCATGCGGCTGCAGTTGCGCTCGTCGAAACCCTGCATCAGCACGCCGACCGAGCGCTCGGCGATGCGCAGCGCCTTCGCCGAGAAGGCGATCGAATATTTCTCGAGCGTCTCGCGGCGGTCGAGGATCAGACGCATGAAGAGGGCCGCGCCGACGGCGTTGGTCAGCATCATCGGCAGCGCGATATGCGCAACCAGCCGGGCCGCCTGATCGAAGGGCCTGGCCATCAGCAGGATGATCAGCATCTGCATCAATTCGGCGCAGAGCGTCGTCCCGAGCGCGATCATCGGACTGAGCAGGCGGTCGGCGCGATGGCGGTGCAACAGGTAGAGATGCAGGCCGCCGCCGATCAGGCCTTCGACGGTCGTCGATACCGCACAGGCAGCGTCGGTGAAGCCGCCGAGCGAGTAGCGGTGCAGGCCGCCGGTGAGGCCGACGGCGAGGCCGACGATCGGTCCGCCGAGAAGGCCGCCGAGCACGGCGCCGATGGCCCGGGTATTGGCGATCGCGCCTTCGATCTGGAAGCCGAGGTAGGTGCCCATGACGCAGAAGCCGGAAAACACCAGGTAGCAGACCAGCTTGCCGGGCAGGCGTACGGTCACCTGCATCAGCGGCGCGAACAGCGGCGTCTTGCTCAGCAGATAGGCAATCACCAGATAGACGCACATCTGCTGCATCAGGCTGCCGATCAGTGCCAGGTGATTGATTTCTTCGAGCATGGTCTGGATTTCCGCAAGTAGGTCGTGCTGATTCTACGACCTTGCCACGGCAGCGCCAGTTCTGATTGCAGGCGATCATTCGCCGACCACGAACTCGCCGACGGTGACTACCTCGCTCTGCCCTTTCAGGCGCAGCGTCAGTCGTTCCTCCTTCTGGGCGGCAGTGCCGAAGCCGGTGGTCAGGCGCAGCCCGAGCGTCGTCGCGCCGGCCACGACCTGCTGGCGATGCCCATAGAACTGCGCCTGGATCAGGTAGCGGCCGGGCTTGGCCTTTTTCAGCGAGAACTCCTCGGGACCGTAACCGCCGGTGAAATCACGCGACATGGCGCCGCCCTGATAGCTCAGACGGTTGCCGTAGAAGCTCTTCTCGCCGTTGGGGTCGGTTACCCAGAGATCGATGTCGGTGTTGTCGGCGTCCCAGGTCAGCACCACGCGCAGATCGAGCGGCAGATTGCGCAGGAAGCGTGGATCGATCGCCGAGGTATCGAGTTTTTCCGGCGCCGTGGCAATCAGGGCATTCATTTCCGCCAGGGCCACCAGTTCGATATCCGGGAAGCGGTTGTGCCAGGGTCGGGTCACCACTTCGTAGAGCGACTTCAGCGCCTGCTGTCGCGCTCCGGTTTCCGCCTGCGCCAGTCCCAGATCACGCCAGGACTGAGGCTCGTTGGGAGCCAGTTCGGCGACGCGCTGCAGCACGGGAACGGCCAGGTCGGCACGCTTGGCCTGCATCAGCCGATAGCCGAGGATGCGCAGCACGTGGCGATTCTCGAGGTCCATCTCGGCCAGATTGGAGAGGATGCGCAGCGCCAGTTCGGGCCGGTCGCGGTCGAAGAAGACATCGGCGACATCGAGAAAGAAAGCCGTGCTGTTGAGGTAGCCGGGACGTTCGTCGAGATAGATGCGGTACAGTTGATCGTTCTCGGCCTTGCGCAGACGCTCGGCATAGGGTGCGTTGGCAACCCATTTCTTGAGCTGGATGCTGGCGACCGGCGACGGAGTGGCGACGGCATCCGCCTTGGCCGGCGCTGCGGCGTCGGCCATGCGCTGCGCAGGGGCCGCCTTGGCCAGCGACTGGCGCGACTCGGCGACAGCGGGCGCGGGCGCGGGAGAAGCGATGGGGGCCGGCAGCGCGGCGGCCGCCGGGCGATTCCGCTCCGCCGACAAGGCGGAAGAACCGACGGCACCTGCGCTTGCCTTGGCTTCCTCGCGGGCCTTCGGGCGATCGCCCTTGGGAAAATCACGTTCCCACCAGGCCTGCTTTTCCTTGAAGCGGCGGGCGATGTCGTCGCTGTGGCTGGCACGCTCGCGTTCGCTCTGCTGACGACGGGTACTCATCAAGCGCTCATACTCGGCACGCAGTTGTTACGTCCCGCGATATCTGGAACTCTTCAACCCGAGCCATTCGAGGTTGAGATGATGGCAAAGTCCCACGCTGACGCCGGAAGAAGAGGTTCCGGCGTCAGCGTGGGACGAGAGGGCTAGAAGGG